>Ga0335074_10003232_pt1 | contig 22185 bp, 25 predicted proteins | sample Lox_Sample_23_FD_206715 | JGI IMG/M metagenome (GOLD analysis project Ga0335074, IMG submission 206715) | Soil microbial communities from Loxahatchee National Wildlife Refuge, Florida, United States - Lox_Sample_2.3 | ecosystem: Environmental > Terrestrial > Soil > Wetlands | place: USA...
GCGGGCCTCGGGCCCCAGGCGCGCCCGCGGCGCGACGAGCACGAGGCGGTGGACGCCGAAGTTGCGGGCGAGGCGGGCGACGGCGCCGACGTTCCCGTCCTCCTTCGGACGCACGAGGACGACGTCGATCCGGGCCGTCACCCGGCGGTCCCCTCGGCGAACAACCGGTGCGCCATCCACCCCGGGTCGAACGGCCGGAGGTCGCCGTACTCCTGCCCGAGCCCGACGAACAGGATCGGCTTCTTGGTCACGAAGGTGGTGCTGAGCGCCGCTCCCCCTTTCGCGTCGGCGTCGAGCTTCGTGAGGATGAGCCCGTCGATCCCGAGGGCGGCGTTGAACTGGCGGGCCTGCTCGACCACGTCGTTCCCGCTCAGCGCATCGCCGACGAACAGGGTCATCGACGGCTGGACGACCCGGCGGATCTTCTTCGCCTCGTCGATCAGGTTCTCGTTCGTGTGCTGGCGGCCGGCGGTGTCGATCAGCACCACGTCGACCCGCTTCGCGCGGGCGTGCTCGACCGCATCGAACGCCACGGCCGCGGGATCGCTCCCCTCCTGCTGCCGGACGACCCGGATCCCGAGCCGCTCGCCGTGCACGAGCAGCTGCTCGATCGCGCCGGCCCGGAACGTGTCGCCCGCCGCGATGACGCTCGAGAGGCCCTGGGCGCGCAGCCAGCCGGCCAGCTTCGCGATCGTCGTCGTCTTGCCCGTGCCGTTCACCCCGACGAACAGGATGACGAACGGCTTGTTCGCCCGGGCGCGGATCGCGGCCGGGAGGTCGATCGGCGGCTGGGCGAGGATCTGGCGGGCCGAGCGCTCGAGGCAGGCGCGGATCGCCTCCTCCGCCTCGACCCCGAACTTGAGCTTCCGCCCCGCGAGCTCCTTGCGGAGGTCCCGCCGCATCCGCTCGACGACCGGGAGCGCCACGTCGGACTGCAGCATCACGATCTCGAGATCGTCGAGCACGTCGTCGATCGTGCCCTCCTTCATCCGGCGTCCGAGCATCCCCTCGGTGAACAGCTCGTCGTCCGAGCGGCTCGGGGCGCCGGCCGCGGGCGCCGTCCCGGCGGCGCGCGCCGCCGGCGCGGCCGGGGGGGTCGCGGGGGCCGGCGGGGGCGAGGCCGCCGGCCCCGCGGTCGGCTCGGGCGGGGCGGCGGCTTTCGCGGCCTCGCCGCGGAGCCGCGCCTTAAGGGCGGCCCACATCGGTCGGTCCCGGCGTCCCGCGCGCGATCGCGTCGAGCCGCCGGGAGAGCATCTGGATCCGGTCGTTGAGGGAGTTCACCTGCGACTCGATCTCGCGGGTCGCCTCGTCGATCCGGGTGACGCGCTGGGCGAGGAGCTCGACGACCTTCGGTCGGGCCATCTCGACCACGACGCCCGAGCCGAGGCCGACGAGCACCGACGCGGCCGAATCGACGCTGCCCCGCACCCACGTCTCGCCCCCGAGGGGCAGCAGGTACTCGGACGCCGCCGCCGCGCGATCGATCCCCTCGAGGCTGTCCCGGGCCCTCAGGTGGTCGGCGCGCGACGCCTCCAGGATCTGGTGCTGCTGCAGCATCGCGTTGAGCTGCTCGCGGTACGCATCGAGCCGCATCAGGTCCTCCTGGACCTGCTGCTCGCTCACGGGGGCCGGTGCGCCGCTCATGCGGTCGCCGCCGCGACGCGCGCGATGCGGATCTGGTGCCGCTTCACGTGGTGGCAGCCGCCGATCTCCGAGACCGCCCACTCGCGCGCGGCTTCGGGGGAGGGGGCGTCGTGCACCTTGGTGAACGGCTGCCAGTACCCGCGGCGCGCGTAGAAGCTGCCCTCGACCGTGAAGCTCGGCATCGCCCTTCGTTCCGTCCTCGCCGGCGACCACTCGGGGGGGCCACTTAACCCTATCCGGCGCGCGGCGCCCGCCGGCCCCGTCCCTAGTCGCTCGCCGGTCCCGGCGCGGGCTCTGCGGGTGGGAGCCCCGGACCCGCGCCCGCGTCGGGGACGGACTCCGCCCGCTCGAACCGCGCGCGCTCGCGCTGCCACCGGCGTTGGCGCTCGCGCAGGCCTCGGTCGGACGGCCCCTCGAGCTCGTCGGGCCGTCCCGGGTTCGGGCCGTGTGGGAGCGGCCGGAGCCGCCGCTCCGCCGTCGACCGCGAGCCGCCGCTGCGTCATGCCGCGAGCGCCGTCACGCGCCTCCACCAGTCCTCGACCTCTGCGTCGGAGAGGCCGACCGTCGGGGAGAACAGCACGCGGTCCCCCCAGCGCTCGCGCGCCTCGGGGTACGCCTCCACCGGGATCGGCAACACGACGCCGTCGGCGCGCGTCTCCTCCGCGACCCGGGCGAGCACCGCGTTCCAGGACGCCGGCTCGTCCGTCGACGCGGTCAGCGTCGCCCGCGGATCGAAGCGCGCGAGCACGCTCCGTGCGAGCGCCTCGCCGGTCGGCACGTGGACCAGGCCGACCCGGCAGCCGCGCTTCATCATCAGATACGCGCCGAGGGCACCCCTCGGTCCGTCGACGAGGGCGACCAGCCGGCCCGCAACGCCCAACGGCAGCCCGCCCGGTCCCCGGTCGCGATCGAAGTAGAGGTACGTCACGGGACCGCGGACCTCGACGAACAGTTCGACGTCCGGGTGCTCCAGATCGACCGTCAGGCCGAGCCCGTGGAACCGGTCCAGGACCGCCCCGCCGAGATCCCGCGCGAGCTCCTGGCTCGTGAACGGATGCGAGCCGGTCCGGCGGGCCCGCACCGCGAACGACGCGCCCGCCCGCAGCCGGGGCCCCGCGAGCTCGAGGAGCCGGCGCTCGATGGCGGCGCGTTCCGTGGGCACTTCGTGGACCACGCTCACGGAGGTGACCCCGAAGACGCGCCGCAACGCTGCCACGGCCCGGACCTCGTCGTCGACCTCGAGGTACAGATGGCCCCGGTCCGACCGCAGCCGACCGGTGATCCCGTCGGCGACGAACTGCTCGAGGATGTTGCGTCGGAGCGTCCGCTCGAACTCCCGCCGGACCGGCGGGGACTTGAGCGCGAGCTCGCCGTAGCGGACGAGCAGCAACGACGCCATCGGGAACCGTTAAGACGAGGGGGTCCGTAAAGCGCTTCCCGCACGGCGATGGTCGAGCCTTCCGACGCTGCCCCGTCGCCGGCCACCGACCCGTGGGACGATTTCCTGCCCGGCATCGAGCGGGGGATCTCGGAGGGGCTCAACGCCCTCGGGGTCCCGCTCGCGCCGGCCGGCGTCGCCGAGCAGCTCGAGCTCGACGGGAGCGACGAGGGCGACGTGGCGTTCCCGGTGTTCCGATTCGCGGGGCCGGCCCGCCTGCCGCCGCCCGAGTTCGCCGCGCGGCTCGCGGCCGCGATCCCGCCCGATCCGGCCGTCCTCGCGGTGCGCGCGAAGGGCGGCTACGTGAACGTCCGCGTCGACCCGACGGCGCTCGCGGGCCGCACGCTCGCCCTCGTGGCGGCGCGAGGTCCGCGCTACGGGCACGCCGACGGCCGCGCGACCCCGGCCTGCGTCGAGCACACGAGCGCCAACACGACCGGACCGTTCCACATCGGCCGGGTGCGCAACGCGATCATCGGCGACACCCTCGCGCGCATCCTGGCCGCGGCCGGCCAGCCCGTGACGACCCAGTACTACGTGGACGACATGGGCCGCCAGGCCGCCATGATCACCTGGATCTGGAGCCAGTCCCGGGACGCGTGGCCGGCCGCGGTGCGCGCGGCGGTGGACGGGCACGAGCGCGACGGAGAGAAGCCGGACCTCCACTGGGGCCGGCCGTACCCCGCGGTGAGCGCCCTCGTGAAGGACGACGAGGGGGTCCGGGGCCAGGTGGCGGAGGTCGTCCGCGCGATCGAGACCGGCGCGGCGCCGCCCCGCCACCACGAGCTCGTGCAGGCGATCCTCGACGGGATGCTCGCGTCGCTCGCCCGCCTCGGGATCCGCTTCGACGAGTTCGTCTGGGAGTCCGGGTTCGTGCGCGACGGCTCGGTCGACCGCGTCCTCGCGCGCCTGGCGCAGGCGCCGCACGCCGTCCGCGAGTCGAACGGCGCGCTCGCGATCGACGCGTCGAGCTACCGGCTCCCGAAGGAGTCGTCCCACGTGGTGGTCCAGCGGGGCGATGGCACGAGCCTCTACGTGACCCGGGACGTCGCCTACCACCTCGCGAAGTTCGCCCGGTTCCGGCGGGCGGTCGATGTCCTCGGCCAGGACCACCAGCTGCACGCCCGGACGCTCGACGCGCTGCTCGCCGAGGTCGGCGAGAGCCGACGCCCGGAGTTCCTGATCTACCAGGACATCACCGTGCCCGAGGGCGGCCGGATGTCGACCCGTGGGGGGTCGGCCGTCTGGCTCGACCAGCTGCTCGACGAGGCGGTCGAGCGGGCCCGTGCGGAGGTCGTCGCCCGCCGCGACGACCTCGATCCGGCGGCGATCGACCGGATCGCGGAGGCGGTCGCCACCGGGGCGGTCCGCTACCACGTGCTCCGGGTCGCCCCGGAGAAACCGGTCGTCTTCCGGTGGGACGACGCGCTCTCGTTCGAGGGCCGCAGCGGCCCGTTCGTCCAGTACGCCTACGCCCGCGCGGCGAGCGTGCTCCGCAAGGCCGAGAGGCCGGACGGCCCGATCCCGTTCGATGCGCGGCTCCTCGTCGACCCGGACGAGCTCGGGCTGGTCCGGGTCCTCGCCCGGTTCCCACGGGTCGTGCGCGCGGCCGCCCGGACGAACCACGTCCACGCGGTGGCCGGGTACGCCCACGACGTCGCCGATCGGTTCAACCGGTTCTACCACGCCGTCCCCGTGCTCAAATCCGGGGCCGAGCGGTCGACCCGCCTCGCGCTCGTCGCCGCGGTCCGGCAGACGCTCGGCAACGCGCTCGACCTGATCGGGGTGCCCCGTCTCGAGACGATGTGACGGGGGACGTCGGAACCATCAAGTAGGCCGACCTCGTCCAACTCGGGACCCCCCATGGCCTCGATCCGCGACGACTTTCGGACGTTCGTCACCCGCGGGAACCTGGTCCAGCTCGCCATCGCCTTCGTCATGGGCGCCGCCTTCTCGGCGCTCGTCACCGCGCTCGTCGCCGACATCTTCACGCCGCTCATCGGGACCGCGGGGCACTTCGACTTCTCCCAGTGGGTCTACTCGGTCAACGGCAGCACGTTCCTGCAGGGCGAGTTCCTCAACTCGCTGATCGCGTTCGTCACGATCGCGCTGGTCGTCTTCTTCGCGATCGCGCTCCCGTACCAGCGCCACCAGGACCGCCAGGCCGCGAAGCAGGCGGCCGCCGCCCCGACCACGCGGGCGTGTCCCGAGTGCCTCTCCCAGATCCCGCTGGCGGCGAAGCGGTGCTCGTTCTGCACCTCGCCGGTGACCCCGGTCGAGCCGCCGAAGGCGGCCCCCTAGGCGCCGCGGACGGCCGGGTCGGCGACCCCGGCCTCCCGGAAGCCCCGGGCCCGCAGCCGGCAGGAGTCGCACCGGCCGCAGGGCCGCGCGCCGCCCCGGTAGCAGCTCCAGGTGAGGGCCCACGGGACGTGGAGGCGCTCGCCGAGGCGCACGATGTCGGCCTTGGAGCGTCGGAGGAGGGGAGCTTCCACCCGGAACCGGCGGCGTCCCTCGACGCCGGCCTTCGTGGCGAGGCGCGCGAGCCGCTCGAACGCGCGCAGGTACTCCGGTCGGCAGTCCGGGTAGCCCGAGTAGTCGATCGCGTTCGCCCCGATCACGATCCGGTCGAGACCGTGGCTCTCGGCGTAGCCGAGCGCGATCGCGAGGAAGATCGTGTTGCGGGCGGGCACGTAGGTGGCCGGGATGGTCCCCCGACGGACCCCGCGGGTGGAGATCGCGCCGCCCCGGGTGAGCGCCGAGCGCAGCACGGGCGCGAGCGGCAACCGCACCACCTCGTGGCGGTCGGTGCGGAAGTGGCGCGCGAGCGCGCGGGCCGCGCGCACCTCCCGGGCATGCGTCTGGCCGTAGAGGAGCGTGAGCGCATGGACGGGGCCCGGCCGCGCCGCGGCCCGCGCGAGGCACGTCGCCGAGTCCATGCCGCCGCTCAGCAGCACCACGCGGCCGTCCCGGCGCGTTCGGCTCACCATGCGACCCCCGCGACCGCGAGGATCGAGGCGGCGATCCCCACGGCGGCGAGCATCCCCAGGAAGTTGGTGCCGCCCTTCGTGAGGTACCCCCGGTTCTCGAGGAGCTCGCCGAGGACGGAGTCGACCTGGCAGGCGAGGAACCCGGCGGCCGCGGCGGCCCCGACCAGGAGGAGGGGCGCCGCGATCGGGAAGTCGAACAGGGCGAACAGGCCGAGCCCGACCGCGGCGGTCGTCAGGGCGCCCAGGAACGCCGCCGCCTCGCCGAGGCCCGAGACGCCGCCGTTCGTCCCCGGCTCGACGGGTCGGAAGGTGAGGAGGCTGCGCGCCCGGCCGGCGAGGACCCCGAACTCGCTCGCGAACGTGTCGGACGCCCCGAAGGCGAGCGCCGCCGTGTACAGCACGGCGAGGTCGAGGGACGGGAGGATCGGATGCGGCAGGCCGCCGGCGACCGCGAGGCTCGTCGGGACGACGATGTGGGCGACGACGTTCGAGACGCCGCGCTCGCCGTGGACTCCCTCCTGCACGTGGCGGCGGGACTTCTCGGCGAAGCGGTAGCGGGTCGCGAGCACGCTCGCGACGAGGAACAGGATGAGGAGCGCGAGGAACGGGAACCCGGCGAGCACGACGATCGCGACCCCGAACGCCGCCGCGACCGCGCCCCCCGCGCGCGTGAGCGCCCGGGCCGCCACCGCACCGGCCGCCAGCAGCACGGTGACGATCGTTCCGACGAGCGCGGAGAGAAGGCCGAGCACTGAGGGTCCGCCCGCGGGGGGGACGACCTCGGGTGTTTAACGGCTCCGCGCGGGGCGACCCTCAACCCCGCGCGAGGATCCGCGCGACCGCCGCCTCGAGCGTGCCGGCCCGGATCTCCGGGGCGACCGCGTGCGCCGCGAGCTCGCGCTCGGTCTCCTCCTTGTGACCCGGCGGCACGACGAGCGCCGTCACGAGCCCGATCGATCGCCCGGCCTCCACGTCGACCACCCGGTCGCCGATGATCGCGCTCGTGCCGAAGTCGAGGTTGAGATCGCGCCGGGCGTCCGCGAACAGCCCGGTCCCGGGCTTTCGGCAGCGGCAGTTCTCCTCGGGGGCGTGCGGGCAGTAGTAGAAGGCGTCGATCCGGGTCCCCTCGCGGGCGAGCAGCCCGTTCAGCCGGGCGTGCATCCGGTCGACGTCCGCGGTCGAGTAGATCCCCCGGCCGACGCCGGACTGGTTCGTGACGCAGACGACGAGGTAGCCGTGGGCGTGGGCGAGGGCGAGCGCGCGCCCGACGCCGCGGAACAGCTCGAGCCGATCGGAGTCCTTGAGGTAGTGGAGGTCCGGGTTGAGCGTGCCGTCCCGGTCGACGAACAGCGCGCGGCGGACCGGGCGGGCGTCGGGAGGGGCCTCCATCGCCGGCGCCATGGGGGCCGGTACCGTCGCGCACGATAAGCCTTCGAGGGGGTCGGGGAGGTCCGATGTCGGCCGCGCCGGAGCCGCGCGCCGCCTCCGAGTGGGCGGCCCTGGATGCCGCGCTGGACGCGGCGCTCGCTCCGTGGTGGGGCGAGCCCCGACCGATCTCGCTGCTGTTCTCGGGCGGGGTCGACTCGTCGCTGCTCGCCCTCGAGCTCGGCCGCCGGCGCGCGGTCGAGCTCGTCACGATCGGCCTCGCGGGGAGCCACGACCTCGCCGCCGCGGAGTCGGCCGCCGGCGCGCTCGGGCTGCCCTGGACCCCCCGCCCGGTCTCGCTCGAGGAGCTCCGGTCGTGGGCGCGGCGCCGGGCACCGCTGCTCGGCGACCTCCCGGCGACCCCCCGGGCGGTCCTCGTCGGGCTCGGGCTCGCGGTCGAGGCGGCGTCGCATCCGGTGGTGCTGGTCGGTCAGGGTCCCGACGAGCTGTTCCTCGGCTACGCGCACTTCCGCGAACTGACCGGGACGGCCGCGCTCGCCCGCGTCGGCGACGACCTCCGCGTCGCGCGCGAGCTGTGGGCCCGGCTCGAGGCGATCGTGGGGGGGCCGGACCGCTCGATCGCCGCTCCCTACCTGAGCCCGCCGTTCGTCGCCGCGGCGTCGGCGGTGCCGGTCGATCGGCGGCGGGAGGGCGGAGTGCCGAAGGGCCTCTTCCGACGGTTCGCGGTCCACCGAGGCCTCCCGGAGGCGCTCGCCGCCCGGCCGAAGCGGGCGTTCCAGTACGGCAGCGGCGTCGACCGGGCGCTGCGCCCACCCGCGCGTCCGCCGCGATGAGCGGCCCGTACGCGGGCCGTCCCCGCACGGCTTAAGAGCCGCAGCCAGGTCTCCGCGCCGTGACGGACGACGCCGCCGAGTTGTTCTGTCCGCTCGAGTTCCGCTACGGACGCGACGAGGTCCGGGCGCTGTTCCGTCGCGGGGCCCGGCTGGCGCGCGCGCTGCGGGTCGAGGCCGCGCTCGCGGAGGCCGAAGCGGAGCTGGGGATGGTGCCCCCCGCCGATGCCCGGGCGATCGCGGAAGCGGCCGGCTCGGGCCGGGTCCGGATCGAGCGGGTCGACGAGCTCGAGCGATCGCTGCGGCACGACGTCATGGCGATCGTCCGGGCGCTCGCGGAGGCGGCCGGTCCGTCGGGACGCTGGGTCCACTACGGGGCGACCAGCGCGGACATCACCGACTCGGCGCTCGCGCTCGAGCTGAAGGAGAGCGCGGAGATCCTGCGCGCCGACCTCACCGAGCTCGCCCGGGCGCTCGCGGCGACCGCGCGCACGCACCGCGCGACCCCCGAGATCGGGCGGACGCACGGGCAGCACGGGGTCCCGATCACGTTCGGCTACAAGATGGCGGTCGCGGCGGCCGAGATCGCCCGCCATCGGCACCGCCTCGACGAGCTCACCCCCCGCCTCGCGGTCGGCAAGATGGCGGGGGCGGTCGGCACGGGGGCCGGGTTCGGACCCCGCGCGGCGGAGGTCGAGGCAGCCACGATGCGCCGGCTGGGGCTGTCGGCCGACGAGGCGCCGACCCAGCTCGTGGGACGGGACCGTCTCGCCGAGTTCACGAACTTCCTCGCCCTCGTCGCCTCCTCGGCGGAGCGGATCTCGACCGAGGTCCGCAACCTCCAGCGGAGCGAGATCGCCGAGGTCCAGGAGCCGTTCGACGAGGCCCACCAGGTCGGCAGCTCGACGATGGCCCAGAAACGCAACCCGATCGTCTCCGAGAACGTGTCGAGCCTGGCCCGCCTCGTCCGCGCCTTCGCCCTGCCCCCGCTCGAGAACATGGTCCAGTGGCACGAGCGGGACCTCGCGAACTCCGCCAACGAGCGGATCGTCGTCCCGCACGCGATCCTGCTGACGGACGATCTCCTGGTCAAGCTCACCGACGTCGTGCGCGGCCTCCGGGTCGACGCGGCCCGGATGCGCGCGGAGGTCGACCGATCGCAGGGCGCCGCGATGACGGAGGGCCTGATGCTCGCGCTGACGGCCCGAGGGCTCGCCCGGGCCGAGGCCCACGAGACCCTCCGGGCGCTCACCCGGGTCGAGCCCGGGGGCGCGCCGCTGGCGGCCCGCGCGAAGGCGTCGCCCGCGATCTCCGCGCTCCTGTCGGCCGAGGAGATCGACCGGATCCTCGACCCGTCGGTCTACCTCGCCGCCGCGACGGCCAAGACGGATCGGGTCGTGGCGCGGCTCGAACGCGAGCTCGGCCCGTGACCGCGCCCTCGGCGGGCTGGCGCGCGACGATCGACGTGACGCTCCCCGACCCCGGCTGGTGCCGGTGGATCGAGCAGGCGCTCGCCCCCGAGGTGGCGCGCGAGGTGCCACGGGCCCGGGCCCGCGTCGAGCGGCGGGGGAGCCACGGGCTCGCGATCGAGATCGAGGCGCGCGACGCGGGCGGGGTCCGGGCCGCGCTCAACACGTACCTCGGCTGGGTCCAACTGTCGGTCGCCGCCCTTCGGGCCGGCGCGGCCCCGCCGCCGGCGGAGTAGCGGGAGAAGCGCTTATCTCTCGGTCCGGGTCACGCGGTCGTGGCGCTCCCCGCGAAGCTCCAGAACGACATCAAGCAGTTCCAGCGGCTCCAGCAGGAGCTCGGCGCGGTCCAGCAGCAGCGCCTCCAGCTCGACCTCAAGGTCCGGGAGCTCGGCCACACCCTGGACGAGCTCAAGGCGGTCCCGGACGACGCGGTGCTGTACCGTCCGATCGGCGGGCTCCTGGTCCGCGCGAAGGCGAAGAAGGAGGTCGAGGACCTCCTCGCCGAGGAGAAGGAGACGTACGAGGTGCGCGTGAAGTCGATCGAGCGCCAGGAGAACCACCTCAAGGAGCGGTACTCCTCGATGCAGCAGGAGCTCACCGCGGCGCTCCAGGCGGCGGGCCTCGCGGGCGCGCCGGCCCCGACCGGGGACGCGGACGCCGACGCGGAGTCGGACGCGGAGAACTGAGGCCGCTCACGCCGACCGGCGCACGAGCCGGTCCGCGATCTCCCGCACGAGCGGTTTTCCCGCGGCGCGGATCGACCGGCTCTTCGCGAGCCGTCCGAGCGCGCGTCGGGTGAGCGAGTCGATGCGGCGCTCCGAGTAGGCGAGGCTGCCGGTCGACCGGATCACCTCGCGCGCCCGTTCCACGTCCTCGGGCGTCGCCCCGGCGTGGCCGAGCACGCGCGCGAGGCGGGCGCGATCGGCGTCGGAGCCGGCCTGCCAGGCCCGCACCACGAGCAAGGTCCGCTTCCCCTCGACGAGATCGTTCGAGCTCTTCCCCGAGGCGTCCGCGTCGAACCCCGTCCCGAGGACGTCGTCGCGGAGCTGGAAGGCGACGCCGAGGTCCGTGCCGATCGACGCGAGGTCGGCGAGCGACCGCTCCGGGGTCCCGGCGAGCAGCGCCCCGATCTTGAGCGGCGCGACGACGGTGTAGATGGCCGACTTGAGCCGGTGGACCGTGAGCACGTCCGACTCGGTGACTCGCTCGGGCGGGACGGTGCCGTTGCGGATGTCGAGGAGCTGCCCGTACGCGGTCCATCGCGTCATCCGGACGTACTCGGCGAGGGCCGCGAGCCGCGCCGCGACCGGCACCGAGGTCCCGAGGATCGCCTCGACCGTGAACGGCTCCTCGAGATCGCCGAGGGTGATCCCCATCCCCGTCCCGTACTCCTCGCTCCCGCCGAGCCCCGCCGCGGCGCGGTGCGCCGCCGCGAGCGCGCGATGGACGGTCGGGCCGCCCCGCCGCTGCTCGGAGTGGTCGATGATGTCGTCGTGGATCAGCATCCAGCTCTGGAAGTGCTCGAGCGCGGCCGCCGCGGGAAGGACCGGATCGGGCCGTCGGCCGGTGGCGAGGTGGTACCCCGCGAGCACGAGCGTGGCGCGGAAACGCTTGCCGCCGCGCAGCGTGAACTCCTCGTTGACGGCCAGGTCGCCCCGGACCGACCGAGGGGCCGTCCGTCGGGCGCGGGCGTACGAGGCGCGGAGCTCGCGTTCGAGCCGGGGGAGGTACGCGGAGAGGTCCGCGAGGTTCACGGCGGCTTCCGCTCCCGCCCATGGTATTTAACGAAGCGCAGGTTGGGGCTGCCGTGGCGTCGGCGCCGTTCGTGGAACTCTCGGGCGCGATCGTCCAGGCGATGGGCCAGCGCCTCGACGCACTCAAGCCGACGGCCGAGGGGGTCCTGCTCCGCACGGGAGACGGCTTCCTGTTCGCGTTCCTCGAGGACCCGTCGCGCATCTCCCTCGCGGACATCGGCCGGCTCATCGGCAGCGACCGGAACCTTCCGCAGCACCTCGTGGTGCTGAGCCCCGGCCACCTCCCGCTGGCGCTGGCGGAAGAGGTCGTCCGCGGCGGGGGGACGCTCGTGGAAGGGGCTCGGTTCGCCGAGCTCGTCCGTCAGCTCGGGCTCGAGACGATGCTGGGCGAGGGACCCCGACCGAGCGGGCCCGAGGCCCGGCGCCTGCTCCCCAGCGCCCAGCATCTCGACGCCGTGATGCACCGCGCCCGGACGTGGCTCGACTGGGGCGTGCCCGCGCTCGCGCTGCGATTTTATCGACAGGCGTCCGAGCTGAAGCCCGGCTTCCTGCCGGCCCGGATCGGCATCGGGCGGGCGTTGCTCGCCCTCGGCCTCGTCGACGACGCCGAGCGTACGTTCGACGACGTCCTCGTGCTGCGGCCGAGCGATGTGGAGGCGAAACTGGGACGCGCGTCGGTGCTCGGGGCCCGCGCCCGTCCGAAGGACGAGATCGCGATCTACCGGGCCCTGCTCGCGGAGGACGAGGCGCGCACCGAGGTGCGCGCGCACCTCGTGGCGGCGCTGGTCGATCTCGGGGACTGGGCGAGCGCGCTCGTCGAGCTCGACGCGATGCTCCGCCGCACCCCCGAGGACCCGTCGCTCCGGTTCCTGCGCTCGGTGGCGCTCGAGCGGACCGGGCGGGGGGCCGAGGGCCGCAAGGAGCGGCGCGAGGCCCGCAAGCTCGGGCTCCCGTACGACCGCGAGGTGGCGCTCTCGAAGCACCTCGGCATCGAGCCTCCGCCGCCGCCGGCCCCCGAGGAAGCCGTCGCCCCCGAGGCGCCGGCCCGACCCGCCCGGCGGGCGCCGACCCGCCCGGCGCGCGCTGCGGCGAAGCGCCCGCCGCCGGCCCCGAAGAAGGCCGTGCGACCGGCCACCCCCCGCAAACGTAAGTAGACCCCCGCCGACTCGAACGGATCGGTTGCGATGCGCGTCGCCTCCGTCCTTCCGAGCGCCACGGAGATCGTCTGCGCCCTCGGTCACCGCGCCGACCTGGTGGCCCGGAGCGCCGAGTGCGACTATCCGGCCGACGTCGCGGACCTGCCGATCGTGATGCGCCCCCGGTCGCTCGACGCGGACCGTCCGTCGGGCGAGATCGACGCGCGCGTCCGCGCCGAGCGCGCGGAGGGCGAGAGCCTCTACACCCTCGATGTCGAGCGGCTGCGGGCGCTCGCGCCGGATCTCCTTCTCACGCAGGATCTCTGCGGAGTCTGCTCGGTGACGCCCGCGGAGGTGTCGGCCGCGTGCGCGACGGCCGGCATCGCTCCCACGGTGCTCGCGCTCACACCCCGACGCCTCGCTGAGGTCTGGGGGACCGTCGAGACCGTCGCCCGGGCCCTGGGGGACCCGGACGCCGGGGAACGGCTCGCCACGGCCCTTCGCGCCCGCACGACGGCCCCGTCGACCGGGTCGTCCCCCGCACGGGTGGCCGTCGTCGAGTGGCTCGATCCGCCCATCCTCGCGGGCCTGTGGACCCCCGACCTCGTGCGCGCGGCTGGCGCCCGGTCGATCGGACCCGCGCCGGGCGAGCCCGGGACCCGGACGACCTGGTCGGCGATCCGCGACGCGGGGCCCACGCTGGTGGTGCTGAGCCCCTGCAGCTTCTCGGTCGATCGCGCGCGGCGGGAGCTCGCGGACCCCGCGCTCGCCGCGGCGGTGGCGGCGCTCGCGCCGCCGGCCGGGACGTACGTCGCCGACGAGGCGTACTTCAGCCGTCCCGGCCCGCGGCTCGCCGACGGGGCGGAGCTGCTGCGCCACCTCCTAACGGGGTCGACGGGACCGGCGCCGATGCCCGTCGAGCCGCTCCTCCGTGGGGCCCGGGGCGTCGTGGCATGAGCGGCTCCTACCGGTACGACCCCTCCACCGGCTCGACCTGGAGCTACGCCCGACCGCCGGCCGCGCGGTACTCGACCTCCCGGACCGAGCTGTGGCAGATCGGGCTCGCGTTCGTCGTGCTCACCGTCGACTTCAGCTTCGTGATCTACTACATCGGCGGGGCGACCGTCTCGGACTCGCCCTCCCTGTTCGGCTTTCCGTACTTCGGCGTGGTGATCGTCGCCCTGGTCGCGAGCCTGACCGCGTTCCTGCTCCACGAGGTCGCCCACAAGGTCGTGGCCCAGCGGCTCGGCCACTGGGCCGAGTTCCGGTTGTACTGGATGGGGCTCGCGCTGTCGCTCGTCACCTCGATCGCCATCGGCTGGCTGTTCGCCGCGCCCGGGGCGACGCTCGTGAGCGGCATGGACTACTCGGAGCGCCCGGGGTGGGGCCGGACGGCGCTCGCCGGCCCGGCGACGAACGCCGGGTTCGGGGTCGTGATGTTCCTCCTCGCGTTCGCCACGCTCTCCCTCGGCGCGTTCGTGACGAGCTCGCTGCTGTTCCTCGCGTACATCAACGGGTGGTTCGGCGTGTTCAACCTCGTGCCGCTCGGACCGCTCGACGGGGCGAAGGTGTTCCGCTGGAGCAAGGGGTACTGGGCCGTCGCGTTCGCCCTCATGGCCGCGCTCGCGGCGCTCGGGTTCTTCGGCTGGATCAGCGGCTCGCCGTTCCTCGGGCTGCGGTAGGGGGCGGACGGTGGCGCTACCGAGGGTCGCGGAGCTCGGGCACGGCCGTCAGGTGCTCGATCTCGACTTCCGCGACACCGAGGGCCTGGTCGCCGCCTACCTGCTCCCCGAGGAGGACGGTTGGGCGCTGATCGAGACCGGGCCGTCGACGTGCCGGGAACCGCTGCTGCGGGGTCTCGCCCGGGCCGGCGTCGCGCCGAACGAGGTCCGGCACGTCCTCGTGACGCACATCCACCTCGATCACGCGGGCGGGATGGGCGCAGTCGTCGACGCGTTCCCGCACGCCACCTTCTACGCCCACGAGCTCGGCGTGCCCCACCTGATCGACCCGACGCGATTGATCGCGAGCGCGCGACGCGCCTGGGGTCCCGCGGCCGACCCGCTCTGGGGTCCGATCGCCCCCGTGCCGGGGCCCCGGATCGTGCCCCTGCGCGGCGGCGAGACGTTCCCCCTCCGGGGCGGGGAGCTTCGGGTCCTCGCGACGCCGGGCCACGCGAAGCACCATCTCGCGTTCTTCGACACCGCGATCCGGGGCGTGTTCACCGGCGACGGGGCCGGGGTCCGTCTCGAGCGGAGCGCCCACGTGCGCCCGGCGGTCCCCCCGCCGGACCTCGACCTCGAGCAGCTGTTCGCGAGCCTCGAGGTGATGCGCGCCACCGATCCGCGGCTCGTCCTGTTCAGCCACTTCGGCCCGAGCCCGGACGGCGCGGCCGACCTCGTGCGCTACCGCACCGTGGTCGAGCAGTGGCGCGACGTCGCGCTCGCGGCCGCGCGCGAGCGCCCCGAGGCCGCGTTCGTGGCCGCGCGCCTGCACGCGTACGACGCCGACCACGGCGGCCCGGCCCCGGGGGACCGGGAGTCGCTGGTCTCGGGCTACGAGCTCGCCGCCCAGGGGTTCCTCCGGTACTTCGAAACGCACGGCGGCATCCCCTCCGCCCGGCCGACCTAGCGGGGCGGCCGGCCCCGCCCGCGGGATCACGCCACGTCGACGCGCGTGACCAGGTTCGTGGGCCGTCCCTCGATCGGGTAGCCCGCGGTCAGCACGAGCGGTCCGTCGCCGAGCACCTTCGCCGCGCGCGCGACGCGGACGGACGCGCGACGCAGGTCCTCGAGCGTGCGGTGCACGGGGGTGGAGACGGCGCGCACGCCCGACACCAGCGCGAGCTGCCGACGGGTCCGGTCGTCCCGGGCGAGGGCGAGCACCGGGCACGCCGGTCGCAGGGCCGCGACGAGCCGCGCCGTCCGGCCCGAGTGCGTCGGCGTGACGATCGCGGTCGCGCGGGTCCGTTCGGCGAGCTCCACCGCCGCGGCGGCGACCGATCGCTCGCCGGCGCGCCCCCCGCTGGACGCGTCCGCGATCGCGCGGAGCGGGAGCGGATCGAACGCCGGCTCGGTCGCGGTCGCGATCCGGGCGAGCCAGCGCACCGCGTCGATCGGGTACGCCCCGACGGCGCTCTCCTCGCTGAGCATGACCGCATCCGCCCCGTCGAGGACCGCGTTCGCCACGTCCGTGGCCTCGGCCCTCGTCGGGCGGGGCGCGCTCAGCATGCTGAGCAGCATCTGGGTCGCGACGATCACGAACCGCCCGGCGACGTTGGCGGCCCGGACGAGCCGCTTCTGCTCGAGCGCGAGTCGTTCGAGCGGGACCTCGATCCCGAGGTCCCCCCGCGCGACCATGATCCCGTCCGACGCCGCCAGGATCCCGTCGATCCCGGCGAGCGCCTCCGCCCGCTCGATCTTGGCGATCAGCCCCATGCGGGCGCCGCCCTCGACGCGGTCGAGCCAGCGCCGCGCGGCGCTCAGGTCCCGCGCGTCGCGGACGAACGACAGGGCCAGGAAGTCCGCGCCCTCGGCCGCGGCGATCCGCGCGTCGGCGCGGTCCTTGGGACCGAGGACCGAGGTCCTCAGATGCGCGCGCGGCAGGAACAGGCCGGCGTGCGCGCCGACGCGTCCGCCGTTCGTGACGACCGTCTCGATCGCGCGCGAGGATGCGTGCCGCACCTCGAGCTCGACGTTGCCGTCCCCGAGGATCACGGGATCGCCGGGGCGCGCCGCCGTGGCGAACGACGGCAGGGCGACCCCCACGCGCCGGCCGTCGCCGGCCCGAGGGTCCTGGTCGAGCGTCCAGGCCTGGCCCACGGAGAGCGTGACCGAACCCCCGATCAGATCGCCGAGCCGGATCTTGGGGCCCTGAACGTCGGCGACGATCGCGGGCTCGCGCCGGGTCCGCCGGGCCGCCTCGCGCATCGCCCGGAGCAGCGCCCGGTGCTCGTCGTCCGAGCCGTGGGAGAAGTTCAGCCGGAACCCGTCGGCGCCCGCTTCGAGCAGGTGCGCCATCTGGGCCGGCGACCCGGTGGCCGGGCCGACGGTCGCGAGGATCTTGGTGCGCCGCATCGGCGGCCCATGGCGCCCCGCCTATAATCCCCGATGGGCGGCGGGTATTTTGTAGCGAACCGCGGTGGTCGTCCCAGCCCCGTGGTGTAGTGGCCAAGCATGCTGGCCTTTGGAGCCGGCGACAGCGGTTCGAATCCGCTCGGGGCTACACTCCCTTGAAACCCGCGCTCCGCCGTCTTTCGAAAGGTGGTTCGGGGGTACGGCGCCGGCAGTGACCTCAGCCCCTAACCTGCCGGTTTACCGCACGGCGGGCTCCCGGATCCTTCAGAGGATTGAGACGGATCTCGTTACCGTCCGGGTCGACCACTTTCGCGTACCATCCCCAGGGTCGTTTTGTCGGTGGGGTCTGGAACCGCACGCCGTTCTTCTTGAGCGCGGCGCAGGAACGCCGGAAGTCACCCGGAAGGTCAAGTTGAATGCCCGATTCTCCGGGTTCCACGGGGAAGGCGGGGTCGAACGTGGGAATGTCGCACAGGTGAATTCCCCCTTTCGCTCCTCTTCGGCCGACGACGACCCAATGATCGTCATCGCCGGTGCCCCGTTCGATCAGATCGAGGCCGAGGTTCCTCGTGTACCATTCGACCGACCTGTTTCGGTCTGAGACCACCAGGGCCACACTATGGAACGAGGCCTTCGGAACACGATGGGGCGGCTTCTTGCTCCTCATCGAAAGCACCGCGACGTGATCACGGTCCCCGCCTCATCAAGTCAGCGGTGAGTGGATAGGGTCCACGCTCCTCCCCGAGCGTGCGACCCTCTCGAATCCATCGGCGACCGAATCCGCTCGGGGCGTCCGCGCCCCCCGGCCGAGGAGCTCACCCGTCGGAAGAGCCCGGGGCGTCGGCGAGAGCTACTGGAAACCCCTGGCGGACGGTAGGAAACGCCGGCCGGAAGCCGAGGCGTTCCTTCGCCCGCAGATTCCGCGCCCGGCGCGAACTCGCGAACGTCTCGGCGTTCACCCGCCCGGCGGACAGGGAGGCGAGCCAGAACGGGATCTTCCGACGAACGGGCGGGCGGCCCAAGCTCTCTGCGAGAATCCCTTGCCATGCGGCCTGGGTCATCGGCTCGTCGTCGGTGATCAAGAAATCCTCCCCTCGAGGGGAGACCTCGACCGCGGCGCGGATCGCCTCGCCGACGTCCCGGGCGCTCACCAACGACGTGTAATTGTCGCCCCGGCCGACCAGCACCCCGCGGCCGCGCTGAATCCGGCGGGCGAAGTCGGGAAACCATCCGCTCGGGCCGTAGATGAGCCCCATCCGGAGCATGACGAGCGGAAGTCCCCACTCTCGCTTCGCTGCCTCGAGCAGGGGTCGGGACTGTGCGCTCAGGTGGGCGTACCCGAACGGCGCCGAGGCAGCGGGGGTGGACTCGTCCAACCACGCGTCCCCGGTCGGAGCGTAGTCTTCGAGACCGCTCAGCGCCACGTAGGTACGAAGCGGGGTGGACTGGGCGCGAATTCTCGAGAGCAGAAAGGCGGTCATCGACTTCCGCTCTTCGGCGCCGCGTCGCGGTTTGCGAAGTGTGAAGCGGCCCGGAGCCCGGACCTGCGTCGCGTCCACGACGGCCGTGACCCCCGCCAGCGCGGTCCGCCAGTCGCCCCGTCCGGTGAGGTCACCGACGACCGCCGAGACTCCGGGGCCGTGGAATCGAGTCGCCGCCTCGGGGCGCCGGACCATCGCCCGAACGGTGTGTCCTTTCTGCGCCAACGCGCGGACCGCCGCTCCGCCCACCAGCCCGGTGGATCCGACCACGAGGACCGTCTCCGACCCCATGCGGCCGCTCAGGCCTCGAAGGCATAAGAGCCGAAGTGAGCGGCGTCGCGGTCGGGGGGCCGAGCCGGACGACCGATCGCCGGGACTGGGCCGGAGCGGTCCCACCCCGGACGGGGGATCTCGCCGCACGCGCACCCCCCTCCGATGCAGTGGCCGGCGTCCGACGGGCTCCTCCCGCGTCCGGTGTTCGCAGCCCGTCCGGTCCGACGCCGGCGGAGGCCGTGCCGTCGTCGCCTCACGGCGTGAGGGCGGCGGTCTCCCCCCGCGGCCCGCCCAACGTTATCGTCTTCGACCCCTGTTCCGGCCGGTGGCGCGTCGCGACCGGGGCCTGGGCGCCCCGACCTTCGAAGGAGTCCTGCTGGACCTCTACGGCACGCTCATCCCGGCCGGACCCCGCGCGAGCCGCGCCCCGCACCTGCACGCCATGGCCCGGCGCCTCGGCGCGGACCCGATCCGGTTCGAATCGGCCTGGGTGGCGAAGACCCCCGACCGGATGGTGGGGCGTCTCGGCTCGCTCGAGTCGACGATCCGCGCGATCGCCCTCGAGCAAGGGATCGAACCCACCCCCGAAGCGGTCGAGTCGGCGGTGGAGATCCGGCTCGCGTTCTCCCGCGAGACGCTCGAGCGCTGCGAGCCCACGCTCCCGGACCTCGCCGCGCTCCGCGCCGCCGGCCTGCGGCTCGCGGTGGTGAGCGATACGTCCGCCGAGACGCCCCAGCTCTGGCCGACGTCCCGACTGGGATCGTGCGTCGACACGGCCGTCTTCTCCTGCGACGTCGGGGTCTGCAAGCCCGACCCGCGGATGTATCGCCTCGCCCTCGAACGGATCGGTCTCCCGCCGGAGCGGTGCGCCTTCGTCGGCGACGGCGGGAGCCGCGAGCTGACCGGGGCGACCGCGGTCGGCCTGCGGGCCTTCCTGTTCCGATACCCGGAAGCGGCGCCGGGACCGGACGCCCGGTACGACCCGGACCTCGCCTGGGGGGAGCCTCCCCTCGGGGCGCTGCGCCAACTGCTCCCGTCGGGGGGTTGAGGGAGGGGAGATGGCGGGGCAACGGACGGCCCCTCGACGGACGAGCGCCCGCCGGTATGTGGCGAGCAATCGCGCCGATTGGGAGCGAACGGCCGCCGAGTACGAGGCCCGGCACGCGCGCGCGCTGCGCCGGTACGGAGGTCGCGCGTGGGGGCTGTTCCGGATCCCCGAGCGGCGCCTGCGGCTGCTCGACGACGTGCGAGGCGCCCGCGTGCTCGAGCTGGGCTGCGGATCGGCCGGGTGGTCGATCGCCCTCGCGAAGGCAGGGGCGGAGCCCGTCGGACTCGACCTCTCGGCCCGGCGGCTCGAGCAGGCCCGAGCGCGGATGCGTCGCGTCGGGGTCACGTTCCCGCTGGTCGAGGCCCCGGCGGACCGGATCCCGTTCCCGGCGGCCCGCTTCGACCTCGTGCTCTCGGACTACGGGGCGACGACCTTTGCCGACCCCCGGCGCACGATCCCCGAGGTCGCCCGGGTGCTGCGACCCGGCGGTGCGTTCGTCTTCGCGCACGCGAGCCCGTGGCGATCGGCGATGTTCGACTTTCGCCACGATCGGCTGACCCGGCGGCTGAAGCGGGACTACTTCGACCTGCACGCGCTGCGATGGGATCGGACCGTCGAGTTCCAGCTCCCGTACGCGGAGTGGGTCGCGCTCTTCACGGCCTCCGGCCTCGTGGTCGAGCGGCTCCTCGAACCGAAGGCTCCGCGCGGGGAACGGAGCTCCTACCTCTCGGCCGCCGACCACGCCTGGGCCCGGCGATGGCCCGTCGAGACCATCTGGAAGCTGCGGAAGGGAGGGGCTCCCCGCGGATCCCGTCGTCCCGCGTCGCGGCGGCGGGGAGGGCGCCGACCGGCGGCCAAACCTTAACCCGCGACCCCCTGCCCCCTGTCGATGAACGGGTCGGCGCCCCCGCCCTCGCTCCGGTCGACGGTCGACGTCCTCACCCCCGTGCACAAGGGACTACGGGCGATGATCTACGACCTCGGCGGTCGCCTGCAGACCCTCGACTTCTCCGACGCGATCGCCACCGACGCGCTGATCGCGGACCTCAAGCACGAGTTCGGGCCGGGCGGCGCGCCCCGGTGCGTGCTGTGCCTCCTCCACCGGCACGCGGGCCACGAGGACATGTTCGCGTTCCCCAAGATGCGCGCGTTCGACGCCGGGCTCGTCGACGCCCTCTACCGCGATCACCTGGCGTTCACCTTCGACCTCGCCGAGATCGAGCGGGCGGCGGACGCGCTCCGGGCCCTCCCCACCCCCGACGCGCGGATCGCGGGGGGGCGGGCCCTCACCCTCCGGGTCAACCGGTTCTTCGCGCGCTACCTCGCGCATCTCAACCGGGAGGAGGCCGAGCTCGTGCCGCTGATGCAGCAGCACCTCACCGACGCGGAGCAGCTCTCGATGCGCGCCGCCGCCGAGCAGTCGATGGCGCCCGAGGTGCTCGCCGAGTTCCAGCGGTGGATCTTCCGCTCGCTCGACGTCCACGAGCTCGAGGCCACGTTCCGCGCGATCGTCGACCAGGCCCCGCCCGAGGTCGCGCACCGCCTGCTCGCGCTCGGCGCCGCGAGCGTCCCTGCCGAGCGGTGGGCGCGGGTCGAGGCGGCGCTCGGGCGGGCCGATCGGCCGTAGGCCGGCTCATATCGGCCGGCGCCGTGCCGCGCCGGGGAGCGCCCATGGTCCAGCGAGTCACCGAGGTCGTCGGGACGGATCCGAACAGCTTTGCGCACGCCGTGGAGAACGCCGTGAACACCGCCTCGAAGACGGTGCGCGGGATCAAGTGGTTCCGCGTGTCGGAGCTCGAAGGATCGGTGACCGATGCCCACGTCACCGAGTACCGGGCGCTCGTCCGGATCTACTTCGACTACGAGGAGAAGGACCACGCGTAAGCGCGCGGGGGGACCGACCCGGGCCCGTCGAACGTCCCGGGGCCTCGGGGCCCGGTCCCGCGCGACCTGGCAGGCCCACTACGCGGACGGCGCGTACGAAACGCTCCCGTGGTGGGATCCCGACCCGAGCCCCCACGTCGTGGAGGCCGTCCGAGCGGGCCGGTGGCCGCGGGGCGCCGCCCTGCTGGACGTCGGCTGCGGCGCCGGTTCGAACGTCCTCTACCTCGCGCGCCAGGGGTACCGGGCCCACGGGGTCGATCTCGCGCCCGGGGCGATCGCGGCCGCCCGGGCCCGCGCGGTCGCGGCCGGGCTCCCGGTCGACCTGCGGGCCGGCGACGCCCTGGCGCTCCCGTACCCCGCGGGCTCGCTCGACGGGGCGATCGACAACGGCTGCTTCCACACCCTGCCGGCCGGCCGGCGGCGGGAGTACGCGGACGAGCTCGCCCGGGTCCTGCGGCCCGGCGCGATGTTCCTGCTCGCGTGGGTCGCCCGCGAGGAACGCCGACCCCGCGGCCCACCGTATCGGCTCAGCGTGGAGGAGGTCGCCGACGCGCTCGAGCACCGGTTCCTCGTGCACCGGATCGAGCTCCGGACGAGCTCGGGGCGCTGGGGGCTCGTCCTGGACGTCGCGCTGCTCGAGCGGCGTACGGGGGTCCAGCCCCCGAGGTTCCACTACTGAGCTCGGGCGCTAGTGTGCTGTACCAGCCAGACCTACGTTTAACCGGTTCCGAGTGACCTTCACGAGAATTTCATCGGCGGTTGCTCGCCACTGGAACGGT
>Ga0335074_10003234_pt1 | contig 22180 bp, 21 predicted proteins | sample Lox_Sample_23_FD_206715 | JGI IMG/M metagenome (GOLD analysis project Ga0335074, IMG submission 206715) | Soil microbial communities from Loxahatchee National Wildlife Refuge, Florida, United States - Lox_Sample_2.3 | ecosystem: Environmental > Terrestrial > Soil > Wetlands | place: USA...
CCCGTCCTGGATGAACTTGATCCGGGCGCCGGCCTCTCGCACCTCGCGGACGAGGTCATCGTGGCGCGATCGGTCGAGAACCACGACCGTCACATCCTCGGGCGAGCAGCCCTTGGCCTTCGCGACCGCCTGGACGTTGTGCTCGACCGGCGCCTCGATGTCGACCATCTGCGCGGCGGCGGGTCCGGTCACGAGCTTCTGCATGTAGAACAGCGCCGATGGGTCGTACATCGCACCGCGGTCGGCGACGGCCATCACCGAGATCGCGTTGTTCATGCCCTTGGCGGTCAGCGTCGTACCGTCGACCGGGTCGACCGCCACGTCGCAGTCCGGTCCGTTGCCGTCACCGACCTCCTCGCCGTTGTAGAGCATCGGTGCTTCGTCCTTCTCGCCCTCGCCGATGACGACGGTGCCTTTCATCGAGACGGTCGAGACGAGCTGGCGCATTGCGTTGACGGCGGCCTGGTCGGCACCGATCTTGTCGCCGCGCCCGACCCAGCGCCCGGCGGCCATCGCGGCCGCTTCGGTGACCCGAACCAGCTCGAGCGCGAGGTTGCGGTCCGGTCGCTCGCCGCCCACCCTCAGCGAGCCGGGAAGGGTGCCGTCCGACATGTCTGTGATCCTCCCACCGACCCGCCCGGTTAGTCGCCCCGCCCGGTGCGAAAGTGAAAGAGTGTGGGGGTGCCGAGCCCGCGTCCCACCGGTGCGCACAGCAAGAGCCGCGCGCAGCTGACCCGCGCATCGCTGCTCGCGGCCGCCAGTGACGCGTTTGCCGCCGGCGGGTTTGCGGATGCAAACATCACCGACGTCGTGTCGCGCGCGGGCGCCAGCGTGGGCAGCCTCTACCACCACTTCGGTGGCAAGGCGGAGCTGTACCTCGCCCTGTTCGACGACTACCAGGCCCGCCAGGAACAGCGCGCGGCCGACGCGGTGCGCGAGGCGCGGTCACGCGGCGTGCTGGACACTCTCGACCTGTTCCTGATCGGCGCGCGGGCCTACCTGCGCGGCTGTTGGGAGGAGCGCAACCTCGCCCGGGTCTTCCTCGACGGGGGCGGCCCGCCCGGCTTCGAGCTGATCGCCCGCCGGCGCTATCGCGAGTGGGTCCGCGTCAACACTGCGCTGCTCGACACCGAGAACCAGCCGCTCGGCGACACGCTCGTCGTGGTGTTGACGAGCATCGTTGCGGAGGCAGGGCGTGAGGTCGCCGTACAGGAGACCGAGGCGGCGGCCACGAAGCTTGCCGAAGAGTTCGTCGAGCTGCTCGGCCGAGTCGGCACCGGTTGACGCGGAGCCGACCTCCTACCAGCGACCGCGGTGCACGACGTCGTCCGCCGACCGGCGCCGCGACTTGAGGTCGCGCTTGGGCGCGGACGGGTCGGCATGACCGAAGATCACGACGCCGACGACGTCATGGTCCTCCGGCACGCCGAACTCGGTGCGGAACGCCGGGATCACCTCCGGCTGCATGCCGATGAACAGCGCGCCCAGGCCCTCGTCGACGGCTTGTAGGAGCATGAGCAGCGCGACCATGCCGGTGTCGATGTGCCAGAAGGGCACTGGCCACCGGGCCTCGTCGCGGTCGGTCCACCCCTTGTCGTCCTGGGCGTAGCGGTCGAGATAGGCCCGCTTGCACGACATCGCGACGACGATGACCGGGGCGCGCATGACGCCGGCGCGGGTCTCGTCGGTCCAGCTCGCCGTCTCCGGCTCGGTCTCCGTCACCTCCCAGAATCGCGCCCGGTCCTCGGGAGCGGTCAGCACCAACAGTGCGTAGCCCTGGGAGAACCCGGCGGACGGCGCCCGCAGGCCGGCCGCGACCACGCGGTCGATGACGTCCGGTTCGACCGGCTGGTCGAGGTAGTGACGGACCATGCGGCGTTGCCGGAGGACATCGGAAAACTCCATGTCCCGGACCTTAGCCGCCGGCTACCGGGCCGCGTGACCCCGCTCGTACGCCAGCAGCCACTCCTTGACCGGCAAGCCGTAGTAGTAGCCGCCGAGGCCGCCGCCGGTACGGACGATCCGGTGGCACGGCACGATCGGCGCGATCAGGTTGCGCGCGCACGCCGCGCCGGCGGCACGGATCGCCCCCGGATTGCCGGCCCGAGCGGCCAGCTCGGCATACGTGATGGTCTCGCCGGCCGGAACCTCGCGCATCACCTTCCAGGCCGCTTGGTGGAAGTCGCCGCCGGGTTGGTCGACCGGAAGGTCGTCGATCGCGCGTATGTCGCCCTCGAAATAGGCCCGGGTGGAGACTGACAACCGGCCGAGGTCACGGCGGCGGCGCACGGGCTCGTCGTCGAGCCGCGCAGTCATCGCGTCGATCGAGTCGAAGCCGGCGGCGACGAGTACGTCGTCGCGCGCCACCAGGGTCAGCTCGCCGACAGGGGTTCGCAGCGTGGTCGCCTCGAGGGTCATGTCGTTGCTCCAGTCGTGATCAGGTAGTCGGTCCACAGGTGCATCGCGGCATAGGAACGCCACGGTGCCCAGCGGGAGGGATCGGTCCCGGTTGTGCGACGGCGCAGCACGAGGTCGCTGCCGGGGAACGCATCGGGATCGCCGAGCGCGCGCATCGCGACGTACTCAACCGTCCACGGCCCGATGCCGGGAATCGCCATCAGGCGGGCCCGGGTCTCGTCCCGGTCGGCCGCCGGGTCGAGCGCCAGCTCGCCGGCTGCGAACGCGGTCGCGAGCGCGCGCAGGCTGCGCACCCGCCCGCCGGTCAGGCCGATGCCGTCGTAGGTCGCCTCCGCGAGCGCGTCCGCGGTCGGGAACCGGGCGCTGAGCGTGCCGACCGGCGCGTCCAGTGGCTTGCCGTAGGCCTCGACCAGCCGGCGCGCGAACGTGTGGGCCGCGCCGAGGGAGACCTGCTGGGCAAGGACGGTGCGCACGACCAGCTCGAACCCGTCAGCCGCGCCCGGGACGCGCAAGCCCGGCCGCGCCGCGACCATGGGCGCGAGGAGCGGGTCTTCGGACAGCGAGCCGTCGACGGCGACCGGGTCGGCATCGGCGTCGAGCATCCGCCGGCACCGCGCGACGGTGTCCGGCAGGCTTCGGACGTCGTCGACCCGCGTGATCAGGCTGATCACGTCGGCGGCAATCTGCATCGAGACGACTGATCCGGACGGCAGGACGCGCCGGTAGGTAATGCCGTCCAGCTCCTCGACGCCGGTCAGGAGGTGCAACCGGAGCCAGCCGAGGAATGCGGCAGCGGCATAGGGCGCGCGTACGGCGAGCCGCAGGGTGAGCGAGCCGCTCCCGGCAAGCTGCGCGGCGGGGCGCCGGCGCAGCTCGCGCGGAGGCACGCCGAAGTGCTCACGCATCGTGTCGTTGAACTGGCGCAGGCTCGAGAAGCCGGCCGAGAACGCGATGGTTGTGATCGGCAGATCGGTCGCGTCGAGCAGCAGCCGCGCGGTCTGTGCGCGGCGGGTGCGCGCGAGCGCGAGCGGTCCGGCGCCCACCTCCGCGACAAGGACGCGGTGCAGGTGCCGTTCGCTCACGTGCAACGACTGCGCGAGGGCGCGCACGCCGCTCCCGGCGTCGCCGGCACCGCCGTCGAGCGCGCCCGCCGCGATCGCCCGCAGCGCGCGGGCGGCAAGGTCGCCGCGCAGGTCCCACTCCCTCGAGCCGGGCGCCGCCTCGGGGCGGCAGCGCTTGCAGGCCCGGAACCCGGCCGCGACCGCGGCGGCAGCGCATGGGTAGAAGCGGACGTTCTCGCGTTTCGGCGTTTGCGCCGGGCATGACGGCCGGCAGTAGATCCCGGTCGTCGAGACGGCGGTCACGAACCGCCCGTCGAAGCGCGCGTCGCGGCTCGCGATGGCGCGGTAGCAGCGGTCCTGGTCCTCGTGCATGGCTCCATCCTGAACCGCGCCGACGACAGGATCTAGCGGCTTTCGGACATGGCAGGCTGGGGGTCGTGCACGACGACCTGCTGGCCCGGCGCGCGGACTACCCGATCCTTGCCCGCAAGTCGGCGTACCTGATCAACAACTCGCTCGGCGCGATGCATCGAGGCACGGCCGAGCGGCTGGCCGAGTATGCGCGGCTGTGGGACGTCGACGGCGTCACCGCCTGGTCGACCTGGTTCCCGGAGCTGGGCCGGATCGCGGATCTGCTGGGTTCGATCATCGGCGCGCCGCCTCGAACGACGATCCTCCGGCAGAGCGTCGCCGACGCGATCAACGCGGTCGTCTCGTGCCTCGACTTCAGCCCGAGCCGCAACCGCGTCGTCACGACCGCGGCGGACTGGCCGGGCACGCACTACATGTGGACCGAGCACTGCCGGCGGCACGGCGGGGAGTTGGTCGTCGTTCCGTACGAGCCCGACGGCACGAGCATCGACCCGATGCGGGTGGCGGAGGCGGTCGACGACCGGACGCTGGTCGTGTCGGCGAGTCTGGTGCAGTTCCGTACGTCGGCTCTGCTCGACCTCGCGCCGGTTCGCGACGCCGCCCGTCGCCACGGCGCGCTGCTGATCTTGGATGCCTATCAAGCCGCCGGCGCGCTGCCGGTCGACGTGGCCGCGAACGACATCGACGTGTGCGTCGGTGGATCGGTGAAGTTCCTGTGCGGTGGCCCCGGCAACGGGTGGCTGTCCATCCGGCCGGAGCTGATCGACGCGCTCAAGCCGAGCGCGGTGGGGTGGATCTCCCACGCCCGGCCGTTCGACTTCGAGTGGGCGGAAATTGCCTATGCCCCGGGTATTCAGCGGTTCGCGGGCGGCACTCCCAACGTGCCGGCCGCCTATGCGGCCGCACCCGGCTACCAGGCCATCGCCGACATCGGCATCGCCAAGGTGCGCGAGCGTTCGCAGTGGCTCACCCAGTCGCTTGTCGAGGGCGCCCTCGAGCGCGGGCTCGTCGTACGGTCACCCCTCGATGCCGATCGCCGTGGTGGACACGTCACCGTCGATGTCGCAGACGCCGAGCGGGTGCACCACGAGCTGATCGAGCGCGGGTTCGTCGTCGACTACCGGCCCGGCGGTGGCATCCGGATCGGGCCGCACTTCTTCAACACGATGGACGAATGCGTCGCGGTGCTCGACGAGATGGTGGCGATTCGTGACAAGTGAGGTCGCCCAGCCGACGAAGCGGGCGCGCCAGTCCGCGGCGGACATGATCCGATCGCTCGGGCTGGTCGGCATCATCGTCGGCGTCTCCTTGATCTTCGTGCCGGGGTTGTTGCACCCGAGCAAGTCCCAGCGCTACCAAGCGGTTGACTACAGCGACTACGTCTCCGGCTTCCGTCAGCTCACCGGAAAGAGCGCCTTGGTGCCGCGCGGTTTGCCCTCCGGCTGGGCGGCGAACGGCGCGACGCTCGTCGGCAGCGCTACGACCGCGCACCTGCACATCGGCTGGGCAACCCCGGGGTCGAAGTATGCCGGGCTCGAGGAGTCGGTCGCCCCGGCTGCGGGATTCGTGCAGTCGGTGCTCGGCGTACCGAGCAGCGCATCCACGACCGCCGCCGTGCTCGCCGACCAGACGTGGAGAACGACGCAGTCGAAGGTGGGCGAGTACTCGTTGTTCCGCACCGTTCACGGGATCACGGTCGTCATCACCGGGAGCGCGAGCGATCAGGAGCTGGATCAGCTCGCGGCCTCCGTGCAGCCTGCCTTGGGTGGCGCTGGCTAGAGCGGGGCGCGCTTCACCCAGTGATCGAGATCGAGCGGGCTGCCCGCCTCGATGAACCCGTTGGCGACGAAGGCGCATCCGGTTACGTGGTCGCCCAGGTCGACGTCCGCCCCGCTCGCGTAGTGGAATGCCACGACGTCGAAGGAGCCATCGTCCAAGGGGCAGCTCTCCACGCCGCCATCGGTGTGCGTGAGGGACAGCCGGAGCGCCTGCCTGGCCAGGCGGGCGGCCGCGCGCTCGCCCAGCAGCACGTGCGCTCGCAGGCTGAGCACGTGCGGAGGGTTGAGGCCGCCGTACGCGCAGATCAACGCCGACGTCGGAATGCCCGGGGGCAGCAGGGCCTCGTCGAGCCGCCGGCCCGGGTTGCGTACGCCGACGACGCCCCGATCGCTCGTCGGGCAACCGCCGGCGACCGTGACGCGCAGCCGCGCGCCCCGCGCGGTGTCGCGGATCGGCCGCGGGTCGAGCCACTCGCCCATTCCGTCGGCGCGGACCAGGGTGCCGCCGGCCACCGGAGCGAGCCCGATGTCGAGCTGAAGGCCGGTCGCATATGGCCGGTCGGGCTCGCCCCAGGCGATGCCTTCGCTGGTGAGGACGCCGTGGTCGCTCCCACTGGAGGTGCCGGACTGCTGAAGCTCGGCGGGGGCATGGGCTTTGACGTACGCCAGAACCGTTCCGATCGGCGAGGACACCTGCCAGAAGCGGTGCAGATCGATCAGCGACGACGTCGCCGGGGTGCCCATCGCCGGTCCGGACAGGGCCGCATGCCGCCCGGGCGCTGCAGCGGATCCGGGCGGCACCGGCGCAAGGGCGAGCAGCCGAGCCGCCTCCTTGCGGGTGGCGGCTTTGTTGGCGCCGGCGGTGGCGGATCGCTGCTGCGCGATCGGGCTTGCGCTGTGGCCCGGCGGGAGCGGAGCGGGAGCGCTGCTGGTCGCCGCGCACCCCGCGCAGGCGAGCGCGAGGGCCGCGAGCAGGCCAACCGCGCCACGGGTCATGTCGCTAGGACGCATCAGGCGCACGCGTGGTTCCCGCGACCGGGTGCCCCGTGTCTCGGGTCAGCTGTCGCCGGGCTCGGGTTGCGCTGCCTCCAGTCGCTGCTTCGCGCCGTCCAGCCACTGCTGACAGATCGCGGCGAGCGCCTCGCCGCGCTCCCACAGTGCAAGCGACTCCTCGAGGGTCGCTCCGCCGGCCTCGAGCTTTCGCACGATCTCGGCCAGCTCCTCGCGAGCCTGCTCATAGCTCGGCCGAGGTGCGTCACCGTTCGACGTCATCCGTGCACCTCCTCGACGACGAGGCTCGCCCGGCCGGTCGCCAGCCGCGCGTCCAGCCGGTCGCCGGATCGCAGCTCGGCGGCGTCGCGGGCAATCGTGCCGTCAACGCGCTGGAGAACGGCGTACCCGCGATCCAGTGTCGCCTGCGGGGACAGCGCGACCATCTGCCCGCGCAGCGTGGCCACCTCGGCGGTGGCGTCGGCGAGCAACGCGATCGCGGCGCGGCGCCCGCGCTCCCGCGAGGCTTCGAGATCCAACCGCCAGGTGCCGAGCATGCCGAGCGGGTCGGCGAGTGCCGGCCGCGTGCGCAGCGCGTCGAGGCGATGCTGCTCGGTTTCGATCCGGCCGATCAGGCAGCGGCGGGCTCGGCCGCGCAGGCCCGAGATCCGGCTGCTCTCCTCGGCGACGTCGGGAACGACCAGCTTGCCGGCGTCGGTCGGAGTCGAGGCTCGACGGTCCGCGACGTGGTCGAGCAGCGGCATGTCGGCCTCGTGCCCGATGGCCGAGATCACTGGTGTGAAGCAGGCGGCCACCGTGCGGATCAGCGACTCGTCCGAGAACGGCAACAGGTCCTCCATCGAACCGCCGCCGCGCGCGATCACGATGACGTCCACCTCGGGATCGGCTTCGAGACGCTGCACCGCTGCGATGACCTCGGTGACGGCGTACGGTCCCTGCACGGCGACCGGCTCGAGCCGGAAGAGTACGGCGGGCCAGCGCCGGCGGGCGTTCTCGACCACGTCGTGCTCGGCCGCACTCGATCGGCCGGTCACCAGCCCGATCCGGCGGGGCAGAAACGGCAGCGTCCGCTTGCGCTCGGTGGCGAACAGCCCTTCGGCGGCGAGCACTCGGCGCAGTTCCTCTAGCCGGGCGAGCAGGGCGCCGATCCCGACCGGCCGGATCTCGTAGGCGGTGAAGGTGAGCGTGCCGCGGTTGGCCCAGTACTCCGGACGGCCCCAGATCACGACTCGGGCGCCCTCGGTGATCGGCTCGGCGAGGTCGTCGAGCAGCGTGGCCCGGCAGCTCACCCGAAGCGACATCTCGGCCGCCGGGTCGCGGAGCACGAGGAACGCGACGGACTGTCCCGGCCGCCTGGTGAGCTCGGTGACCTGGCCTTCTACCCAGACCCGGCCCAGCCTGCCGATCCAGTCGCCGATCAGCTTGGCGACGACGCGGACCGGCACCGGCGCCTCGGGGCTGGTCTCGAGCGGCATCGGCACAGCGTAGGCGCGACCTACGATGGAGGCGTGACCGACAACGGCGTACCAACCGGGGGTCGGGTTCTGCTGGCTGCTCCGCGCGGATACTGCGCCGGAGTCGACCGGGCGGTGCAGACCGTCGAGATCGCCCTCGAGCGGTACGGCGCCCCCGTCTACGTCCGCAAGCAGATCGTGCACAACTCCCATGTGGTCGCCCGGCTGGAGGCGCTCGGGGCGGTCTTCGTCGACGACACCGCGGAAGTTCCCGAGGGCTCGGTCGTGGTGTTCTCGGCGCACGGCGTTGCGCCGGCGGTGCACCAGCAGGCGGCCGAGCGCAACCTGCACACGATCGACGCGACCTGCCCGCTGGTCACGAAGGTCCACGCCGAGGCCCGCCGGTTCGCCCGCGAGGACGTCGACATCCTGCTGATCGGGCACGAGGGTCACGAGGAGGTCGAGGGCACGACGGGTGAGGCGCCGGACCGCGTCCACCTGGTCGCCGGCCCGGACGCGGTCGCCGATCTCGAGGTGCGCGACCCGAGCCGGCTCGCCTGGCTGTCCCAGACCACGCTGTCGGTCGACGAGACGCAGGAAACCGTCGCCGCGCTGCGCAAGCGCTTCCCGCTGCTGATGGACCCGCCGAGCGACGACATCTGTTACGCCACCCAGAACCGTCAGGTCGCGGTGAAGCAGATCGCCGCCGACGCCGACCTGGTGCTGGTCGTCGGCTCGACGAACTCGTCGAACTCCGTGCGGTTGGTCGAGGTTGCACGCGCGGCGGGTTCGGCGGCGCACCTGGTGGACGACGTCAGCCACATCGACGCCGGTTGGCTCGACGGTGTCGCGACGGTCGGCGTGACGAGCGGCGCGTCGGTGCCGGAGTCACTGGTCGGCGAGGTGCTCGGGTGGCTGGCCGACCACGGGTATGCCGACGTCGAGGAGATCACCGCGGTCGAGGAGCATCTGCGGTTCGCGCTGCCGCACGAGCTGCGCCGCGACAAGGCCGGCTCCCGCTGACCCGACCGCTTCCCGCGCGCCGCACGTTGATCTTCGCCCTTGTCGCCAGGTAGCGCGGCGTGTCGCCCCGACCCGCCGGCCGGCTGGTGTTGAGGGCGAAGATCACAGCGCCGGGGCGCCGCCCGAGCCGAGCGGGACGTTGATGCCGAGCGCCGCAGAGCTGTAGCCGCCGGCGCTCAGGCAGACGTGCCAGCCGCTGGCCTCCTCGACGACCGCGACCGAGTAGGCGCTCGCCGCCCCGATCCGCGGGACCAGCTGCCCGTAGACCTCCGCCGCCGGCAGCGGGATCGGCCCGAGCGAGACGTGGGTGCTGACGACACGGGTCACGGTGAGGTGGTTGAGCCCGCCGAGCTGAAGCATCGCGCCTTCGCCTGCCGTACTGATGTCGCTCGGCGCGAACTGTGCCCGATCGGAACTGCAGAGCGCGGCGTAGACCGCGGACCAGTTGTTGTGGGCGGCATCGCGTCCGACGCTTTCGACCGCTCGGGCGACGGCCGTCGGATGCGGCTCGGTGAGGTAGTGCCAGGCGACCGACCCCACGACCAGGTCGACCACGAGGATCGCGGCGAGCCGCCGCTTGGTGAGCCAGCGCGGCCACCGGTGCCTTCTCACGGGCGGGGTGTGCGGCCGCAAGCCGGCGGCCGCGCGCTGGAGCTCGAGGATGCCCTCCGGGGAGGGACCGGTGGTCACGCCAAGGGAATCGGCGTGAACCGCGCTATGCCTTGAGCGCCGAAGGTCCTTCGTCGGCCTCGCCGTCGCCGAGCCCGTAGTCGGCGGCCCGATCCACCAGGTCGTGATCGCCCCGATCGGCTTCGGGGGTCGGAGCGCTCAGCGCGCGCAGCGTGCGTGACTCGTCGGCGGCCTCGAGCAGCTCGGGCGCGGCGAGCAGGCGCACCGGCTCCTCGATCGGCGTCGGCTCCTTGAGCTCGCCGTCAACGACCTCGAGCTCGTTCAGCCGCCGGGCCGAGACGAGAACCTGCTTCTCGAGCGAGCCGACCGCCCCGTTGTACGCCGCAACCCCGCGGTTGAGCGCGAGACCGAGCTTGTCCATGTGCTCGCCGAACTTGCCGAGCCGCTTGTAGAGCTCACGTCCGAGATCGAAGACCTGACGCGCGTTGGTGGCGAGTGCCTCCTGCTGCCAGGCGTACGCAACCGCCCGCAAGGTCGAGATCAACGTGGTCGGCGTAGCGATGTGCACCCGCTTCTCGAACGCCTCGTCCATCAGGCCGGGCGCGTTGTCGAGAGCCGCCGCGAGAAAGGCGTCGCCGGGCACGAACAGCACGACGAACTCCGGCGCCGGCGAGAACTGCGACCAGTACGACTTCGCTGCCAGCTCGTTGACGTGCTGGCGCAGGTGCTTCGCGTGCGCTTCCAGCCGGTTGGCGCGGGTGTCGTCGTCGGCCGCCTCATAGGCTTCGAGGTACGCCGACAGGGTCACCTTCGAGTCCACGACGATGCTCTTGCCGCCGACCAGCCGAATGACGAGGTCGGGCCGCAGCATTCCCTCGGCCGTGGTGACGGTCGACTGCTCGAAGAAGTCGCACCGGTCGGTCATCCCGGCCAGCTCGACGCAGCGGCGGAGTTGAAGCTCGCCCCAGCGGCCGCGGGCCTGCGGCTTGCGCAATGCACTGACGAGCGCCGCGGTTTCGCGGCGCAGCTCGTCACCGGAGGTCCGGACGAACTCGATCTGCTTGCTGAGCGCCTCCTGAGCGCCGACGCGCGACTTCTCGATCTCCCTGAGCTGCCCTTCGACCTTGGACAGCGTCTCGGTGAGGGGTGCCCCCGCCTGCTTCAACCGCGAGTCGGCGAGCTCGAGGAACTGCTTGGTGCTGCGGTCGAGTGCTTCGCTCGACACCCGCGCGAAGGTGTCCTTCAGCTGGGCATCGTTGTCCTCGAGCGCTTCCATCTTGGTCATCAGTGCCTGCACGCGTAGCTCGGCCGCGCGAAGCTCGTTGTCCAGCGTCTCGCGCTCGGAGCGCAGCCGGTCGCGCTCCGCGCTTGTGGCGTCTCGCTCGGCCGCGGCGGAGGCGAGCTGCGCACCCGCCGTGGCAACTTCTACCGAGGAGCGGAGCCGGGCGAGCGCCCAGCCGGCCGCGAGCCCGGCGAGCAGGGTGACCACCGCGATGAGGAAGGCAGCGACGTCCATGGCGGAAATGGTGACCTGCCGGTCGGACAGTTTCGGCGTACGCCGCGCCGGGGGGCTGTGGACATCGTCATATTCAGGCCTCTGACCTGCGGGTTTGCGGCGTACGGCGACAATGGCCGCATGGCTCTTTCGATCGGGATCGTCGGGCTGCCGAACGTCGGCAAGTCCACGTTGTTCAACGCGCTGACCGAGAACGACGTGCTCGCGGCGAACTACCCGTTCGCGACGATCGACCCGAACGTGGGCGTGGTCAACGTGCCCGACCCGCGGCTCGACGTGCTGGGGAAGATGTTCGAGAGCGCGAGGATCGTGCCTGCAACGGTGAGCTTCGTCGACATCGCCGGCATCGTGCGCGGCGCGAGCGAGGGTCAGGGTCTGGGCAACAAGTTCCTCGCCAACATCCGTGAGGCGGATGCGATCTGCCAGGTCGTGCGCGTCTTCGACGACCCTGATGTCGCGCACGTCGACGGCAGGATCGAGCCGGCCGACGACATCGCGACGATCAACACCGAACTCGTGCTCGCGGACCTGCAGACCGTTGACACGCGCCTCGCCCGGTTGGAGCGCGAGGCACGGATGAAGCCGGAGCGGCGGGCTGAGCTGGCCGCCGTACAAGCGGCCCGGGCCGTGCTCGACGAGGGCCGGCCGATCTCCAGTGAACCGTCTCTGGACCGCGTGGCCTTGCGTGAGTCATTCCTGCTGACCGACAAGCCGTTCATCTACGTGTTCAACCTGGACGACACCGATCTCGGTGATGAAGGGCTGCGGGCCAAGTACGCCGACCTCGTTGCGCCGGCAGCGGCGGTCTTCGTCAGCGCGAAGCTCGAGTCCGAGCTGATCGGTCTCGACGTCGCGGACGCTTCCGAGCTGCTCGAGGAGTACGGACAGCACGAGTCCGGGCTGGCAATCCTCGCCCGGGTGGGCTTCGAGACGTTGGGGCTGCAGACCTTCCTGACCGCCGGGCCGAAGGAGTCGCGGGCCTGGACGATCAAGCGCGGTGCGACCGCGCCCGAGGCCGCCGGCGTGATCCACACCGACTTCCAGCGGGGCTTCATCAAAGCCGAGATCGTGTCGTACGACGATCTCGTCGCAGCCGGTTCATTGTCGGCGGCGCGCGCTGCCGGCAAGGCGCGGATCGAGGGCAAGGACTACGTGATGGCCGACGGCGACGTCGTGGAGTTCCGCTTCAACGTGTAGTCGTCACCGAACACCGGCAACGAGCTGGATGCAAACCGGGTCGATGGCGGCAAGGCACCCGCCTGTCGATCTGATGCCAGTCGGTGCGGATCCGAGTTGCGATCAGTCGAGAGCAGGTTGACCCCAAAACTCAAGGACGTGGGGGACGGCCTGTGCGCTCGCCGAAGCGGCCCTCGGCGGCGAGCTTGCTCATAGGTAACGTGAGCACGTCGACCGCAGGTCATGCGGGCTGAAGTAGTCCCCGTGCTCAGGGAAGAACCACTCGTTCTTGCTCGTCGATAACAACGAGCGTGTTGCTCGCCTTGTGCGGATCGACACCGATCACAACCCTCGCCATCAAGCAGCCTCCTGGTCTTGTGGACGGCAAGGAGGGCAGAGCTACTTCAGGCGAAGCACACCCCTCTTGAGCCACTCCCAGCCAACGACACCCGGCGGGGGCAGCACCCCATTAATGAGCCACACGAGAATCGTGGGCAGCCAGTTCGCGGGCTACCCCGCCGGACGTCTGACCCACAGCCTGGCCTGGCCACGGGCTGACGACAGTGAACAAGTAGCCAGTTCTGATTCAGCTCACGGCCGCGAAACGAACGCGTGTCGCCGGTCCGGTGCGCATCGAAACGACCGAAGCAGAGGACCTCCGGCAGGGCCTCGCCGTCCAGCCGGGCTGCCTCGGCCCGTTGTGCTCTCCTACGGGCGCGAACCCGTACGCCCTTGATGTGGCCTGGCTGGTTCGAGCCGCGGGCCGCGCGGCTGCCTCGGCGACTGGGAACTCCGTTGCACCCATCACGGGGAGCTTTGTCCTCTCAGTGCCGGCTTGAGAGCCCGCGTTTCGGCGAGCCGTGGCCATAAGCGCCCAAGCCTTCGAAAGGTGTCGAGGCATCCCTAGCTACCCGGTCGGTGGCGGATCCCCACGAGATGGAAGAGCCGGCTCAACCTGCGGTAGGGGTCACGGCGGCTGGCCTCCAGCTCGACGGCGAGTACGTCGGCTTCGGTGTCCAGTGGTGGGTCGTCGGGTGCCCAGCCGTCGGTGAACAGCCGCACCCCGTACCAGGCGACCGGCTCGACCTGGCAGTCGGTGAGCAGTCTGCTCAGATCATCGACGGTGTCGGCTCGGGTATCTACGTCCAGGCCGTTGACCTGCCGATCGGTCTCGAAGGCCGCAAGCGCTTCGGTCCAGCGTCCGGCGAGGGCCGGACGCACCGCGAGGCACTCCTTGTTCTTCGCCGCGATCGACACGACGCCGCCATCGTCAGCGAGTTCGGCCAGCACGGCCACGAGCGGCGCCGGGTCGTCGAGGTACATGAGGACTCCATGGCACAGCACGCCCCCGAAGCGTCGACCCGCCAAGACGTCCAAGGCGTCCTCGCCCGCGGCGTGCACCAACTTCACCCGGTTCTGGACCGCTTCCGGTTCCGCTGACAAGAGGTCTCGCGCGCGGTCGAGCATGGCCGAGGAGGAATCAAGGATGGTCACCCGATAGCCGCCGCGAGCCAACGGAAGCACCTGATGACCGGCGCCACCGCCCACGTCAATCACCTCCGCCGGCGGGCCGGGCAAGTGTTGACGAAGGTGTTCGTTAATGACGTGGGTGCGGACCCGGCCTCGCAACGAGCCGTAATGACCCCTGACGAACCGGTCGGCTAGTGGCGCCCAGGTGTCCTCGCTCACCCGACCATCATCGCCTGCGGCGGGTTTCACGTCGGTCGGCGCAGCGCGCGGCACCCTTAGGGTCAGTATCGAGGGGCCCGCGTTCGAGCTAACCACGTCGATGCTCGATGCAGGGCAACGGATGTTCCGCTCGCGATGGGATAGGTACCTCGCATGACCGCCGTACTCGCACGAAGCATTGCGCGCAGCTTTGAGAGCGCCTTGCTGTTGATGCAGGCGGCACTGACCGATTGCCCGGATGGCTTGTGGGAAACCGATCTGTGGCCGAACGATGGGACCACCCGCCGTCTCCCGCAGGGTGGGCTTCATGGGTCGGCGACCTGGTTCCTCGGCTACCACGCGCTGTCGTGTCTCGACTACGACCTCGGTGGAGACTTCGAGCGGTGGCTGCCGCCGGCACCTTTCGACGAGAGCACCTTTGGGTTCCCCAACCGCGTCTTCACCAAGGCTGAGCTGCTCGGGTACGTCGACTGGTGCCGCGATCGTGCGCGACAGTGCTGCGAGGCGCTGCCCGACGAGCTGGCTCTTCGACCGCTGCCCAGCACGCATCGACACGCCGGAACCTCGTATGGAGACCTGGTCGTGAGCATCCCCTTGCACGTCGTCGAACACGCGTCACAGATCCGACAGTTCCTCACCGGTGCGGGCGTCAACGTCCAGCCGATGCCCGGCGACCAGGGCTACCAGAGGGCCACCACCGGGTCCGCCGATCGCTGAGGGCGCGTAGCCGACCGAACGTTGGTACCAACCTTGCCAACGGAGCGCTTCCGCGGAAGCGCTCGTGCGGTGGTCTTCGCGCGGCGCGGGGCTATGGCGCATCGAGGATTCCCAGGTAGGCGCGCCATGGACCGACGGCGTCGGAGTAGTGCTCCGCCATCGCCTTCACTGCTTGATGCAGATGGTTGAGGTCGTGCACGAACCAGGTCGCGAGCGGCTGGCTCAACGTGACCCGACCGAACTCGGATGCCGCCCCTGCCGAAGGAGATCCTCCGTCGCAACCAGCCACTCGAGCTCGTCGAGATTCGCCCGCCGGGCCGCGCCGAACGCGGAAGTCAGCTCCTCGACAGATCTCGCTGCCTCTTTTGCGGGACAGGTGAGCGACGCAACGGTTTGCGAATCAGCCAGGATCGCGGCCGGTGTAGGCCAGCAGGCGTTGCTGCGGCGTTGCGTCGTCGCCGACCGCGATCTCTGGCTTGAACACGCCTTTGCGCTGCTCCTCGGTGAACTGGCCGTGGATCGTGTCGTACGCCGCCTGCGGCAGGCCTTCCGGCATCGTGTCGTCCTGCCCGGTGGAACGAGCCAGGTCCCATCCGTGCAGAAGCTGGTCGGCAAAGGCGATGCCCAGAGCCGGCCCGGTTCGCTCGATGGCACCGTCGCGGCTGAACGCGTCGATCACGTCCGAGCGCATGCGGTCGAACGAAGCCACCGGGTCGTCGCCAACCAGGTCGGGCGGGTTCGGTCCGGGCAGGCTTCCCGATTCACCGCGTGCGGTGCTGAGGAAATAGCGCTGTGTGTCCAGCATGTGGTTCAGCAGGTCACGAACGTTCCAGTCGTCGCAGGGAGTTGCGCCATCCAGGTCGGTTGCGTTCACAACACGCTGCGCCGTCCAGTCACCCGCTTGGCGATAGAGGTTGAGCAGCTCGGCTTCCACAGGGATCTCCTCTCCGGCTCGTTGTCTTCATACCCGTTTTGCGGATCGATGCGATAGGCACGCCCGGCAGTTCTTGTGTCCGCCCAACCAAAGCCGTGTGGTGCGCGTCGGACTGGTCAAGAACTGAGGTGAAGCTGCCCGGGGTTTTGGCGAGGTGCGAGATGGCGGAACTCGAGGATCGTGGCGAGCAGCCGGCCTTCGACGACGAGGTGCCGATGGTGTCGATGCACCAGGGCGGTTCGCCTCCGCCGCGCAGATCGTGGCTGCGTGCACTGCCGGTCATGCTCGTCATCGCCGTGAGCGGCGCCGGTTTCGGCTTCGAGTGGCATGCGGCTCGCGTGCACGATGCTGACGCTCAGTTGATGTCCGCCGCGCATCGTCGAACTCCCGACGAGGCGAGGTCAGCGCACCCGACCATCAGTCCGACTACCGGATCCGGCGTTCCGACCGTCGTACCGTCCGACAAGCAGTACACCTATGTAGCGGTGCCGCCGTCGACGGTGGCTGAATCACTGCGACCGCCGGGAACGTCGATGCGCACCAGCGGGTGCGGCACTTCCTGGGCGTCGGCATCTTCCGCACTGGGCCGCTACCTCGCGCCGCGCTGGGGGCAGATCCGGATCTGCACGCGCGCCGGCCGCTACTGGATCGCGACCACCGATGCCACCGGCTCTTCCTTGGAGGGTGCGATCGCGGTCTACCGCTGTGGTGCCACTTCGTGCGTCCCGCCACCGATCGCCGGCTCGACGCGCGGGTGGCAGGTGAATCCGGCTCCGAATCCGGGCGGCGTGACACTGCTCGCGATCCCTAACCCGACGACCGTCATCGTCGACAACGGCGGCTATCAGATCGACTTCAGCCTGGAGACGATGTCTTACGAACCGTCCGGCTGAGTGCTGCCGCTGCACGATGCGCGCGTCAGGCCAGACCGAGCTGTTCGGCGGCGGCGCGCAGGTCGTCGCGAACCGCGGGGTGGGCGATGTCCGTGATGAGGCGGGCTTGGGCCCGCTGGCTGCGCCCGAAGATGTCGGCGCAGCCCTGCTCGGTGACCAGGCTCGAGTGCTGGAACGACGTGACCGGGCCGCTGAGCAGCGGCACCACCGTCGACGTACCTGACTTCTCGTGCCAGGACGGAAGGGCAATGACCGCTTGCCCCCGCCACGCGTGCATGGCGCCGACGATGAAGTCGGTCTGCCCGCCGAAACCCGAGTAGATCGCGCCCTTCACCATCGACGCGTTCGCTTGCGCGAACAGGTCGATCTGCAGGGCAGTGTTGATCGACGTCATCATCGACTGTCGAGCGATCATCCCCGGGTCGTTGGAGACCTCGGTTCGGGTCATCCGGATCCGCGGGTTGCGATCGGCCCAGCGATACAGCTCGTCGCTGCCGAACAGGAACGACGTCACGAGCGGGCGCGCCGGGTCCATACAGCCCGACTGCTCGAGGGCAAGCACGCCGTCGCTGAACATCTCCGACCACACGCCCAAGCCGCGACGATCACGCAAGGCGTGCAAGGTTGCGTCGGGAATCATGCCGATGCCCAGCTGGAGGGTCGCGCCGTCGCTCACGAGGTTGGCGACCCGCTGACCGATCTCGGCTGCGGTTCCCCCGGCACCACGCGGCTGCGGGGAAGGCAGATCCTGCTCGGCCTCGATTGCGACGTCGATCAGGTCGACGTCGATTTCGCTGTCCCCGAGGGTGTACGGCATCTGCGGGTTCAGCTGTGCAACGACGAGGCCGCCCCGCGCGCGGGTCTGCTCGATCGCCGCAATCAGCACGTTGACCTCGACCCCTAACGACACCTTCCCGGACTGCACGGTGGAGGTGTGGAGAAGGACCGCGTCCGGCGGCCGGGACCGCGCGAACAGCTGGGGTACCAGGGACAGGCGCATCGGGAGGTAGTCCAAGCGGCTTGCTCCCTGACGCATCCCCGGACCGACGAACGGCGACTCGTAGATGACGCCGTCGCGCTCGGGTAGCGGCGGTTGGGCGTTCAGCATGAACAGGCGGTAGCTCTCCAGTGCCGCGTCGGCCAGTGCCAGGAGCGTCCTCGGCGCCGCAAAGTTTCCGCTCGCGACCAGGCGCGGTTGGGTGCCGGGCAGCCGCGCCAGTTCCGCGGCAAGCTGCTGCTCGGAAACGACGCGCATCTCACCCGTCCTGTCGGCGACTGCTCGAGAACCTCCGTACGACGTGCCGCACGCAGGGGTCACCACTGGGCGACGGGATGATGCTGCGCAGCGAGTCGACCGCACTCCTAGGGTCGAAAGACCTCTCTCGACTAGTCCGTCGCCGCTAACCACGCGCACCAACCCTCGCGGGTCACTCCCGCCCAACTCCCGCTGATCAAGATCACCGAATAGCGCGGATGCGTTGCCCCCAACCTGCGGGCGGTCGCAGGCATCAACCTCGTGTGAGGGTCGCGCGGTTCTGGAGCGGATGCGGATGGCTACTGCTGGTGTGCGCGCTCTGCGTCGGCTGCTCGCACCCGGCCGCTTCCACGCCCGCGTCATCGGCAGCCGCTGCAGCGTCGATGCCTGCCGACGCCACGGCAGCTGCCGGCGCTCACACCACACTTGCCGGTGATCCCCATCGTCCGCAGCACCGTCGATCGTCACCACGACGCGACTTGCATCGCATCGCACGGGCGGTCGGCGCTCGCGACACCGCTGGCCCGATCCGGACGGCGGCCGGCGTCTACGGCGCGTTCGACCTCATCCCGAGCGAGTCCTACGTCCACGATCCGAACTACCGGCTGGTGATCCTGCGTTGGCGTTCCGGTCGATGGATCGTGAACGGCGAGCTGACCGCCGTACCCCATCAGGTCCCCACTGGTCACGGGCGGCACTTCGTCTTCTGGGACTTCCCCGACAACTACCTGCGGGCGAGTCACGTTTATGGCCTGCCGGGTCGCGCGCCCGTGTTCGTGGGCAGTCAGGGTGGGGGCGGCGGCTGGGGCTTTATGGCGGCCGATCGGGTCGGCGGCCGGTGGCACTGGGCGCACTTCGTCGGGTGCCTGGTGCCGGTCGGGTGTCCGCCGATGGGGTCGGATCGGGACGAGACTACCGACGCGTTCGTCGCGGACCATGGGATCTACAGCACGATCCCGAACTGCCGGCACGGCTGTGGGGACAGCACCGCCTACTTCTTCAACAGGTGGCGATGGGCGCAGGCCGATCACGCGTTCGTCGTGGCGCGCCAGCAAACTCTGAGCCGCCGTCAAGTCTCGTGCCTGGCGTCCACCCCGCTGTGCCGCATCCTCAGGAAGGGCTACGAGTAGCACCCAGAACCCTCGCTGATCGTCAAGATCACCGAGCGGTTGGGGCTTACGCCAGGAGCGAGTTGACGCGGCGGGCGTACTCGATGTCGAGCTCGGTCACGCCGCCCGCGGAGTGCGTCGACATCGTGATGGTGAGCTGGCCGGCGCCACCGGTGAGGTCGGGGTCGTGGTCCATCTCGCGGGCGATCGATTCGAGATCGGCACGAAACCCGTCGAGCCGGTCCGCATCGATGTCCACGGTTCGATGGATCGCCGTACCGTCGCCGTTCCATCCGTCGAGCTCCGCCAGCGCGGCTTCCAGCGCCGCGTCATCGAGCAAGGTAGCCATCGGGCCTCCCAACTAGTCTCCTCAGTGTGACCGCGTCCGACGCTCTCAATCCACGCCGCCTACTGTTCGTGCACGCGCACCCGGACGACGAGTCGATCGGCACCGGCGCCACGATGGCGAAGTACGCCGCCGACGGCGCGCACGTCACGCTCGTCACCTGCACGCTCGGTGAGGAGGGCGAGATCCTCGTGCCCGAGCTGGAGCACCTCGCCGCCGATCGCGACGGTGGTCTCGGCGCGCACCGCATCACCGAGCTCGACAACGCGATGACCGCCCTCGGCGTCACCGACCATCGTTTCCTCGGCGGTCCCGGTCGCTGGCGGGACTCCGGGATGATGGGGCTGCCCAGCAACGAGCGCCCCGACTGTTTCTGGCAGGCCGACCTGGACGAAGCGACCGGCGCACTCGTCGAAGTCATTCGCGAGGTCCGGCCCCAGGTGGTGGTCTCGTACGACGACAACGGTGGCTACGGCCATCCGGACCACATCCAGGCGCACCGCGTGACGGTGGCGGCGTTCGATGCGGCGGCCGATCCGGGTCGCTATCCCGAAGCGGGCGAGCCATGGGCACCGACCAAGCTCTACGAAGCGGCCGTCCCCAAGTCGCTGTTGCGAGTGGCGTTCGAGGCGCTCAAAGAGATGGGGGAAGATTCGCCGTTCGGTGTGACGGATCCCGAGGATCTGCCGTTCGGAGTAGAGGACGACGTCGTCACGACCGTGGTTGATGCGCGCAGCTTCCTTGACCACAAGATGGCCGCGCTGCGCGCCTACCCGACGCAGGTCGCGGTCGACGGGCACTTCTTCGCGCTCTCCAATGACGTCGGCCAGGGCGCTTTCGGGCTCGAGCACTACCGGCTCGCCCGCGGTTCGTTCGGCGCGGCAGAGGGTCAGCGCGAGGCGGACCTGTTCGCCGGCGTCACCTGATCGGGCCGCACCCTTTCGGCAGGTCCGGACCCGGTCTGATTAGCCCGACCGGGTGAATCCTCGCTGCGGCCGGTCTGGGTCGACCGATCCGATGACAGACTCCGGTATCTAGTCACAAATTGCGTCATACGCGGACCGAACCGGAGGCTTCGTGGAGCGTTCATCGGAATCCATGAAGTCGATTGCCGGGGGGACGGCCGAGCTCACCGGTCAACTGCTGACGGGTGCCGAGCGGATTCTCGAGGTCGCCAGTGCCGATGTCGGCCGCAAGCGCGAGGCGCAGCGCCGGCGTCGGTTGTGGCGGCTCTCCTCGTGGCTGGCAGTGCCGGTCGCGTTCCTCTGGTGGCGAATCTTCGACCACCGGCCGTTCGACGTGTTCCGGCTGCCGCACGTCAACTGGGTCATCGCCCTGCCAGTTTTCTTCATCCTCGGCCTGGTCGGCGTCTACGTCGGGATGCTGCTTTACGCCCGCCGCTCGCCGCACACGATCTACCGCCCTGAGCAGATCGACGTCCGGCTCGGCGACATCGTCGGGATCGACCCCGTGAAGGAAGAGGTCGTCCGCTCGATCAACCTCTTCCTTGCGCACAAGACGTTCGCATCCAGCATGGGCGGAACCCCCCGACGCGGGCTTCTTTTCGAAGGGCTCCCTGGCACCGGCAAGACGCACACGGCGAAGGCGATGGCTGCCGAGGCCGGCGTACCGTTCCTCTTCGTCTCGGGAACGTCGTTCCAGTCGATGTTCTACGGCGCGACGGCTGCGAAGATCCGCGCGTTCTTCAAGGAGCTCCGGCGTACTGCCATCGCCGAGGGCGGCGCGATCGGCTTCATCGAGGAGATCGACGCGATCGGTGGCACCCGCCGTGGGATGAGCTTCGGGATGTCGCCGCTCGAGCAGTCCGGCTCGGTGCAGTGCTGCAGCGCCGTGACGACGTTGCCGTCGACCTACCTGCGTGCCGCAGCCGGTCCGGTGACGAATGCGTACACGGGCGAGGGCGTGAGCGGTGTCGTCAACGAGCTGCTCGTCCAGATGCAGTCGTTCGACGAGCCGATGGGCTGGCAGCGGTTCTGGAGCGCGATCATCGGGGGGATCAACAGCTATCTGCCCGCGCATCGCCAGCTCCCTCGACCGGCGCCACCGCATCCGAACGTCTTGCTGATCGCGGCGACCAACCGCGCTGACTCGCTCGACCCGGCGCTGCTTCGTCCCGGTCGGTTCGACCGCACCTTGACCTTCAACGTGCCGGACCAGCAGGGCCGACGTGCGCTCGCCGATCACTTCCTGGCCAAGAAGGCGCACAGCGAGGAGCTCGACGACGACGAGCGCCGTAACTCGCTGGCGAGCGCGACGCAGGGCTACACACCGGTGATGATCGAGCAGCTCTTCGACGAGGCGCTCGTCAACGCGGTACGCCGTGGCGACAACCGGATGGCGTGGAAGGACGTCGAGAGCGCGCGGCTCACCCTGCAGATCGGGATCGGTCAACCGGTCGGCTACACCGAGCACGAGAAGCGGTTGATCGCCACCCACGAGTCCGGCCACGCGACAGCGGCGTACCTGATGGCACCCGAGCGACGCTTGGAGATCCTGTCGATCATCAAGCGGCGCGACGCGCTCGGCATGCTCGCCCACGGCGACATGCAGGAGGTCTACACGCGCTCTCGCTCGGAGATGATCGGCCTGATCCGGATCGCCATGGGCGGGCAGTGCGCCGAGGAGCTGTTCTTCGGCGACGTTTCGACCGGGCCGGCCGGCGATCTGCTCTACGCCACGAACGTCGCGGCCCAGATGGTCGGCGCAACCGGAATGGCAGGAACGCTCATCTCGTACGCAGCCGTTCAGGGCAACGCGTTCAGCGACACGAACATCGT
>Ga0335074_10003235_pt1 | contig 22171 bp, 20 predicted proteins | sample Lox_Sample_23_FD_206715 | JGI IMG/M metagenome (GOLD analysis project Ga0335074, IMG submission 206715) | Soil microbial communities from Loxahatchee National Wildlife Refuge, Florida, United States - Lox_Sample_2.3 | ecosystem: Environmental > Terrestrial > Soil > Wetlands | place: USA...
GCATCGCCAGCCTCGCAGGAAGCGTAGATTTCGTCTTAGCCTGGTATATGGTTCACGAACTGCCTTCGCCTGAGACATTCTTTCGCGAAGTGGCAGCCGCCCTGAAACCGGGAGCGACGGTGCTGTTCGGAGAGCCGACCGGTCATGTGAAGCAGGACAAATTCGCGGCCGAGCTGCAGGCTGCACAGGATGCAGGGCTTGCTGTTGCGTCCCGACCGGTCATTCGCAGGACCATGGCTGCGGTTTTGCGAAAGGCTGAGGGCAGATAGCTGAAAGATGGACGGGGCGCAGCTTACGGAGTGTTTCCCAGGTTGACCATTGTGAACGGGGTGCACTGCCGGCGCTGCCGCCCGGAGAAACTGTTGATGGATTACAGGCGGGTTGCTCCGGTCTGAATCTCTTCGATCGATTTCCCAAACCGTTGTAAGTGCGAAGCGGCTTCAGTTTTTAGCCTCTGCCACTTCGCACGGTTGTAATGAACGCTATGCAGACTGCACGACCGTTCCTTTATTGAGGCGCCCATTTTTTCGATGCGAAAAGGTCTGCGCGGGATGGACTGCGCGGAATGTTCGGACCATGGCAGAAAACTGCCATCGAGCTGCTATTGGGGATTTGGCTCCGGGTGACTCGCTGGCTCGAGCGTGATCCGCGCGGCCAGCACGACGAGTGCCGACCAAAGGACATCGGCGCCGAGCAGATGGAGCACCTGGAGCCAGAGTGGTGCAAGCATCACCACGTCGAGAAGTCCCAGCAGATACTGCACCGCAAGCAGCGCGAGCACCAGCGCGGCAAGCCTTCGGTTGTCCCAGTGCGTTCTTCGCCGTGAGGCCTTGATCACCAGCCAGATGAGAAAGACGCAGGCGAGAAGGGCGACGATGGGGTGCGTCCAGCGCCAGCGCACCAGCCAAGCGCTTGTGGCCGAAAAATCCTGCCGGAGGGCTGCGCTCAGCGACATTGCGGGAAAGAGCGTGTCGCCCAGCGCTGCCAGAGAACCCGTTACGCCTACCGCGAGGAGCATAACCACGGCCGCAGTGGCGGCAAACGGCGCGGTGAGGCAAACTTTTCCGCGCAGGAATCCTGTGTTGCGGCAGAGCAGGTGCGCCGTCAGGGTGAGTGCCGCCAACAACAGCAACGTGTTGGTGAAATGCAACGCTAGATACGGCGCGCGCAGGGGCGACTGGCTTTGTGCCGTGAGTCCCAGCTTAACGAGCAGAGCGCCCAGAACCGCCTCAACCAAAGTGAAGGCAACCGAGGCTACGCTGGTCGCGCGTGCCAGATGCCCTCGAGTCGTGGCCCTGAAGGTCCATACCATCAGCCCGAGCACTGAAAAGAAGGAAATGCCGCTGGTGATGCGATGGGTGAACTCGATGACCGTATCGAGACTTGGCGAGTGCTGAACGAGGGTGCCATTGCAGAGCGGCCAGTGGTTGCCGCAACCGTTGCCTGCGCCGGTTGCGCGCGTGACGGCACCCCACAGAATCACTGCGATGAAGTAGACCAGAACGGCCCAGGCAAAGCGTCGCAAGGCCAGCGAAGGAGGTTGATAAGTTTGCGCCGGTGTGGCGGCAACAGGCATATATTATTTCCTGACCAACCCATCATCATAGACGAACCGGTTGACACGAACCGCGGACCGCTCCCCACTGAAATGCAAAATCGGCTAAGATAACACTGCGCTTATCCTCGTTGAGCAGTGTGTCGAGAGGAGATACGCCATGAGCATAGAAGATCCAGTGGCCACAGCGCTCCGGGCGCGCCTCGAAGTGATTCAGCAAGAGCTCGACCGCCTGGTGCGACTGGCTGCGGCCGAGAAGGATGACACGCGCCGGCAGCAGTATTGGGATTTGGCGAGGGATGTGCAGGATGAGGGGCGGCGACTTCGCGAGGAGTTTTCCCGTCTTCCCCCGCCTTGCGACACGCGCCGCCGCGAGTCATTGTTCGCCCGATTGCGCAATTCGTTCAGACTGCTCTGGCGAAACGCCTGAACGATTTCTCGCGGCTCTTACCCACCCATCAGCCGCACGACGTGATTCACGATCATCAGGTCTTCGAGCGGGGGAATCACGCGCACGGTGACTTTTGAGTTGGGAGCGGAAATTACCGCGGCACCGCGGACGTTGTTACGTTGAGGGGCGAGTTCGATACCCAGCGCTCCGAGCCCTGCGCAAATCTCGGCGCGCGAGTCGATATCGTTCTCGCCGATGCCGCCCGTAAAGACAAGCATGTCGAGCCCGCCCAGCTCGGCCACATAGCTTCCGATCCACCGGGCAATTGTCCAACAGAACTTGTCCACTGCCAGGCGCGCATTGGCGTTGCCTGCGGCGATAGCTTCGCGCAGGTCGCGCATATCGTTTGACAGTTCGCTCACACCCAGCAAGCCGGACTTTTTGCTGACGACGGTTTCAAGCTTCTCGGCGGCTTCATCAGTACTCGGCGTGGTCTGGGCGATTTGTTTCAGAATAAAAATAAGCACGCCGGGATCGATGTCGCCGGTGCGCGAACCGCTGATGATGCCGCCGGTGGGTGTCAGGCCCATGGAAGTGTCGAGGCACCTGCCGTTGAGTATTGCAGAGATCGATGCGCCGTTGCCCAGATGCGCAACGATCAGCTTTTGAGGCACGTTGGGCTGCAACTGATAGACGATCGACTCGTAGGAGATGCCGTGGTAGCCGTAGCGGCGCACGCCCATGGCCGCGTACTCCGAAGGTATGGGCAGGCGCGTCGCCACCTCAGGCAGGGTGCGATGGAAATATGTGTCAAGAATCGCGAAATTGGGAGTGCCGGGAAAGAGCTTCAGGGCCTCGCGCATGATGTAGACCGCAATGGGCGTGTGCAGGGGCGCCAGCGCGGCGTAGCTTTCGATATCGTCGATCAGCTGTGGCGTGATGCGTTGATTTTCGCGGATGTTCGGTCCGCCACACACGGTGCGATGGCCGATGGCTACAGGCTGAGGGAACTCGCCGGAGTGCAGCACGTCGGCAACCAGTTTGAATGCTACGGACCGATTGGGTAATGCCGGCGTCTGGTCGATCAGTTTATCGCCGTCCTCGCCTTTGATCCAGAATTTGCCGAGGTCCGTGCCAATGCCGTCAACCGCGCCTTCAAACAGACGCGTTCGTGCGCCGTCACCGGCCTCATACATGGAAAACTTAATGGAAGAAGAACCGCTATTCAGAACCAAAACCGGCAAAGAGCCCATGTGGTGCAAGCCTTTCAAGAACGGTGATCAGAGGTCAGTGATCGGCGATCGGTGGTCGGTGAACGGGGCGGGGCTACGGAAAACTGGCTATTCTTTCCCTGGCCATCTCCACTGTTTCACTTCGGGCAGATCGTCGCCGTTTTCCGCCACGTAGAGCTTGTGGCGCTGGATCTGCTCGGAATACCATTGCTGCGCTGCGTTCAATTTGTCTGCGAGACGCGGCACGCGGTGAATCGCGTCCAGCGTCAGTTGGAATCGGTCGATGTTGTTCAGCACGCACATGTCAAAAGGAGTCGTGGTGGTCCCTTCCTCCTTGTAGCCGCGCACGTGCAGGTTGTCATGATTATGCCGCCGGTAAGTGAGGCGATGAATTCCCCACGGATATCCATGAAAAGCGAAGATCGTCGGCACATACGGCGGAAAGATTTCGTCGAATTCCTCGTCGGGCAGACCATGCGGATGTTCCGATTGGGGCTGCAATGTCATCAGATCCACCACGTTCACCACGCGGATGCGGAGATCGGGAATGCGCTCGCGCAGAATGGTGACGGCTGCCAGGGTTTCCATGGTGGGCACGTCGCCGCAGCAAGCCATCACCACATCGGGTTTGCCGCCGTCGTTTGACGCCCACTGCCAGACGCCAAGCCCCGTGGTGCAGTGCGCGATGGCCTCGTCGATGCGTAGCCACTGCGGTGCGGGCTGTTTACCCGCGACAATCAGATTGATGTAATGGCGGCTACGCAGGCAATGGTCGGCGACCGACAACAATGTGTTCGCGTCCGGGGGCAGATAGATCCGCACCACATCGGCTTTCTTGTTCAGAAGGTGATCGATGAAGCCCGGGTCCTGGTGCGAAAAACCGTTGTGATCCTGACGCCACACAAGCGAGCTGAGCAGATAATTCAGACTCGCAATGGGTTTGCGCCAGGGAAGCTCCCGCGTGGTCTTAAGCCACTTGGCGTGCTGGTTAACCATGGAATCGATAATATGAATGAACGCTTCGTAACAGTTGAAGAGCCCGTGTCTGCCGGTCAGCAGGTAGCCCTCAAGCCATCCCTGGCACAGGTGTTCGCTGAGCACTTCCATCACGTGTCCAGTAGGCGAAAGTTTTTCATCGACCGGCAGCGTCTCGGCCATCCACATTTTGCCGGTCCCATTGATCACCTCATCAATCCGGTTTGACGCTGTCTCGTCGGGTCCAAAGACGCGGAAGTTTTTTGTATCGAGATTGGCCTGCATGACCGCGTGGAGCAGGTGGCCCAAGATACGCGTCGATTCCACATCCTCGCTGCCCCGTGTCACAATTTTCACGGCGAAGTCGCGGAAGTTCGGCACCTTCAGGGGCTGCATCAGCAGGCCGCCGTTGGCGTGGGCGTTCATGCCCATGCGCAATTGCCCTTTGGGCGCGATCTCGGCCAGTTCCTGCCGCAAGTGGCCCCCGGAATCGAACAGTTCTTCCGGCTTGTAGCTGCGCATCCACTCCTCGAGCTGGCGCAGGTGCCCGGGGTTCTCACGCAACTTATCCAGCGGAACCTGATGCGCGCGCCAGGTGTTTTCCACCGGCTTGCCATCGACGAATTTCGGTCCCGTCCATCCTTTCGGCGTGCGCAGGATGAGCATGGGCCAGGCCGGCCGCCTCTGCTTTCCAGTCGCGCTGCCGTCGTGCCGCGCGGCCATCTGGATGGCTGCTATGCGATCGAAAATGGTGTCGAAGATGGCGGCGGCCTGCTGATGCATCAAGACGGGCTCGTCGCCCTCGAGCGTGTAAGGTTCGTAGCCATAGCCACGCATCAGCTCTTCCAGTTCGGCATGAGGAATGCGCGACAGCACGGTCGGGTTGGCGATCTTGTAGCCGTTCAAATGGAGAATCGGCAATACCGCGCCGTCAGTGGCAGGATTCAGGAACTTGTTGGAATGCCAGCTTGTTGCCAGCGGTCCGGTTTCGGCTTCGCCATCGCCCACCACGCAGGCCACAATCAGACTGGGGTTGTCGAAGGCCGCGCCGTATGCGTGCACCAGCGAGTAGCCAAGCTCGCCGCCTTCGTGAATCGATCCGGGAGTTTCGGGCGCGACGTGGCTGGGCACACCATACGGCCAGCTGAACTGCCGGAAGAGGCGCTTGATGCCATCCCGGTTCTGCTCGATGTGCGGATAGATTTCGCTGTACGTTCCCTCGAGATAGGTGTTTGCCACCAGCCCGGGTCCGCCGTGTCCGGGCCCGATAATGTACATCATGTTAAGGCTGCGTTCGCGGATCAGCCGGTTCCAGTGGACATAGAGAAAATTGAGGCCGGGTGTTGTACCCCAGTGGCCAAGCAACCGAGGCTTCACGTCGTCGAGCGTGAGCGGCCGCTCCAGCAGCGGATTGTCTTTCAGGTAAATCTGGCCGACCGACAGATAATTTGCCGCACGCCAATAGGCATTCATTTTGGCGAGCATTTCATCGGAGAGCGGCGCCTGGGTCGTGGTTTCGCCAACGGCGTTTTCGATCATGGGACACCTCGCAAATGGGGAATTCGCGCCCTTGGGTTTACCGGCCCCGAGAGGGAAGAAGTACCGGAAGACCCTGGCTCCAGCCTAGCAGCTGGTGAGGGCGTTTATGGGTGATTGATGTCACATGCGCAAGAATCGTTCGTAGATATTGTGAGAAAAAACCAGGAGGACGGGTGAAAAGCACAGACTGAAAGGCTGATTGCATTGACAATGATTGCAAAATCGCGGTTCAATCTGTTGCTCCGATCCCGGTTGATCCGCGTGTGCTCCAAAAAGGTTCTGTCGATTGGTTAGAGGAGGCAACTTGCTATGAACACTCTGATTTGGACGGGACAGGTTGCCCTCGCCCTGGTCTTTTTGTTCACCGGTTTCTCCAAGATGTTTGCCTACCGGAAACTCATCAAGACCATCGAACTGCGACGCAAAACCGCTCCCATCACCATGACCATGGCGCAGGGACGGCTGGTCGGCCTCGTCGAGATTCTCGGGGCGATTGGCGTGATCATCCCCCCCGAAATCACTCCCGGACCTCTTGGCGACGGCTATCTGCTGGTGCGAATTGCCGCCTCTGGCCTGGCCCTACTGATGGTCGCCGCCTCGATCTATCATTTCCGGCGCAGGGAGTCGGCGTCGCCGGCCATCGCCGCTTTCCTTCTGGCTCTGTTTGTCATCGTTGGCCGTTGGCCGCATTAGGGCAACCTCGTTCGCGGTGCGGTTTCGCAATGCGAGGTGGTTATCCGTTGAATTACCACGGTTATCTCCACAGCTCTGGACGAGAATCCTTCTTCTTTATAGAATCCTCACAACCGCAAGGTTACTCTTGGCGCGTAATTCCGGCAGAATTTCCTTGCGAAGCCGGACACTGCTTTTGGGGAAAAGCAACCATATTGCCTTCATGAATACCCTAAGTTATTAGGATCGCCTCTGGCGATGTCGATGCTTCAGAGAAGGCAGGGGAAATCGGGATCGGAGGCGCAGGAATGAACGGCCTGATCTGGATTGCGCAGATTGTTCTGGCGGGAATCTTTATCACGGCAGGCACGATGCGCCTCTTTGCGTTCGCGCCCATGATCCGAGCGTTCGAGGGTAGGGGGCACGGGGCGATACCCTTGCTGCCGACACGGGCCAGAATCATCGGGGTTCTTGAAGTCGCTCTTGCATTTGGCGTTATTATGCCCGATGTCTTTACGCCGGAAAGCGCGGTGCCGGAATACCTCATCGTCCGGTTGTCGGCAGCGGGTCTGGCAGTACTGATGATCGCCGCGGGCATATATCACGTGCGGCGCAAGGAGTCAGCTGCGCTGGCAATTTCCATCTTTCTTCTGGCGCTGTTTGTGATTGTGGGCAGGTCGTAGGCGACCGGCATCGCCCGGACGATGGGAAGGAAATCTCCGCGAGACCTGAAATACTCTGGCTAGAATCTCTTTTTCAGCTTCAGCACCTGCGACTCGAGCCCGTACCACAGCGCCGCGGCGACCAGCGTGCACACGGCAAGCCGGAACGCGACCACAGCCAGGTTTCCTCGCATTCCGTATGGATCCATCCTGGCGTCGAACCAGCCGAAATAGATGAAGACCGCGATGTGGGTCATGTAGAGGCCGTAGCTGATGCGCCCATAAAACGCGAATGGTCCGCTGCGCAACATCGCATTCGCCGGGTTGCGCGAGCCGGTTGAGGCGATCAGGGCAAGAACCAGGCCCGAAAAACCGACGGCCAGTGCCGAATCAAGGAACGCCGTGCCGCCGGCGAAGGTGGCCGCAGCCAAAATGCCGGCCACCATGGCAACCAGCCCCATCCCAAGCCAGGTGCGACGCCTCAGTTGAAGAGTATGCATGCCCAACGCTATCAGGCTGCCGAGCGCGATGCCGTCGAGGTGAATGAGCGTGTGCGTGGGCGTGAGCCAGGGGTGATGGCCGAAGCGCAAGGCAGGCGAGGTGACCAAAGCTGCGGCAAGTACGATCGTGAGCATCCATGGGCGGCGGAGCAACTTCACGACAGGCGCCCAGAAAAAGTAGTACTGCTCTTCGATGGCCAGTGCCCAAGTGGGTTGCAAAGAGGCCGGCATCGACAAGTGAAAAAGATTCTGCACGAAAAAGATGTAGGCTAGCCAGGGCGCGGTTTTGATGGCGTTCATCACGCTGGTACCGACGAACCAATCCGCTTTCAGGTACACCACGGCGAGCAGCAGAGTGTAGACAGGCCAGATGCGCAAGACGCGGCGGGCATGAAAGTTGTGGAAAAAGCGAGGCTGGTCGCGCGTGACGAGAAGAATTGACGTGATGAGGAAACCGGAGAGGATAAAGAAGAGAATGACGCCGGCCCATCCCCAAATTGCGGCGGGATAAAGCCACGTGCCCACGAGACGCGGATGGCAGTGGTAGAGGACGACCCATAGAATCGCCAGACCGCGCAGGCCGTCGAGTTCCGGCAGGTAGTTGGGCAGCCAGGTTGGGCGTTGGATCGGCAAGAAACCAGATTAAGGCATCGCGCGGGGTGACTATGGAGGCGCGCCGAAGCCGATTCTCCCCCAGGATTTTTCCGGCCGCCTCATCAATTCACGAATTGCGTCAAACACCACCTTGAACTGCTTATCGTACTTCTTCTCCATCTCGTCGAGGCGGCGAGCCAGATCGCGATTTGACGCCAGGATTTCTCTGAGTTTGACGAAGGCGCGCATGATGGCGATGTTGACCTGCACCGCGCGCTGGCTGCGGAGGACACTCGACAGCATCGCGACGCCCTGCTCGGTGAAAGCATAAGGACGATAGCGACGCCGCCCCGCCCGGGCTTTGGGATCACAAGTTGTGACCTCAAAGCAGTCGAGTCAACATGCGCTCTCAAACTTTCCACTTCCCGTTGACTGAGCTGAAACATAAGGTCTTTGGGAAAGCGCTGAGCATTCCTCATCGCGGTCTGGTTGAGCCCCCTGGTTTCAACCTCAAATAACTCCGCCGAGTCGGCATCCAGCATCACCCTCTGCCCACGAATGAGGAGTATTCGCCGCTCGATCCGCTCGGGCGGTATGCCTGAATTTGAGGTCACAATTTGTGACTTCAAGTTGGTCATGCAATGCCTCCGAAATCAAACTAACTTCTTCGGAACAGCAGAGCAACACAGATCAGGAGCGAAGACTACACTCACCACGGCTTAATTTGGTTTGATCTCAATCGCCGGGCTTGTCGGGTGGTCGCGTTCCTTGTCCACCCACTCCCACACGTCGTTTTCGTGGACGTGGAAGGCGTTGGCGACGTGGCGCACAATATCCGCGATGAGGATTCCGTATTGTTGATAGCTCCGTTCACCGGGGTAGAGATGCGTTTGGATCCTGCCGTCGTTCTCGAAAACAATCACGAGAGGCTCCTTAATTTTCATTCGCTGTGCCTCCTCCATGCTGCATTATCCTGCCGCCAACTGCCGCGCCCGCTCAGTTGCGCGCATGACGGCTTTGATCAGCGTGACGCGCAAGCCGCCCTCCTCGAGCTCGAGGATGCCGTCGATGGTGCATCCCGCCGGGGTGGTTACGGCGTCTTTGAGCAATGCGGGGTGGTAGCCAGTCTCCAGTACCATCTTCGAGGCGCCGAAGGCGGTTTGTGCGGCTAGCTGCGTGGCGATGTCGCGCGGCAGGCCAACTTTTACGCCGGCCTCGGCCAGCGCTTCAATAATGATGTAGAGATAGGCCGGCCCCGAGCCGGAAAGCCCGGTGACGGCGTCCATGTGTTTTTCGTCGACCAGCACGGTGCGGCCGACGGTTTCGAAAAGCCGCACGGCCAGTTCCATCTGTGAGTCCGTGACAAAGCGGCCGCGGCACAACGCGGCGACGCCGGCGCCAAGAGCTGAAGGAGTGTTGGGCATGGCGCGCACTACGGCGATCTCCAGGCCCGCGCCCTCCTCGATGGCGCGCGTTTTCACTGATGCGGCAAACGTCACGATGGTCTTTGCCGGAGTGAGCGCAGGCTTGATTTCTGCAATCACCTCGGAAACCTGGAAGGGCTTGACACCGATCAGAATCAGGTCGGCCTGCCGGGCCGCCTCAAGATTGTTGGTGCTCACGTCGACGCCCCACTGCGAGCTCAGCGCCAGCGCCCGCTCGGCGTGGCTTACTGTGGCGTGAATTTTCTCAACGGCAAACAGGTTCTCCTTGAGGAAAGCCTGCAATAAGATGCCGCCCATCTTGCCGGCGCCCAAAACTGCCACGCTCAACTGCGGCAACTTCGCTGGCGTCTGCGCTACCTCTTCGGCCATTTCTGCCATTCCTGTCCTCACTCTTTGTGGATTTGACCGGCCTGCATTCAGGATACGCGGAACCGCGGCCAACTCACCCGAGCAAAGCCGGGACGGCGACAAAACTGGGCGGTACGCGACGGCGGGGGTCAGATCAGGGCTGCCTGTTCCCGTATGCCTGATCCTGAAAATCCGTTCTCCTCACCGGCTCAGTTCCATCTCGTCTGTCAAAAAATCCTTGATCACTGTTTCCATCTTGTCGTTGCGCTGGTCTGGCGGCCAATCGGCATTCCACACCTGGTAACCGCCCGGCATCGTGAGGTATTTTTGTCCGCTGGTCAGCGCCATGAAAGCGGTGACCACCCACGCATCCGACTCCAGAACATACGCCGGAGCATTCTCATTTCCCTTTGCGGGATCGCGCAGCTCGGTGATGTGCGTGCCGAGGTGGACGATGGCGTTGGCCAGGGCGTCACCCTGCAAACGATCTTGGTTGAACGTGCAGTTGTAGAGAACGCCATCAGGAGAATCCTGCGAACCGAATCCCTGGATTAACGAAGTCTCATTTGTCCGGCCAAAGCCGATGTTGACGCCGTTTTGCTGGCCGGGCTTGCCGAAGGCGTCAGCGGCTTTGACCGCCAGATCTTTCAAGGGGCTCGCCGCCATTTTTGTTGCGGCCCTTTGCAACATGGCGGCGGTCCCAGCGAGATCGCCTCCACCGCCGCCGGAGGCCGAGGTCACTGCGGCGTTTTGCGAAGCGGTCATCGCACTGTAGAGATTACCCGGGCCGCTCCCTTGGCCCTTGGCAGCTGCATCGCTCTTGGAATAATCGATTTCCTTTGGCGTGACGTCAGATACGGACTGCAAGACCAGCCGTGCCGGATATGCATTCATATTTCCAAAGCCGCCCAAGCCGACTATTTTGCCTGAAGAGTCGCGCTTGAGCGATGCGTTGTCCACGGAATCGAGCCTGCCCACCAAAGTTGCCGACACTTCATAGCGCGTGCATCCCAGGCACATATCGGCATTTTTCTGATGTGTCTGTGCCAGCAGTGAATCGAACTGTTTAAAGTCCTTGTTCTTGTCGAGCGTCACTGCTGCACGGGTTGGAGCCGTGAATTGCCCGTTGAAATTCTTTGCCGGCAGCAGTTCAACGAGCGCCGCCGGGCCCGCCTTGCCTTTTGTCCCCTGCGGATATTCGAGCCAGATGACGTCAACGGGATATCCGCAATTCGGGTCCTTTGCATCCCTGATTGCGAATTCGTCGAAGCCCGCGATCACAACACCCTTGATACGCACCATTTTGCCGTCGAACGGAGCCGGCTTCTGCACGACATCACATACTGTTGCATCCACTACCTGGGCTGGAGCCTGGGCGTGCAGCCCGCAAACCAGACCGAGCATTCCCGAAAAGACAACAAACCAACGTTTCATAAAACCCTTTCAAACCGTCACGCGTTGGCGACGGCAGCAGAATTGAGGCGAGCGAGAATCGCCGATGAAAAGGAACCGGAAAGAATATCACGGCGAGTGCGGTTTTTCCTGCGCTTCAGCTCATGGCACGGCCGGCCTCTGCGATGCGATCCAAGCGTCGATTCGGTGCTCAAGCACATCCAGAGGCAGCGCGCCCGAATCCAGGACCTGGTCGTGAAACGCGCGAATGTCGAACCTGGCGCCCAGCGCAGTTCGTGCCTTCTGCCGCAGCTCAAGAATCTTGCGCTGGCCGATTTTGTACGCGAGCGCCTGGCTGGGCCACGCGATGTAGCGATCGACTTCAGTTTGGATCGTGGTTTCGTCAAGATTCGAGTGATCGTGGAAGTATTGGACCATCTGATCGCGGGACCAGCCTTCGGAGTGGACGCCGGTATCAACGACGAGGCGGATGGCGCGCCAGATATCGTTGTCGAGGCGGCCATAGTCGGAGTAAGGGTCCTGGTAGAAGCCCACATCCTTGCCCAGCTGCTCGGCATAGAGCGCCCAGCCCTCGACGAAGGCCGTGTAGTCGCCATATTTGCGAAACTCCGGAACGCCCGTCATCTCTTGCGCGATGGAAATCTGGAGATGGTGACCGGGGATTCCCTCGTGATAGGCGATCGACTCGACGCTGTAGAGATTGCGCTCGGTGGCGTTGTACTCATTGACGTAGAGGCGCCCGGGGCGGCTGCCATCCGGGGTGCCTGCTTCGTAGTAAGCGGGGTACATGGTCTTCGCGATGTATTCGGGAACGACGGCCACTTCGAGGGGCGCCTTGGGCAGGTGTCCGAAGAGTTCGGGGAGCTTAGCCTGCATGGGTTGGATGTAGCTTTTGTAAGCGTCGAAGAGCGCCTGGCCGGAGGCGGGGTGCATGTTGGGGTTTCCCTTGAGGCTAGCGCGGAAACTGGCCAGGTCTTTGAATCCCAGTTTCCGGGCGATGGCTTCCATCGCCGCCTCGTCCTTCTTCACTTCGTCAAGGCCGATCTGGTGAATCTGGTCGGGCGTGAGATCAGTTGTAGTGGTGCGCCGGATGAGGAACAGGTAATATTTTTTGCCATCGGGCAGCGCACTGATGCCTGGCTGCTCGCGACCCGCGGGAACGTAACTGACTTGCATGAAGCGGGAGAAGCGCTGGTATGCCGGCAACACTTCTTTTGCAATGGCGGCGAGCATTTCAGTCCGAATGCGCTGCTGCTCCAGGGCACTGATGGATGCGGGAAATTTCTTTAGGGGCATGGCGAAGGGCGAGTCTTCAGGCTTCTGGCCGGCCAGATCCTTCACCTGGTCGAGGGCTTTCTCGAGAAGGAATTTGGGCGGCACGCGCCCGTCTTGCATGCCCAGCGTGAGGTTTTGCGTCACCTGGTCGAAGGCGTTGGGAATGGCGTGCAGGCGCGCGATCCAATCGTCGTAGTCTTTTACGGTGGAGAAGCTGAGCTGCGCGACGAGCTCAGGGAAGTCGGTATAGACGCCTCCGAGCTGGTTGACGCTCATCTCCCACTCTTTGAATTCGGCGGCCTGGTCATCCAGCTCAAGTCTGCGAATGAGCAACTCCTGGCTGGTCCTTTCCTCGTCGGTGAATCCGGCGGGATCGATGGCGGCGAGGCGCAGGAGGAACTTGCGCTCCTGTTCCAGATCTTCGTTGTACGCCCTCACGCTGTAATCGCTGATCTTGTCGTTGTAGCGCATGTCGCCGATGCTGGAGGCGAACTCGGGATTGCGTTTGAGGTAGTCCTCCCAATAGTCGTGGAAGGTGTCATTGAGGGCCTTGCGGCGGTCTTCGAGCGACTGTGGAGCGGGAGTCGAGCCGGGCGACTGGGGCGGGAGGGTAAGCTTTTGCCCGGGCAGGACTGCGCCGGCCCACAACGCAGCCAGGCCGATGGCGATGATTCGGTTCATTTGTTGAGTGTAGACGGTGGGGAGGCATAGGCGGGAAAGCGGCGCCATGACGAGGTGAAACCCGGAACCGGTAGCCGGGAGCTAGAAGCTGAGGTATCGCGGTGCGTGGAGGAGAACAGCTCTTCCCATGAACCGTGCCAGATGCGGCACGGTTCAGTCTATTAATGCGAGACTGGAGCTTTGGCGAAGCGATTGGGCGTCGGCCACGAGGGATGTCGCAAACTGCTTTGCAGCATCATCGAAGTCGAGCGGGACATACTGCTCGATGGGGTCGGTGAAGAGGATTTCTTCCTGGGACGGCTTCAGCTGGGAACAGCACCGCTCGCAGAATCTGAGGCCCAGGCCGGATAGTGTGAGGTTGAGCGGTGCGAGACGAGCGGGAAAATCAGGATTTGCGCTGTTCTCGAGCAAGCCGAATTCGTGCAGATCGTTGACGATGGATTCCACAGCTTCAAGTTCTTCGAGTCCGGCGATCTCAGCAATTTCTGCGGTGGTTGAGGAGGAATTGTGCGCCGAGGCGAGGCCGGCTTCGACGAGCCCGGAATCTGTTTTATGCCATGCAGCAGTGAGGACGCGCAGGTGGTAGAGATTCAAACTGCTGAGCAGCTTGAGATGGGCGAGGCTGGAGTCGTCGTGCGAACCGCTTAAGGCGGATGCGGCGAGAAGGCGAGCCCAATATTCCCGAGCCTCCGCTTGTTCGATCTCCATTGCCATTGCGAGGATGCGCAGAACGAGGGCTGGCGGGACGTCCATTCGGCTGGCGCAGCTTTGCGATTCCAAAAGGTCGTCAGCGAGCAGCGCAATCTCAATGGCCCGCTCGACGTTCTCGCGATCGGGGTTTTCCTGAAGGAGCCTAAGGAGTTGCGGTTGCGATGCCGGCGAAGTGGAAAAGAGGAATGCCAAGGCGCGCGTGAAACGAAAGACATGAACCGGGTGATTCTCGGCGATGAGCGAAGGGGCCAGGGACATGGCCTCGAGCCATTTTGTGCGATTAATATGCGCGTGGGTGAACGTGAGACCGGCCCCGTCATCGTCGGTGCGAATGCATCGCGTCCAAAGTTGCACGACGGATCGGGAAGTCTTGTCGAACCGGGATTTTTCACCGAGGGTGAGCACGACGATCGTTCCCTGGGCCCAGCGCTCTTCGGTGAACAGGTAGAGGCCTGTGGGGCTGATATTGCCAACACGGGCAGATTTCGGCTGAGAGCCGACTGCGCAGGAAACCGGTAGTCCTTTGGCATCGACGCGCTGGTCTTTGCGGCGTTCTGCAAATCCCGTGCGTGCCAGAAATGACCTGATGAGCGACATATACTTCTCCCCCATGAGTCGCTTCGACCTGGGCGCGGCGTGGAATCCGGAGCCGGGAAGCGGCCACATCCGATTGAGCTCGTTTTTGATATGAGAAACGCAAAAGAACCGTAGTTCAATGCGTCTTTCGTGGCAGAAAGGCAGGAGCAGGGCACCCCTGCAACCAAAGACGGCTCCCCGGGAACCCGAGCAGGAAGCCAGGGCAATCGTGTCATGCTATCTACAGGCGAGCGGCGGAGGGTGGGAATGGTTTGGCGCTTGTTGTGTGTGCTGCTGGTGGCGGGCGTGGTGGGGGCGTTTATGTTTGTGCGAGGAACGGGAGCTGGAAGGGATGCGGAGAGCGGGCCGATTCCCGCGGCAAAAAGCGATGACGCACTGGCCAGCACGCCGGGCAAGGCGAAGGCGGTGTTTGCGGGCGGGTGCTTCTGGGGGACGCAGGCCGTGTTTGAACGGCTGAAGGGAGTCGTGGATACGACGGTGGGATATAGCGGCGGGTCGGCCGCGACGGCGACCTACGACCAGGTGACGACGGAGACGACGGGGCATGCCGAGTCAGTGGAAGTGGAGTACGATCCGTCGCGGATCACATACGGGACGCTGCTGCGGATTTTCTTTTCGGTGGCGCACGATCCGACGCAATTGAACCGGCAGGGGCCGGATGTGGGAACGTCATACCGGTCCGCGATTTTCTACATGAATGACGACCAGAAGCGAATTGCGCAGGCGTACATCGAACAACTGGATGGGGCGCACATTTTCGGCGGGCCGATTGTGACCGAGGTGAGCCCACTGAAGGGTTTTTATCGTGCAGAGGAGTATCACCAGGACTATGCGCTGCACAATCCGGGAAATCCCTACATCCTGGTATGCGACCGGCCGAAGATTGAGTCTTTACGGCGGCAGTTTCCGGAGTTATTTCAGGAGTACACGGGGAAGCGGTGAACGGTGGACTGTGATCGGTGCGCCGTGGACGCCGCTCATCCCACCCTGAGGTTCAACGCAGTGCCTCGAACCTCAGGGTGTCAACTGGGCGGACTGAGCCTCGCGCCCCTGGTTTGGATGTCGGCGATCGTGAAGTCGTTGGGATAAGTGCCGAGATCGGGCGAAAAGCGACAACTGGGCGTCCGCGAGAGGATCAGCGAGCGAGCAGGGTCTCGTTGGCGAGGATGCGGTAGAGGGTGGATCGGCTGATGGCGAGCTGACGCGCAGCGCGGAGTTTGTTGCCGCGATTGAGATCGAGGACATACTGGACGTGCTGGCGGATGACGAAATCGAGTGAGAGGTCGGCGACACGAGAGCCGGGTAAGGGCGCGAGAGGAGTATCGAGCGAGGGTAGAGGGCCTTCTGGAAGGGCGAGGTCGGTGGGCTTGATGATGCCGTTCCCGATTTCGAGTAGAGCAGTTTCGAGGACACTGGCGAGCTCGCGCACGTTGCCGGGCCAGTTGTGCTGGAGGAGGCGGGCAAGAGTGCCGGGGCCGAGGACGACGGAGCGTTGTTGATAGCGTGCGCAGAGGCGGTCGAGGAGGAACTGGGCGAGCGGCCCGATATCTTCGCGGCGCAGGCGGAGCGGGGGAATGGCGAAGCGGATAGCGGTGAGACGGAAGGCGAGATCAGGCAGGAGGAGTCCCTGGCCGGCCATCTGGCGGAGTGGCATTTGCGACGATGCGAGCAGGACGGCGCGGCCGGGCGGGCGGTCCTGAAGGGACTTGAGCACGCCGAGCAAGAGTCCCTGGCCTGGAGGGGCAAGCAAGTCGACACGATCGAGGTAGGTAAAGCCGGTTAGGGCGGCTGGATCGGCATCGGTGGCGAGCCATTCGCGGGCGTCGCGGCGCTGAAAGGCTGAGCCGGCGATTGGCGAACGGCTGAAGAGGTAACGGGCGAGGGTGTATTTGCCTGTGCCATGCTCTCCCTCAATGGATGCGACCTGAAGATGGGGGGCGGCCATTTCGGCCTGCATGAGAAGCTTTCGCCACGCGGCGCTGACACCGATCACCTGACTAAAGGTGTTTTGAGTGCGAGGCGCACCGGCGGAGCCGGCTGCGGGCTCAGCAAAGGAAAGCCCCGGAGAATTGGAAGGAACGCGGAACGGCGTGGAGTTCTGCATCGGATTCAACGTGCCTCTCGTCGATCGCAGTCGTTTCCGCAACGTTGTGCCGGAAGGGCTGCGGACCGATGTGCTGATCCTGCGGTTTGACCTGCGCGGTTCTTAGGAACGGGCAGTGTGGTGAACCGACAAAGTGATCATCGGCGGAGGGCGGGAAAACGTTAAGAGATGGGAAACGGGAGCCAGACAACGAAGGAACAAGGAACCAATGGATGACTGAATGAATGAAGAGAAAACGAGAGGCCGCGGTGGAGGGGGATTGTATACTCAGGGGCATTCCTGTCGAGGCAATTTTCCTGGTGGATCCGCATGGTTCGATCTACGGGCCGAATGAGAGCCCGCATTTCCGATCAACAAAATCGCGGAGATAATGGAAGCGTGCATCGGCGCCAACGGGGAGCGCGAGATTGACAAGCGGACTGAGCGGTTTGCGGCGCTGGGGCTATGTAGCGTGGGTGCTGCTGATCGCTGCTTTTGCAGCGCTGCATGCGTGGCATTTGCGAGCCGATTTTCCGAACCGGTCGCCCTGGATGTTCGATTGGGCGAAGTACACCGATGAAGGGTGGTATGGGAATGCGGCGGCGCGCGCGCACCTGTTCGGGAACTGGTACGTGGCTGGGGACTTCAATCCGGCCACGGCGGTGCCGGTGTGGCCCCTTGCGGAGTGGCTGCTCTATTTCGTAACGGGGGTTTCGGTGGAGGCCGCACGGGGACTGGCGGTGGCGTGCTTTTGCGCAAGCCTGGCGCTGGGCTATCTGCTGGTGCGGGTGAGCGGGTCAAGATGGATGGCGCTGCTGGCGGTGACGCTGGCGGTGACGAGCCCGTTTCTTTACTGCTTCTGCCGGCTGGCGATTCTGGAGCCGTTACAAACGACGCTCACGCTGGCTGTCCTGAACCTGGCATTGCGATTGCCGAAACGGAAGCGGCCATTGCTGGGTTCGGCCTGGATCGGACTGCTATTTGCGCTGATGATGCTGACAAAAACCACGGCGCTGTTTCTGGCGCCTGCGGTGGGCTGGGCGATTTTGGCGCCGCTTTGGGAACGAAAGCGGCTCGCGATGAAGTGTGAGCTGGTGGCGTTGCTGAATGCAGCGGCAGTATATGGCGTGTGGATTGCGGTGGTCGCGATCCGCGGGTTGATGGTCGACTACAAGTATTTCTTTCTTGTGAACAAGTATGAGAAGCCGGCGGGACTGAAGTGGCCGCTGGTGAGTTTCTGGTGGTCGCTGCATGGATTGCTGTGGGTAGATCACAGCCTGGTCCTGCTGGCCAGCGCGGTGGCGGTGGGCGCAGCGATGGCGTGGCGAAGCGCGTGGGGAAAGACCCTGTGGAGGGATCCGCTATTTGTTTGCTCGCTGTGTGCGATTGGGGGATATGTGCTGTTCATGACGCTGCAGAACCATCCCCAGCCGCGTTATTTTGCCGTGCCGGCGTTCTTCTGCTTTGTTGTGGTAGCGCTGGGAGCTGGGACACTGGTTGAGCGGGCGGGTTGGATGAAGGCTGCCGGCGGAGCAGTGCTGGCCGTGGCCGTGGCTGCGGCCGGCGTGCACGGGGCGCGGACGATCGGCTACGCGGTGCATCCCGAATACACGTTCGTGAACGCTGCAGCCGAGCTGGCGCAATATATTGATGCGCATCCCAACGGGAACAGGCTGCTGGTTTCAATCAGCGGCGATGAACTTACCTTCCTGACGCATCTGCCGGCGCTTTGCGACGACTTTGGGACGGAGGATCTGGCTGCGAAGCTTGCGAGGTACCGGCCGAGATGGTACGCAGCGTGGAACGACATGGATCCGGGCACGCTGCTGGATCTGCACATGAACGATTCGGTTGAGCAAGTGGCAACATTCAGAGCGTTCGACGATCCGGACAGGAATCTGCTGGTGTTGTTCGAGCTGCATCCGCTGCCGGCGGGGACGGAGCGCGATCCAGACGATCCGGCGATGAGGGCGCCCTTGCCAGGCGACACGATCAATGTGCCGATGGAATAAAGGCAGGGATTAAGGAGCCGGGATCTGGGAATAGAGAAATGCCCGCAGGCGCGCTGCTGCTGGGCGCCCGCGGTTCAGGTTAACTACGACTTCTACGACGACCTGACACCCGATCAGGTACCCGAAGTCCTCGATCGGTATCTGAAGGAAGTGAAAAAGTGAAGTAAGTGAAGTAAGTGAAGGAGTGAACGGAGCCCAAGCTCGGGAAACACCAAACACGATTCACGAATCACGATTCAGAATCACGAACCACGATTCACGGCTCACGAGGACGGCGGCGTACCCGCCTGCGGCCCGGCTTGGGGTCGCGGGAGCGGAATGCTGCAACGATCGGGACGGCTAAGGCTTCCGTGAAGCGCGCAGGCCCGCGATGAGAGCGCCGGCACCGCCCACCAGAGCGAGCACGATGGTGGGATCCTCAGGCGAGTCGACGCAGCCGGTTTGGGCGCGCAGAGGAAGAGCGATGGCGAGGGGAAGGGCGAAGGCGATGGCGAGAGCAGCTTTTTTGAAATTCATGGCGACCTCGGATTCTTATTTTTTGCTACCAGGTATCCTTTGCCGATCAACAGAATTATACACATCCCGGATTCATGGTTCGTTGACAGCGGCGGAGCCGTAAGGGCTGAGAAGGTTGGCGACGATGGGTGTGACTACGGGAACCGCGGCGCCAATGAATTCGGTGATTGCATCGTTCGATTGCGTGTTGCTGGCGACCCAGACGTTGCCGGAACCGTCAATTGCGATGCCGATGACGTGGCTGAGTGAAGCGGCGGTGTACCCGCTCGACCCGCTCATCACATCCCCCGACGAACTGAATTCGCTGATGCTGTTGGTTCCGTTATTTGATACCCAGATATTTCCCGCGCCATCGATGGCAAGGCCGAGGGGAGAGCTGATGCCGCCGCCGCTGATCGGAGAGTTGGAGCTCCAAGAGCCGCTTGAGAAGAGAAACTCGCTGATTGTGCTGTTGCCGTAATTCGCGACCCAGACGTTGTTCGAGGGGTCGACTGCCAGACCGGTGATCTCATCGACGCTGCCGCCATCGAAGGGCGAATGATTTGACCAGGAGTTGGGGCCGAGGACGAACTCGCTGATCCCACTGGTGGCGGGGGCCCAAAGATCACTTGCGGCATCAGCGGCAGCGGCGATGCCTCCGGCAAAGCCTCCTCCGGAATAGCCGGAGCTGGACAGCGGGCTGCCCGACGAGTCGAACCCGCTAAGAACGGTTGAACCTGAGCTGACCGCCCATATGTCGCCCGACGTGTCGATGGCGAGGCCATTGGCCGGGAACTGAGACGTGGGTACGACGAGCCCGCCACCTGTAAAGGGTGAACCGGGCGCCGCGCTGCCGCTGGGGTAAATCTCACTGATACTGGCAGTCCCGGTGTTGTTGACCCAGGCGTCGCCTGAGCCGTCGATGGCGATGCCGACGGGAGCATTGACACCGCCGACAGTGAGGGCCGAGGATCCGTTGGCCGCCTCACCGGCATAGCTGAACACGCTCACGCCGGCCGAGCTGGTGACCCAGGCATTGCCGGAGGCATCGATGGCAACATCGTTTGAGTCGCTGAGGCCGCCGCCGGTGTAGGCGATGGCGATAGTGAAGTCATTGGGGGCCGCGCTCAAGTCGGGCTGAAAGGGCGGACTGCTGCCCTGAAGGGCAAAAAGGTTGGCGACGTTGGCGCCGGGATGCTGCGCGATGTTGAGGGCCGCAGTAGCCGTGTCAGTAGGCGCGACGCCGCTGCTGTTTTTAGCATTGGCAAACAAAGTAGTGCATGGGGTGAAACTGGGGCTGCTGGAGTTGACGCAGGCGGCGAGAATGTTGGCTAGAGTGTTGATCTCGGACTGAGGAATGGTGCCGTTGCCGGGCTCGGTGGTGCTCGCAGCGACGCCCGTGAGCGGGTCTACCAGTTGGATTTCGATGTTGGCTTGATGGTTCAAGTTTTTTTCCGACAGTGTGGAACCGGACGTGGATGCGTGGGTGGGGTCGCTGGCAATTCCGGCGAAGGCGAATGCAGAGGCGATAGTCGTAGCCTCGTTGACGACGACGGATTCAGAGCTGGTTGGGCAGAGTGTCACGGGCCCCACGAGGGCGATGGCCGAGTTGTTTCCCGATCCCGCGTTACCGCCTACGGCGTAGAAGTAGGGACGGGTGGAAGTTGGCTGAGGGCAAGTGTAATCGCCGGTCACGCTGAAGTTGCCGTTGGCATCGGTGGTCACGTAAAAGCCGAGGCTGGTTTGGCCAGTGCCGGTGGTAAGCAGCGAGGCGGATTCGTTGGTGCCGGAAGGAGCGATGCCGGGGCCTCCGTAGCCCGTGGAATTGATGGCAAGGAGATACACCTGCGCGCCGGAGATGGGGTTTTGCCCGCCATGGACGCGGCCGGTGATGGCGGCGCGGCCTGCCGGGCCCGTGGGAGCTGAAGCAGAAGTGAAAACTGGCACAGACGAGCAGCCGCAAAGGGCCAGGGAGCAAAACAGCACTGCGTGAGCGAGGGACGGGCGCACCAGAATGATTCCTTTCTTTCACCGAAATGAGATAAAGACGCTGTAAAAGAAAGAAAAATGAATGCGAACAAAGGACTCGTCGGAGTTATAGCAAGAATTCAGGGTCAGGATCAACAAGAAAGTCGAGCGACAGGAAACAGATGGTAACGAAGAAAAATCGGATTGCTGAATGGAGGGATTGGCAGGCTGGGAGATGGAGATGCGTGCTTTGCCTCAGGGCAGCGCGAAGGAAAAGATACTGCTACCGGCGGATGACGCTTGCGGCATGTTTGCGTTGCATCGCGTTTTGACGCTGTGGTACGGGCTCGCCTGCCTGCACGGTCGCTGTTCGCGCGAGTGGCGGATCGATCGGGTAAGGTTCAATTTGAGCAACGTCTGCAACGGCGGCTCGTCCTGAAGCTACTTTTCGCGATTGCGGGCAGCGCGAATGCCGGCAATGAGGGCGCCGGCGCCACCGGCGAGGGCCAGGAAAATGGTGGGGTCTTCCAGCGAATCGACGCAGCCGGTTTGGGCGCGCAGCGGGAGGGCGGTGGCGAGCAGGAGAATCAGACAGCTGGAGAAAACGATTCGCTTAAGGTTCATCGTGTCCTCGTGTTCTTGTTTGTTGTCTTTCTCATGCATATTGCTTTACCCCACCCAAGCGGAGTTTTGATGGGCACCCCGCGCTAACCAGCCCAACCGGAGCTTGAATCCTCCCCAAAGACGAAGACCCAATTTGACCCCATCGAGCAAGTACCGCTCGCTCCCGCTGCACGACGCTCGTTTCTGTAAGGACCCGGGGATGGGGCACGCCAATTCACGGTCTGTTGACGGCTGAGTCGTTCGCGCTGTACGGGCTTTGCAGGTTGGCAGAAATAGGCGTGACCACCGGAGCGGCGATGCCGACGAATTCAGTAATGGTGCCGATGCCGGCATAGTTCGTGACCCAAACGTTGCCGGAGCCGTCGATGGCGAGGTAGTAGGGTTCAGCCAAGGCGTTCA
>Ga0335074_10003236_pt1 | contig 22171 bp, 16 predicted proteins | sample Lox_Sample_23_FD_206715 | JGI IMG/M metagenome (GOLD analysis project Ga0335074, IMG submission 206715) | Soil microbial communities from Loxahatchee National Wildlife Refuge, Florida, United States - Lox_Sample_2.3 | ecosystem: Environmental > Terrestrial > Soil > Wetlands | place: USA...
TGTGGCCGGCGGCACCGGACGGGAGCAACGGAAGTCCCGGCGTGATCGCCAGCCCGGGCGCGGCGGGCACAGGCGCGGCGGGCACAGGCGCGGCGGGCACAGGCGCGGCGGGCACGGGCCCGGCCGGGATTCCCGGCGGCGCGGCGCCTGGCGGCATGCGCATCGGGTACGGGGCACGGGCGCGGGGCAGCCTGCGCGGGGGCGGCGGCGGGGCCGTGACCGGCATGATGGCCGACATCCCGCCCACTCCCGAGCTGCTGGCCAAGGTGGCGGCGCTGCCGCCGGCGACCGACAAGCCCAACGTCGACCAGGCCTGGGCCCGCGCCGGCGATCAGCACTTCACGCTGCGCAGGCTGCTGAAGCCGTTCGCGATCGCGCTGACCGCCGGGCTGATCCTGGACGGCCTGGACGCGCTGGCCAGCATCGCGATGCCGCTGCTGGTCCGGAACGGGATCGACAACGGCGTGCTGGCCAAGGCCTTCCACGCGATCATCGTGGTCGCGCTGGCCGCCCTGGCCATCGTCGGCGCCGACTGGGTGGTCAACGCGGTGCAGACCGTGGTGGTCGGCAAGAACGGCGAGCGGCTGCTGTACTCGCTGCGGGTGAAGATCTTCTCCCAGCTGCAGCGGCTCGGGCTTGACTACTACGAGCGCGAGCTGACCGGCCGGATCATGACGCGGATGACCACCGACGTGGACGCGCTGTCCTCGTTCCTGCAGACCGGGCTGATCACCATGGTCAACTCGGCCTTGTCCTTCTTTGGCGTGCTGATCGCGCTACTGGTCATCAACCTCAAGCTCGGCCTGACGCTGCTGACCATGCTGCCGGTGCTGATCGCCGTGACCGTGCTGTTCCGGGCGAAGTCCTCACGCGCCTACCGCGAGGCCAGGGAGCGGGTGAGCGTCGTCAACGCGGACCTGCAGGAGAACGTGGCCGGCCTGCGGGTGGCTCAGGCGTACCGGCGCGAGCAGGTGAACCGGGAGAAGTTCGCCGGCCTGAGCGGCGCCTACCTCACCGCCCGGCTGCGCGCGCAGCGCTACATCGCGCTCTACTTCCCGTTCGTGCAGGGCATGTCGACCGTCGGCGGCGCGCTGGTGCTGTTCGTGGCCGCTGGCGAGGTGCACAGCGGCGTGCTCACCGCGGGATCGCTGATCGCCTACCTGCTGTTCATCGACCTGCTGTTCTCTCCGGTGCAGCAGTTGTCCCAGGTCTTCGACGGGTACCAGCAGGCCAACGTCGGGCTGCAGCGGATCAAGGCGCTGCTGCGCACGCCCACGTCCGTGCCAGCTCCGGAGCATCCGGTGCCGGTCGACCACCGCCTGCGCGGCCAGATCGACCTGCGCGACGTCCAGTTCCGTTACCAGGGCCAGCGGCAGGACGCCCTGGCCGGGGTCAACCTCTCGATCGCGCCGGGCGAGACGGTGGCGCTGGTGGGCCAGACCGGGGCCGGCAAGTCGACGCTGGTCAAGCTCATCGCGCGGTTCTACGACGTCAGCTCGGGCAGCCTGCTGGTGGACGGGGTCGACGTCCGCAACTACGACCTGCCCGCGTACCGGCACCAGCTCGGCGTCGTGCCGCAGGAGTCTTACCTGTTCCCGGGAACCGTGCGGGACGCGATCGCCTACGGCAGGCCCGGCGCCACCGACGCCGAGGTCGAGGCGGCCGCCCGTGGCGTGGGAGCGATCGAGATGATCGCCAGGCTGTCCGGAGGCTTCATGCATGAAGTTTCAGAACGGGGACGGAACTTGTCAGCCGGGCAGCGGCAGCTGATCGCGCTCGCCCGCGCCTATCTCGTGGACCCGGCCATCCTGCTGCTCGATGAGGCGACCGCGGCGCTGGACCTGGCCGCGGAGGCGGCGGTGAACCAGGCGACTGAGCAGCTGGCGGCGGAACGCACCACGCTCATCGTCGCCCACCGGCTCACCACCGCGTCGCGGGCCGACCGGATCATCGTGATGGACGGGGGCCGGGTCGCCGAGACCGGGACCCACGACGAACTGCTGGCGGCGGACGGGATCTACGCGGCGATGTGGGCCGCGTTCACCGGCGACTCCGCGCTGGTCGGCTGATCCGGCCCCCCGCCCACCTCCCCATCCCGCTTCACGTCCCCATCCCGCTTCACGTCCCCATCCCGCTTCACGTCCCCATCCCGCTTCACGTCCCCATCCCGCTTCACGTCCCCGTCAAACTTCACGGCCCGCATGCGGCGGACGTCGCGCGGTATCAGGGCGAGCGCCGATGCCGCGACGATCAGGACGGCCGCACCGTACTGGGTAGCCCGGACGCCGACGGCCGCGGCCAGCGGCCCGGCGATGAGGGCGCCGATGGGCATGGCCATGACCGAGCCGAGCAGGTCGTAGGAGGACACCCGGGCCAGCTTGCCCGGCGGGATGTTCCTGGCCATGGTGACGGTCCACTGCACCATCATGATCTCGATGGTGACGCCGAGGCCGAACGAGGCCAGGCAGACCAGTGGCAGTGGCCAGAGCATCGCCAGCGAGATCGGCGCGACCGCTATGGCCGCGCCGATGACGACCACGAACAGCATCGGCCGCCGCGGCGTGAACCGCAGCGACGCGGCCCCACCGGCGATGAGGCCGATGGCGTCGGCGGCGGTGATCGCGCCCCAGGCCGCTGGGCCACCGAGGTGCGCCCGGGCAACCACGGGCCCGAGGATCTGGAACGCCCCGTACCACGCCATCAGGACCACGCCGAACTGCAGCGAGATCGTCCACAGCCAGGTGTGCGAGCGGAACTCCGACCAGCCGTCCCGCAGGTCGCGAAGCATGCTGGTTTCCTGGGCCCGGGCGTGGCCGGTGGCCCGGATGCTCAGCAGCATTGGCACCGAGATCAGCGAGCCGACGCCGCACACCGCCAGCGCCCAGCCTGGCCCGAACGCGGCGACGCACAGGCCGGCCACGACCGCGCCGCCCATCTGTGCCGCGTTCGTCGCCATGCGGCTGATCGCGCTCGCCTGCTGCAGCAGCCCGCCCGGCACCAGCCGGGGCAGCAGTGCCTGCGACGCCGGGTAGAAGATGGCCATGCCGGTGCCGGTGAGCGCCTCAAGCAGGACCATTTGCCACAGCCGGGGATGGCCGGCCAGGTCCAGGACACCGAACGTTCCCTCACCGAGCGCGATCATCACGTTGCCCGCGATGATCACCCACTGCGCCGGCAGCCGGTCCGCGACCACGCCGCCGACCAGCGCGAAGATCAGCGACGGCGCGATCTGAGCGGCCAGCACATAGGAGAGATCGGCGGTGGATCCGGTCGCGTCGAGCACCGCGAATGACACGCCGACCAGCGAGAACGCGAACGCCGCCGGTGCCAGCAGGCGGTCGGCCAGCAACAGTACGAAATCCCGGTACCCAAACACCGGGAAGCGGCGCACGAGCGCTCGCGCAAGCATGACTGCCTTCCGATCTTGACTCGTCGCCGGGAGTCGTCGCATGGTATCGGCGCAGGTACAGCCGGGAAAACCCATTTTCAGCCCGGAGCTGCGCCTGCCCAGCCGGCCACTATCCGGCGTGCGGCCGGAAAGTGCTGGCCCATCTGCGCAGACAGCACCGCCCGGCCACTGGTGCCGTTACTGCGTCGCCGCCGGACCGGCCGAGGCGCCGGTGCTCGGGGCCGTGCTGGCGCCTGCTGACCGGGTCGGGGTGGGCGTGGGCGTTGCCGTCGGCGTGGGCGTCGGCGTTGCCGTCGGGCTCGGGCTCGGGCTCGAAGACGGGGATACCGACGATCGCGGGGCCGGCGTGGGCGTCGGGGTGCTGGCGTGGTGCGACGCGGTGTGCGCGCTCTGGCCTCCGATCAGGCTGCCTATGGTGGTACCCGAGTTGTGCTTGCCCCCGACGATCGAGTCCAGCGGCTTGCCCGCCACCGCCTCGAAGGCCGTGATGCCGCCCATCGCCAGCAGGAAAACGCCGAGGGCGGCCCCGGCCATGACCAGCGGACGCCGCCATCGGGACCGGCCGGCGTCCTCGGGCGCTGCGGTGCGCGCCGTGTCAGCCTGGCCAGCGCTTCCCCCGCCGACCTCGGCGGTACTTCCGCCGTCGGGCTCGGCGGCGCTCCCCCGGCCGGGCGCGGGCTCGCTTCCCCTGTCGGCCTGGGTGGTGCCTTCCTGGCCGGCCTCGGCTGCACGGCCCGCGTCTGCGCCGCCGATGATCTCAGTGGCGTCGTCAGCCGGGCCGTAGGGGTGGCGGGCGAAACCGTTGGCCCGGTCGGCATCGTGCCAGCGGTGCTGGCCGAACCCGACCGCCGGGAACACCTCGGTCTGGTCGGCGTCGGCCCTGGCCGCACGGCGGCCGTCGGGGGCCGTAGCGGCGGCCTGGCCGGTCTGCTGCGCGGCCTGGCCGGTCTGCTGCGCGGCCTGGCCGGCCCGCTGCAGACGGCGGAGCGCAGACCCAGCGCCGCTGCCGACCAGCGGCGGAATTTTCGCCGCCTCCGCGGCCGCGCGCAGCCGTTCCCGGCTGCGCCCGATGTAGTGCTTGTAGACCGCGGCCACCGCGGTGCTGGCGACGCTCATGACGGCCGTGCCGATGACGGTTCCCGCGATCCCTAGCGTTGATGCGGCCACCGCTCCGGTGACCGCGGCCAGCATGCTGGCGACGACTTGGGTGGCGCTCAGGTCAATCCGCCGCCCACTCATGACCCTCCCTCCACGACGTGGCCTCCCGGGGCTGGTCATGTCTGCCCGGGATGCGGCAAGCCAGTTTTCGAGCCTATGCAAGGTACGGGCCGCTTCAAACCAGACCCCAGATTTCGCAGCCCTAACCGCCGGCCCCGGAGCCTTTCGTCCCCGGGGCGTCCCAGGCAGGAGCCACGGTCAGGAATCGAAGCCGACGCCGAGCTTGTCGAGGGTGCGCAGCCAGGCGTTTCGGTGGCCGTGGTTGTGGTCGGCGCGGTCGAGCGACCAGCGGGTGAGCTGGATGCCGAGGTAGGCCAGGGGCTCGGGCGGGAACGGCAGCGGCTTGCGCCGGACCATCGCCAGTTCTGTCCGTTCGGTGGGCTGGCCGGCTAGGAGGTCCAGCATGACGTTGGCGCCGAACCTGCTCGCGCCGACCCCGAGCCCGGTATACCCGGCCGCGTAGGCGGCATGGCCGGCGAAGGCGGTCCCGTAGAAGGCGCAAAACCGCGCGCAGGTGTCGATGGCCCCGCCCCACCGGTGGCTGAAGCGGATCCCTTCGAGCTGGGGAAACGTTGCGAAGAAGTGTCCGGCCAGGCGCTGGAACGTGGCGGCGCGCTGATCATAAGACGGCCGGACCTTCCGGCCGAAGTAGTAAATGGCGTCGTAGCCGCCCCACAGGATCCGGTTGTCCGCGGTGAGGCGGTAGTAGTGGAACTGGTTGCCCAGATCATCCAGGCCTTGCCGGTTGCGCCAGCCGACCGCCGCCAGCTGCTGCGGCGTCAGTGGCTCGGTGACCAGCACGTAGTCATAGACCGGAACGGTGTGCCACCGCATGCGCCTGACCAGGGACGGAAAGGCGTTGGTCCCGAGGGCCACGTGCCGCGCGGTCACGGCCGGTCCGTGCTGGGTGTGCAGCCGCAGATACTGCCCGGCCCGCTCGATCCGCGTGACGCTGGTGTGCTCGGCGATCTGGACGCCGAGCGACTCGGCCGAGCTGGCCAGGCCCCACGCGAGCTTGGCCGGGTCGAGCAGGGCGGTGTCATCGCGATGCCACGCACCGGCCAGGTAGGTGGGAGAGCTGACCTCGGCCCGGACCTGCTGCTGACTCAGAAATTCCCCGCCCTCCGCGGCCAGATGCTCCACCTGATAGGGCTGGGTCGCCACGGACAGGCTCCCGGTCCGCTCGAAGTCACAGGCGATGCCGTACCGTCCGATCGCCGCCTCGATCTCGTCGAGGTTCTGCCGGCCGAGGCGGTCAAGGTCGCTGGACTCGCCGGGGAAGTGGGCCCGGCCGTTGGCTTCGCCATGGGTGAGGCTGGCCGCGCAGAAGCCGCCGTTGCGGCCCGTGGCGGCCGAGGCGATCCGGTCACCCTCGAGCAGCAAGACCGGCCGTCCGGGATCTCGCTCCTGGCTCAGCAACGCCGCCCACAGCCCGGAAAACCCGCCGCCGACCACCGCCAGGTCGGTGCTCACGGAGGCATCCAGAGCGGGACGCGCAACCGGGCGGTCCGCATGGTCGAGCCAGAAAGGCACGGGCGCGGCACCCGACCATGAGCCGCGCAGTTCCTGCGGCGAGAGCGTGCTCACGTGCTTCCCCTGAATCGCATGCCGGGATTCTCGCCGATCCTGGGTGCCTATGTAATGGGGCAGTCGCCGCGTCCTCGGTCGGCCAGAACGCCGACGGCGGGTTGTTCCGCTGCCGGGCCTGCATGCCCGGCAGCGGAACGAGGGACCGATGGCTAGGACATCATATCGTGGGACGATATAAATGGCCAGGGCCGATCACGTAGCGGCGGAGCGAGGCCGGGCAAACCAGGCCGGGGCAGGACGATGACGCCAGTTTGACCTGGTGCGGCGCGGCGAGGGAAGATCGTCCCTGAGATGCTCGTTCAGTCGCCAGTGGCCCTCATCGGGCGCGGGCGCCACGAGGAACACCGCAGCGCGGTAGGCCGACCGTTCGCGGTGGCCGGTGGCCGGCGCCAACGTTGGAGGGGAGCTGATCGCTGGTGAGCATCCTGGGCACACGCGTCCTGCGGACCGAGGATCCGCGGTTCTTGACCACGGGCGGGGTCTACACCGAGGATGTCGTGGACGAGCGCCTGGCCGGGGCCTGCCACGTGTTCTTTGCCCGCTCCCCCGTCGCGCACGCCAGGATCGCGCGGATCGACGTCAGCGCCGCGCTGTCGGCTCCCGGGGTCGTCGCCGCGTACACCGGGGCCGATCTCGCGGACCTGCCAGCGGTCACGCCGGGGCTCAACAAGCAGATGGCCAGGACGATCCTGTCGGCGGACAAGGTCCGCTATGTCGGCGAGCCAGTGGCGATCGTCGTCACCGAGCAGGCTTACCAGGGCGAGGACGCCCTGGAACTGGTCGACGTCGACTACGACCCGCTGCCCGCGGTGGTCGACCTTGCCGACGCGCTGGCCGGGCAGGTCCTCCTCTACGAGGAGGCTGGCACCAACGTGGCCGGGACCTTCGGGGATCCGGACGCGCTCGACCAGCACCTGTTCGACGAGTGCGAGGTCGTGACCACCCGGACGATCCTGAACCAGCGGGTCGCGCCCGCGCCCATGGAGAGCCGGGCCGCGGCGGCCGCCTGGGGCGAGGACGGGCGGGTGACCGCGTGGATACCCAGCCAGGCGGCGCAGGGCTGCCAGGCCTCGCTGGCCAGGCAGCTCGGCATTAAGCCAGAAGAGGTCCACATCATCACCCCCGACGTCGGCGGCGCGTTCGGCGCGAAGTTCGGTGCCGAACCCGAGGCCGTGATGGTGGCCTGGGTCGCGCGCCAGCTCGGCCGCCCGGCGCGCTGGAGCGAGACCAGGTACGAGAACCTGGTCGGGATGACCCACGGCCGGGCCCAGCAGCAGACGGTCACGATCGGCGGCAAGCGGGACGGGACCGTGCTGGCCTACCGGCTGGAGGTCGTCCAGGACTCCGGGGGCCAAGTCCGGATCGGCGCCGTGCTGCCGTCCCTCACCCTCCTGATGACGCCCGGGCCGTACGAGATCCCGCGGGCTGAGTCGGTGGCGACGAGCGTCGTCACGTCGACGACCCCGGTCGGCGCCTATCGCGGCGCCGGCCGCCCGGAGGCCACCGCAGCGCTCGAGCGGGCCATCGACCTGTTCGCCGCGGAGATCGGCATGGACCCGGCCGACGTGCGGCGGCGCAACCTGCTGCCGCCGTTTACCCAGCCGCACCGGACCAAGTTCGGCGCCCTGTACGACACCGGCGACTACGTGGCGGCGCTGGACAAGGTGCTGGCCGCGGCCGGCTACGACGATCTGCGCAAGGAGCAGGCCGAGCGCCGCGATCGCGGCGACTCGGTGGCGCTGGGCATCGGCCTGGCCAGCTACGTCGAGATAACCGGCATGGGCGACGGCGAGGACGTGCCGCCCAAGGAGAACGCCACCATCGAGGTGCACCCGGACGGGACCGCGACGATCCTCACCGGCACCTCGCCGCACGGCCAGGGACACGCGACGGCCTGGGCCATGCTGGCCAGCGAGGAGCTCGGCATCCCGGTGGACAAGATCACGCTGAAGTGGGGCGACACCGACCTGGTGCCGGAAGGCGGCGGGACCGGCGGCTCGCGCAGCCTTCAGCACGGCGGCTCCGCGGTGCTGCAGGCCTCCCAGGAGCTGATCGAGGTAGCCAGGGAACGCGCCGCCAGCGAGCTCGAGGCCAACCCGGCGGACCTGCGGTTCGACGTCGAGCGCAGCGCGTTCGAGGTGGCCGGCGACCCGGACGCCTCGGTGCCCCTGGCCAGCCTGGCCAACGAGGAACGCCTGGTGGTGCGCACCGTCTTCACCCAGCCGGGGGCGACGTTCCCGTTCGGGTCGCACGTCGCGGTGGTCGACGTGGACACCGAGACCGGCAAGGTGGTGCTGCGCCGCGTGGTGACGGTCGACGACGCCGGGTTCGTGCTGAACCCGCTGCTGGCCGAGGGCCAGCGGCACGGCGGCATCGCCCAGGGCGCGGCCCAGGCCTTTATCGAGGAGGTCGTGTACGACAGCGACGGCAACCCGCTGACCGCGAGCTTCGCCGACTACCCGTTCCTGTCCGCCACCGAGGTGCCGAGCTTCGAACTGGCCGACATGCAGACCCGCACCAACTACAACCCGCTCGGCGTCAAGGGGATCGGCGAGGCCGGGTCGATCGGCGCCACGCCGGCCGTGCAGAACGCGATCATCGACGCGCTCGCCCACCTCGGCGTCCGGCACATCGACATGCCCGCCTCGCCACAGCGAGTGTGGCAGGCCATCCAGGCAGCAAAGGGGAACGCGTAGATGCAGGTCGAGATCACCGTCAACGGCCAGCCGCGGTCCGACGACATCGAACCGCGGCTGCTGCTCGTGCACTACCTGCGCGAGGTGTGCGGCCTGCGGGCGGCCAACGTTGGCTGCGATACCACCTCGTGCGGCGCCTGCACGGTGCTGCTCGGGGGGGAGTCGGTGAAGTCGTGCACGGTGCTGGCCGCGCAGGCGAACGGGCGGCAGGTCACCACCGCCGAGGGACTCGCTCCCGAAGGGGAGCTGCACCCGGTGCAGGCGGCGTTCCGGCAGGAGCACGGCCTGCAGTGCGGGTTCTGCACACCCGGGATGGTGATGGCGGCGGTCGGCTTGCTCTCCGAGAACCCGCATCCCACCGAGGCCGAGGTCCGGGAGGGCCTGGAGGGCAACTTCTGCCGCTGTACCGGCTACCACAACATCGTCCGGGCGGTGCTGGCCGCCGCCTCGTCCGGAAATGGAACGGCCACGGAAGAGCGGACGGAGGTGGGCGCGTGATCCCGGCACCATTCGACTACGTCGCGGCCGAGTCGACCACCCATGCCCTGGACCTGCTCGACAGCTTCGGCGAGGACGCGAAGCTGCTGGCCGGCGGGCACTCCCTGCTGCCGATGATGAAGCTGCGCCTGGCGGCTCCCACGGCGCTCATCGACATCGGGCGGCTAACCGAGCTGATCGGGATCCGGGCCGACGGGGACGAACTCGTGATCGGCGCGGCCACGCCGCACGCCGCCGTGGCCGCCTCCGGCCTGGTCCGCGCGGACGCGCCGCTGCTGGCCCACTCCGCCGCGCAGGTCGGCGACCCGCAGATCCGGCACCGGGGCACGATCGGCGGCTCGCTGGCCCACGCGGATCCCGCGGCTGACCTGCCGATGGCGCTGGTCGCGCTGGGTGGCCGCGTCGACCTGCTCAGCCAGGGCGGCACCCGGAGCGTGACGGCCGACGAATTCTTCACCGGGTTCTTCGAGACCAGCCTGGAACCTGGCGAGCTGATCGCCTCGGTCCGGGTGCCACGCCAGCCCGGCCTCGCGTGGGGCTACCAGAAATTCGTCCGCCGGGCCAATGACTGGGCCATTGTCGGCGCGGCCGCGGTCAACGGCCGCATCGCCCTGGCCAACATGGGCCCGACGCCGCTGCGCGCCCGCGCGGCCGAGCAGGCCCTGGCCGGCGGGGCCAGCGCGGCCGAGGCCGCCGAGCTGGCGGCCGAGGGGACCGAGCCGGGCGAGGACGTGCACGCCAACCGGGACTACCGCCGGCACCTGGCCCGCGTCCTGACCCGGCGCGCCCTCGACCACCTCACCTGAAGCCCTCGACCGCCTCACCTGAGACGGCGCGACCGGCCGGGACTAACCGGCCGGCTGGGTGAACGGCCCGGGCGCAAAGAACCCAGCCCGGCCCGCGGCGCTGCTGGCCGGGTTGACCACCTGGGCCAGGGCGCTGCTCACGCTCGCCTTGTTGTTGGCGTCACCGCCGTAAGACGCGGTGATCTCATCGGTCCCGGCCGGCAGCGCCGAGGTGGCGAAAGTGGCCACCCCGCTGCTGTTCAGCGTGCCGGTGCCCAGCGTGGTGCTCCCGTTCAGGAACGTCACCGTACCGGTCGGGACGTTCGCCGACCCATCCGAGACCGTGGCCGTGAAGGTCACCGACTCACCCACCGTCGACGGGTTGGCCGAACTGGCCAGGCCGGTCGTCGTGGCCGCCGGATTGATCACTTCCTTGACGGTGTCGCTGGTGCTGGGGTGGCCCGTAAGCGCCCCATCCGGGCTCCCGCCGGCGTTGCCACCGCCGGGATAGATGGCGGTGAGGTCGTCGGTCCCGACCGGCAGCGTCGACGTGGTGAAGGTGGCGATCCCGTTGCTGGCGTTTATGCGGGAGTCGCCGAGGAAGCTGGCCCCGTCGTAGAAGTTGACCACGCCGGTCGGGGTGAAGGCGTCGTTTTGCACGGTCACGGTGCCGGTGAGGGTGACCGTCTGGCCGTACGTCGCCGGGTTGACCGAGCTGGTCAGCGTGGTATTCGTGAGCGCAGGATTGACGGCCTGGGTGATGGTGTTGCTCGTGCTGGCCGGGTTGCTCGAATCACCGCTGTAGACGGCGTCGATCGTGCTGTTGGCCGGTCCCAGCTTCGAGTAGCTGAAGGTGGCGACCCCGCTGCTGTTCAGCGTGGCCGTGCCGAGGGTGGTGCTGGCGTGCATGAAACTGACCGTGCCCGTCGGGGGTGTGCTGGTTCCGTTGCTGACGGTGGCGGTGAACGTGACCGATTGCCCGTAGGTGGACGGGTCGGGCGTGTTGGTCAGCGTGGTTACCGTGGGCCCGGTGATCGTCAGGCAGCTCAGGCAGGTGTTGGTGACATAGGGCGAGGTTCCCGGCTCGATGACCGTTATGTTGATGGGTCCGGGAAGGGCCGTCTTGGAGACCGACAAGGTCACCGACATTGAAGTAGGCGACAGGACCTTCTTGGCGGTGACGGTCACGTTCGTTCCGGAAACGATCACCTTCGGCGTGCCAGAGAAGCCGCTGCCGGTCAGGGTGAGCGTGTCGCTCGTCGAGTTCACGTCGACCGTGTCCGGAGTGACCTTGGTGATCGCCGCGCCGGGCGTCGTGATCTCGTAAGCCTGCACGAAGTCACTGCCCGCCACGAGCAGGTCGTTGCCGGCGAAGACCGGCTGGCCGAAAAGGATCGCCTGCGGCAGCGAGATCTTGCCGATGATGTCACCATTGCTGGCATTGAGCAGATAGACGCCCATGTCGGCTTCGGTATCGGCCTCGTACACCTGGGCGGCGACCACACCGCCACCGTCCTCGGTCGGCGTGCCGACGACGAAACCAGGGATGCCGGTCTGCCAAATCGGCTTGCCGGTGGCCGGGTTCAGCGCCTGAACCGACCCGAGCGAGGTTGTCCCGCTGATCGTGGTCGGCCCGCCGCCGCCGATGATCAGGTTCTTGCCGTTCCAGATGGCCGCCGAGTCGCACTCCTCGGCGCCGCCCGGGTACGGGATCGCGATGGTCGACTGCCATACCGGCCCGGCACCGACATTGTCCTGGCGGACCGCGTAATAGACCCCGTTCTTGTTGCAGGCTCCTACCATCGGCGTGGACGTACCGTCGATGTCCGCGGTGAACAGCGTCGGGGACCCACCGAAGTCCGCGTCGGACACCTGCTGGTCTGGCGGTATCTCCCAGGAGCCATCCGGCTTCAGCGTCGAGCCGTTCAGCTTCACGATCGATTCGTCGAAGCGCGGCTGGCCAGTGGTGTTCTCCCCGTTTCCGGTCGTGGCGATGATGTCGCCGTTCGAAAGCGCCGCCGCGCTGCTCCAGATGCTGGCACCGACCTGACCGGGTGGCAGCGTGTGCCAGAACGCCACCTGGGCCCCGGTCGACTCGTTGTACTCCCCCAGGCCCGCGGCCACCAGCGGAGTGTCGCAGTCCGACGCCGTGCCGATGTAGACATTGCCGTTGACGACTAGCGGCGATGACCACGAGTAGAAGTCATTCACGGTTGTCGATGGAGTGTCGACTTGCGCCGTCCACACGGTGGCGCCGGTGGCGGCGCTGAGCGCGTAAAGCGTGCCGTTGGAGCCGAACACGTACACCGTCAGTTTGCCGGTGGTGGGATCGGTCGCCACCGCGGCGGTGGAGGTGATCCCCAGAGCGCCCGCGCCGCAGCTTCCCTTGGCCGTGTCGAGACCGAGGCTCTTCGACCAGAGCACGGTCTGGGTGGCCTCGCTGACCGCGTAGAACATGCCGTCCTCGGCCCCGACGTACACGACGCCGTTGACCTCGGTGGGGCTGGCCCACAGGGAGTTCGGCCCGGCGTTGGTCGAATCGGGGACCTGCCAGCGCCAGACCGGCTGCAGGTTTCCGGCCTGCACGCCGGCCACGGTGATCGCCTTGGCGCTCGCGTTATACGAACTGTGGCCGGGGCCGTACAGGAACTGCGACCAGCCGGTGGGGGTGGTCGCGGCCGCCGCCGGAGAGTGCGACCCAGGAATCAGCAGCGCCGCCACCAGCGCGGCCGCCAGCGGGATCACGTACAGAGCGCGCGGAAAACGGTGCCGCCTCGCCCTAAAGGCTATGGGCGCTGTCCGCAATGTCGGATTCTGCCTGCGAATACGCAGCCACGACCGTAGCATGTCTGGTCCTCCCCAAAGTCCCCTTGCAGCGGCACTCAGTCTGGCAGGCCGAACCCGGGACATGTGGAGCATTCACCAAACATTCGGGAATTTGGTGCCTAGCCCGGGCCAGGCCGCTATCGGGGCCTGGGTCGCGCCGCCACGCGCCGCAGCCGGCCGGGTTTGGCGCCGGCGACATGCTGCCCGGCCAATACAACGGCCAGCGCGGTATTGCGCGATAACATAACGGCAAGTTCGACGGCTTCAATACGCGACAGGTAAGGACGAACCAATGCAGCGACCAGCCGGCGGGATGCCGTCCAGCACCTTGCTCAGCCGCCTGCGCTCGATAATGGAAGGCGAGATGCCCGCCACGGCGCATGAGCGTTACCGTTACCTGCTCAGCACGTTACGGACCACGCGTCCGGCGGAGATTTATTCGCTGCTGGCCGCTCCCGAGGAAATCAGCCTGGCGTCCGCGTATCTGCATGCCGTGCTCGATGATCTCGATGAAGTGCGGCCCTCGGCAACGGCCGAAGTGCACAGCGTGCTGGGTTCGGCGGTGGGCTCGATCCTGGTCGGGTGGCCGGAATGATGACCGTTGACCGGACCTGGCCATTGGGGCCAAGCCCGAATTAGGCGATAACGTGATGCGGCCGGTCATTGGCTTCACATATTTGTGCGTTAGCTGATCTAATAGAGGCACGGCATCTGAAATCCGGTCTTTCCACCCCTCTACCGGGGGCGGCGCGCGCGGGCCAAGGATGCGAGATAACTTATGGCCGTGCCTTTGCGGAGTTATCTTGGTGGCCGGGTTTTCGGTGAGCTGGCAGCCGGCCCTGAGCCGCTGATGGTCGCTCTGCACGGATGGGGACGCGACCATCGCGATTTCAGAAACTCATTGAGCGGATATTCGCAGCTGCTTGTTGATTTGCCGGGATTCGGCGTCTCTCCCCCGCCGGCGCAGGCCTGGGGCGCGGCCGGCTATGCCGCCTGCGTGGCCGAGGTACTCGACTCCCGCGCCGCGCCGGGACCGGCCCTGGTCCTCGGCCACAGTTTCGGCGGCCGGGTCGCCGTCTGCCTGGCCGCCAGCCGGCCCGACCTGGTCCGCGCGGTGCTCCTGTGTGGCGTGCCATTGCTCAGGCCGCCCGGAGCGGGGAAGGTTCCGCTGGCCTACCGGCTCAGCCGGAAGGCCAGCCAGATGGGCCTGCTCAGCCAGCGCCGTTTCGAGGCGATGCGCCGGGCGCACGGATCGAGCGACTACAACGCGGCCTCCGGGGTCATGCGGCAGGTCCTCGTCCGGGTGGTCAACGAGTCGTACGACGCGCAGCTGGCCTCGGTCTCCTGCCCGGTGGCACTGCTGTGGGGAAGCGCCGACCAGGCGGTGCCGCCCAGCATGGTCGACCAGGCCCGCCGCCGCCTGACCGGGCCGGTGGCCACGGAGGTTGTCGACGGCGCCGGCCACGACGTGCACCTGCAGGCACCGGACCGGCTGGCCGCCATGGTGGGGAAGCTCCTCGACATGTCCGGGAAGGCGACCCGGTGCTGATCGCCCTGGTCCCGCTGGCCGCCGTCGCCATCGCTGATGCCCGGTGGCTGCGGGTCATGCAGCGCGAGCATTACATCCCGGGCTCGTGCACCACGGTGGCGCTGCGCTGGGCCCGCCGGCGGCCGCCCAATCAGGTTCTTGCCCCGGTGGGAGCCGCGGCGGCGCTGCTGGCGCTGATCGGGCGGCCGGCCGGGGTCGCGCTCGGCGGCGCGCTGGCGGCCACGGCCGCCGCGGCGGTTTTCCCGGCGGCGATGCCCCTGCTGGGCGGGCCGCAGCGGCTGGTCCGCACGCGGCGCCTGATGCGGCTGGCCGCGTGCGCTCTGCTCCTGGAGGCGGTCATGGCCGGCGCAGCGGCCAGGCTGGGCGTGCCCGGGCTGAGTGCGGTGCTGGCCATGGGCGTGCCCGTCGTGATCGACGGGGCCGCGCTGATCATGCGCCCGGCCGAGGCACGGCTCGCCCGCCGGTACCGGACGGCGGCCCAGGCCAGGCTGGGCCGGGTCGCCCCGCGGGTGATCGCCGTGACCGGCTCGTACGGCAAGACCTCCACCAAGAACCACATCTTTGATCTGCTCAGCGGCACCTTCGACGTGGTGGCCAGCCCGGCCAGCTTCAACAACGACGCCGGGCTGTGCCGCACCGTCAACGACCACCTCCGCCCGGGTACCCAGGTCATGGTGGCCGAGATGGGCACCTACGGCGTCGGCGAGATCCGGGCCATGTGCTCCTGGGTCAAGCCGGAGATCGGGATCATCACCGCGATCGGCCCCATGCACCTGGAGCGCATGAAAACGCTGGACACGGTGGTCCGGGCCAAGTCCGAGCTGCTCGAAGGGGTTCGGGTCGCGATCCTGAACGTCGATGATGAGCGGCTGGCCGGACTGGCCGGCCGGGTGCCCGGCGCCGAGGTCTGGCGCTGCGGCACCCGCCGGCAGCGCGACCTCGCCATTTCTCTAGAACGGGACGCCGACAGCGTCACCGTGCGGCTGCACGGAACCACGATCGGTTCGTTCCGCAGCCAGCCGGGACTGCATCTGGCCAACATCGGGTGCGCCGTGGCGGCCGCGCTGGCCGTCGGCGCGCCGCCGGACCGGGTGATCGCCCGGGCCGGTGCGCTGGCGGCGCCCGCGCACCGCGCCGTCCAGGCGGTGGCCAGCAGCGGTGTCGTGGTCATCGACGACACCTATAACTCAAATCCCGAAGGCGCCGCACGGGCCCTGGAATTGCTCGCGTCGGCGGTGGGCGGCCGGAACCGGCGGGCCGTGGTCACGCCGGGAATGGTCGAGCTAGGGCCGGGCCAGGAAGAGGCGAACCGGGAGTTCGCGGCCGCCGTGGCCAAGGCCGACGCCGTTCTGGTCGCGGTCGGCTGGACCAACCGGCGCGCGCTGGTCGCGGGGGCGGCCGGCGGCGAGATCGTCACGGTCCGGTCCCGGGCCGCCGCCCGCGAGTGGGTCCGGTCCTCCCTCGCCGAGGGGGACGGCGTGCTGTGGGAAAACGACCTGCCAAGTCATTATCCGTGATCAGGAACGGGGGAATTCTATGGAAGCTGGGGCCAAGGTCGGGGTCATCTTCGGTGGGCCAGGGCCAGAACACGACGTGTCGGTCCTGACCGGCCTTCAGGCCGAGCGGTGCCTGAACGGCAACGGCGCCCGGGCCACCGGCGTCTACTGGGCCAAGGACGGGGACTTCTACGACGTCGGCGCCGGCCTCGAGGCGGCGGCCTTCCGCGATGGCGTTCCGGCCGGTGCCGAGTCCCTGGTGGTTCGCCTGGGTCAGGAGCCGGGCTTTTACCGCAATCGCAAACTTGGCCGAGCGGCTGCCGTCCCGTTCCAGGTCGTCATCACCTGCTGCCATGGGGCGCCAGGCGAGTGTGGCCGCCTGCAGGGACTGCTGGACCTGATGCGCGTCCCCTACACGGGACCGAGCCAGCCCGGGGCGGCGCTCGGCATGGACAAGCTCGCGTTCGCCGCCGTCGCCGGGCAGGCCGGGGTCAGCGCCATCCCGAGACTGGACCTGGCCACAGCCGAGGAGCCGGCCCTGGGGGCGCTGGGCACGCCCCTCATCGTGAAGCCTCGTTACGGCGGGTCGTCGATCGGAGTCGAGCTGGTGGACGACCTGCAGAGCGCGCGGGCGCTGGCCCGGTCGAGCCCGCTGTACGCGTCTGGCGCCCTGGTCGAGCCATTCCTCAAGGGCTGGTTCGACATCAACATCGCCGTCCGGACCTGGCCCGAGAACCAGCTGTCCCCGATCGAGCGGCCGATCAGGCGCTCCGGGCCGCTGCTGTCGTACGAGGACAAGTACGTGCCGGACGAGGGGATGGCCGGCGCCGCGCGTGAGCTGCCGGCCATCCTCGCGCCCGAGGTGGCCGCCACCGTGGTCAGCCAGGCAGCCGTGATCGCCAACGTGGCCGGCCTGCGCGGCGTCGCCCGGATCGACTTCATGACCGACGGGGCCAACGTGCTGGTCAACGAGCTCAACACGATCCCCGGTTCGCTGGCGCGGTATCTGTGGATAGCCCCGGAGATACCGTTCATCAGGCAGCTCACCGACCTTATCGACGAGGCCCTGGCCCGGCCGGCCTACAGATGCGTGTTCACCGGGGCGGACGGGCGGCTGCTGCGCACCGCCGCGTCGGTGGCGGCCAAGCTGGCCTGACCAGCGGCCTGGCTACTTCCAGGCGAACACCGGCTGCTCGAAGTGCGCCACCCGGACCGTGCGGCCATGCAGCCCGGCCTGGCAGAACTGGTAGATGATCGCCGCGGTCGGCGCGTGCAGCCACCGGCCGAGGATCGGCAGCTGGATGACCGGCGCGTCCGACTCAGGGATGCGCAGCAGCCGGGGCTCGACATCGAAGTCCGCCGCCGGGATCACGTAGATCTGGGCGACCTCGGCGGCCGGGCCGCGCATCTGGTCGCTGGCCGGCCCGCCCCACACCACCACCGGCGTGATCAGGTAACCGGACCTGGTGGCGTAGTCGTCGAGCATCCCGAGGACATCGCCGGGCCCGGTCCGCACGCCGGTCTCCTCACGCAGTTCGCGAAGCGCGGCGTCGCGGGCCGACTCACCGGCGTCGCGGCGGCCGCCGGGCAGCGCCCACTGCCCGGCGTGCGAGCGCACGGTCGGCGCCCGCCTGGTGACCAGCAGGCAGCACACATCCTGCCGGGACACGACGCAGACCGCGACGGACGCGGGCTTGAGGCCGTTTCCCGGCAGCGCGACGCGCTGGAAGCTGGCCAGGTTCGCGGCGATGGCCGCCCGGCTGTCAGTTGTGGGCATCGACTTGGTGAACCATTCTCGGCGCACCGGACTTCCCGTACCGGGTCCTTCCCGCGCTGGCCCAGCACTTAAGCTGACGCCGTCCGGCAAGATCCCGCATGGGAGGCGCAGATGCCGACACCGGCCGTGAGCGATCCGGCCGTCGGGCCCGTGGTCCTCGGCGCGGCCTGGCGGGCCGAGGCGGCGGCGCGGGCCGAGCCCGTGGCCGCGCGGCTCGCTGCCGCCGGGGTCACGATGGTCGCGCTGGGCTGGGTCGACAACGCGGGCATCGCGCGGACCAAGACCATCCCGCTCGGGCGGCTGGAGCGCGCGGCCGGCTGGGGCATCGGGATGTCGCCGGTGTTCGACGTCTTCCTGGTCACCGACGACATCACCACGAGCAGGCACATCGGCGGCCCCGGTGGTGACCTGCGCCTGGTTCCCGACCTGGACCGGGCGACGGTGCTCGCTGGGCAGCCGGGGTGGGCCTGGGCACCGGCCGGCCGCTACACCCAGGAAGGCCGGGTCTACGCCGGCTGCCAGCGCTCGTTCGCCCGCCGCATGACCGGCCTGGCGGCCGAGCGCGGGCTGGAGCTGCGGATGGCGTTCGAGGTGGAATGGGCCCTCGGCACCGAGGAGGACGGGCGCTTCCGGCCCGCCTGCGCTGGCCCGGCCTACGGCATGACCCGGGTGATCGAGCTGTCCGACTACGGGCGCGAGGTGGTCGGGGCGCTCGAACGGCAAGGGCTCACCGTGGAGCAGTTCCACCCGGAGTATGCCGCGGGCCAGCTCGAGGTCTCGGTCGCCGCCGCCGATCCGGTCGGCGCGGCCGACGACAGCGTGCTCGTCCGCCAGACCATCCGGGCCGTGTCGGCTCGGCACGGCTTCCAGGCGTCATTCGCGCCGTCGGTGGTCGCCGGAACGGTCGGCAACGGCGGGCACCTGCACCTCAGCCCGTGGCGGGACGGCCAGAACCTGCTCGCGGGCGGGCCCGGGCGGTACGGCCTGACCAGCGACGGCGAGGCATTCGGGGCCGGCATCCTGGCCGAACTGCCCGCGCTGGCCGCGGTCGGGGCGCCGAGCGTGGCCAGCTACCTGCGCCTGGTGCCCTCGCACTGGGCCGGCGTCTACCAGTGCTGGGGCCGGGAGAACCGGGAGGCGGCGCTGCGCCTGGTGACCGGCTCGGCCGGGGAGCAGGACGCCCGGGCCAATATCGAGGTCAAGTGCTTCGACCTGGCCGCCAACCCGTATCTGGTGGCTGGCTCGGTGATCGCCGCCGGCCTGGCCGGGCTGCGGGACGGCGCCCGGCTCCCGGCCGAGATCGACGGCGACCCCGCGGTCGCCGCTGAGCTGGCCGGAGCCCGCCGGCTGCCGCAGACGCTGCCAGAGGCGGCCGACAGCCTGGAGCGCAGCCCGGTGCTGCGCTCGGCCATGGGCGATCCGCTGTTCGAGGCGTTCCTCGCGGTGCGCCGCGGCGAGGCGGAACTGTTCGCCGACGTGAGCCCGGACGAGGTCGTCGCGCAGACGAGGTGGCGGTGGTGACGATGACGACGCTTCCCCTGATCGACCACCACTGCCATGGCGTGGTCACGTCCGCGCTGGACGGCGCGGGGGTCGAGGCACTGCTCTCCGAGGCGACGTGGCCCGCGCCGCCGGGCACGTCCGCGTTCGACAGCCAGCTTGGCTTCGCCGTGCGCCGCTGGTGCGCGCCGCTGCTCGACCTGGAGCAGTCCGTGCCCGCCGCGGTCTACCTGGAGCGGCGCGCCGAGCTCGGGTCTGACGAGGTGAGCGAGCGGCTGCTGCGCGCCGCCGGCGTCCAGGCGTGGCTGGTGGACAGCGGCTACCAGTCCGGCCAGGTGCAGACCCCGGCCGAACTGGCCGGCGCGAGCGGGGCGCCGGCGTACGAAATCGTCCGGCTCGAGGCCGTGGCCGAGCGGGTGGCGCGCGGGGGCGTCTCCGCCGCGGACTACGCCTCGGCGTTCTCGGACGCGCTGTCGGCCGCGGCCCGCGGCGCGGTCGGGCTCAAGTCCATCGCCGCCTACCGATACGGCCTCGACTTCGATCCGTCCCGGCCCAGCGCCGTCGAGATCGTGGCGGCTGCCGACCGGTGGCTGCGGGCCATCGACAGCGAGCCGGCCGCGGGAGCGGCCCGGCTCGAGGACCCGGTGCTGCTCCGGCAAGCCATCTGGACCGGGGTCGACCTCGGCCTGCCGCTGCAGTTCCACGTCGGCTTCGGCGATCCCGACGTGCGCCTGCACCGGGCCGACCCGTCGTTGCTGCACGACTTCCTGCTGGCCACCCGGGCCACCGGCACGCCCATCATGCTGCTGCACTGTTACCCGTACCACCGGCAGGCCGGCTACCTGGCCCACGTCTTCCCGCACGTGTACATGGACGTCGGCGAGGCGCTGAACCACGTCGGCGCGCGGGCGCCCGCCGTGCTGGCCGAGGCGCTCGAGCTCACGCCGTTCCACAAGATGCTCTACTCGTCCGACGCCTTCGGCCTGCCCGAACTGCACTACCTCGGCGCGGCCGGGTTCCGCCGCGACCTGGCCCGGGTCACCGGCGAGTTCGTCGCCGGCGGCGCCTGGTCGGCGGCCGACGCCGAGCGGGTCGGGCGCCTGGTCGGGGCGGCCAACGCCCGCCGCGTCTACCGCCTGGACGAGCGCTGACCAGACGCCCCCGGCCCTGGCTCCGAGGCGCCAGGGCCGGGGGCGCAGCGGCGCTTAGCAGTTGCTCTTCTTGAGTCCGACCTTGATGGTCGCCGGATCCCAGTGATCGCTGTCAATGCTGGTGCGGACCGAATGCGGGTCTATGCAGACCTGCCAGCCAGTGGCGCCTCCGGCATTCTGCTGCAGATAGATCCGGTATTCGCAGTTATTTCTCACGGATTTGACCGGATTATGGCTGGCGCTGTAGAGAGCACCGCCCACGCACGCACCGGTATACGGTGTCCCCCGCAGGCCGGTTTCCTTGTAGGTGATGAAATTGGAGATGTCCGGGGAGCCCCCCGCGCCCTGGTGCGCTGATGTCAGCGCAGGAAGATACGCTGACCCGGCGGAGCCCGTTGTGGTCGCGCTCGCAGCGGTCGTCATGCCGAAACCCAAACCCAGCAGGGCTACGGAGGCCGCGGCGGACATGATTGGCAATCGCAAACGCATGCTGCCCTCTCTTCCTTCGGTTGCGCATTTTGCGCGTTCCGGATGCTTGGTCCTGCCAGGCCATCCTGTGCGAACGCCAGGAACTGAACGCTAATCAGGGACTAATCGCCCGTTCCCGGACTACGGGCAGACCGGCCCTCGTGCTCCCCGGTGCGGACCACGGCCAGACCGGGCCTCGGCGCTCCCCGGTGCGGCTCTCACCCAGCGGGCACGTCCCGCGGAGGGTGTACATAGCTCATCTATATAGATTGAGCTATGCTTGATAGTTATGGCGACTGAAGACTCGGTGAGCAGCACGGATAGCCGGAACGCGATCGGGGAGGCGCTGTACGGGCTGGTGACGCTCGCGGTCAAGAACGGGCCGCGGGAGATCAGCCTGACCGCCGCGTCCACGCTGTCCACGCTGGACCGCACCGGCGCCCGGCGGCTTACCGACCTGGCGGTGATCGAGGGGGTCACCCAGCCGTCGATGAGCGTGCTGGTGACCGGGCTTGAGCAGGCGGGCCTGGCCGAACGGAGGCCCGACCCGTCCGACAAGCGCGTGGTGCTCGTGGCGCTGACCCCGGAGGGTCATGACTACATCCGCGCCCGGCGACGGGCTGGTGCCGCGACGTTCGCCGGCCTGATCGACAAGCTGCCCGGTGACGAGGCGGCCGCGCTGGCGGCCGCGGTCCCGGCCATGATCCGGCTCCGCGAGATCGACAGTGACCGCCGGGCCGCCGCGGCCGGCCTCACCCTCGTGACCGGGCCGAACGCTACGCCCGCGGCGACCGGCGAAGACGCGGCCCGGTGAGCGCCGCCCACGACGGCCGGGCCGGCACTGGTCACGCCCGGCCGGTCAGCCCCGCTGCTCACACCCAGCCGGTCAGCCCGTTCCGCCAGCCGAAGGCGGTCTACGCGGTCGCGTTCGCCTGCGTGGTGTCGTTCATGGGCATCGGGCTGGTCGACCCGATCCTGCCCGCCCTGTCCAAGCAGCTCAAAGCCTCACCGAGCTCGGTCGAGCTGCTGTTCACCAGCTATCTCGTGGTGACCGCGGTGGCCATGCTGATCACCGGGTGGGTGTCCAGCCGCATCGGCGGCAAGCGGACCCTGATCGCCGGCCTCGTCCTGATCGTGGCGGGCAGCGCGGCGGCCGGGGCGTCGCACTCGATCGGGGAGATCATCGGCTTCCGGGCCGGGTGGGGACT
>Ga0335074_10003237_pt1 | contig 22171 bp, 17 predicted proteins | sample Lox_Sample_23_FD_206715 | JGI IMG/M metagenome (GOLD analysis project Ga0335074, IMG submission 206715) | Soil microbial communities from Loxahatchee National Wildlife Refuge, Florida, United States - Lox_Sample_2.3 | ecosystem: Environmental > Terrestrial > Soil > Wetlands | place: USA...
TTGTTCTTCGTTACTAACATCGCACGTGAAGGCCGAAGCCGTCCGTCCACCTCGCTCAATCTCAGCGACAACCCTGGCGGCGTTATCGCCATTGACATCCACGACCGCGACATGCCAGCTGCGTCGCGACAGATCGAGGGCGAAAGCCCGGCCCAGCCCCTGCCCGGCACCGCTGACAACCACGCTTCCAGGCTTGGCGTTCATATTTTCGCTGATTCCAGAGTCTCAACAGCAAACAAATCTGCCGGGTCGATTAGACGCTCCGCCAGCCCCTGCTCAAACGAGTAGCGGCAGAACGTGCCGAGGGTTCGCTCGTTGCCCTGCAGCCCGTACGAGAAAGGGTCGTCTCCCATCATCAGCCGGGTAGACTCTGCCGATTCGATCAAGAATGGGACCATGTACTTAAGTGCGGTGGTCTCGGCCAGAGCGGCATACGCCCGTTTCTTCGACTCCTCGAAGGCCTTGAAAAGAGACCTTGCCAGCCATCTGTTGTTTATATAGGTATCCCAACGAATAACGATAACGTGCATGATAGGGAATATTCCGGTCTCAGCGAAGTACTCACGCTCCACCCGCCCTGGGTCCTGCCAGAGTCGGCGAACCGAGCCAGAGCCGTCGCCAAAGCTCGAGGGCCTGTGGGCGGTGTATAGCGCGTCGATCTCGCCGATCTCCAGCATTCTCGACAGCGTCCGCCGCTCGCCGATCGGGGTGACGGAGATGGACGGCGGCAGGTCCATCGGCACCTCCGTCCGGCCCGGCTGCTCTAGGCCGCCGGTGAAGTACTCCACGCTGTCGACTGGCACCTCATGCCGGTCGGCCAAGATTCCTTTCAGCCAGACAGCTGCCGTCATCTGGTATTCCGGGCAGCCGACGCGCTTGCCGACCAGTTCGCCGGGCTCGCTGATGCCGCTGCCGGCATTCACGTAGACACATGAGTGCCGGAACATTCGCGACGGGAAGACAGGGATGGCGATGAAGGGCCGCTCCTTGGCCAGAACCGTCCTAGTGTACCAGGACAAGGACATCTCGGCCGCATCGAACTCTCGGAAATGCAGCATGCGGAACGCCGGCTCCGGCATCATGACCGGAAGGAACGTCAACTGAACACCCTCCGGCCTCACAGTGCCGTCCTTTAGCGAGAGCATCCGGTCGTAATCCCAGCAGGCCAGGGACACGTTCAGGTCAGTCATGACTAGCGAGCTTTGCCAGCTCGGCGCGTGCGTCTACGGGCTGCCACCAGATGGGAACCCCTAGATCGCGGGCGATGATGGCGGCCGTGATATAGCCCGCTCCGCCTGAGATAGCTCCCCCAGGGTGGGTAGCGGAGCCCGCCAGGTACAGACCTGTGATGGGTGTGCGGTAGCCGAAATGGTTCCACATCGTCTGCTCCCCAGAGAAAGATCCCACGAAGATATCACCATTCACCATATTGATCAGCTCGCGCGAATAGTCATTAGCCGTATAAATATGGCGGGCGATAATATTGTCCGGAGTCATGTTCGGCGCCCATTCCCGCCACACCTCCAGCATGCGGTCAGCGAACTCCTCCTTGACATCCTCAATGTTCGCCGGGTCCCCTAGGGGCGCGTACGGCATCGCATGCCAGGCATAGGCAGTGGCCATGCCAGGCGGCGCCTGAAGCGGGTCGAACTGCGTTACCGAGCCTGTGCCGAAGCTGACCCGGCTGGGAACCTCGTTCTGCGCGACCTCGCTGTGCAGGGCAAACAGCTGCTCGACCGACTCGCACCCGACGTTTACCTTCAGGGACTCGTTCACATGCGGGTCGAAGTCAGTGCCGACATGACGAGGGGCCTCCTTGAGGGCGAGGTGGAGACCGAAAAGAGTCCAGGCTGTCTGCTTAAAGCCGTGGACTTTCTCACGGAATGCCAACGGAAGCTGATCCTCGCCCACCATCTGCAGGAAGGTCTGAGGTACGTCGACTGTGCTGGCAACAAACCTCGAGCGGATCTGCGTGCCATCGGCCAGCTCAACTCCGCGCGCCTCGTTCTGGTCGACTATGATCTTCGATACATGACTACCGGAGCGGTACTCGCCTCCCGCAGCGATGAACGTATGCATGAGCGCATTCGCGAGGGCAATGCTGCCGCCGACTGCGATCTGATAGTTTGCGATCAGATCGAATCCGCGCACCAGCGCTCCCATCGGACTGCGCGTGCTCAGCTGATCGTATAGCACTGTTCCGAACAGCGAAATCTTGAAAAGCAGGAGCAAGCGAACTCGTTCATCCTCGAATAGCTCGTTGACCGCTTCTAGCGGTTGCCGGTCAATAATTTGGAGAAAGTCCCTGCCCACCGGACTTGCCCTGAGCAGGTCGTCCCGCTCGGCCTCAGAAATCGGCTCAGAGTAACGTTCCGGCCAGAAAATCGCGTCACTTATTTTGTCGGCTCTCTTATTCCACTCGCGATAAGTCCGCGCATCCTTCTGACTGAAATAACCGATGGACGCACAAGTTTCATCTATATAGCGAGAGAAGACGAGCGCCGTACCGTCACGATGTGGTTGCGCGAAATCGTACCTGGGTGTCACATAGCGGACCTTAGTGCGCAATTCTAGGTCTCTGTACCAAGGCGTCTCAGTAATGTTGAAGTGATTCAAGGAATGCATCTGGTGATAGAATCCGGGCTTGGTGACTTCGGTTGTCGACAAACCGCCGCCGTAAAGCAGGCGGCGTTCAAGAAGGAGAACTTTCAGCCCGGCCCTTGCCAGGTACGAGGCAAGAATCAAGCCATGCTGGCCCGAGCCGATGACGATTCCGTCGTAAGTGTCCGCCATTACCGGCCCTTCCTGGCTCCGCCTCTTGCAGACGCGTTCCTAGAACTTGATGTAAACGTTCTTCTGCTGTGTATAGCTCTCTATTTCCTCAAGGCTCTCTTCGCGACCGATCCCGGAGTTCTTAACTCCGCCAAATGAAGCTCCAGCGATATGCTCCGAGCTCCAGTTGACCCAGAGGTACCCGGTCTGTATGTCCCGAGCCGCTGCAAGAGCAGTGTGCAGGTTGGTAGTCCACACGCTGGCCGTGAGTCCCGACGGGAGCGAGTTCGCGAGCCTGATCACCCCGCCGTAGTCATCGAATGGCGCAGCCACCAGGACCGGACCGAAGATCTCTTCGCTAAACAGGTCGCCATGGGCACCGCCGACGGCACTGAAGAGCGTCGGAGAGATGAAGAATCCGGGACCGTCTTCGGGGCGGCCACCGGTCACCAGTTCAAGCTCCGGGTCCGACAGACCAAGTTCAATGAACTGCTTAACCTTGTTGAACTGGACCTCAGAGACCACCGGGCCGACATCAGTTGATAGCAGCATCGGGTCGCCAACTCGCAGGGCCTGCATGCGGTGGGCAAGCTCGCCGATGAAGCGCTGGAAGATAGATCGGTGGACAAACAGTCTCGAGGTTGAGCCACACGACTGTCCCTGCCATCGGAAGTTCATGCCCCGCACGACCCCGTCGACGGCCTCGTCAAAGTCAGCGTCGGCGAAGACGATTACCGGGTTCTTGCCGCCGAGCTCCAGCGTGATGGTCTTCACGCCAGAGTCGGCCGCCCGCCGCAGAATGCGCCGCCCGACAGCTTCTGACCCTGTGAACCCTATGCGGGGAACATCCGGATGCGACACCAGCGGCTCGCCAACCCCGGTGCCGGTGCCGGTAACTACGTTGAGAACACCCCTCGGGAAAATCTCGACTGCCAGCTCACCCATTCGCAAAGCTGACAAAGACGTCTGTTCCGAAGGCTTGAGAACCACACTATTCCCAGCCAGCAACGGGGCAGCAATTCGCGACGCAGCGAACATCAGAGGGTGGTTGAACGGCACTAGACGGCCAACTACGCCGAAGGGTTCGCGAAGTGTGAAGTCAAGGGCGTCGCGAGCCGGTACAGGGATCGTTTCGCCGCGTATCTGCAAGGCAAGCCCGGCAAAGTAGCGCAGCAACTCGACAGCCAGGACGTAGTCATTGCGCATTACCGCGATCGGGCTGCCATTGTCAATCGTGTCAATCCAGGCAAGTTCATCGCCGTTTTGCTCCACGACATCGCTCAGCGCAAGCAGCCGACTGGCCCGCTCGGCTACTGAGGTCGCTGCCCAGCTGAAGCTGGCAGTCTTGGCGGCCTGCGCAGCATCGTCCACGTCAAACCCGCTGCCGCTAGGCAGGTGTCCGACGACAGCCCCGCTAGCAGGGAAGACCACGGGCATAGTCTGCCCATCCCGCGCGTCGCGCAGCTCGCCGTCGATCAGCATCCGCCAGTGGCGATCGACGAGAGCAACTGCCCGGCTAGTGCTGGAAGTCTCAGGCGTCATCGCTTCCATGCCAGCCACACCCTTGCCCATCGGCTCCCGTTCCTCGTGACTGTCCTTCCTGACAGCGCCCAGGCCCCGTATAGTCCCTCAATTGCGGGCGAAGAGGTAGGACAAAAGTCACTGTGCACCAAGAGCCCATCTACCATCATTAAGTGGCCCAGCCTGAAGCCCGCCTGGCTTAATCACAAGAGGTCATATATGACTCCAGACTACTCGGCACTGCCGGCGCTCGCGGTCGAGCACCACGGTTCCGTACAGGTATGGAGGATGCAGCTTGCCCCAGTGAATGCCATCAATGACGCGATGCTCGACGCGTTCCTTGCCGCCATAGAAAAAGCGGCGGCCGATGAATCAGTGGCGGCAGTCGTTTTGACCAGCGGGCTGCGGGTCTTCTCGGCCGGCGCGGACGCCACATGGATGGCAGAGGCCGCCGGTCGGCTGGGATTGAAGGGCCTGCTCGACAGCTTCAACGCGACCATGGACCGGTTCCGGTCAGTCTGTACTCAGCTCCGCGGTGCACCATTTCTGGTTATCACCGCGCTCCGCGGACATGCCCTGGCAGGTGGTCTCGAGCTGGCCGCTGCATGCGACCTGCGATTCTGTTCTGACAGCGACCGCCTGCGGCTCGGAGTACCTGAAATGGATCTCTTCGGCTGCCTCCCTTCAGGTGGCGGGGGTGCGCAATTCCTGACTAGGATCCTCGGCCCGAGCCGAGCACTCGAATTCATGCTCAGGGCGAAGCCGGTCAGCCCTTCGGAGGCGCTGGAGATGGGCCTGGTAGACCGGCTCTGCAGCGATGACCAGGTCGAGGTGTCGGCAGTCGAGTTCGCGAATGAGGCAGCAACGAAGGCCGGGAGAATAGGTGTGAACAGCGCTAAGCGCGCGGTCTTTGATATCGGCGAACTCCCGTTGGGTCCCGCGATGGAAATGGACAGGATATTGCACTGGGATACGATGCGCCGCGGTAATTTCCTGGCCGGCGTTGAGGCGTTCGCTAGTCAGTACGGCCAGAAGGCACCCCGGTGAGCAGTGCAGCCATCGTCGGAACCGGACTCACCGCATTCGGACGGTTCCGCGATCGTTCTCTGAGCGATCTGGCGGGCACAGTCATATCCGCTGCGCTGTCCGACGCCGAGATGGAGCCGTCCGACATCGAGATGGCGTTTGTCGCAAACTCTATGGCCTCCGTCACTACCGGGCAGGTCGCCGTGGTCGGGCAATCCGTGCTACGGCCGCTCGGCTATTCAGGCATCCCGGTATATAACGTCGATAACGCTTGCGCCGCATCATCGAGTGCACTCGACCTCGCAGTTCACGCCATCGAGTCTGGCCGCGCAAATGTCGTCCTGGTGGTCGGCGTCGAGAAACTCTGTGGCGCGGACAGGGCAACTAGTTTCCGCGCCCTTAACGGTGCCGTGAACACCGAGTACCTAGCCTCAGCGGGAATCGACTCGGACTCGGAGAGCGTCTTCGTCGCGCGCATCTATCCGGAGCGGATCCAGCGGTATCGTGCCAGCTTCGGTTTGTCCGGTCGCGCGCTAGCCGAGATCTCCGTCAAGAACCGGTTCAACGCGAGCCGCAACCCTCGCGCACAGTTTGGCGACCTGCTGTCAGTTGAAGAAGTCCTCGGCGCGCGAGTAGTCACCGAACCGCTGACCGTCCCTATGTGTGCTCCGATCAGCGATGGTGCCTCAGCTCTGATCGTGGCCTCTCGTAACCGGGCTGATGCGGCAGCCATGCGGCCGGTCTGGGTGCGAGGGATAGCCGTCAGTATGGGCGGGGGAACGGCCGACGGCTCCATCGTCGGGCGGACCGCACGGCGCGCATTCAAAGAGGCCGGCATCGAACCGGGCCACATCGACATCGCCGAGGTGCACGACTCGACGGCGTTCAACGAACTGCTGGCCTACGAGGAACTAGGGCTGTGCGATCCGGGGCAGGGGGCTAGATACGCCGAGTCCGGCAGCAGCAGTCTGACTGGCGTTGTTCCGGTCAATACAAGCGGCGGCCTTGAGTCGCGCGGGCATCCGGTGGCAGCTACCGGACTGGCCCAGATCGTGGACCTGGTCGAGCAGCTACGCGGCGACGCTGGCGACCGGCAGGTCCAAGGCGCACGCATAGCGGTAGCAGAGAATGCAGGCGGATATGCGGTGGATGACACCGCTGCTGCGGTCGTGACGGTTCTCGGCACAGGCCGGACAGCATGAAGGACAGCTATCCGCGACTTGAACCGCTGCCGCACGAATGGCTGGTCCCGCCGGCCGACCAGCCGGACTACCTGCACCTTCCTGGCGTGGTGCTCGACGAGCGTGTCGATCTCGGCAGCATGATGTGCGACGCGCAAGTAAGCAAAGGCCTCGGTGATGTCATCGCGATCATGCATCACGAGTCCGGGCGACAGATCACCTACCGCGAGCTTGTCCAGCTGACGGACCAGGCAGCATGTGATCTGCATGACCAGCAGGTGCGCGCCGGAGACCGGGTGGCAATCCGTGGCCCAAATTGTCCCGAGTTCATCATCGCTGCCATCGGCGCATGGAAGATCGGCGCGGTCGTTACGCTCATACCTGCCGTTGCTCGCAGCTCCGAAGTCAGGCACTTCCTCGCCGACACCCAGCCGTCGGTGGTGGTCCTCTTGCAGCCTGAGGACCCCGACGTCATGGCCGTTCTGCAGGAAGCGCCTGGCCTGACCATCGTGACCGGCGGAATAGCTGGTGGCGCCAGTTCCCGGCCCTCATCGAGGAGTGAGCCACGCCACAGGCCCCGGCCCCCGGTGTCAACCGACCTCGACCGGGTTGCCATTGTCTGGCATACGGGCGGCACGACCGGTGTGCCGAAGGGCTGCTACCACACCCAGCGCAGATTCCTTCTGGCCGGACTTTCGCTGGGCCGGGCCGCTGGCGCTGCGCCAGGTCAGCGATGGGCCGCGGCTGCGCCGATAGGTCACGCACTCGGCTTCATTCACAGCACGAACTTCACGCTACTTAACGGTGCCACGCTCGTTCTCGTATCTGAGTTCGCGAAACCCGCCGTTGTGCTCGAAGCGCTCGCCGTCCGCAAGGTCACACAGTTCACTGCCATTGCTGCGTCCTGGGCCGGGATGCTGGACATTCTGGACGCCGACCGAGGTCCGGAGCCAACACACCTGCGCCGCGGCTATGCGATGTGGCAGTCATCGTCGGCTTCGGAGGTAGTCAGAGGGTGGGGCCGGCGCGGCGTCAGGCTGCTCAATAACTTCGGGTCGACGGCATTCGCGACCTGGGTGCTGGTCCCGCCGCTGGACCGGCCGACGCCCCGGGGCTGGCTAGGCATGGCGGCTCCAGGCTACGAAGTGCTCGCTATTGAGCCCGACTTGTCGGGTGGCGCCGATCCATTGCCTGCTGGGCGGCAGGGGAGGATGGCAGTTCGCGGCCCGAGCGGTCTGACCTACTGGCGACTCCCGGACAAGCAGCGTGCAGACGTACGGTTTGGCTTTTCGCTCCATGACGACCTCATCTGCTTTGGAACTGCGGAAAACCAAGGGATAGCCGAGTACCTAGGCCGAACTGACTTCATGATCAGTACGGCAGGCAACAAGGTTGCCCCAGTCGAGGTGGAAGAGGTCCTCGGCAGCCATCCCGCGGTGCGCGAGGCCGTGGTCTTCGGCATGCCTGATGCCGTCCGACACGAGATCGTGGCGGCGTTCGTTGTGCTGCAAGACCCCGCAGCGGCATCTGAGGGGCTTCGCCGCGAACTGCAGAGTCTGGTGAAACTGAAGCTGGCTCCGTATAAGTATCCGCGGCGCCTTGACTTCATTCAGTCGATACCGCGTGACACTGTTGGCAAGGTTCAGCCGCGAGTTCTCAAGGATCTCGTACTCGGTGTTCACAAGAGCGCGAAAGAGGAAGGCCAAGAATGACACTGGCTCCGGAATGGATACGGCATATCTCCCGGCGGGGACTGGAATACACCCTCGCAGGTGCCGGACCCGTAATTGTGCTCGTGCATGGCTGGTGCTTGAGCCGGAGCATCTGGATGTACCTCGAACGTGACCTGGTGGAGAGCGGCCATAGCGTTATCGCCCTGGATCTGGCCGGGTACGGCGGCTCGGCGGCGGTTCTTCCGCGGCGTACAGCAGCCGATCACGCGGGGGACGTCATTGACCTTCTAGATGAGCTGGAAGTAGATGGCGCAGTGCTCGTCGGATTCGCCTTCGGCGCGGGCGTCATCCTGTCGGCTCACGACTACGACCGCGTTGGCGCACTAGTGAGCGTCTCCGTACCCAGCGCCGCCGCTGCGCCGTACGGCAGGATGCGCGGCTCTATCGTGAAGGACTGGCCACGATTCGCAGCGCGGTCGGCTCAGGCCATTCTCTCGGACTCAGCCAGCCCCGAAACTAAGTCGTGGATCGGGCGAATTTTCGAGGCGACGAACATCAGGTCGGCGCTGGCGGGGCTTGACGTCCTGGAAGTGCTGGAACCAACCGAGCTGCCGAAACGATGGAACGTACCCGCTACGTTCGCGCACGGGTCAGCTGACCCGATGGTGCCAGCTGCGGTGAGTCAGCGGTGCGCCGAGCTATTCGGTGGCGAGTATCGCGAGTTTGAATCATCAAGCCATCTTGTGGTTATCGACCAGAAGGAAGCGCTCCTGAACCTAGTGCAGCGAGTCGTTAAGAGCCAGACCCGGCAGGATTGAGGCGTTTCGCGATTCGCGAGCGCGGCGGGCGGCCGACGGCAAGCTGAAAGGCCGCATCTACCCACTCGGGGATATCGATTCCGCCGAGCGAGGCTGTCGCCATCGACTGCGGGTGGTTCCGGATGCCGATCCAGCCCCGCCCAACGGCAAGTTCAGCACCTCGCAGGGCTCGAGTGTCCTCCGCACAGACCTGCCGGGCGACCAGAGCGGCCAGCGGGTCCGTATCGCTCACAGATGCAGACTCGACGCCGACCGCCATGACATTCACCTCGACGTCTGCAGGTGTCTCGTTGACGCAACGAGCAACTTGGGCAAGAGCCTGAGCAGCGGTCCGACCGCCAGATGACGTTGCCCTCGTCACGAACGTGGCCCGCAAGGGCCAGGCCCGTTGAGCGGCGATGCGGCCGGCTGCCCGCAGCCATGCCGAGTTCGCCACGATAAAGCGGACCACTCCCCGATGCGAGTCGACAACCTGCTCCCAGGAGCCTTCATCATCGCCAGCCCCGGCCGGCTCACCGAGGGCCACCACTAGTGCATCAAACCGGCCCCTTTCTGCGACGACATCCGACAGTGTCTCCTCAGCCCGGCTGAAGTCCTGGCACGACCGTAGGAAGGTCGTCGTGCGACCCCACACCCGAAGGTTCTTTGCCAGCGATTCGTTCAGAACAGTGTCGTCAGACACGACGACGACGTGACCGCCGCCGGGATTTCGCACCGGCGTGACAGCTTCATCGAAGACGTTGGCGAAGCGCGGGCCAAAGCCGCCTGTAGTCTGTTGCCCGCGTTCAGCCGGGTTCAGCACGACTGGCACGATGGTCCCGAGTGCGCCGGCCAAGTCCAGCGTTCCCTCTGATCGAATTATCTCGGTGAGGCGCGGCGGGCTGATGAGGCACAGTTCCGAGCCCGCCGAGAACACGACCTGCCCGGCAGCCCAGTCGCCAGCATCTTCGCTCGCCAGGTAAGCGGCTACGGGTGCCATGTCGGCCGGCTGAGGCATCGCGGCGAAATCGAACACCCCCTCGGGCACTACTGCGGTCACCATCCGCGTCGCGGCGAGCGGGGATATCGCATTCACGCGGACGTCGGCGGACAGCACATCCCGCATTTCCCACGTGAGGGCGGCGACCGCGCGCTTCGCGGCTGAATAGGCGACGCCCTCTACGTTCGTCCGGGCCAGACCCACACCGGAGGTGACGCCTACCACGCGGCCGAAACCCGAGTCAGTCATGATCGGCAGCGCCTCAGACAGCACGTTCAGATAACCGTTGAGGTGGACGTCGAGGACGGTCTCCCAGTCCTCCTGGTCCGCCTCCAGGAAGCGTGGCAACCGCAGGATCCCGGCGAAATTGATGACCATATCGAGTGACCCGAACTCATCAACGACGGCCCGGAACAGCGCGCGGACGGCTTCACGTTCGGTCACCGACGCATCCGAGGCACGCGCGACGCCGCCGGACGCGCGTATCCGGGATGCCACGGCCTCCGCCACTGGCTCGCCCGTCGAATGCCCGTCCAGGCTCACGCCGCAGTCCAGCGGGATGACCACTACGCCTCGCCGGGCAAGCTCGTAGCAGGTCTCTTGACCGATACCGCGCCCACCACCGGTTACGACCGCCACGCGCGCGCGGCCAGCTGACGCTTCGTGACGAGACATCAGCCTTTCACCTCGATGCGCCCGTGACGTAGCACCGCAACAGTTCCGGAGAAGGCCTCGAAAGCGCAAGACCGGTTTCCCTGATCCGTCTCTCCGATCTCGTAGGCTGTCACCTCGAAGTCGTCGCCAGGGAACGATGGAGCCGCGAAGCGCACGGCGATTCGGTAGATCCGCCTTGGGTCGCCTGATGCCGTCAGCTCGATCAGGCCGCGAGTAACTACCCCCAACGTCAGCAGCCCTTGATTGAACTTGCGCGGGAATCCGAAACTCTTCGCAATCTCGTCGTTCACGTGCATTGCCGATCTGTCTCCGGATGCTCCGGCATACCGGAACGTCTGGTCGCGGGTCGTCGGCAGTGACACCGAACCGACAGGTCTCTCGCGCGAGAGTTCGGGGAAGGTGAAATCCGCTAGCTGATCACCCCGGTCACCTCCGGTAACCGGGCCCCTCATCAGTGCGGACCAGTACTGCTCGACGGTCAGGTCTCCCTCGTCGTCGTGGCTCAGCAGCTTTACCGTGATATTCATGCCAGCCTTGCTGGTGCTGACCGAGCACCGTTCCGCCGTTGTATGCAAATGCGTACCAGGTGTGATCGGCTTGTGAACATACAGGTCATGCGTGCCATGGACTCCGCCCACGGATCCGTCCAGAGCCTCCGGCGGAATCGGCACTCCCATGAAGGCTTCAAATACGGGAACCACGGCGTAAGTCGGAGGCGTCGCCTCGCCGCTGAGGTAGAGCGGATTCTGGTCGTTAATGGCTTGCGCATACGCAAGAATCTCATCCGGGTCGCAATACGAAGTGAATGGCCCCGCTACATCATGCAGCGGTATCAGAGTAGTGTCCATTCGTTGCCTCGCAATCGTGTAGCGTTGCATAGCGGAGTCGCCGAAAGACTTCGTAACCCGTTTTAGAAACTCAGTCGCTGGCCGGAAGCGACTTCGGGATCTTGACGATCAGGGGTTCGCCACCTACCGAGAGGGTGCCCTGGCCCGCCTTTGTCGCCAGCAGTTCCAGAGTGCTGTCAGGTTCGTCGGCTGTATATCGCTTGCCGAGTTCGGTGCCGCCGTCGAGACCGCGCACGGGACTCTGACCGTCAGGTACCGGCGTCGCGAAATCGAGCATTGGCTCGCCTCCGCAGCGCAAGTCGATGTCGTCAGCCGGCGGGATGACGACGATAACTTCTGTCGTGCACACCTGGCTTCGCAGGCGTGATCCTGGCTTGAGCAGCACCATCAACGCTCCCGTCGGTAGAGGTTGAAGTTTCGGCAAGTTCTGTCCTTAGCTGCCTGCGGAGCAACTTGCCAGTCGGGCTATGCGGCAACACGTCCCGCCAGACGATGGCATCGGGGGTGCGTGATCCGCGGAGTCGGCCACGGACATGCGCCTTTAGCTCATCCGCCGTGGGATCGGTTCCGCGCTCGCGCACCACGACAGCGCAGACAGTCTCGCCCCACTCGGCATCGGGTAGACCGACGACTGCGACGTCTTTCACCGCTTCGTGGCTGAGAAGAGCGTCTTCGATCTCGGCTGGTGCGATGTTTTCCGCGCCGCGGATGATTGTGTCGTCCAGCCGCCCCTCGATGAACAGGTAGCCGTCGGTGTCCTGGTAGCACCTATCGCGCGTGCAGAACCAGCCGTCCGCGTCCAGCGTGCTGCCCTGTCCGTGGTACTCGCCCGCCACCTGAGATCCACGCACCCACAGTGCACCGGCCTGGCCGGGGCCTACCTCCTGGTCGAACTCGTCACGGAGCTGAACCTCGATGCCGGGAACGGGTCGGCCGACGCTGCCAAGCCGGCGCCGAATAGCCGGATCGTCGGAGCTGACCGCCTCGCGGTGATCCTCGGCACCGAGGATCGCGATAGTCGAGCTTGTCTCGGTCAAGCCGTATGCATTGACAAAGCCGACGTCCGGGAACATGCGCAATGCGCGCTTCAGGAGTTGCTGGGGCATCCGTGCGCCGCCGTAGGCGATGGCCCTGAGCGTCGGAAGGTCGGCCGGAGACGCGTCGAGGAGATCGACCACCCGCGACAGCATCGTTGGCACCAGCATCGCCGAGGTAACGCCTTCATCCGCTACCAGCCGCAGCCAAGCAGCTGGGTCGAAGTCCGGCAGGTGGACAACGCGTCGTCCGCTGTAGATATTCGACAGGGTCGAAGCAACCGCCGCGACGTGGTACGGGGGAACCGTGATGAGCGCGGCCTCCTGCTCGCCGGCATTGCCAAACTCAACGGTAGAGATGATGTAGGACATCAGGTTCTCGTGCTTGAGGAGCACGGCTTTGGGGCGTGCGGTCGTCCCGGACGTGAAGAGGATCACCGCCGTAGCATCCGCAGATGCTGGCTGCCCTTTGCGCGGCGTCGCGCTCGCAGCAACGCGCACGAAGTCGCCGGTCGACATCAGCTGGACATCAGCCTGTCCGACGAGCGGCAGGTATTCGGAGTCAGCCACAACCAGGCTGTTTCCCAGCTCACCGAGAAGATCCTGAATTTGCACGGCGGACAACCTGTAGTTGAGCGGGACGAATGGCACGCCCGCTATCGCCGCCGAGAACATGGCCTGTGGGTAGGCAGGACCGCCTGTACCTATGAAGACCAGTTGTTCGGCGCGCTGGTCCCCGAGAACGGTCGCTCCGCCCGCGGCGCGGGCACGGAGCTCGGCGAAGCTCAGACCGCACTGGCTTGGGCCCAGCGCGGTTCGACTGCCGTAGCCGGCAACGGCCATCTCCAGGAGTAGCGACAGATTCATCGGAACGGTCAGTCGGCTGGACCGTACTCGGCAAGAACCCGGTCTCCCGAAATCCGCCACAGCTCATGGATCGTGGCGCCGCCATCGACGGGGATTGTGTGGCCAGTGATGCGCTCGCTCAAGGACGAGCAGAGAAACAGAACCGCATTCGCAACGTCGAAATTCCGTGGCGCGGCCAGCGGATTAATCCCGTTGACATCGTACTCGCCTTCCGGCTGATCTTCATTGCCGCTGCCCACATTCCCTGGCGCAACACAGTTGACACGAACGCCATGCCGGCCGAACTCGTCGGCGAAACTCTTGACCAAGGAGATCACGCCCGCCTTCGCCGCGCCGTACGGTGCGTGATATTTGGCTGCGTTAATGCCGTCGACAGAGGCGATTGCCACCATAGCGCCGCCAGTCCCCTGCCTGATCAGTTGACGGCCCGCTGCAGCGAACAAATTGAACACATGCGTTAGATTGTTAGCAATCTCCCAGTCCCAGTGATCGACGGTAACGTCCTCGGCTTTAGACCAGTTCGCCTGGCCGATGATATCGACAAGAAGATCGACTCCGCCCATTTCAGCCGCTGCCTCGGTGATCGCCTGCTCGACCTGAGCCCGGTCCGTCATATCTCCAATAACGGGGAACGCCTTCCCTCCTGCAGTTTCGATTTCCGAAACGATCGCCTTAGCGCGCCCTTCGTGGATATCGACGCATGCTACTGTCGCGCCAGCCGCGCCGAGCCGCAATGAAGTCCAGCGCCCATGGCCGGCCCGGCCAGGAATATACCCTGCACCGGCTACTATTGCGCGCTTCCCGTCTAGACCAAGATCGATCAATTCCGAGCCCCTAACCTTTTTCATGCCGTTCCGAGCATTGCCTTACGACGCCCGTCTCTAGGAGCTTCCTGATCCCCTTATCGCTCATCAGAAGGTCGTCGCGAAGAATCTCGCAGGTATTTTCCCCTGCGGCCGGAGCGGGCCGACGCAAGGCCGTCAGTGGATGCAGGACCGACCTGATAGGGGATCCTGGCAACTTCCCACTCATGCCACCGAGTTGGGCCGTTGTGAAGAACTGGCGCGCGTTGAGATGGACATCATCGGCTAGGTCACGTGATGTCATCACAGGGAAGGCCGCTACGCCACTCCCCTGAAGGAACTCAGCTGCTGACTGCTTGCCTCGCTCGGTGGCAAAGTCGGCGACTAGGCAACTCGGGTCGACATCAGCAGCGCCGGCGATATCCTTGAGCCGCAGGCCCGCGCCGACGGCCAAATCCGCGTCGCCCACGGACACTGCCACCCAATCATCGTCGCCAAGACACCGGTAAAGCTGCTCTATGGCCGTTCTGCTGAGATCACCATCGACCGCGACACCAGCTTGGCGCAGGGATGCTTCACCAACATATTCGCCAATGAGCGACACGTAAGCTTCCAGCTGCGAGATATCGAAGACAGAGCCCGCGCCGCTCTCCGCCCGCCGCCTGAGACCGCGAAGCGCAGCGAGCACGCCTACCAGACCGCAGATGCCGTCAGGCAGCTGATCCCCGAATCGCATGCCTCCTTCACCCGGATAGTGGGTGAGTGCCCGCACAGAGGAAGCCGCCTCCGCGACGGTTCCGTAGGTTCCCCAGCCGGACTTCGGCCCGGTCGAGCCGTAGCCGCTCAGCGACACGTAGACAAGCCCTGGATTCAGCTCATGGGACCGGCTGCTGCCTAGCCCGAGCCGCTCGAGCACCCCAGGTCGGTAGTTCTGAATGAGTACATCCGCCTGGCTGATGAGGCGCTGCACAATCTCGAGGCCTTCGGGTGTGCCGAGATCAACGATGATGCTGCGCTTGTTGCGATTCATATCCTCGTGCACGAATCGATGCCAAGCTGGAAGCTCGGATGCTTCGCGCGGCAGTGCCGGCCGCTCCACCCGGATGACGTTCGCGCCAAGATCGCCGAGCATTCTCGATGCCAGCGGCCCGGCCCACCAGATCGACAGATCGATGACCGTCACCCCGGCTAGTGGTAGCGCAGCGATGCCGTCGCCGGGCTGCGTTTCCGTGCCGGACCGCAGTCCGGTCGGCCGGTGCCTGTCCGCGAGCGCGCCACTGCGCTGTCTGCCTACCAGCGCTGACCCGGGCAGGCGAATGTCCGCGAGCCCGGCCGGCCTGCTGACGTCGCGCATAAAGCGGCGATATTCCAGTTGAGGGTCCTGCAGGAGATCCTCGGGTCTCGCGCACTCCGCAGCCGGCACCTTTCTTTCCTGAAGAAATGCCGCAGCTTCCGCTGCGCCCCGGTGGCTTGTCCAGGCCGTCACGATCTCATCAGTCAGCCGCGCGTTAACCTTGCGCGCCGCGCCCGTCGCGAAGCGAGCATCGCTGCAGAGTTCCGGCCTGTCGATGGCGATCACGAACCGGTCCCACTCCTCGTCAGTGACTACCCCTACGAAGACTTCGCCGTCCCGACACTGATAGGACCGGTGCGGATAGGTAGCCGGACCCAGGTCGTTGCCGTCTCGTTGCATCACCTCTCCGCCGGCTAGCTTGGCGAACGATGCGTGATGCAGGCTGAGCATCGCTTCCTGATGAGAAATGTCCAGCGTCACCGCGGGGCCGCCAGAGCGGACGTGGGCAAGCCCGGCCTCCATCGCGATGGCCGCTATATAGCTCGCCGCGTAAGCGCACATATCGCGCGGGCCCGGCAGCGGCGGCCGTCCTGACTCCCCGGTGATGTACAGATACCCGCTCGATGCCCAGTCGGTCAGCCAGCTGCTCGCATACTCGCTGTACGGGCCAGTCATGCCAAACGGGCTGACAACGACATGGACGGCGCGCGGGTTCAGCTCCCTGATTCGTGCATCATCGTAGGGCGAGTCGAAGTTGCCCTCCGAATACGAGCTGATAACGACATCAGCGCCCGCGATTAGGTTCTCGGCTGCCTGCCAGTCACGATCGTCAGACCATTCTATAATCTGCTCCCGAATGCCCTGCGATAGATACAAGTCTCGTAGATCACTTCTGCGGATAGCGGATACGTGTTGGTGGGCGGAAGTCGCCGTCCGGAAGCGAATGACTTCGTCGCCAGAGCTCGCTGTCAGTTGGGCGCAGAAGCGCGCGGAAGGCGACACGGAGAGGTCGACAACAAGAGCCACTCAGAACTCCTTCATTCTGTCGACCCCGATGATGGCGGGCGGAGCGCCGATCGACCCGTTGTCACATTCCACTTGGCCTGTACCCAATGACTTCGTCCCGCTCCAGCTGAGAGATCTCGTCATCCGTCAGGCCTATCCCTCGCAGTATGTCTCGGTTGTGCTGCCCGAGCGTGGGTGCAGGCAACCTGTTGAAGGTATTCGGGCCGCGCGATGACCGGAACGCGGGCGTATCATAATGGCCGCGCCCGTAAATCGGATGGTCAAGTTCTTCGTAGAAACCGTATGCCCTCAGCTGCTCTATCTCACCAGCATGCTGCGGCTGAATAGCATCGCCGACCGGTATCCCGGATGACCACAAAGCGCTTACGATTTCGCTCGCGCTGCGGGTCTCGCACCACGCTGCGACGACACTGTCAATCTCCGCCTGATTCCTGCGTCGTCCTTCCGGGCTTCGGTAGCGCTCGTCATCAGCCCACTCTGGCCGGCCAATCACATTGCAGAGCGCCGCCCACTGGTGGGTGGTAGCGACGGCAATGGCCACCCACCGGTCGGGCCGGCCACCGTCGTCGAGGTCGCGGGTTCGGTAGAGGTTCTGCGGCGACGCGGCAGGCCCGCTGTTCCCGGCTCTCTCCAGCAGCACCCCATATGCGGAGTACTCGATCACTGGCTCCGCATTGATGCTCAGCGCGGCGCCGACCATCGGTGCCTCCACGAGCACACCGCGCCCGGTCTTACGGCGGAGCAGCAGCGCCTGAAGTAGCGCAACCATCGCGTGTATGCCAGCATTCGTGTCAGCAACGCCGAATGGTTCCTCTGGCGGTCCGTCGGAATATCCAGTCAACCAGGTCAGCCCGGCCGCGTCCTCGATCGTCGGAGCGAATGCAGGTTTGTCTCGCCACGGCCCCCGCAGCCCGTAGCCTGGCATGCGAACGAGAATGACGTCGGGCCGTGCTACCTTGAGCGTCTCGTAGCCCAGGTCCAGTTTCTCCAGAACCCTGGGCGCGAAGTTCTCGACTACGGCGTCGCAGGTTTTCACCAGGCGGAGCAGGATGTCTCGCCCTGCAGCCGTCTGCAGGTTCAGTGTCATCCCCAGCTTGTTCCCGTTAGCTCCGGCGAAGTTGGAAGCCCATTCCCACCAGGAATCCTCGCCGATCCTTCGTATGCTCTGGAACCTGAAGAAATCTGGCCTCACCGTCGACTCGAGGTGAATCACCTCCGCACCGAGGGCCGCGAGCATTCGCGTCCCCATCGGGCCGGCCCAGACTGACGTCATGTCCAGGATGCGCAGCCCGTCCAGCGGGCGATCGCTCTGGACGACCTTCTGCCCCCTCGGCCGCGGCGCAAGTCGCGCGAAGCTAGACCCGTTCGCCTCACCCAGCCGCGGGGCAGCCGTTCTCGCGCACTCAGGCGTGCCATGCAGCCGGAACGGGCTGGCGGGCTGAGTGAAACCGCCGTCCGCGTTCGTCTCGAACATGCCATTGGCAATAAAGTGCGCTTCGTGCGGCGCGGTCTGCCCGTTGACTACTGGGGCCGTGGAGATCCGGAACAACCCGGCGAGTTCCTTCACCTCTTCGGTGGTTCGCTCGGCCATCCACTCACGCACTGCGGGAAGGATGTCCGCGGTTCGAGCGGCACGAGCCGCCGGGTCAAACAGGCTCTCGTCCGTTCCCCACTCGGGGTGCCCCACCATCGAGCAGTAATCGAGCCATCGCTGCCCGGCACCGCACAATAGGCCGAGATATCCGTCGCTGGCCTCGTGCACTCCGGGGAAGAGGAGGCAGCGTCCTGACTCCAGCCGGGCCGTCCCCGCCATATCCCTGTGCAAGACGTCATACCCCGCCAGTGTCGACACCTGCGTCATGATCATCGGCACATCGAGTAGTTCGCCGATCCCCGAGTCCCGCGCGCGGCCGAAGGCCGACAGCAAGGCGAAGGCTGCATAGGTACCGACTAGCCATTCACCGACCCTGCCGGGCACATAGCGTGGCGGGCGATCCGGATCTCCCCGGCCCCAGGAGATGATCCCGCCTGACCAGGCTTGTGCGGTGAACTCCGTCGCGGGGCGGGTGGCCCACGGACCGGCGAGGCCGAAGATGGTAATCGCGCCCACTACCAGATGCGGATGGCGCCGGAACAGGGCCGACGGCGAGTAATAGGCATCGTCCGCTACAGGCGAGCCGGCCGACCACACGACCGCATCGGCGCGTTCTAGCAAGGCTTCGACAGCCTGCCGGTCCGCGGGATCGGTCACGTCGACAGCCAGGCTTCGCTTGGAGCCCGCGAGAAACTGGAACAGCGCCCCGTCCTGTCCGGGAGAGAACCTCTGAAGGGATGCTGACCAGCGCCTGAGGTCATCGCCAGCGGGCCCCTCTACCTTGATGACAAGCGCCCCTGCGTCCGCGAGCAGGCGAGTGCAGTAGCCACCGGGAACACCACTGGCCAGTTCGACGACGCACCAGTCTTCCAGCGCACAACCGCTGCCACCGTCGTGATACGTCGTCATCAGCCTCTTCCGGCGGCCGGTCAATTGGCAGGGCTGCGCCAGCGCCAGCTGGTCCACCCAGTTCGTCCTCGGCCCCCACTGCGAGCAGGAGCGTGCAACGGTCGACCGGCAAGTCCCTCTGAAGTATGTCGGGTGCCAGGAGCACCAGTCAACTCTGTTTTTACTTAAAGGTCAGTCTATTCAGGGCGTCCACCGTGTGCTAATGCTTGTCGATAACAACAGGGAACAGGGCTCTGGCCTGCACCTATCATCCGGGAACCAACTGCAGCCGATGATCAGTGTCGACGCTTCTGTCAGCCCTCTCTCTTGACGCATTCGGGCTTCCAGGCAAGGCTGTCTTCCAGTCCTCTGTGCCGACCCGAGCGAGGTTGCGTCGTCATGCCCGAAGCGAACAGGTGGGTTCTGAATCACGCGAACCACATCAATGCGATCGTCGATGGTTACGAGGCCGCGATCGAGCACTTCAGGGATCGTCTCGGCTTCACTCTCGACAGCCGCATCCCCGACGCGGGCGATGGCACCGACGCCTGTCTCATGACTCTCGGCGGTCAGATGTTCGAGTTCTTCGCACCGAAAGAGCGAACCGAGCGGGGCCAGGGGCGGCTACTGGCGAAATTTGACGATCACTACATCGGCATCGAATACGACGTTCCTGATGTCAGCCAGGCGCGCAAAGTGTGCGAGGAACATGACGTACGCATCATCAACGACTCAGGACAGTTCTTCGTCACCTACCCGGGGAGCAGCTTCGGCGTCTCCTTCGAGATCTGGAGTGGGGACTTCAGCGAACTCGCACAGCCCGCAGGTTTCTGGCGTGATGAGCATCCGCTGGCGCTGACGGGTTTGGCCTGGCTCACCATCGCCGTGGATAGCGTCGAGGCGGCTGTCGCGCGCCTGAAGGAGCTCGCGAACGTGCGGGACATCTGCGAAGTTGACCGCCCTCAGGCTGCCGCCCGCGGTGCGCAGCTGAAGGTCGGCGACATCGTATGGGAACTGCTAGAGCCGACCGGCAAGGGCCGGGTGGCCGACTATCTCGAGCGTTACGGGCCGCGCATTCGCAGCTCTGTTTTCCAAACGACTGATCTGGCAAGGGCCGAGCGGCACCTGCTTAGCCGCAGTTTCGACTTGCTACCCGGCGACGCGGAAGGATCATTCGCTCTCAACCCCGCCCAGAACAAGAATCTGCTCTTTGAGTTCACGAGCTAGCGGCGCGTTCCCTGCCACGATGCCGACGCCGACTCCGCCGGGCTCGCGAGGATTGGCATCGCCACGGACGTCCGGAGCCCCGCAGCCACCGGCTGGCGCCGGGATCCTGCCGTGCCCATAGCCCGCAGGCGGCCCGCGTCGCGAGCCTGCGACGCTGACGGTCGGGTTAGTTGGCGCCTTACCGGGCGACCAAATGTCGGCCCCGGTGCTCATCGGCGGCCGCGGTTTGGGCTTGACCGAGCTGGGTTTACGACGCCAAGCCGGGCCACAGCCCTGTGAGCATTTGACTGAGATCACCCACGCAGGATAGTTTACTCTTGCGTAAGTTCACCTAGCGGTCGGTTGAGCAGTGGCAGAAGCGCCAAGCTTGCTGTCGCAAATCTCAGAGTCCCGGCAGATGGCCGACGACTCTGCTGCGGATGAAAGAGAATCAATGCGCGCACGGAACCGCACCGTTGATGTCGTTATCGTTGGATTCGGTCCCGTCGGTGCGGCGCTCGCGGGCCTGCTTGGTCGGCGCGATGTGAATGTCCTGGTTCTTGAACGCGATGATGATGTCTTCCCGCTGCCGAGAGCGGCACACGTAGATCACACGGGTCTGCGGACCTGGCAGGAACTGGAAATACTGGATCAGCTGCTTCCGCAGATGCAAGAGAATGGCGGTCTAGATTTTGTCACGAGAAGTAACGAGCTACTTGCCCGGATACCGAGCGCGGGGCTAAGCCCGTCGGGACTGCCGTTAAGCATGTATTTCTTTCAGCCTGAGCTCGACAGGGCCGTCCGCGGCAAGGTGGCCTCGCTGCCTGCCGTGTCGGTGAGCTTGGCGACGAACGTCACGCAGGTAGACGGCCGGGACGACGGTGCCATCGTCCATGCGACATCGGGTGGACGCAGCATCGAAGTAGCCGCGCAATGGGTTGTCGCTTGCGATGGAGCGTCTAGCAGTATCAGGGAATCATTGGGCGCTACGGTTGAAGATCTGCGCTTCGAGGAGCCCTGGCTGGTCGTAGATGTCATTCTCACCGGCGCCGAGCAGTACGTGTTGCGCGGAGCCGTCTGCCGCTGCGACCCAAGCCGACCTACTTATTCAATTCCGATGCCTTCGCGGCGACATCGCTTCGAGTTCAGGCTGATGCCTGGCGATGACCCAGATTTGATTGTAAATCGCCAGGAGATAGAGAAACTTATAGCACCATGGCTTCCGGACAGAGAGTTCGAATTGGAACGGAGCGCGATCTATACGTTCCACGGGCTTGTCGCGAATCGATGGCGCCATGGCAGGATACTGCTTGCCGGAGATGCGGCTCACCAGATGCCTCCTTTTCTCGGGCAGGGCATGTGTTCTGGCCTGCGCGACGCAGCCAACCTCGCCTGGAAGCTTGACTACGTCGTAAATGGCGTGGCTCCGGAGACCTTGCTCGACACGTACCAGCAGGAGCGCCGCGCCCACGTCCGCTCGGTGATTGACGCTGCGGTAAGTATCGGGAGGGTTATCTGCACCGTCGATCCGGACGAGGCTGCGAGGCGAGACGAAGGCATGCTCTGCGACGAGAGACCACCTTGGCAGCGGATCACGTTCGCCTTGCCGCCGCTCCATCCAGGAGGGCTCGTACTGGCCAATGGAGGGGACTTGTTCATCCAGCCGCCGGCCGGGGACAAGCGCCTCGATGACATAGTGGGTCAGCGGTTCGCTGTGTTTGCCCGAAGTCCAGAGCTCATCGCGTCGGAGAGCGCCCAGTGGTGGGGCACTGAGCTAGGAGCGTTCGTCGTGGCCGTTGGTGAGCTGCCACCTGAGTCGGCAACTGCCGTGCTTTCCTGGCTCGACAACAATGCCAGCGACGTTGTGGTGGTGCGCCCTGACCGATACGTAATGTGGGCTGGCGCTGATCTTGAACCTGTCACTGGGGTTATCGCTAGGGCATTTGGTTATGGTGATCGGTTGCCG
>Ga0335074_10003238_pt1 | contig 22169 bp, 19 predicted proteins | sample Lox_Sample_23_FD_206715 | JGI IMG/M metagenome (GOLD analysis project Ga0335074, IMG submission 206715) | Soil microbial communities from Loxahatchee National Wildlife Refuge, Florida, United States - Lox_Sample_2.3 | ecosystem: Environmental > Terrestrial > Soil > Wetlands | place: USA...
ACCACGGTCTCATGCATCCGGTCGTCGAGACGAACGACCTTGCGGCCTCCCTGAAGGCAGACGAGGACAGAGCCGTCTTTATCGGGAGCCATCCCATCTGAGCCCTGATCCACTCCGGGAGTCTTGTCCTTCACGCCGCCCGAGTTATCGAGCAGCAGTTCAATACTGCCGTCCGGCGTCAAAGCGCGTAGCTTATCGCCGCGGACATCGGAGAACCAGAGACGGTTCTCGTGCCATAGAGGGCCCTCGGTGAAAGTAAACCCAGTCGCAACTCTTTCGATCTTCGTACCGGGCGCAATGACGGCGTCGATTCCAGGATCCAGCCTGACAATGGAGGTGGTTATATCGTCGCTGGCTTGTCTCGCAGGTGTATGCCCCGGCAATGACGCTGCCACAGACGTAAGTGCAATCGCCAGCGCTGCCAAAGAGCGCCAGGCATGGACGCGCTTCATATGCCTCCCATTGATCGAGAACTCTCCAGGACTTAACTGTCCCGCAGCTAACCATTTTAGATTCCCGGATTGAGGAATTCCCGCGCAGCGTGTTTTTTAGTTTCCCTCGCGTGTCGTGAGCGTTGGCCGGGAATCGGAAGCCGGATCATTTTTCTGCTGCGGATCCGAAGCGCCAGCCCGCCGCAATTGGGGCCGGTTTCCGTTTTCGTTATCCTTCAGCTTGCGCTTGTTCTCAATGCGGGCAAGTCGCGCCTTGATCTCTTGGAATTCCCAGGTTTCGACAAGATATTGATCACGCGGCGGAAGAATGCGCGCAATCTCCTGCTGGGCGCGAGCGATCCGGTCCGGCGTCGGAGGGTGATCTTCAAAGACCCTCGAGATCAAGCCGGGCTTGAGCTTTTCGAGTGCCTTGATCTTCTCGAAAAAGGCGATGAACGATTGCGGTCGTAGCCCGTTTTCCATAAGTATTGGACGCCGAGATAGTCCGCTGGGGCCTCGAAATCTCGCGAGAACTCAAGAAACGTAATCGGAATTCCGATGTTGGCCGCCTCATAGATTCCGTAGCCTGTCCAGCCTCCGATAAAGATCAGAGGAACGGAACCAATATGGATGGATCCTCGGCGTCCTGTGAGACTGATATCTTGCAAGGCAGAAAACCCTTCCAGGCGAAGATCGACCGCAGTATCTTGGTCACAGGAGCCTATTGTGAAACGGGTGATCGTCGTCCCACTCTCGGACGTAGCACGATTTGCCGACCTTGAAGTTATCGCTCGACATGGCAGCCTGGCTGCGCTCGTAGGCGATACAGCACCGGGGCGTTCGCGCGAGGCCTACGATTCGGAAGAGTCTTTCCTTGATTCAGTCTCCCGTGGCTTTGCCGATCGACACACATTTAATACCCTCGATGAGGCCGCAATATTTGCCCAGGCGAAGCTCGATCACCTGGCACGGGAGGCGAAGTGTATCGAAGACGTCCTAAGTCAGAGGGCAACGCAAAGACTTCCACCTGAAAGGCACAGTAACAGTGATGGTCTATTCGGAATTGTTCAACGGCAGAAAAACGCTGGATGAGTAGATCACAGTGTGGGGAACACACCTTCATCGACCGCACTTTGGCCTCATGCGCTCGTCGAAGCATCAGTGCACGGCGTTCAGATCGGCATCTATCGCAGTCACAATCAGTTTCATCATGAGCACCAGCGAGGCTCAGACACGTTGCGAATTTTTGCAAGCCAGCCGAAGTTTCAGCTCCGCGTGAAGGCCTTGCCTGGAATTGATGCACGAAAAACTTGTGATGACAAAACAAAATCATTCGCGATGGCTCCGGCAATTGGTCTGTGTCCGCAGCTTGTTATCAGGATAACGAGATCACCATCAGCTCCGATCCCGAAGAAATAAGGGCGTTTCAACAGGGCTTCGCAGAAATGTGGGCGCCGCCCGACAATCAAATCGTGCAGTAAAACCACGTCGAAAACATCTCAACTCCGCCTCAAGAACACAAACATCACGCGGGGGGAAGGCGCTGCGCGCTTCCCTAGCTTCAGCCAGGCGATAGAACTGCCTGTCTTCCCCTACCCATCCCAGCGGGCCTGTTCGAGGGCGTTACAAAACTCGCGGCAGCAGTAGGTCAGGGAAAGGGTTGACGATTCGCCTGACCGACCTTAGGATCTTCGATCCGCAAATCGTGTGGCCTTTTTATCTGGCGTGAAGGAGTTCCTTCGTCAGTTTCGCCGCCCCAAGTACATTCGTGATTCGCTTTAGGTTGTAGGCCATTGTCGCGATACCGATTTCGGCTCGTGCACCGGTCAAGCCACGCATCAACAGACGAGGATGTCCGAAGATGCGGTATTTGATCGTAGCCGCTTCGACCTGCTTCAGCGCAGCAATGATCTGCGCTTCCGTATGCTTGCTCCTGCTCATCTCGCCTTCTCCTGAATCCGAAAATCATACTCAGTTTCGTACGGATCTAGGGGAGCAGGTCACTCGGAAATAGCCCAGCAAGTCTTTCCCGCTCCCTTCGAGCGGAGCAGCTTTGCAATCCCAGCCGCATCGCTTTGTGATGGTGGAATCGGCTTCAGGAAATGCGATTCGAACCAAGCAGGATTTGGATGGGCCAGCGATTCGGTGATCTTGTGCCGCTGTTTCGGGTTTGGGAGCAGCTCCAGGAATCTGTCACGCCGCTCTCGAACAATGAAGGCCCGGATTGTCGCTTCCTCTTGTGGCGCAAGCGAAAAGCTCATCAGTAAAGAATCCTACAACTAACCGGTCGATTCTTAACAAGCATCCGAATCGACGAATTCACTGGATCCGTCGGTCAGACTTGCCGCGAAGGATCTGGCAGGGTCGCTTGAAACGATCGGGTCATACCGGACGCTCACGCTCGGTCGGGTCCTGCTCCTGGTCGTACCAGGACGCACGCTCGCTGAAATCGATGGCGATGTCGGTACAGGAAGTGTGCGCCCGGTCGCGAATCTGGTCCGCGACTGCCTGCCGGGCCTGCTCGCTACGCGGGCCATAATCGACGATCCAGCCCGTCTGAGAGCGGAAGATGGCCAGGATGACCATCCCGACAAACCCGAGTGCATACCAGAACTGCATCAGCAGCTGGAACGGGGTCAGCGCGAAGTGCAGTGTCTCCGCGTTCTCAGTGCGAGATCCGAATCTCGACTCATATATCACCCCACACTAGGAATCTCGCCAGCAACCCACAGCGCACACTCATTGATCCGGACAGGGATCATCGCTCGGTGGACAGTCGCCTGAGATCGTCAAGACTTCAACGTATGGCTTACCCGTCTGAGAATCAAGGAAAAACATTGTAATCTGGCCCAACATCAAAGGTGTGAATGGCCCGTTCCCCTTGGGGTCGTTCTTAGTAAAATAGCCCATCGGAAGGTCAGGGTTAAAGAACCCGAGCGGGAAATATGTGAACAGTCCCGCGTCGTCAAACTGAAGGCAGTATGTCTCATCGATATTCAAACAACGGTCATATACTGGGCCATGAAGTCCCATTGTGCTATTACCAGTAGGCGGCATGTGACCTTTTCCCATAAAAGGCTCCCCTCGCGTCAGTTCGTCCTTCACAGCCGAACGCCAAGTTATATTCGTCCCTTTGTGGAGGCCAAAAGTTGCTGCAGCTCTGGATCTTCTTCGAGCTGTCCTCGGTTTAAGCCAAGCGTTATTGCCTGCCGCAGATAGCTTATTGCCTTATCCCGTTCACCTAATAATTCGTAAGCATCCGCAACCTGCGAACAAACATACTGATTCTGAGGCGCCAAGGCAACCGAAATGTCAATTTTATCTTTGGCTTTCGCTTTTTCTCCAATCTTGGCATAAAGCGAAGCCAGAGTAGCTTGGGCTTGAGCATCCTGTTGGTTGCGCCCTACTAAATCCTCAAGAATGCTGATGGCTCTCCTTCGAGCAAAATTGGCCTGTTGATCTTCCTTTAGCCATTCGTAGGCTGCGGCCAGATTGTACCAAGCATCATAGCTCCTTTCGTTCAAGCGTACGGCTGCTCGATTTGCTGAGATAGACTTCGCAAATTCATGCTTTTCTGCATAAAGAAAACCTAAGTCATAAAAGGCAACGAACGTCGGATTTAACTCGATTGATTTCTTGAGGGCCTTTTCTGCGTTATCAAGCATCGGAGGGTCGTCGAAATCCATATATGTCATCCCAAGATTTGTATAAATCCATGAATTGTCAGGAGCTAATCCGAGAGCTCGCTGATACTGGACGATAGCATCCTTTGGACGGCCGATCTCTTCATAAAAATTGCCTAAGTCGTTGTAGCCTTTCCAGTCGTTTGGTCGTAAAGAGGCCGCCTTGAGATACGCATTCTCGGCCTCAGTATTGCGTCCGGCATTTCTATAAGAGTTTGCGATTCCTGCAATGGCATCTGGATCTCTGGGGTCCAAATTGATGGATCGTTGGAACTCTTGAATAGCGAGATCGTGGTTGCCGGTGAGCTCGTGAATCTGGCCGAGAGCGACGTAGGTTGCCGGTACGCGATCATCAAGTTCTGCGGCTTGCCTGCCATACGATTCAGCCTGCTGAAGGCTCTTCGGATCCGACTCCAGACGATACTTCATCGTGTATGCCTCTGCAAGGTGAGCAAAGCCGAGCGCGAAAGTAGGATCTGTTTTGACTGCGCTTTGAAGGGCGGCGATGGCTAAGTCGATATTGCCTGGTTTGTCAGACCTCTGGAAATAGCCAAGCCCAGCCAAATAATCCTCATATGCAGCGCGGGTTACCGGTCTTTCGCCGCTTTGTACTAGGGTCTCTCCGACCGAGATGTTCATTAGCCGCCCGAGACGCGTCACGGCTTCATCCTCCAGGGCACCTAGATCGCTCGCCGGGCTCTCGACATCCGCAAATCCGATCTCCCTCATTTTCCTCGGGTCGATCAGCGTTAGTTTCAAGCGTGCAGCTCGGTCGTTCCGCTCGAAGTGTCCTTGCACCACGATGGTCGCGCCGAACTCCTTCAACGCCGATGAAGGATCCTTCACCTTTCGGGAGCGAACTTCGCTGGCAGGCACTACCCACAGCGTCTGATTGGCCGCGTCAAGGTTCGATAGCTTGCCAGTCAAAGAGTCCATCAGGCCGTCACCCAAAGCCTGTGTCTGCGGATCGTTACCTGTGACCTCAAAGGGCAACACTGCAATATGCTTTTCGCGGCTCGAAAACAGGATTCCCTGGACTTGCTCGTGTATTGCAGGCACAAGCATCAGCCCGGATGCCAGCGCGACGGCAGCCAGTATTGCTGCTGTGGCCCGGAGCCAGGATCTGCGAAGTTTCGCTCGCCAGCTGTCTCTAATCTCCTCTGCAACGATCCTTGCCGACCCATACCTTCTCTTGGGATCGAATTCTAGGCACCGGCACACAACCTCGTCGCAGCGGTGTGGCAGTCCCTTCTGGATCGAAGAAGGAGCCGCCGGGCGCCGTCCTCTCTGCACAGCGGCTTGAAGAGTAGTGCTCGAGGGAAACGGATTTTTTCTCGTAGCCAGCTCATACATCACCACGCCCAGCGCATAGATATCCGCTGCCGGCCCGACCTCCTTGCCTTCAAACTGCTCCGGGGCCATATATTCGACGGTGCCCTCCACCGTATTTACCGCCGAGACTTCCGTGGCCGTCTCCGATGTTGGACTTGCGACCTCCCGAGCCAGTCCGAAATCCATTACGACCGCACACACCACCCCGTTCCGCTTCGCCAGCATCACATTGCGACTCTTCAGGTCGCGGTGGATAATCCCCGCCTCGTGCATCACCCGTAGTCCTTCGCAGATCTCGAGCGCAATCGTCTTCACCTCCCGCCAGGGCAGGGGAGCCGACTCGCGAATCTTCTCGGCGAGCGTCACGCCATCCAGATACTCCATCGTTAGGAATGTCTGCCGCACCCCATTGGGTTTGTTCCCCGGGACATGCAGCGCGTGGATGCGGCAGATATGCGGTCCGCTGATCTTGAGCGCCAGCTGCACTTCTTTCTTGAACCGGGCTAGCACCGCTGGATTCCCCGCAATATCCGGCCTGATCGTCTTCAGCGCGACGCGCCCCAGCTCGAGATCGACCGCCTCGTACACCTCGCCCATCCCGCCGCTGCCTACCAGCCGCACGATCCGGAAGCGCTCGAGCACCAGATCGCCTTCGGCAAACGTCGGCCGGTTCTCCCCCATCCACCTGTGAAAATCGATTCCGGGCGTGTCCACCGGTCCGGTCGAATCGCCGTGCGCGTTTACCACCCGCTCGAGCGCCCCGCGCAGCTCGGCGTCTCCGCCGCACACCTTGTCCATGAATCGGGCACGCTCTCCCGGAGGCTTCTCGAGAGTAGCGTCGATGAGCGGTTTCAGCCGCTGCCACCCTTCAGGTGTCTCCCACAGCTCCGGCGTCATGGTTCTTTCGACAGCTCAAGCTTCAGCCAGGCCCGAGCCATCGACCAGTCCCGCTTGACCGTCCGCTCGGCCGCGTCCAGAACGTACGCGATCTCCCCGAACGTGAGCCCTCCAAAGAAATGGAGCTCCACCACTCGCGCCTGCCGCTCATCGAGCTTAGCCAGCTTCTCCAGCGCTTCGTGCAGCGCGAGCACGTCGATCGATCTGTCTTCCGCCGACAGCAATGCCTCGTCCAGCGTGACCTGGTGTTGAACCCCGCCCCGCTTGCTCGCTATTCGCGCCCGAGCATGGTCCACCAGGATGTGCCGCATCAGCTGCGCGGCCGCGGCAAAGAAGTGTGCCCGGTCCTCCCAGGACGCACCCGGCTCGCCCATCAACCGCAGGTAGGCTTCGTTCACCAGCGCCGTCGGCTGCAGCGTGTGGTTCACCCGCTCGGCCCGCATATACTTCCGCGCAAGCCGCCGCAGCTCGGCGTAAACCTGGGTCATCAGGAGCGCCTCGGCGTCCCGGTTCCCATGGCTCGCTTCGAACAGAAGGTGGCTGATCGAATGTTCGGGATGGGTCGACGCCGGCTTCTCCATGCCTGCAACCCTCGTGTGTCGAGGATTATAGCGCGGTTTCCGCTTGTTCCCGCTGCAAATTCAGGTCCTCGGAACGGCCGTCCGGCTCCTCGCGCGTCGTCTGCGAAGCCCTCTGCCCAGGGGCAGGTTCTCTGACGATCCCCCCACGAAGAGCGTGTATTCTCCCGGAACCAGGCTCCACTCGTCCTTGTCAACATCAAAGATCGAAAGATACTGCGTCTGAATCTTCAGCGAGACCTGCCTGCTTTCAGCCGGATTCAACTGCGCTCTTTGCTAGCCTATAAGACGCCTGGGAGGTTCTCCTGCGCCGGGGGAAACGATGCGTAGACCTCGGCAACCTCGGCTCCGGCCCGGTTGCCTGTATTTTTGATCGTGAAGTTGACGCTAACTCCGCCGTCAACCTTCACGCGCAAGCCGGAGTAGTGGAATGTGGTGTAGGAGAGCCCAAAGCCAAAAGGAAACAGCACGGATTTCCGCTTCGCATCGTACCATTTGTAACCAACGAGCATTCCTTCGTTGTAGTAAAGCTGCACAGGAGGGCGCTCCTTGCCAGGCCCGTCGAACAGGGCGGCCAGATGCGCGAAAGCGCCGTTCTCCCGCGAGGACGGAGGCGGCTTCACGACCGCGGGTTGGGGCATGTCGGAATCCTGCAGAGGAAAAGTGATCGGCAATTTGGCGCACGGGTTCACCTCTCCGAACAGAACGTTGGCAACCGCGTCCGCTCCGCGGCTGCCCGCATACCACGCCTCCAGAATGCCGGTTACCTTGTTGGCCCACGGCATCAGGGCGGGACTGCCCGTTTCCAGGACCACAATCGTATGCGGATTCGCGGCCGCAACCTGCTCGACCAGCGCATCCTGGTCCTTGGGAAGAGAAAGGGTGGCAAGATCCATGCCCTCGCTCTCCCCTTGACAGACAAAAACAATGGCAACATCGGCAGCCCGAGCCAGAGCGGCAGCCGCAGCGGGATTTGTGCCGGGATCGTATTCGACCTTTGCAAGTGCCGCTTTTGCGCACAAAGCTTTCGGCGGCGAGGTCGGAAGCCAGACTTCCCACCGCCGTGGCACACCCCTCTCGAGGTTAACGGCGCTCCCGGCCGGCGGGTCCACCTGGCCTGAACCAGCCCCGGAGATCATCGCAACATCGGCATGCGCGCCGATCACGGCAATGGTACGGAGACTGGCGCCGTCGAGCGGAAGCTGCGCACCCTCATTCCGGAGCAGAACAATACTCTCCTCCGCCAGGTGCTGCGCGATATTGAGATCGCGATCGGCATCAATGGGGCCTCTCCCGGGCGGATCGTCGACGATGCCGCTGGCAAACTCCGATCGCAGGATGCGGCGAACGTGTTCCTCCAGCTCGGCCATGGGAACCCTGCCGGCGAGCACGGCGCGCTTCATCGCTTCTCCATAGAAGACAGACGATGGCTCTTCATGATCCAGGCCGGCCGCGGAGGCCTTGACAGTGCTGTGTGTTGCACCCCAATCCGAGAGGACAAAGCCGGGAAATTTCCAGTCTTTTCTCAGCACCTCGGCAAGCAGATACTTGTTCTCGCAGGAGGGCTCGCCATTCACGCCGTTATAGGCGCACATCACAGCCCCGGCCTGCGAACTGCGTAATCCAATCTCGAAGGCCAGCAGATCGCTCTCGCGCAGGGCGCGCTTATCGATATTGACATTAAGCGCGTGCCGGTCGCTTTCCCGGTCGTTCATGGCAAAGTGCTTCATATTGCCGATGACATGCTGGGCCTGCGTCCCCGCGACCACCTGGCCGGCGATGGTGCCTGCAAGAATGGGGTCTTCTCCGAGGTATTCAAAGGTGCGGCCGTCGCGCGGCTCTCGCGCCAGGTTTACGCCTCCGCCGAGAGATATGTCGTAGCCCTGGGCGCGCAATTCCCGCCCGAGCAGCGCACCGTATTCATAGGCGGCACTCCCATCCCAGGTGGCTGCCAACGCGAGATCGTCCGGCAGCGCCGTGGAATACAGGCCGTTCTTCCGACTGCGCGTCACGCCGTAGGATGCATTCGTCATCTGAATTCCGGGGATGCGCAGGCGTGGAATGCCAGGCACGTACCCCTCCCCTCCATTGGAATGCAGGATCTCCAGGTTCATTGTGCCCAGGCCATGCCAGCCTGTCCCGTGAAGCAACGAGATCTTCTCGTCCAGCGTCATCCGCTTCAAGACCAGGTTGGCCCGCGCGTCCGGAGAAAGATTGCGATCCAGCCATGGATACTGGAGGCTGTTCCCGGCATTCCCATTGGGGGCGTACTGCGCGGAAGGCGGCGAGACCGTAACAAGCGCAAACAGGCCCAGCATGATCGCAATTGGCCGCCGCACCCGCGGATACAGATTCATCGCTTTCTTCCCCACATATCAAGCTATTTGCTACGCAGATCGCACTGTTCGGTAATCGGATGTCGGCTCTGTGCGGGCCCGAAAGCAGCCGCCGACCCGGCATCTCCCTGAATTGGATGGCATTTTGAAGGAGGGGAGCGCACCCGCAAAGAGTGCGCCCGATCTGGTTAACAGGCAAGGAAAGGCAAAATCGAGACGCAGCCAACTATACGGCTGGAATTTGGAATGAAGCACGAATACAGATTGTGGTCACTATAGCAGCGCGCATCGGAATCACAAGATCACCAAAGTCATGTCTCTGTCGCTCCCTGAACCATTCAGAGCCCGAAGAACTCACAAGCTGCTGAGGAACTTCATCAGTGCGAGATTATCTCGCCACCGTTTCTTTCCACGCTGAGGGCTTAGCTTCTCTAGTTCTTTACGAAAACGTTCCGGAGTCAGCGAGAGATATTGCTCCGTCGATGCCAAGCTCACGTTTCCCAGGTATGCGGCAAGGGCTGGAAGCATCCGGTTAAGATCAGCTCCCTCCTTAATCCAAGACGTTATCCGATGAACTGCAAAAGTGGACCGCAGATCGTGCATTCGCGGTTGATAAACTGCCCCGTCATATCGCGCGATTCCCGTAATCTGACGAAGGCGCTGGAATCGGTCTTCCAAGGTTCCGGGATTGATCGGTTGCCCACTTTTGGTTAGAAAGAAACGCCCCCTGGCCTTCTTCCCTTTATGCTTTAACGCCATATAGGCCTGCAACTCCTTCTGGAGATCAGAACAGATCGGAATAATTCGGAACTGAGTGACCCGGTTGCCATGTAGCGTGATGCGCCGGCTCCTTAGTTGGATATCTTCAATTCGAAGATCGAGTACTTCGCTGAGCAGCGTTCCGGTCGCATACAAGGTGACAAGGAGGCATCGAAGTGTAACAGAGTCGATGACACAAAGACTTCGTTTCTGGCATTGCCGGGTAGCGATCAAGAGCGCGCGGATTTCGGCTCTTGTGTAGATATATGGCGTGAAGGTCTTGACAGCGGGAGGCCTTGATGGGGGCATGAGCAGCAACGGCATGGCTCCACGCTGAGACCAAAATTCAAAGAATCGCTTGAGCAAATGATATTTGTGCAGCCAAGTCATCGTCGATATCCGACGATTATCGAGAAAACTAACGACGTCTAAAGAGTTTACTCGATTGAGCGGACGGTCCCCAACGTGCTTGCAAAACGACAAGAGTTCGATTTGACCCTTATGAAATGCAAGCCCGTTGGCACGCTTCCTCTGCACATAGCTGTGAATCGCTTCGGTCAGTGTCATCGAACACCTGCCAAGCTAAATGCTGCCACTGCCCGCAGCGCGTGCACGTCGTGCTTTGCGTAGACGCCTACAGATTCAATTTTTCGGTGACCAAGGAAATTGGCGATGTCACGCAATGGAGTTCCTTTTCGCAGGAGTTCCGTAGCACAGGCATGACGAAGGCAATGCGGGCCAAGGTTATCAGACTTAATGCCGAGCCTCTTCATCCGCCTCTTCACAGCCGGACCCACCGTCTTCAAGGGTCGGTAAGGAGGGTGTTGCGATACAAACAAGTGGCGGCAGTCGCAGTGAGGTCGAGCATTCTGCAGGTAACGGATAATCGCTTCGCCTACTTCATATTGAATTGGAAACTGCTGGGTCCTCCCGCGCTTCGCGCGTTTTACTGTGAAGGTCTCGTTTCCCCAATCAAAATCGTTGAGTGACAGTCGAACGACCTCACAGTTTCGGAGTCCATAGACTGCACAAAGCAACAAGATCGCTCGCGCACGGCAATCTGCCCAGCTTGAACCTTCACTGTCTTTAATTAGCCTGCGGACGTCCGTCCATGAAGGACCTCTCACAGTCGAATCCCGCCTCCAGATTCTAGGGTTTCGTATGCATCGTGCCAAGCCAGTTTGGCACCAGCCACGGCTCTCGGCGTAGCCGAGGAAGCTCCTGAGTACTTGACACTGTGCCGCGAGCGTTCGCGGAAGCCATCCGGCCATCCGCTTGCCGTCCAAGAATTCATCAATATCCTCAAGCGAAATCGAGGACAAGCTTTGATGTCCGGCTGCTGCCCACTTAAGGAAGTCTTTTGCACGCGGAATCCAACATCGTAACGTCTCCGAACTCATCTTCGAGCGTATGAGATCAATGAAATCATTAAGGGCTGAATCGAAACAGCACGTCGGGATCGGCGGTTTTGCGAGCAAGCCATGAAAGCGAAACCAACCTCGCGCTGCTAGGCTGAACCGGTCAGCCGAGGACTTGTTTCCTCGCAGCATACGACGAGGCTCTTCCTCTCTGGCCCAGCGTTCAGCCGCTGTTCGAATCTCTGTCGTGTCCACCTTTCGTAGGTTTGTGATTCCCATGACGCGGATGATATGAAGCAGATCCATCGAAGTGTTTTGGAGTTGTGGTCGACGCTTGCCCCGCGCCGACAAATAACGGAGATACGCTTCGCGCTCCTCTAAAAGTGGTGCGTTTTGATGAAGGGCAATTGAATATTGCCTGACAAAGATGCTCTCGATCATTTCGGACCCCTGTGAGACTGGCTGTAATGGGCTCATCGAACTGACAATGAGTGTCTTCCGCTTATATCGGTCAAAATTGCGCAACCTTTAGTCCAGTTTCGGATTTTTTGATCCTGCTAGGAGGCAATTCCGATGTTCTCCCCCTTAATGCGTTTGCGTGCGATCTGGATAACGGTCACGCAAGCGTCAGCTACGCTGGTGCGGAAGTTCCTCGAGCAAAATCCTCATGTCTGCTTCCACTCCACGCCTACATATTCCTCGTGGCTGAATCAGGTCGAATTGTGGTTCGCGAAAATCGAGCGTGAAGTTATCGCCCGCGGCGTCTTCACTTCCGTCGCAGACCTGGCCCGAAAGCTGCGCCGCTACAACGCCAAACCGATCCAGTGGAAATACTCGGAATCATTGATTCATTTCACCGAATCGGCAGGACGAAAAGCGGGGCAGGCTATCTGCTTGGATAAGGGAGTTATGGATTTGGAACCGGAGCAATCTGGTTGCGGGAAACCAAATGCGTGCGCCTTGTGTCTGTATCTCGTAGCGATGATTCGAACTCGAGCTTGGATGCCGACCCAACTAATAATGACTACTCTGCGACAGGTCGCCTCGTGGTTTGGACCGGAATTTCCAATGAACCCGTCCTTGCGGCGCCTGGGTCGTACACCGCGATGCGCAAGACCACCTCTCCGGCCGGCAAATCCAGCGCCAGCCGAACCGGAATATCTGCCTCTGCGGCGCGCAACCGCTCGTATTCTTTAGCGGGGAAGTCGACGTTGAATGCGCGGAACAACGAATTTACCGCCTTCCCGTCGCTGTTATAAGCTACAAGTGCGCATTGCAATTGCGTGCTCCGGGCGCCACCTGCACCCTCCGCAAACGTCAGGCTTTGCGATTGCACACCCAGGTCCACCACATAGCGCTGTGTCCCCCCTGGAAACGCAGTCGCCTTTTCGCCTGCCGTCTTGTCATGGAGCGCCACTTGCTTGAACTGTGGGTCGCTCGCCGGCAATACACGCGCCCGAAACAGGATCTGTGTAGAGGACGGAGTGCCCAGCTTCATGGCCTCCGTTATCAAGCTGGCCGCTCCACTGGCGTTGCCGGCCAGCGTTTCTGTACCGTCCGCGTAGTAGCCGCGCCGGTAGGCAAGCTGATACCCGCCTCCATCTACCTTCACCTCGATTTTGTGAAAGTCGCCACCGTTCCTGTCTGTCTTCTCTTCCGGCGGAACGTAGCTCAGCGCGTAATAACTCGAGTCAGTCGCGACGATCTTCTTCAGAGCCTCTCCGAGGTCATTGCCGGTCGAGTATGCGTGTCCACCCGTCTCTATAGCAATCTTGTTCATGGTGCCCTGCTCCTGCGAGGTCTGCACCACAAAGCTCTTGTTATCCCCTTCAACGGCGGCGGCGGTGGGATCAGGAGATTCCCCCGGTTGCGGGAAGCCCGGGGGCGCGATGTATGTCGCATCTGCGGTTGGCGCTATCATGAGGCCACGCGCATCCACCGGATAGACGGCAACGCGAGCCGCAGCGAGCAACTCGCCCGTCTGTTGCACGTCGCGCGAATAATCGCGCAGATCGTCGGCCGGGGTCATCAGGTTCTGATCGGGCCAAAGTCCGATTGGAAATGATCCCGAGAACCAGATCACATTCTTTCTACCCGGGATTCCTGCCAGATAACGCGCCAGTTCGCCAAAGGCCGCCAGCGTCATCATCATCCGCTGGTCCGTGTCGTAGGTCTTCATATCGGCCGCGAACTGCAGGATCTGGGTCACGAGCCAGACGGTTCCGGGGTCATTGTCAACGTCGATACTGGAGGCCGTGTGTTCAAGGTCCGACGTCATGTTGGAGTTCCTGCCCGAACCAACGCCGGCTGCTGTCTGCGGTTTGCCCTTCTGGCTCTGGAAGACTTTAAGCAGTTGCGGTACGTCGGTGGTGAATCCCGCTGCCATCCGCAAACGTGAGGACAGCGTGAAGATGGCGATTGTGGCTCCGGGTCGGATCGTGCCCAGGAATTTAATCATCATGCGTCGCACCCGCTCCTGGTCGCCCGTCGGAGTGTTCAGCGCGTCCAGTAGCAGTACATTCACTGCGCCTGTCTCGGGATATGCTGGAACGTTCGAGTATGTATTGGACGGCAGAGCGGGAGCTCCTGCAACGGTAACCCTGGCAGACGGTTCGTGCTCCTCAAACGATGCAATTGGCTGCTCATGCCCATCCTCAAAAACATGAAACCGGTCACGATCGAGGCCCCGCACTGGTCGATCGTGGTCGGTGACGACCACATCGACGAGGACCAGCCTGGATTTGACGTGCACAACGGGCGCCTTTGCCAATCCATCCTTCGTCGCAGTCGCCGGCGCAGGTGGCACCACAGAAGGCACTGCGGGCTCAGCTGCCTTCGTCGAAAACGAACTCTCAGCAGGCGCCGCAGCCGCCTGTGCAAACTGCGCGGGAGTCGAATTCACGATGGGCGTTACAGCGGGATGCGCTGTCACAACGGTGGCCGTACCTGCGCTGGAAGTGGCGACGGCCCCTGCCGCTGCAGCCGGAGCCGAAATTGTGGCAGGTGTGAGGGGCGATATTGCCCTTTCCGGGCCCTTTGCTGCCTGCGTCTCACTCCCCTCGGTCGGGTTGTTTCCGTCGTTCTCGCCAGCATTGGCCACGATCCGCGCTTCCGAGCCGAATCTGTGATACTGCGTAAACGCCACGTCGTTCAAATTGATCTGCACCGGCGCCGAATCCCCACTCGTCCCGCCCACTGTTGGAACCGGAATCTCCGAAAAAGCCACGGCCTTCACAGGACAGATATAGCTGCGATTCCCGATCCTCACCGGGGTGTAATTTACGACGACCGCCGCCCGCATCGCCTCGTGCGGCGACGCCATGTCAGCCACTTCAATCAGCCTCAGTATCACGCCTGTCTTTGGATCGATTTCAATCTCCCCATGGTAAGCGGGATGAATTGTCTCCACCTTGTTTCCGTTGGTGATTCCCACCGCGAAGTGTGATTCTCCTGCTGGTACGGCATAGGAAAAGACGGCCGCCGGATGACTGCTGCCGCGCTCCCATCGCCGCCAGCGGAGCCCGCCATGAACAACGAGGTCGTCGATCAAGGCCCCCAGAATCGGCCCAAACTCACCGCTGGTCGTCAGCCCCGGCGCCCGTCTCTCCTCCTCTTTCCGCTTCCCCGTATCCTCGTCAATCACCTCATGCCCATCACGGTAGGTCGCCGTTGTGACGTATTCGCCTGTGCTCCGCAGTGTCCGGGACTCAGTAGTTGTGGCCACGCCGGCAGGTTGGGTTGGGAACGGTAACCCGCTTCCCATCCCGATCCTCCCCATCGAATACGTCATGTGCTGCGAAAGGGTGTCCTCGAAGTGCGTGGTGACGCGCGTGGCGTAAAAATCCGGCAGCTGCGAGATCTTGGTCCTCACGTACTCCAGCGTCCGTTGCGGCATCCGCTCTTGCGTTTCGGTGTCCGGGGGCGGATCGCGAAGCACATCGGCCGCGGGCGGATTCAAAAAGGCCGAGATATCCGCCAGCCTCATCAGTTCCTCGTGCGTTCGTTCCCCTGGAAAGTCCGCCTCCCAGCCCTCAAGGCGCGCCAGGCTCACCCGCTCAGTCAGCTCAACGTCGTCGAGCTTCCCGGCCACCTTTCCGTCTGGTTGGCCATGGAGTTTGATCAGCAACTGCTCCATCTGCTCTACAGACATGGCCTTGGCTGCCATTGCCGGCGCTGCCATCCCACAGAGAAGCAGTAGCGCAACCCGTTTAAGCATCATCCGCGACCTCCCAGCGCTCGTCGAGTTTAGCCGCTCTCTCCCTTGCCGCCACCCGCACCAAACCAACGCTCCTCCAATTGTCCATCTCACCGAAGCCGCGACCAACCCAGAGCTCACATGGGATCAAAGCCTAGAGCCCGATTACCCTGAAACCATAGACTTGCGCTCAGGCGGCTTGTCACTACCCGTAGCCTCTGTTTGTGAATGTACGGCGCTTGGCCAGAGAAACAGATGTGTCGGAAGACAAATCGCAATTTCGACTCAACCTGGTTTTCTACTCGGCCGGTTCGCCGCGTCTGCGCCACTAACGAACTCTCTGCGACAGTCCACTAACCGGCCTGTCAGACCGATGGCTTTCTACCATTAACCGCCGATTTTAGTGTTTATTGCGATCGACGCGAAGTCCTTGAAACGGCATTTCCTGAGGTAAATTCAGGCTCTGAGGTCGGGTCCGGGGCAATTTGCCGAAATCGGGACTTTACGGGCACTCGATGATGAGATGACGGAACAGGACAAGGTCTTCGCGATTGTTGCTGACTGTCCACAGAGCTGGCAGTTTCCAATTGCCGCGTTTCTCCTCTACTCCGGGATATCGTATCGCAGGCCCGCTGGATCGAGAGTATGCCAGCTGAAAACATTACCGGGCAAAATCTCCTTCTCGATTGCCTTTTCGGGACGAGCCCATTACGCTGTAGGCCAATGTTGCTCGCAGACACGGAGCGATCCTTATGCCGATCCGGTCCCTTGCTCGTCCCGTCGTTGTGCTCTTAGCCTTCGGACTTGTTTTTGCGGCCTCTCACGCGTCATTCGGACAGGTCGGCGCCAGCGGGGCCGAAGGATCAGCCCAGAATCTTGGTCAATGGGAGAGCGCGCTTCAATCGGACCTCATCGCCGAGAAATTCGAGAGCCTCGACTCGACTGCCGACCATCTCCGCGCGGAAAAGACCCGCCTTCCCGGCGGAGACTGGCAGCTCCGCATTTTCTACACGGCACTCGATGCACCTCAGCAGACGGAGCAGGATAGTAGCGAGCACATCGCTCACCTTGAGCACTGGATGAGCCAACGCCCGACCTCCATCACTGCGCGGGTTGCGCTGGCCACCGCGCTCACGCGCTGGGCTTGGGTTGCGCGGGGCAACGGATTGGCGAACACGGTCACTCCCGAAGGCTGGCGGCTGTTCGGCGAGCGCATCAAGGAGGCGCAGGTCATTCTGGAGGGCTCGGCGAAAATGCCGACGATGTGCCCGCAGTGGTTCTTGGCAATGATGACGGTGGGCAACGCTCAAGGTTGGGATACCGCGCGCATGCACCAGATTCTTGAGGACGGCATCAAGTTTGAGCCGGCCTATTACTACCTTTATCTGCGGTACGCCAACTACCTGCTCCCCAAGTGGCACGGCCGTCCTGGTGACGCCTCGAGCTTCGCCGGCAGTTCCGCCGACGCCCTGGGAGGCGATGGCGGTGACATTCTCTATTTTCAGATCGCAACGAACCTAATCAAACGCGGCGACGACAGTTTTCCCGTGCATGAAATGGACTGGCAGCGTATCCAGCGCGGCTACCGGGCCCTCACCTCGCAGTATGGGACCGCCCGCCGAACAGAGAACGAACTGGCATTTATGGCCTGGAAATTCCAGGACGCCTCCGTCGCCCGGCAGCAGTTCGCGCTCATCGGAGAAAACTGGGGACGCGGGGTCTGGCGCGACCGCAACTACTTTGACCGCGCCCGCGACTGGGCTCAGGCGCCGACTGCGGCGCCGCTCCCGGGTCAGCAAAGTGGTCAAGGCCACCCGCCGGAGTAGACAGACCGTAAACCATTCTGGCGAACTGAGACCTCTCAGCAGACAATAGAGCGGCGGGTGCGCCCTGAGTCGCCAATTTGCACCACTGGCTTCTGTCGTTCTCAGAAAACGGTTATCAGTAAGTTCAACCCGGCTACTTGCCCCAACGGGCAACTTACCGCAAACCCGGACTTTTCAGGCAATTCGAGATTACTTCCAAGTTGCGGTCATCCGGCAGCAACATCGGATTCGGTCCCCATCACGGTTTTCACCAGACCGTAAGAACTCAGCTACTGCAGCAATTCCTGAATGTCGTTTTCGAATTGAGCCTTGTCCACAACTCCAGAATGCGACACGGCGATTCGGCCGCTCCGGTCGATCAGGAGCGTCAACGGCATCTCCTCGACATGGAACCGTTCTCCGATCGCGTCATTCCCAATCGCAACCGGATAATCCATGTGCGCCTTTGCCATGAATGTCCTTACGACGTCGGAACTTTCGCCGTACATGTCGATGCCGATCAACGCCAGGCCTTTGTCACGATAGGTTTTGTCGAATGCGACGTACCAGGGAATTTCGACTTTACAGCCACCGCATTCAACGGCCCAGAAATCCAGCAGCAAGACTTTGCCCCTAAATTGGGAGAGGGTGATTGTCCTCCCGTTTATGTCCGTGAGCGTGAATTCTTGCGCCGCTACTCTTAACTGTGCGGGAATCAGAGCGTACGCGGACCCTTTGGAGGCGGTAGGCAAGCCAGTACCCTGTGCCGACTGGGCGGCCGCAGCCGGCATACCCGGCTGCATCATCGCAATAGCCGCCAATAAGCTCGCAGCCCTGTAAAGTATGCTCCTCTGTTTCCTGCCCAACCGAAATCGCATATCTATTGGCACCGCGAGACCTCCAAGCGATATTCATGGATTTTCGAAACTTAGCTGCGACCCGCAAAGTGGCGAGGCCGCCGAAATAGAGAAGTCAGGAGCAGGTAAGCGGCCGGCCCGGCAATCGCCAGCGGTATCATCGATGGAAGACGCGGCTGACGGAGAGGCCAAATCTCCCATACGCGCATTTGCCACCAGAGGAGATTGCTGCTCACCAGCGTAAGAATCGCTGCGGTGGAAGCGATCAACAGAAACACCTGCGCGGTGCGAGGAAACCGATCGATTCGGCAGCCCTGACGCATTCCTATGCTTGTCGGCAGTACCACAAGGAGAAGTTGGAGGAATTGGGGAAACGCCTGCCGATAGAAAACCTCGAGAAACACCGCTGCATTGTTACGGAAATCCCGAGCGCGCTGCAGGACCAGGATGTGGTCAAAGGATCGGGGAATACCAAAGATACCGACGGCCAGGACTACCACCAAGAACGTGCCGCCGCTAAGCCAGAGGATCCGCCGCGTGAAGCACCCAATAAGCAGGCCGGTCGTCCAGGACCAGCACGCGAGATGTGACAAGAGCAAGCCCGGAGCACACTCGGCCAGCTGTCGCCAGAATCCTGGGTTGTGAATGTCCGTCCTATCCCAATTGTTAACGTAGAGCCAGAGATAGATCGCGGTTCCGTCAGCAGTGCGCCTCGACATGAGGGACACCAGCACGCCCAGGGGTACCGTAAGGCTGGCAAGAGTCAGCCACGGACGCCAATCTTGGAGGCAAGCTGAACGTCGCCGGACGACCAGACTCAGCACTTCGCGTAGTGCCTCCCATCCCGATTCTCCGCTTTCCGCAAGGTCGCCGCACACCGCATCGCGTTCTGCTGAGTCAAGCATCAAGGACGCCGCATCCGCCATTCGGTGCAGAAGTGAATCCAAAAACAGTCATCCCGCTCATTGCGTGTCCCAGGAGACGTCGCGGCTGACACGGGTCACAGTGCGATAAAAGGACGTTGCCGCCTGCACTCCCTTCGCGGTCACACGGACCATGCGTTTAGCACGCCCCCCGCGCTGAGCAGTCGCTTCGCCCATCCAGGTCTTAACGAGGCCCTTGGTTTGCAGACGATCAAGAGTCGTGTACAGCGCGCCAATCGAGCATCGGGTTCCGGTCGCTTCCTCAATCTCTCGTCTGATCGCCGCACCATAAGCTTCCTCGCCGAGCCGTGCAGCCGCCGTGATGAGAAGGTATTCAAATTCGCCGAGCATTAGTTACACATTGTGGTTCTAATAACAACGATTGTCAAATTGCCCATGGACGCATCCCGAATATAATCGTTATCACTTACGACGCAATACACTAGCGGTCTCGCTTCATGCGCTGATCGATCTATAACCGGATAGCAAGGGCTCCCTCACGTGGTATCTTGAATCGAGAATCCCGCATCCCTCAAAGCTTTTTAGGTAGATCGTCGAGGGAATCCAAGAAATTCAAAAATAATGAAAGCCCCCTGGTGCGAGGTGACATGCCGGTAAGCGGGAAGGTCGCGGAAACGAATCAGGTGCCAGATGTTACTGACGCGCGGTTTCAACTCGGGCATCACTTTCCTGAACTCGACGGCATCCGTGGCTTAGCCGCGCTGCTGGTGATTTTTCATCATATCGCTCTTTATTTCCCGGCCCCACCGCTTAACGGTTTCCTCAAGTGGTGGCTCATATTTACTCGGGAAGGCTTCGTAGGTGTCGATATCTTTTTCGCTCTATCCGGATTTCTGATTACACGCATACTGATTGAGACCCGCGGCAAGAGTCATTTTTATCGGAATTTCTATGCACGGCGGGTTCTGCGCTTAGCCCCTCCCTATCTCATCACGCTTGTACTTGTGGCAATCGCTATACCTGGTTCCGGAAAGTTTCTGCTTCTATCATTTTTCTACTTGGCTAACTTTTCTCCGCTTTTCGGCGTTGCCATGGCTTACCCTGTCCTGTGGTCTCTTGCAGTTGAAGAGCAGTTCTATCTTATCTGGCCGTGGCTCATCCGCTTCGTAAGCCGCAGATCGCTTCTCATTATAGGTTCTACGATCGTCATAGCCAGCCCGATAGCTCGTCACCTTGCATTCAGTCGAGATGATTCCGGTCTCTACTACACTTGGTTTCGTTGTGACGGATTGATGTGGGGAGCCCTGTTATCCATCATATGCACTTCTCCACGCGCAACCCGGTTACTCGTCAGGCGATACGCTTCAGCCACTTGCGCTATAGGCGGCCTTATCTGGCTCCTCTGTGTAATAACCCCGCACATAATAAAGGGCTCAACCAGCATTAGCGAGGCTTTGATCTACAGTGGATGTCCGATGGCGACTGCAGGTGTTATCGGACTTGCTACAGTAAGCAGCAACGCTTCCATGCTGGCTGTTTTTCGCATTCCATTGCTTCGCTTTGCGGGTGATATCAGCTATTGGATGTATCTTATCCACTACTTGTTTGTCCGCTACTTCGGTGGTGTCGCCAAGCGGCTGGTCACCATTGGCCACGCTCGGTCGGACTGGACGATATATTTCTTTCTGGTCTTGACCGTAATGACTCCCACTATTCTGAGCGGCATCGCAGTGCGGAGATTGTTAGAGTTGCCAGTTCTCAGCTTGAAGAAACATTTCCGCTAGCCTGCTAGTGGCCTGTCGCAAAGAAAACGTTAGTAGGTCAGAGAGGTCATTCTTGGGTGACATGTACCAAGTCCCCGTCCGACGAATTCGACTGGGCCGCTCGTGAGTGGTAACGAACTCTCTGCGACAGGCCACCTAGTGTAGTGCGTCATGCAGATTGCCGATTATGAAGGGTAGCGCGAGCGCGCTTGACCTTTTCCAGTATGTCGGCTGCCTTGGCTGTCCAGATGAAGGGTTTCGGGTTGTCGTTGTGCTGGTCGATGAAGTGGAAGACCGCTTGGATCAACTCCTCGACACTGCGAAAAACTCCACGGCGCAGGCGATTTTCAGTCAAGTCACGGAAGAAGCGCTCCACCATGTTCAGCCACGAGCAGCCCGTGGGCGTGAAGTGCATGTGAAAGCGGGGATGACGGTCGAGCCAGCGCTGGACCCGAGGATGTTTGTGGGTGGCGTAGTTATCCACGATCATATGGATCTGCTTGTCTTCCGGAACAATGTCATCGATGGCGCGCAGGAACTTCAGCCATTCCTGATGGCGGTGCCTGTCGTCGCACATCGAGATGACCTGGCCTTGGAGCGCATCCAGGGCGGCGAACAGCGTAGCCGTTCCATTGCGCTTGTAGTCGTGGGTCATGGTGCCGCAGCGGCCTTTCTTCATCGGCAGTCCGGGCTGAGTGCGGTCCAGGGCCTGAATCTGGCTCTTCTCGTCGGCGCACAGCACCATGGCGTGCTCGGGCGGATTCAGATACAAGCCGACGATGTCCTCCAGTTTCTCCTGAAACTGGGGATCACCGCTGAGCTTGAAAGTTCGCACCTGATGCGGCTTCAATCCATGGGCGCGCCAGATGCGGCGCACGCTGGCCTCGCTGATGCCAGCCGCTCGCGCCATGCTGCGCGTCGACCAATGCGTGGCATGGGCCGGCTTTTGATGCAGCGTCATATCCACCACTCGCTTCACCCGCCGGTCGCTGATGGTGCGCGTGCGGCCCGGACGCGGCGCATCCTTTTCCAGAGCCGCGATGCCGCCTGCCAGGAAGCGGTTCCGCCAGCGCGCTGCCTTCTCTGGCGTCATCTTCATCTGCCGGGCGATCTGCTTGTTCTCCAGCCCGTCTGCGGCCAGCAGCACAACTCGCGCCCGTTCCACAACTCGCACAGGCAGAGAACGTCCTCGCGCCATCCGCTCCAAGGTCTGTCTCTGTTCCGGGTTCAGTTCAACTGCGGCCGCCGTTCGCATACTGTGGTCCGCCCTCCACAGTAATGGACGCATCCC
>Ga0335074_10003240_pt1 | contig 22161 bp, 20 predicted proteins | sample Lox_Sample_23_FD_206715 | JGI IMG/M metagenome (GOLD analysis project Ga0335074, IMG submission 206715) | Soil microbial communities from Loxahatchee National Wildlife Refuge, Florida, United States - Lox_Sample_2.3 | ecosystem: Environmental > Terrestrial > Soil > Wetlands | place: USA...
ACGGGGGCGGACAGCTATGACTGACCATCGGCCAGCGACGACAACCGACGCAGGGATCCCGGCAGCAAGCGATGAGTTCTCGCTGACTGTCGGCCCGGGCGGGCCAACGGTGCTGCATGACCACTACGTCGTGCAGAAAATCCAGCATTTCAACCGTGAGCGCGTACCCGAGCGGGTGGTGCATGCCAAGGGCAGCGGCGCACACGGTTTCTTCGAGGTGACCGAGGACGTCACCGGCTGGACCAAGGCGGCATTCCTGTCGCAGGTAGGCAAGCGCACGCCGGTTTTCGTGCGATTTTCCACAGTCGCGGGCGAACTGGGCAGCCCGGACACCAATCGCGACCCGCGCGGCTTCGCGATCAAGATGTACACCGAAGACGGCAACTTCGACCTGGTATGCAACAACACTCCCGTCTTCTTCGTCCGGGACGCGAGCAAGTTCCAGGACTTCATCCACTCCCAGAAGCGCATGCCCGACACCGGCTTGCGCGACAACAACATGCAGTGGGACTTCTGGACGCTGTCGCCCGAATCCGCGCACCAGGTCACGATCCTGATGTCCGACCGCGGAACGCCGCGCACGTACCGGAACATGAACGGCTACTCCAGCCACACGTATTCATGGATGAATGCCGCAGGCAAGCGATTCTGGGTGAAATACCACTTCAAGACCGTGCAGGGCATCGAGAATCTCACCGACGCCGAAGCTAAGGCACTGGCCGGCGAGGATCCCGACGTGCACCGGCGCGACCTGTGGGACGCGATCGCGAGCGGCAACGCCCCGGAGTGGCGGCTGGAGATGCAGATCATGCCGTGGGAAGACGCGGCGGACTACCGCTTCAACCCGTTCGACCTGACCAAGGTCTGGCCGCATGCGGACTACCCGCCGATCACGATCGGCCGGATGGTCCTCGACCGTAACCCCGCGAACCATTTCGCCGAGGTCGAGCAATCTGGCTTCGACCCGTCCAACCTCGTGCCGGGCACCGGCCTCAGCCCGGACAAGATGCTGATGGGCCGGATCTTCTCCTACCACGACACGCACCTGCACCGGATCGGACCGAACTACCAGCAGCTGCCGATCAACGCACCTAAGGCCGCCGTCCACTCCTACAACAAGGACGGCCCGATGACCTACCATCACGCCGGATCGCAGCCGGTGTACGCGCCGAACTCCTACGGCGGCCCTGTGGCTAACCCGGAGCTGGCGAGCGAGTTCGGCTGGGGGGTCGAAGCAGCGGAGATCGGCCGCTACGCCTACGAGAAGCATGCCGCCGACGACGACTTCGTCCAGCCGCGGGCGCTCTACCAGGACGTCATGACCGACACCGACCGGGAGCACCTGATCACCAACATCGTCAATCACGTCAACGCGGGCGTCCACCCTGACGTGCAGCCGAAGGTGATCGAGTACTGGGCGAACGTGCACCATGACCTGGGCGCGCACGTCTCGAAGCAACTGAACGGCGGCTGACGGGACGCAAGGGCTTCGATCCAGGGAACGGGCTGTCGCCGGCCAGCCTGGCTGTAAGGCTGGCGGCCAGATTATGGTCGGTGTGTGAGCCGACTGCCCGACCTGCGCCGTGACCAGCTCGACCCGGCCGGCCAGGAGGTCTGGGACCTGGTTGTCGGCACCAGGGGCGCTCAGGTACTGACCCCTGCTGGCGGGCTAGCCGGCCCGTTCAATGCCTTCGTGCACACGCCGGACGTCGGCCGTCACCTCGCCTCGCTGGGTGCCGCGCTGCGATTCGGCACGTCGATCGACCGGCGGCTCACCGAGCTAGCCATCATCACTGTCGGCAGCCGCTGGAAGGCGGAGTTCGAGTGGTGGGCGCATGCCCGGATGGCACGCCAGCACGGCGTGCCCGATGCGGTCGTCGATGCGATCGGTCGCGGCGATGACCCGCCATTCGCTGCCGAGGACGAGCGCATTGTCTACGCTGTGGCCCGCGAGCTTGCGCTGAGCGGTGCGCTCAGCCAGGACAGCTACGCGGCCGCGCACGGTTTGCTAGGCGACGCCGCGCTGGTGGAGCTCGTTTCATTGTGCGGCTACTACACGCTGATCTCGTACCTGCTCAACGCCTTCGCCGTGCCGGTCCCGCCCGGCGCCACGCTGATGTGGCCGCAGGCAGCGGACGACCGCGGGTAGCGGACGGCAGACGCCACGTCGTAGCCGGGCACGTTGACGCGGATAAATATAAGTAGCTAATATAAGTTCCCTATGGAAAATTCGGACGCCGAAACCCAGGCGGCCGAGGTAGCAGCCGGTCTGGCACGCCTTCTGTCCCTCATCCGGTGGCTCCTTCCGCCTGGCATGTCGCTCACTTCAGCCTCGACGCTGAACACGCTGGAGCGGACCGGCCCGTGCCGGCTGACCGCACTGGCTACCGCGGAAGGCGTCACCCAGCCGGCTATGACGCAACTGGTCGGCCGGCTAGCAGACGCAGGCTTTGTGACCAAGTGCGCTGATCCCGCTGACGGCCGGGTCGTGCATGTCCAGCTCACTGACTCCGGCCGCGACTACCTGGCCCGCCGGCGCGACTTCAGGACTGAGCGGCTGTCCGGCCTGCTCGCGCAGCTGAGCAAGGCCGATCAGGACGCTCTCGCGGCCGCGCTCCCGGCCATGAACGCGCTGGCGAGCCTGCGGCGCGACGAGTACGCGCAGTCCGAAATGGAGCATTGATGAGCGGGACTGCCACCAGCCCCTTCCGGCAGCCGAAGGCGGTCTTCGCAGTCGCCTTCGCCTGCGTCGTGTCGTTCATGGGCATCGGTCTAGTCGACCCGATCCTGCCGGCCATCTCCCATGAGCTGCATGCCTCGCCGAGCGAGGTAACGCTGCTGTTCACCAGCTACCTGGTGGTGACGGCAGTGGCGATGCTCATCACGAACTTCGTGTCCAGCCGGATCGGCGCCAAGCGGACGCTGATCGCCGGCCTCGTGCTGATCGTCGTGTTCAGCGCGGCGGCAGGCGCGGCTCCGTCGATCAGCGGCATCATCGGCTTCCGGGCTGGCTGGGGCGTCGGCAACGCGCTGTTCATCGCGACCTCGCTGGCAGTCATCGTGGCTTCGGCCAGCGGCGGCTTCGCCGGCGCCATCGTGCTGTACGAGACCGCGCTCGGCCTCGGAATCGCAGTCGGGCCGCTGCTCGGCGGCGCACTCGGCGAGATCAGCTGGCGCGGCCCGTTCTTCGGCGTCTCCGCGCTGATGGCGATCGCGCTGATCGCGACGATCACGCTCGTGCAGCCAATGCCGCTGCCGGCGAAAAAGACCGGGCTCTCGGCCCCGTTGCGAGCACTGAAGCACCGCGGCCTGCTGACGCTGTCGCTCACCGCGCTCTGCTACAACTGGGGCTTCTTCACCGTGCTCGGGTACGCGCCGTTCCCGATGAACCTGAGCCCGATCAAGCTCGGGCTGGTCTTCACCTGCTGGGGCATGCTCGTCGCCATCTTCGCGGTCTTCGGGGCGCCGCGGCTGCAAGCCAGGTTCGGCATCGCCAGGACGATGTACGCCAACCTTTTCCTGTTCGCCGTCGTCATTCTCGTTATCGCCGGCTGGACGACTGACCGGGCGGTGCTGATCCCGGCGGTGATCGTCTCCGGCATCTTCATCGGCGTCAACAACACCATCACCACGCAAGCGGTGATGACGATCTCGCCCGTCGAGCGGCCGGTCGCTTCCGCGGCCTACAGCTTTGTCCGCTTCATCGGCGGCGGGCTTGCCCCGTACGCCGCTGGCCAGCTGGTCATCGCGTTCAACATCCACGTTCCGTTCTTCATCGCCGCAGGGGCGGTCGCTGTCGGGATCGTGATCCTGACGACCGTGCACCGCATGCTGGCCGATGCCGAGCGTGTGCAGGCCGAGCATGTGGCGCCCGTGCCTGTGGCGCCCGTGCCTGCGACTGCTGCCGCGCCGGCAGAGCGGATGGTGCCAGTACCGTCAGGCGCATGCGGCGGGCGTCACCGTAGCGACAGCCACGAGCCCGGCAGCGTCATCCTGGCCGCCATCGACGACACTCCGGCCGCCGGCGGGGTGATCGAGGCGGCCGCGCGGCTAGCCGGCCAGGACGGACTGACCGTGCACGTAGTGCACGCCAGGGAGGCCGCAGTAGCGAGCGATATCGCCGTGGACGGCGAGGACCTGGCGGCGGCCGAGGCGCTGGTCCGCCGCCGCCTCGACCAGCTCGCCGCGCACCGCGTCGCTGCCGAGGGGCAGATCCTGCTGCACGCCGCCGACCATGGCGCAGCAGGCCGCATGCTCGCCGAATATGCCAACTCTGTGCAGGCCGGCACGATCGTCATTGGGGCGCCCAGCCACGGCGGGCCCGCGGCCAGCCTGGGCGAAAGCATGAGCCACGAGTTGCTCCGCACCGCGCAGAGCAACGTCCTGATCGTCAACCCGGATGCACCACTGTCGTTTGCTGGACTGCCGTCGGCAACAGGACCGGCGGCTGCCTCGAGCTGAAAGGGATGAGGCACATGGCAGGCAGGCTCGAAGGGAAAGTCGCTTTCATCACGGGCGCTGCGCGCGGTCAGGGCCGCAGCCACGCCATCCGGCTCGCGCAGGAAGGAGCCGACATCATCGCAGTCGACATCTGTAAGCAGATCGCGACTGTGCCCTATCCGATGGCAACGCCGGAGGACCTGGAAGCGACCGTCAAGGCGGTCGAGGAACTGGACCGGCGCATCTTCGCGCGCGAGGCCGACGTCCGCGACGAGGCCGGTCTCAAGACAGCGTTCGATGAGGGGGTTGCCGAACTGGGTCCGGTCGACATCGTGCTCGCCAACGCAGGTATCGCGCCGATGTCGATGCACGAAGACCATGACGCCTGGCAGGACGTCATCGACGTGAACCTGACCGGCGTCTTCAACACTGTCGAGACCGCGACCCCGTCCATGATCAAGCGCGGAAAAGGTGGCGCCATCGTGCTCACCAGCTCGACCGCCGGCATCAACGGCATCGGCGGCCCGACCCGCGGCGGGCTCGGCTACACCGCGGCCAAGCACGGCCTGGTCGGGCTGATGCGCTCGTACGCCAACGTCCTCGCGCCGCACAACATCCGGGTGAACAGCGTCCACCCGACCGGGGTGAACACGCCGATGGTCGTGAACGACGTCATGCAGGAGTTCCTGCAGGCAGACCCGAGCATGGGCCAGGCAATGGCCAACGCCCTGCCGGTGGAGCTGATCGAACCCGTCGACGTCTCGAACGCGATCCTCTGGCTGGTCAGCGACGAGGCGCGCTACATCACCGGTGTCACGCTTCCGGTCGACGCCGGCTACACGAACAAGAAATGAGGTAACCATGGCGGGACGAGTAGCGGGCAAGGTTGCTTTCATCACCGGGGCCGGCCGCGGCCAGGGACGCAGTCACGCCATCCGGCTCGCGGAGGAAGGCGCGGACATCATCGCGGTCGACATCTGCCAGGACTACGAAACGGTTGGCTACGGCATGGCCACCGCCGCCGACCTGAATGAAACCGTGTCGGCGGTCGAAGCCCTGGACCGGCGGATCGTGGCGAGCAAGGCTGACGTGCGGGACGCCGCAGGATTGAAAGCAGCGGTGGACGACGGTGTCGCCCAGCTCGGCCGGCTCGACATCGTCTGCGCTAACGCCGGTATCTGCACGGTGCAAAGCTGGGACCAGGTCACGCCCGCCGTCTGGCAGGACACGCTGGACACCAACCTGACCGGGGTGTGGAACACCATGGTCGCCTGCGCACCGCACCTGATCGCGGCCGGCGGCGGCTCGATCATCTGCACGAGTTCCACTGCGGGTATCAAGGGCCTGCCGTACCTCGCGCCGTACGTGGCGGCCAAGCACGGCGTCGTTGGCATTGCCAGGACCATGGCGAACGAGCTGGCAGCGCACGGCATCCGGGTCAACACCGTGCACCCGACCGGTGTGCAGACGCCGATGGCCGATGGCCTCGGCGGCCTTAACCCCCTGATCGAGCGGGACCCGAACCTCGGGCCTATCTTCATGAACACGCTGCCGGTCGAGAGCGTCGAGGCGCGCGACATCAGCAACGCAGTGCTGTTCCTGGCATCGGACGAGGCACGGTACATCACCGGGCTCGAATTCACCGTCGACGCGGGCAACACGATCAGGTGAGCGAGGCAGCTGAGCCGGGCCAGGTCCGCGAGGTGCGGGACCGGGTCCGCCAGCACCTCGTCGGCCGCGAGCGCGAGCTTGACCTGGTGCTGGCGGCCGTCGCGGCTGGCCGGGACATCGTCCTGGAAGGGCCGCCCGGCACCAGCAAGAGCACGCTGCTCCGCGCGATCACCGCCGAGTGGGGCATCCCGCTCGTCTTCGTCGAAGGCAACGCGGACCTGACGCCCGCCAAGCTCGTCGGCCACCACAATCCTGCTCGGGTGCTGCGCGAGGACTACAGCGCCGCCAACTTCGTGGACGGGCCGCTACTCGAGGCGATGCGGTCCGGCGGGTTCCTCTACATTGAGGAGTTCAACCGCGCGCCAGAAGACACGCTGAACACCCTGCTCACCGCTATGGCAGAGCGGGAGATCGCGGTGCCCAGGGCAGGCACGGTCGCGGCGCGGCCGACGTTCCGCGTCGTCGCCTCGATGAATCCCTACGACAATGTGGGCACGACCCGGCTGTCGACCTCGGTCCACGACCGGCTGTGCCGGCTGGCGGTGGCCTACCAGGACGCCGATGCTGAACGAGGCATCGTGGCACTGCGCGCGCAGCTGCCGGGTCATCCGGCTGAGCTGTACGAGCGGCTTGTGGCTGACGCGGTCGCGGTGACGCGGGCTACTCGCGAGCGCGACGATGTCCGGCAGGGGAGCAGCGTGCGCGGCGCTATCGACGTGACCCTGGTCGCCGGGCAGTTGCTGGAGCTTGCCGGCGTGGCAGCGAGCGACGATCAGCGCTATCCGGAGATCGTCTACGACGCCATGGTGGTAGCGCTGTCGGGCCGGATCTTCCTGGACGAGACCGTGGAAGCGACACCCGAGGACGTGCTCCGGCAAATCTGGGCGGACCGGTTCATCCTGGAGCCTGCCGTCGCTGCCCCTGGTTGAAGAGCAGTCGCGGCCCACTCCCCGGTCCGCCGGACGCTGCAGCCGCTGCGCCGCAAGCCCAAGAACCTGGACCAGCAGCCGCAGCTCTTTGAGCCTGCCAGGGGCGGCGCCAGCGGTCTGGTACTCGCAGGCCTGCCTGGCCGCCACGGGCCGGGCCGGCCAGGCAGCAGCGGCCCGGCGCTGACGACCGAGGCAGGCGCGCTTCTCGCGACGGCGCCCACCGATGGCCAGCCCGACCCGGAGACGCTCCGACGCGCCCGCCAGATTGCCGCCCGGCTGGCTGTGCCCCGGCCCCGGCGCGACGTCAGCGCCCGGCGCGGCTCCGGTCAGCTCGCCAGCGTCCGGTACCGCGGTGGCTCCGACGACATCGACCTGGACCTGACCGTCGACCAGCTGGTCGAGCACCCGGTGCCTGAAGATGATGACATCATCGTGCGGGAACGAGTTCGCACCAGGCGCAGTGTCGTGCTCCTCGCGGATGTATCGGGGTCGATGCGGGGCGAGCGGGTGCGGACCGCGGCGGCTACCGTCGGCGCGCTCGTCGCTGAGCTGGCCCGTGATGACCTGGCCGTGGTGGCTTTCTGGTCCGACGCGGCAGTGCTGTGCCATCTGGGTCAGCGGATTGGGCCGCAGCAGCTGCTCGACGTCATGCTTCGCATCCCGGCCAGAGGACTGACCAATGTCGCATTCCCGTTGCGGGTTGCCGCGCGTGAGCTCGCCCTCGTTCCCGCCCTGGACGCCCGGGTGCTGATGCTGTCCGATTGCGTACACAACGCGGGCCCGGACCCCCGCCCGTTCGCGGCCCGGCTGCCCCGGCTCGACGTCCTGCTCGACTCCTCCGGCGAGCAGGACCCGGATCTAGCGCGCGACCTGGCGCTGCTTGGCCGCGGCCGGCTGCGTAGTATCCGGACCTACCATGACGTCGCGCCCGCATTGAGCGCGATCTTCGCAAGCTGAGGGGAGAGCTCATGTCCGTCGTCGTTGTCGCCACAATCCTGCCGGTGCCCGAGCACCGGGACGAGGTCATCGCCGCGTTCAAGGAGACGATCGAGCGAGTGCACGATGAGGACGGGTGCGAGCTGTACAGCCTGAACGAGGCCCCGGACCGGCTGATCATGATCGAGAAGTGGGCCAGCCCTGAAGCACTGGCCAACCACAGCAGGGGCGTGAACCTCGCAGCCCTGAACCCGAAGCTGGCTGGCAAGGTGTCAGCCGCGCCGGAAGTCATCGTGCTGCAGCAGGTCCCGGCCGGCGATCCGGTCAAGGGCGCGCTCTGATCAAGCAGGGCAGCTTGTGGGTATGGCCACTGGCATGACGGAGTGGCAGGACTGCCGACCGGAAATCGCCCGGTTCTGGGAGCGGTGGCCTTCCTTCAGGTCTCGTGCGGAGCGGGCTCGGCACGGCGAACTGGACGATCTCGGGCGACAGCTTGACACAGCTGTCGCATTCATTGACCCGCGCCTGTGCTGGGAACTCGGCAAGGCAACCAGCGGATGGCTGCTGGTCGTCACGGCCAATGGCGATCCCGAGGTGCGGTCCACGGCTGAACGATGGCTGCAGGCCGCGCCCGCTCCCGATCCGGGCTGGCGGTTCTACTGCTTCCGCCCAGCCGACCCCGGCGCGCTATCCGGCAAGCTGCAACTCGGCGGCCGGGCAGTCGATCTCGCGGATATCCGGTTCAGGATCGACCGCGACTTCGAGCAGGCACGCATCCACGTGACGGTGTGCCACCCGGAGTTCGCCGCACTGGACGAGGACGCGCGGCTGCAAGCCGTATTCATGGCGCTCGACCGGACGCTCGGGGAGGACCAAGTCCTTCGCTGGGTCGGCGACATCGACACCGCGGCCAGTTCTGGCACCGGGGCAGTGCCCGCCGATCTGGTCGCCGAAGTCGCGGGTCTCGCTAAGGCCTACGCTGCGCCCAAGTCAGTGACCCTGACCGACGTGGCGGCCGACGGGCTGCCGGTGGTCACCCGCACTACTGTTCCGATCCGGCCGATCGATTTCCCGCTCTATGACCAGCATGTCGCCATCTCGGTGGGCTATGCCTCAGCCGGCTCTGACGGGCTGCCCGGGCTTTCGACGCTCACGCGTCTGCAGCAGTTCGAAGACGCGCTGATGGCGCAGGCAGACGGTCAGGCCGTGCTCACCGGGCACGAGACTCACGACCATCGTCGCGTTCTCCACCTTTATGCTGACCCGGTTAGCGATACCGCTGAACGCCTGGACGGCTCGCTGCCGGCCTGGCTGGAAGGTCCCGTCAACGCCAAGGTGACCCTGGATCCCGGCTGGGACGAGATCAGCCATTTCCTGACCTGACGCGGAAGCAAGGAGGACGCCGGTGCGAGTAACCGGTCCAGATGGCTACTGGGTGAGCGACAATCAGGACCTGCTCGACGTCGCCCGGGTGCACAGCTGGCTAAGCCGGGAGAGCTACTGGGCCGCCGGACAGCCCTATGAGGTGACAACGCGTGCCATCAAGCACTCGCTCCCGGTCGGGCTGTACGCACCAGACGGCACGCAGGCTGGCTATGCCCGGCTGGTCACCGACCAGGCCACGATCGCATGGCTATGCGACGTCTTCGTGGATGCCGCGTCCCGCGGCCGGGGCCTTGGCAGCTTCCTTGTCGCTCAAGCCATCGGCCATCCGGCGGTCGCCGGCATCCGTCAGGTCCTCATGGCCGAGCCGGGCCGCAGCCTCTACCGGCGGCACGGGTACGGCGACCTGGTTCGTGCCGAACGATGGATGGAACGTCCGGCTCCCGGAGCCCCGCCGCTACAGGAGCTGGTCGACGGTGATCGGCAGCGAGCGGATCCGCTTGCCGGTGGCGTGGAAGACCGCGTTGGCTATCGCCGCGGCCATGCCGACCAGGCCGACCTCGCCGACACCCTTGACCCCGATTGGATTGAACCGGTCGGGTTCGCCGACGAAGAGCACGTCTAGTTCGGGAATGTCCGCGTTGACCGGCACGAGGTAGTCACCCAGGTTCGAGTTCGTGATGCGGCCGGTGGCCGGATCGGTGACTGTCTCCTCAAGCAGTGCCATCCCGATGCCGCCGACCGTGCCGCCGTTGACCTGGCTGGTAGCGGTCTTTTCGTTGAGGATGCGGCCAGCGTCGACCGCCGACACCACCCGCGCCACCCGCGCCAGGCCCAGATCGGGGTCGACGCGCACCTCGGCGAACCGGGCGGCGAATGCCCCGGCGGGTGCCATGCCGACGTCTTGCGGCTCCGGTGGCGCGCTGTCGCCGTCTGCGGTCAGTCCCTCCAGGCCGTGGCGGGTCAGGATGTCGGAGTAGGCCTCGCCGCGGGCGGCGTCGTAGACGTTGTGGATTCGACCGTCGGCAGTCGTTACCTCATCGAGGCGGCATCCGCGCAGCGGCGAGGCGGGATCGTTCGCGACCATGTCGAGGCAAGCCTGGATGACACCGAGGCAGGCCGCCCTGACGGCAGTGCCCAGGGCCGCCGTCAGACCAGAGCCGCCCTCGAGCGCGCCAGCAGGCATGTCGGTATCCCCGAGGCCGAGCCGGACCCGATCGAGCCCAAGGCCCAGCAGCTCGGCCGACAGCTGGGTCATCACGGTGTAGGTGCCAGTCCCGATGTCGGTGGCAGAACTGCGCACGTAGGCGGTCCCGTCCGCCCTGATCGAGACTCTCGCCTGGCATGGCGGCTGGAACCAGAAGAAGCTGACCCCGGCCATGCCGTAGCCCACCATCCAGTTCCCGTCCCGCATGGAGCCTGGCCGCGGGTCGCGCGCCTGCCAGCCGAACCGCTCGGCGCCCTGCTCGTAGCAGGCGCGCAGCGCCTTGCTGGAAAACGGCAAGCCCAGTTGCGGTTGCACTTCGGCGTAGTTGCGCAGCCGCAACTCGAGCGGGTCCAGGCCGACGGCATAGGCAAGCTCGTCCAGGGCGGATTCAAGCGCGAAGTTGCCCTGCGCCTGACCGGGCGCACGCATCGACGTCGGGTACGGGATGTTCAGCCGCGCCTGAAGGTCCCGGACATCAACGTTAGGGCAGGCATACGCCCAGGCCGAGTCCGCCGCGACAGGCTCGTAATTGTCGTCTTCGATCGCGATCGAGTTCTTGGCTTCGTGATCAAGCACGGTCAGCTGCCCGCCGCGGTCGGCGCCGAGCCTGACATGCTGGACTGTCCTGGTCCGGTGCCCGACGCCGGTGAACATCTCCGGCCGGGTAAGCACCAGCTTCACCGGCCGCTTGGCGGTGCGCGCCGCCAGCACTGTCAGCAAGACGTGCGGCCAGACCCGTAGCGCGGCACCGAAACCGCCGCCCACGAACGGCGCGAGTACCCGGACCCCGCTCTCGGGAACCCCGAAGGCGACGGCGAGCGCTGCCCGGACACCGTGGGGCCACTGGGTGGAGTCGTGGACCGTGAGGGAATCACCGTCCCAGCTCGCGACCGTAGCGAACAGCCCCATCGGGTTGTTGGTCTCATCAGGCGTGCTGTAACTGGCGTCCACTTCGAAGTCGGCGGATGCCTGCCCGGCTGCTACGTCGCCGCGATGCGCGTCCATACCCCACGGATTGGAGACCACTTCCGCCCGCGGGTCATCGAGGTCCAGTAGCGGCTCGGCCGGCTCGTAATCGATCTCGATCAGCCGAGCCGCCGCGGTCGCCTGCTCGGCCGTCTCGGCCACGACGACGCCTACGTACTGCCCGTGGTACAGAATCCGGTCGTCCTTCAGCGGCGGTGGCGGCTGCCGCCAGACCGGGGTATCCGGGCCGCGGACTAGATGCGGGGCGTTGCGATGCGTGATGACGGCAAGTACGCCCGGCGCGGCCTCGGCGGCAGCCGTCTGGATGCCGCGGATCCGCCCGGCGGCCACCGTCGCGCGCACGAGGGCCGCGTGCGCCATCTCGGGGAAGCCGAAGTCGCCCGGGTATGGCGCGGAGCCGGTCACCTTCAGCGGGCCGTCCACCCGGTCAACGCCCGGCCCGATCAGCCGGACAGCCTCCATGGTCGTCATGGCGTCACCCCTGTCACGGTCTGCAGGGCTCGCACCAGCGTCCGTTTGGCCAGCTCGACTTTGAACGTCGTGCCGGGCACGGTGAACGGGTCGCGCACGGCTGCCTCGGCGGCGGCGCGGAAGATCTCGTTACTGACGGGCGCGTCGCGCAGCACGTTCTCGGCATCGAATGCGCGCCACGGGATCGTGGCGACACCGCCAAGGCCGATCCGTGCCTCGCGGAGCACGTTGTCCTCCACGACCACGGCTACAGCAGCCGAGGCGAGCGCGAATTCGTACGAGGTGCGGTCGCGGACCTTGAGGTAGGTCTGCCGCGTGCCGGCCGGCAGCAGCGGGATCTCGATATCGGTGATCAGCTCGCCGTGCGCCAGGACGTTCTCGACGTCGGGACTGCCGTCGGGTTCAAGGTAGAACTCGGTCAGCGGCACGCTGCGCACCCCGCCGGGGCCGAGGATGTGCACGACAGTATCCAGCGCCACCAGCGCCACAGCCAGGTCGGAGGCGTGCAACGCGATGCAGGCGGGCGAAGCGCCCAGGATGGCGTGCATCCGGGCTGGCCCCGTCACCGCCGCGCAGCCGCTGCCCGGCCGCCGCTTGTTACAGGCCTCGACGGCGGGATCGCGGAAGTACCGGCAGCGAGTCCGCTGCAGCAGGTTCCCGCCGATGGTGGCCATGTTGCGCAGCTGGACCGAAGCGCTGAGCAGGAGTGAGTCGCGGACGAAGGGCAGCCGGGCGGACACCGTGGGATCGGCCGCGAGCTCCTCCATCGTCGTGGTCGCGCCGACCCGGATCGCGGCGCCATCGGCGGTTATCCACTTCAACGGGAGCCTGGTGACATCGACCAGCCGCGATGGCGAGAGGATGCCGTCCCTGAGCATCAGGTCCACCTGAGTTGTGCCGCCAGCGACGTAGTCCGCAGCCGGGTCGGCCGTGACCGTGGCGACCGCCTGCGCGGGCTCGGTCGCCGGGACGTACTCGAACGGCCGCATGACTATGCACCTCCTCGCCCGGCGACCTCGCGGATCGCGCCGACGATGTTGGAGTAGGCGCCGCAGCGGCAGATGTTGCCGCTCATGAACTCGCGGATGTGCTCGTCACTGTCGGCTCGCCCCTCGGCCAGCAATCCGACCGCTGACATGATCTGGCCGGGAGTGCAGTAGCCGCACTGGAACGCATCATGGCGGATGAACGCATCCTGCAGCGGGTGGCGAAGTCCGTTGCTCGCCAGGCCCTCGATGGTCACTATCTCCCGGCCGTCACACTTTGCTGCCAGGGTCAGGCAGGAGAGCACCCGCTTGCCGTCGACCAGGACGGTACAGGCGCCGCAGGCACCCTGGTCGCAGCCCTTCTTGGTGCCGGTTAGCCCGAGCCGGTCACGCAGCGCGTCCAGCAGCGTGACTCTCGCGTCGAGTTGTAGCCGCTCGGACTTGCCGTTGATCCTGATTGTGGCTGCGGCCTGCGGAATTGCACTTTGATCGACATCCCTCACGACAACGGCTCCTCTCGGATGGAGTCGAGCTGGTCGCCACGGGAGAGTTCAAAATTGAGCGCTACCCGTCACAAATCCACCGCAAACATGCCGCGAACGTGGTGACATGCCGGGAATGCGTAGGCTCGAATGTCACGAGAAGTGTCTAACCTAATACACTCCGTCATATGACTGCCGTGCTGGGACAGGCCGACAACTACCAGATCGCCGAGGAGCAAGCCGCGCTGCGGCGGGTTGCGACACTGGTCGCCCACGCGGCGCCGCCGGCCGAGGTCCTCACCGCAGTCACCGAGGAAGCCGGGCGGCTGCTGCGCGCCGATCACGCGACGATGGGCCGATACGGCCCAGACTCAACGGTAACGGTGGTAGCCACCTGGGGCAGCGGCCATGCAACCGTTCCTGTCGGTGCCAGGGCAAAGATCGGCGAGCAGGACCTGCACACAATCGTGTTCCACACCGGCCGGCCGTCGCGGATCAACTCTCCCGATGGCCTGTCGGGCAAGGTCGCTGCAGTCGCCCGCGAGTTGGGCGTCTGTGCGGCCGTCGGCGTGCCGGTCAGCGTGGAGGGCCGGCTGTGGGGCTTGATGGTGGTGGAATCCCGCGACGGACCGCTGCCGGCCGGCACCGAGACCCGGCTGGCCGGGTTCACCGAGCTGGCCGCCACGGCGATCGCCAACGCCGAAGCCCAGGCAGCCCTGACTGCATCCCGTGCGCGGATCGTGGCCACCGCCGACGCAACCCGCCGCCGCTTCGAGCGCAACCTGCACGACGGCGCCCAGCAGCGCCTGGTCACCCTCGCTCTGGACCTACGCGAAGCCCGGTCGGCTGTGACCGGTGGAGTAGCTCAGCAGCTTGACCGCATAGCCAACGGCCTAGACGACGTACTTGACGAGCTGCGCGAGATCGCGCGCGGCTTGCACCCGGCCATCCTGGCCGACGGCGGCCTCGGCCCGGCGCTGAAAACCCTCTCCCGGCGATCCCCCATCCCCGTTGACCTTGACATCCAGGTCGACCGGCGGCTGCCCGAGCAGGTAGAGATCGCCGCCTACTACACAGTCTCCGAGGCACTGACCAATACCGCCAGGCACGCCCGCGCCACCACGGCCGGCATCCAGGTCACCGAACGCGACGGCACCCTGCGGATGCTCATCCGCGACAACGGCCGCGGCGGCGCCGACTTCGGCCGCGGCTCCGGCCTGCTCGGGCTCAAGGACCGTGCCGAGGCACTCGGCGGCTATCTCCGGCTCGACAGCCCGCCAGAGACAGGCACGACCCTCGAGGTCACGCTGCCTTTCGACGACCGGCCGGCGTGACCGCCGCGGGAAGGCGGTCACGCCGGTACGGCTAAGGCGCAGCGGTCACCGGTAACTGGTGACGTCGACTGGCTCGACCGTTCCCGGGTTCGTCGAGGTCACCGGTCCGCCAACGCCGTTGATGACGGAGTTGTCGCCGCCCGATCCGGCGATCCAGACCCCGAAGATGTTGTGGAACTGCACTCCGGGCGTGTCCGGCGCCTTGAATGCCTCGGCATCGAACAGCGTCGCCGAGGTGTCGATGAAGACGACGTAGCTTCCCATCCCGTAGCCCTGGAACGTCTTCACGTTCTTCGTGACAAGGAAGGCCGGGTAGCCGTCCTGGCTCGGGCTCGCCATCCAGTCGGCCTGGGTCGGCGGGTCGTAGGGCAACTCGTTCTGGAAGAACACTTCGGTGCCGCCCTGACCGCTCCAGATCACCTCGTTCTTCTGGTAATGCTCGACGGCCAGGCCGTAGGCGGTGACGTCATTGCCGGTGACGATCAGTCCGGTGTCGCCGGTGTTCTGGGTCCAGCCGACGTCGTTGCCATGGTCGGCTCGCCATGCCCAGACGTCGTCGATGATTGAGTTATCGGCATTGTCGAGCAGGCTCACGGTCGCCGAAACAGGCGTAGTCTCCGCACCGCCGATCCGGAAGAACACGTCCTGGATAGTGTCCGGGTCTGCCGCGGTTCCGCCGCTTGAGCCAGGCACTCCGACCGACAGCAGGACCCGCGAGTTCACCGGCCCGGCGTCGATGATCAGGCCGGACAGCTTGACGCCCTTGTTCACGGCGACGACCATGGCCGCGTTCCCGTTCTGAGGCACAAGCGTCGCGAAACCCAGGCCCAGGACGACAGTGTCCGGACGGCTAACCACTATTGGCTGGTTGAGGTCGTAGACGCCGGGCTCCAGGATCAGGTTCTTGCCGTGCGCGAGCGCGGCATTGATCGCCGGCACGGGTGTGCTCGGCGACGCCACGAAGAACTTCGAGAACGCAAGCGACGTGCCTGCCTCTGTGCCGCTGGCCCAGGACGGTCCTGTTGAGTTGTGCTGCACCGTCGGAACGAAGACCCGGTACCCGCCGCCCGAGTCGGTATACAGGAACGGCTCCTCCTCGCTCACCGGACTAGAGGCCAGCACGGTGTTCTGCTCGCACTGACCGGTGAACGCGGCCGCCGGAGCACCCTCAACCCCGGAGAAGACGTTGTTCCAGAGGCCGTTCGGGCAGCCGTTCGCTCCGCCGATCTCGCTGTTGCGGACCATGTACTGCTGGTTGCCGTAGGTGTCCAGATCGCCGGTGATCTCGCTGTCCGCGATGAACCCGCCGCTGGCGTAGTCGTCAGCAGAACAGTAGTCCTGGGCGATAACACTGCCGTTGATGATGGCACGGCGGATCGGAGCTGCCTGCGAGGCTGCCCAGAATTCGGCCGAGTTGGCGCAGCCAGCGCCGTATGCGTCGAGGGCTGGGGGAGCGTAGTCCGGCGTCGACGACGGCAGGTCCACGTTGAGAGTGAGGTTCGACATGGAGCGCCAGAAGTTGTCGTCGGCATTGCAGTCCGAGGTCCCCGCGGTGCAGAGGTTGTTGAACACGTCGATCGCGCCGTCGATGACCGTATCCTGCGGCATATAGCCAAGACCGGCGACCTCGGTGTAATAGCCGACCTGGAAGACCAGCGGATTGGCGGAAGACCCGTATGTTCCCGGCTTGAAGAAGATGGCATATCGGTCGCTGTCAAACTGAGCGGCGACCGGGACCTGCTGGGTCGAGATGTTATTGAGGTCGGCCTGAATCGCCGACTGGCTCATGCTCGGGCTGAATACGCAGACGTTGGGGCCGAAGGCCGGGACGTTCGCGTCCGGGCAGAGTGACGTGCCCGCGGTCCCTGTGCTGGCCATAGACGCCGTGCTGGCCGCTGGCGCCGCCGCCGCAGCGCCTGCCGACACCGCGACGATGCCCGCCGCAAGCGCCGCCGACGCTAACAGCGCGCCGAACCTACCCATTCGGTGGCCGCCGCCTCGGGACCTGGTGTGAGCGAATCCAGACTGGCTGGCTTCACGCATGCTGGCTTGTCCTTTCCTGGCTTTTGCATGCAACGTGACCGAGGCGGGAACTCGGTAGGGTCAAAGTCGAGCGTCGTACGTCAGATCCTGCCCGTCAAGGCGTAAATCAGGCATGCCGGGGAGCGCGTCAACGCCAGAACGGCAGAACCACGCAGGACGGGCGCCGGGCATCTGCGAAGATCTCGAACCGGCACCGCTGTCCCGAGCGCGCCGTGCCGAACGGCTGGCCGGTACCGAAATTCCGCGCGTACCGGGGGAACGCACCACCGCTCACCTGCAGCCTTAGGCGGTGCCCGGCCAGCACCCTGTAGGCCGTCGGATAGAGCTCGATCTCGACGGTGAGGACGCCGTCGGGTCCTGCCTCAACGTCAGCGGCAGGAACGGTATCCGGGCTCAGCCGGCGGATCCCGTCGACTATGTTGCGCGATACGGCCTTCTCGTCCACATCGCACAGCCGGACGAAGACGTCCGCGTACTCAGTCTCGGTACGCACGAAGATGCGGGCCCTCACCGGGCCGACGAGATCCTGATCCGCCGCGAACGGCGTGGAAGTGTAAGTGAGCACATCGGACCGCGACTCGATCGGGCCGTTGTCGACCTGCTTACCCGGTGGCTGCAGCACAGGCCCGCCAGCCGACGGCGTCGGCTCGGCCGGGTCGTACACGAACCAGGCAGGCATTGGATCGCCTGGCTCGGCTTCCGGCGCTAGGCGTCCGGCGGTGCGCAGGTAGTAAGGTGTCGCGACCACCCCTGGCGGCGGCCACTGGCCGAACTTGAGCCAGCTACCGGCCTGCTGGAGGTAGACGCGGACTGGCGGGTCATCGGGCGGCGCACCACCGTCGAAGTGCCGCCGGAGCCAGGCAACGTCCTGCTGGGCCATGGCCCTGAGCTCGCCAGGCTCACCGTGCAGCCACGGACCGACGATAAGAGTCGCTGTCACGCCCACCGTTCTGATGGCCGCGTAGTCGCGCAGCTGCTCTGGCAGGAACAAGTCCCACCAGCCTGTCACCATGCTGACCGGCGGAAGCCTGCTGAGATCCGCACGGTCGTGGTCTGCGGGCGCCCAGAAATCGTCCCCGCACGCCGAGTGATCAACGAAGTCCCGCCAGAACGCGACTGGCGCGCCCGCGACGTCCACGTCGGCGGCCTGAAGCGGAAGCTTCCGCAGGGCCTTCCTCATGCGGGCGATCTGGACCGGGTTCGGCAGCAGCCCGAGCGCAGCGCGCTCTTGCCGGCCGATCTGGCCGCTCCAGTTCAGCGCGTTGCGCAGGCCGGGCGCGCCGTGCTCGTAGAACGCGGCGGTGATCTTCGCGGCCGTGATGTTCAGCGAGACTGACTCCAGCGGGGGATCCACGTACGGCGCGATCGCCCACTGCGTGTGCCCCAGGTAACTGCCGCCAGTCATCGCCACCCGGCCGTCACACCACTGCTGCTCGCGCAGCCACGCAACGGTCGCCAGCCCGTCCGCCTGCTCGTGCAGGAACGGACGGAACTGGCCGCCGGAACCGAACGTGCCGCGGGTGCTCTGCATGAACACCTGGAATCCCCGGCGGGCCAGCGGCGCGGCGAACACCGTCCCGGCCAACCCGGCCCGGCCGTATGGCGAGCGGATCAGCACCACGGGCATCGGGGCGTCGTTACGTGCCGGGCGGTAATGGTCGCCAAGCAATACCACGCCGTCGGGCATCGGCACCGGGACGTCCCGCCGCAGGGTGAACGGCTCGGGGCGCCCCGACAGCCCGATCGCTGCATCGACCGCAAGGCCGGCTATACGCGACAATGGATTCATCAGCGAGCCTCCGGCTTCAGGTTAGAGCGTCAGGCCCCGAATATGCCGCAAGCCAATCGTGGGGCGCAGCTGATCAGCTGGCTAGCGCGCGTTCCCGCCCCGATTGGCGATGCCCTTATTGTTGGCGATATCAGCCTGCACTGCGAAGGGCGGACCCGATGGCGCCGGAGATCAATCTCGTAGACCCTGACGTCTACCGGCGCGGCGGACCGCCGCACGCCGAGTTTGCCTGGCTCCGGGCGCACGATCCGGTGTTCTGGCACGCTAATGGCGGCGAACCCGGCTGGCCGGGCTTCTGGGCAGTGACCAGGCACTCCGACATCGGGCAGGTGTCCCGGCATCCAGAGATCTTCTCTTCCGCAGAGCGCCTGTCCCTCTTCGGCGAAGTGCCGCAGGAGCACGTCGAAATGCAGCGGCTGATGATGCTGAACATGGATCCGCCACAGCACACCAGGCAGCGCGCCTTCGTCAACCGCGGGTTCACGCCGCGGATGATCGAGCGACTCGAAGAGCACATCGCGCAGATCTGCGCCGAGCTACTTGATGAAGTGCAGGCCGCGGGTCAAGCGGACTTCGTCACCGAGATCGCCGCGCCGCTACCCCTGTGGGTTATCTGCGAGCTTGTCGGCGCGCCGGTCGAGGACCGCGACCGGATCTTCGAGCTGTCGAACCTGCTGATCGGAGCCGCCGACCCAGAGTTCCAGGTAGAGCCCGGAGCGCAGCGGAACGCGGCGGCGGAGGTCTATGCCTATGGCGCTGCGCTCGCCGAGCGCCGCCGGGCAGCGCCCGCCGACGACATCGTCACCCGCCTGCTCCAGCCAGACGACAAGGGCGAGGCCCTGACCAGCGACGAGTTCGACCTGTTCTTCATGTTGCTCACTGTGGCCGGGAACGAGACGACCAGGAACGCGGCCGCCGGCGGGATGCTCGCGTTGTTCGAGCACCCGGACCAGTGGAAGCGGCTGCTCGAGGACCCCGGACTCATCCCGACAGCGGCAGAGGAGATCGTGCGGTGGGTCAGCCCGGTCAACATGTTCAGGCGCACGGCAGTGGCGGACACCGAACTCGGCGGCCAGCGAATTGCCGAGGGCGACAAGGTCGTCGTCTTCTATACCTCGGCCAACCGCGACGAGGCAGTGTTCGCCGAGCCTGCCCTGTTCGACGTGGGCCGTGACCCCAACCCGCACCTCGGTTTCGGTGGTGGCGGCCCGCACTTCTGCCTCGGGCGGCACCTCGCCGCGCTCGAGCTTCGCGTCCTGCTGCAGGCGCTGACCGAGCGGATGCCGGGCATCAGGCTCGACGGTGAGCCGGACCGGCTCCGGTCGAATTTCATCAACGGCATCAAGCACATGCCGGTGCGTTTCTAGGAGGTGCTCCCGGCTCCCTATGGATTGGCGTAATACACCCGCCTTCGTAAGACGTCTAAAAGTGAAGGATGGGACTGCCGGTCGGGGAGGGATGCGAGGCGCCATGAGCAATGACTCGGTGAACCGGAATAACAAACTGGCCGTCCTGATCATCGTCATAGCAGCGGCCCTCCTGATGCCGCCGCTCATCGCAAGATTCCGCTGGCTACGTGGGCAGGGAAGTAACCGGAATTCGGAGCCACAGGGGGAGAGCCCCAACACTGTTCCTGATACCTACAGAGGGAAGCATGCAATCAACCGATGCATTTAATGGCCGCCTGGCGTTGAATTAGCTGCCTAGCTGGTCTCGTCAGGCACGTCGAGGCCGATCGAGCGGCGAAACTCACCAAGCCCATCGACGGTCAGTTCGTGCTCGTAGCGGACCAGGTCGGCAGGCTTAAGTACGATGCGCTGGAGGATGGCGCGCTTACCCATGCGGACCCGCAACTCGCATCCGTTCTCGGTGTAGCCGCACTTCCTGCTCACTGCCAGCGAGGCCGGGTTGTCGGCGTAGGCAGCCGAGGTGATCTCCTCCGCATCCAGGCAGTCGAAAGCGAACGCGCAGATCACTTGCCGCATCGCAGTGCCGATGCCCTTGCCCTGGTACCGGCGGCTCAGCCAGGACCCGGTCTCCGCGGTGCGCGTGACCAGATAGTCATGCGTACTGATGCCCTGCGATCCGACCAGTTCACCGTCGTAGAAGACCGCGAAGTCGGCCCCCCATTTGGCCACCGAGAAGCCAGCCCGCTGGCCCCAGTGGAACTGTCCCATGGACCGCGGCATCTCCTCCGGCGGCGTGAGCGACCAGGGCGTGTAGAACGGCATAAAGTCCGGGTCGTGGATACCGGCGACGGCTAGTCCGGCGAGCGGCACGATCAGGTCGTCGGTGATACCCCGAAGTTCGACAGGCCCGGCAGTGATCCGGAGTCCGAGCAGCGGCAGCGCCGTTGCGGCCGTCGTCATCGCCTCGTTTCCTTCCGTTCAGCCCAGAGGTCCGGCCATCTGACCATGAAGCTGCTCTCGCGCGCCACCGGGTTTCTCCCCGCCGCGTTAGCAGGTCGAAAGCAGGCGATCCCGGCTGCGAACCTCGCAGCCGGGATCGGGCCTACCTGTCTTCGTCGCTAACCGCGTGGCGGACAGCGAGTTGTCACGTCACGAACTGGACTTGGTGTAGTACCAGACCTCCGGGTTGAGCGTTCCGGAGAACGGGTTGAGCGGCGTGACCCCGGCCAGGTTCTTCCTGTAGACGAAGAGGTTGGACGCGTTCGGAAGCCAGAGCCACGGCAGTTGCTTGGCGGTGTAGTCCTCGTAGGCGTAGAACGCCGACGAGCTTGAGCCGTACTCGGTCTCATTGATCAGGTTGTTCTCTTCCGTGTTCGAGTAGCCGCCCTGGTTGTTGACGCCGCCGGTGTTGAAGAAACTGGCCCCGGACGGGTCAAGTGAGTACGGGTCGTAACCGAAGTCAGCCAGCTGCCAGCTGCATGTCGAAGCCGGGTGTGACTGTGCGTTGCAGGTACCAGTGGTCGCGATCAGCGTGTTGAACGGCTCAGACTTCAGCACGATCTTGACGCCGGCGGCTGCCTCGGTGGACTGGATCGCGGCTTCCTGCTCGTTGAAGGAGGCTAGTCCGGAGGTGAACTCGAGATTGAACTGCAGCGGCTCGCCTGCCTTGATCCCGGTGCCGCAGTCCGACGCGCCGGTGCCGACCCGCTGGCAGGTCGAGACGCCGTTCGGCACGACCTTCCAGCCATGCGCCTTGAGCAGCGATATCGCCTTCGACGGCGAGTACGGGTACGGCCCGCCCGCCTTCTCTAGCGGCGACACATACGAGCCGCTGGCCAGCACCGGTACCGGCCCGTTGCCCGGATCGGCGTACCCGGCAAAGACCTTGGACACGATCTGGGGCCGGTTGATGAGGTACTCAAGCGCCTGACGGATGTACAGCTGCTGGAGCACCGGGCCGACCGCCGGGCTGTAAAGGTTGGGGATGATCTCGGCCACGCCGGGGATCGGCTCGACTGCCACCGCGTAGCCCTCAGCCTCGAGTGCGCCGATCTGCCGCACGTCGTTGGATGGCAGCCCGGCCAGGTCGAGGCT
>Ga0335074_10003241_pt1 | contig 22158 bp, 21 predicted proteins | sample Lox_Sample_23_FD_206715 | JGI IMG/M metagenome (GOLD analysis project Ga0335074, IMG submission 206715) | Soil microbial communities from Loxahatchee National Wildlife Refuge, Florida, United States - Lox_Sample_2.3 | ecosystem: Environmental > Terrestrial > Soil > Wetlands | place: USA...
ATGACCGCCGTAAGAGCGGCCAGCTCGGCCTCGTCCGGTACACCGCCGCGCACGATCCGAAGCTCCGTCATGGCTGGCTCACAGCGGGATGTTGCCGTGCTTCTTGGGCGGCAAGGACTCCCGCTTGGTCCGCAACAGCCGGAGCGCTTGGATCACCTCGGCGCGGGTCGCCGATGGCTTGATCACCGCGTCGATGTAGCCGCGCTCAGCGGCGATGTAGGGGTTCGCGAAGTGGTCCTCGTAGTCGGCGATCAGCTCGGCCCGTCTCGCTTCCGGGTCCGCCACATCCGCGAGATCGCGGCGATGCAGGATGTTGACCGCTCCCTGGGCGCCCATCACGGCGATCTCGGCCGACGGCCAGGCGAGGTTGATGTCGGCACGCAGATGCTTGGATCCCATGACGTCGTACGCCCCGCCGTACGCCTTGCGCGTGATGATGGTCACCTTCGGGACGGTCGCCTCGGCGTAGGCGTAGAGCAGTTTCGCGCCGCGCCGGATGATGCCGTTCCACTCCTGGGCGGTGCCGGGCAGGAAGCCGGGTACGTCGACGAAGGTCAGCACCGGCAGGTTGAATGCGTCACAGGTGCGTACGAACCGCGCGGCCTTCTCGGACGCGTCGATGTCGAGCGTTCCCGCGAAGTGCATGGGTTGGTTGGCGACAATGCCCAGTGCATGGCCGTCGATTCGCGCGAACCCGCAGACGATGTTGGGCGCGAACAGCGCATGCGACTGAAGGAACTCACCGTCGTCGACCACGTGCTCGATGACCGTCGTGATGTCGTAGGGCTGGTTGGACGAGTCGGGAATGAAGCCGTCGAGGAACCCGTCGGGTTCGAGCTCGTCAAGGTTCTGACCGTCGTACGCCGGGGCCGTCTCCATGTTGTTGCTCGGCAGGAATGACAGGAGTGCGCGGGTGAGCTCGAGTGCCTCGGTCTCGTCGGCGGACATGAAGTGGGCCACGCCGGACTTCGTGTTGTGGCTGCGTGCGCCCCCGAGGTCTTCCATTGTCACGTCCTCGCCGGTGACCGTCTTGATGACGTCAGGACCGGTGATGAACATGTGCGAGGTCTGGTCGACCATGATCGTGAAGTCGGTGATCGCGGGGGAGTAGACCGCGCCGCCCGCGCACGGGCCCATGACGAGCGACACCTGTGGCACGACGCCGCTTGCCATGACGTTGCGGTAGAAGATCTCGGCATACAGCCCGAGGGCGACGACGCCCTCCTGAATCCGCGCGCCGCCGGAGTCGTTGATCCCGATGACCGGGCATCCGGTCCTCATCGCGAGGTCCATGACCTTGCAGATTTTCTCGCCGAGCACCTCGCCGAGCGAGCCGCCGAAGACGGTGAAGTCCTGGCTGAAGACGCAGACCTGCCGGCCGTCGATCGTGCCGTGGCCCGTGACGACGCCGTCGCCGTACGGGCGGGTGAGCTGCATGTCGAAGTCGTGTGCGCGGTGGCGGGCCAGTGCATCCAGCTCGACGAACGAGCCCTCGTCGAGCAACGCGTCGATCCGCTCGCGCGCGGTCATCTTGCCTTTGGCGTGCTGCTTGTCGATCGCGCGCTGCGAGCCGGCGTGCACGGCCTCCTCGGTGCGCTGCTCGAGCTCGGCGATCCGGCCGGCCGTCGTGTGGGGTGCGGGCGTCTCGTCGGGTTGCGCGCTCATGACGCCGTAGCGTACGGCTGATGCCGTCGCGCTGGAGTGACCTGGACCGCCCACCACTGTCGGCGGTTCGGCTCAACCACGCCCTGACCGCCGGACCGGTCTGGCGAGAGATCCGCGTGGTCGAGGCGACCGGGTCGACGAACGCCGACGTCGCCGAGGCGGCGCGCTCCGGTGCGGCCGAAGGCCTGGTTGTGATCGCGGAGGAGCAGCGCACCGGGCGTGGTCGGCTCGATCGCCAGTGGTCATCGCCGCCGCGCGCGGGCGTGACTCTGTCTGCGCTGCTGCGTCCGGACGTGGCGAGCGTTCGCTGGCCGCTGATCCCGCTACTGGCCGGGTTGTCGGTCGTGGCGGCCTTCGACGCCGTCGCCCACGTAGAGGCGGGGCTGAAATGGCCCAACGATGTGCTGATCGGCGGGCGCAAGGTGGCGGGGATCCTGGTCGAGCGGGTAGCGGACGCGGTTGTCGTCGGCATCGGGATCAACGTCTCCACCCGGCCCGAGGAGCTTCCGGTCGATACCGCGACAAGCCTCGCGATCGAGGGGGCCGCGACGGATCGGGAGATCGTGGTGCGGGAGGTCCTGCGCCGGCTCGCGGATCGCTACCGTGACTGGCTCGACACGGCCGGCGATCCGGGGTCGATCCTCACCGACTACCGACGTCGATGCGAGACCATTGGCAGTCCGGTCGAGGTGCAGCTGCCGGGGGGTGCGGTCGCGCGCGGGGTCGCGACCAGGATCGAGGACGGCGGAGGGCTCGTGGTGCAGGTCGACGGCTGCGAGGAGCGCACCTTCCTTGCGGGCGACGTCACCCACGTGCGGAGAGTGAGCTGATCGATGGCGTTCCCCGAGAGCATCCTCGACGACGACGAGCAGGTAGTTCGCAACCTGCGCCCGCACTGGCGACGGGTTGTCGTTCCAGTCGCACTCGTGCCGATCGTCGTCGGCCTCGCGTCGTACGGATGGTTCGCGCTTCCCTCGAACGGCGCGCGGCATTGGTTGCGCGACCTGATCCTCATCGCGGCCATCGTCGTCCTGATCTGGTGGAGTGTCCGGCCGTTGCTTCGCTGGGTCACGACGCGGTACGTCGTGACGAACCGTCGGGTGTTGATGCGCAACGGAGTGTTCTCGCGCACCGGCCGCGACGTTCCGCTCACTCGCATCAACGACGTGTCCTTCGGGCGCACGGTGGTCGAACGCATCATCGGTTCAGGAACGCTGACGATCGAGTCGGCCGGCGACCGCGGTCAGGTGATCCTTCGCGACGTCCCGCACGTCGAGGAGTGCCAGCGTGACATCTACCGATTGGTTGAAAACGAAGCCCAACGCCTCCGGTGAAAACGGGCTGAGCTGCACGCCTGCGGCGTTCTCCCTCGCTTGCGTGCCTTAAGACGCGGCGCTCGGTGCGGCCGGGCAGGCGCACAGCTCAACCCGTTTTCGTGGTTCGTGCATGGACGCCTGCGGCGTTCTCCCTCGCTTGCGTGCCTTAAGACGCGGCGCTCGGTGCGGCCTTGCAGGCGCACAGCTCAACCCGTTTTCGTGGTTCGTGCGTGGACGCCTGCGGCGTTCTCCCTCGCTTGCGTGCGGTTACCGGCCGACCCCTGGATCGTCGTCGTCTTCGTCGTCGTCTCCGGCGAGCCGGTATGGGGGGATGATCCGGGTGGTGCCGGCGGGGGTGGTCCATGCGATGGACCCGTCGGGCAGGGTGTGGACTGTCCAGTCGGCGTGGGTTTTGCACCGGTGGTGTCGCCGGCATCGGGGGCGCATGTTCTGCTCGTTGGTGGGTCCGCCGTCGTCGTGCGGGATGGTGTGTTCGGCGTCGCATCGGTCGGCCGGGATCGGGCAGCCGGGGAAGTCGCAGTGCGGCCGGACGGCTTTGAGGAACCGGCGGATGGCGGCGTTCGGCCGGTAGCCGGCTTGCCCGATCGCGATCAACGCGCCGGTGTCTTCCGCGGTGAGGAAGCGTTGCCAGTCGCCGTCGGCGGCGAGCTCCCGTAGGTGCTGCGCGGTGATCGGCCCGTACCCGGTCAGCTCGCCCGGGTCGTCGCGCAACCCGAGCAGGGTCTTGATCCCGCCGGTGACCTGAACCCCGACCCGGTCCCGCGTGGCCGGGGTGACCGGTTCGCCGGTGAGCGCGCCGGTGCACAGGTCGACCAGGGCGTCCGCCCGGGCCTGGTCCATGCTCCGTATCTCGCCCAGGGCGCCGGTCCTGACCTGTTCACGGTCGGCGCGCTTGTAGTCCTGCGCGAGGCGGGTCAGCCCGTTGATCACGGTGATCGCGTCCTGCGCCGGGATCTCGGCGTAGACCCCAGCCATCCCGTCCGGCAACGGCCAGAACGCCACCCGCCGGCCGGTGACCGCCCGGCGGCGGGCGGCGTCCGCGGTCGCGGAGGTGACCTTGAGCACCTCCCGGCGAAGCTTGCGTCGCCACGCCCGCACCTCCCGGTCGAGCTGCCAGGAACGGACCATCGCCCGGTCGACCTGCTCGGTCTGCCCGCCGGTCAGCCCGCTGGTCGCCTCGACCACCGCCCGGGCCATCGCCCAGCTGATCTCACCGCGTTCCAACGCCGAGCGGGTCCCGGGCAGCTCGCGGAGCACACGGCGCGCGGTGTGCAGCTCACCGGTCGCGGCGGTCACTGTCGCCCCGGTGATCAACGCGACCGTCTCCGGACCGAAATCATCGGTGCCGAACGGCCCGGACACCGTCTCCTGGGACTCCGCGGCCCGCACCACCGCCTCCGCCCGGCGCAGGTTCGCCCAGGCCAGGGACCGCTCCCAGCAGCCCAGCACCCGCTCGTGCTCACGGTCGCAGAGCTGCTCCTCGCGCAGGTGATCCAGCACGGACAGCATCCACACCCCGGGCGGCTCCACCTCGAGCTGGTCGAGCAGCTCGGACGGGGTCGCGCCGAGCAGATCCGCGACGCTGGCCGCGCAATCGGGCTCGATCACCTCGAACACGTGTTCGATAATAACGGAGCGCTTCGACAACCACGACGGCAATCCACAGCCTCCGGAGTCGGTCACCTTGGAGCGGGCTTTGTCGTGGTGGTTGCTGAACCCGGTCGGGGCGACAAACCTGGACCCGTGACCGACGGCTCGCCGACACCTGCAGCGGCCGAGCGCGCGGCCCCGGTGCGCGGTTCGGCGCCCGGACGCCTGATCGAGTCGGTCGTGCGCACGGTTTGTGGATGCGGGGTCGACCGGATCGTCCGGCTCACGGCCGGTGGTCTCAACGAGGCCTACTGCGCGCGGCTGGCGACCGGCGACCGGGTCGTCGTACGCATCGCTCGCCGGCCCGTTCCCTGGTTCACCGACGAGGCGCACGTCATGGCGCAGGCCGCCGCTGCCGGCGTGCCGACGCCGGAGGTCCTCGGCGTCGAGCACGTGGAGCACGGCGGCGAGCTGCTGTCGTTGTCCATTCAGCGCTTCGTGGCGGGCCGCCCGCTCGACGAGCTCGCCGACGAGTTGTCGCCTTCGGACGTCGAGCGGTTGGTGGTGGACGCGGGCGAGCTGCTCGCGCGGGTGCACGGCGTCGCCGCGAGCCTCGGCATCCGCCACGAGCTCCAACCGCCCGACGATCACCTTGTCAGCAGGGTCGTACGAGTCGTCGGCGAAGAGTTCGGTACGCCGAAGGCCGCGGCGGTCGAGCGCGCTGCCGACCTGCTCCGTGCGCGGGTGGCAACCGAGCGGCCGCCGGCGGTCGCGCTCGCCCATGGCGACTGGATGCCCAAGCACCTGCTGGTCGAGGACGGGACGATCGTCGGCGTCATCGACTGGGAGTTCGCCGGCCCCGCGTCGCCGGCGTTCGACCTCGGTCGCTGGGAGGTGTCGGTCGGCGACCGACTGCAGCACGGCCCGGAGCTGCTCCGCCGCGGATACGGACGGGTCGCCGATCCCGACTCCGCCGCTGCCGGCTGGGTCCCGGCGTTCGCCATCGACTGGGCGCTGGAGGTGCTCGGCTGGACCCATCCCGCTGACGCGGCGTATCGGCGGCGTTGCGTGGACGTGCTGGCTCGCTATGCAGACGCGGACCGCTAACGGCAAGGTCGGGGGCGCCTGCGCACTGCGGTCAGAGACTAGTCAGTCCCCGGTTGCACCGTCGATCGCTTCGCGAAGCAGATCCGCGTGACCGTTGTGTCGCGCGTACTCCTCGATCATGTGCACGAAGATCCACCGAATGTCACGCTCGCGCTCCGGATGGTCTCCTCTGCTCGGCACCACTGTCTCGAGCGAAAGGTCTGCGACGGCCGCGCGAGCCAGCTCGCACTCCGCGATGAAGGCGTCGATGTTCACGGCGGCATCTGCCGTGTCGAGCTGGGTGAAGTCCAGGCCGACGCCGTCGGGGTCGTACGGAAACGCGAGGTCCTCCTGCGCGGCATGCATGCGGAACCACCAGCGTTCGACCTCCGTCATGTGCCTGACCAGCCCCAGCAGGGTGAGCTGCGACGGCGGGACGGCATGCCGCTTCAGCTCCTCGGTCGTGAGACCGGTGCACTTCGTCAGCAGCGTTGCCCGGTGGTAGTCAAGCCACTGCTCGAGGCTGGCGCGTTCATCCGAGATCCGGTGTGGCTCGGTCCGCTCGACCTCTGGCGCCGTCCAGTCATCGCTCACCCGGCCACCCAACCACAGCTGAGCCGGAGCCCTTGTTGCTTCGCTAGCGGCTCGGGCCAGGAGGCCTCGCGCTTGTCGTCAGGATCTGCCGGTCCGCTTCGTAGTGCGCGGACGTGCAGGAACATCGGGATCCGGTGCCACGGTCGCGAAGGATCGGGGTCGGTGGGCTCACGGATCCGCTCGATCAGGAAGCCCGCATCCGCGAGCGCGTCGACATAGTCGCTGACCGGCCGATGCTCGCTGTGAAAGGTCATCTGCAAGCCGTCGCGCGCACACCGGTCGGAGTATCGGTGCGCGGCGTACCAGTCGGCGTCGACGACGAAGCGTGAGTCCGGGTCGTCCGAGTCCTCGAAGTGCCCGACTTCGTTGACCGGGTGAACGATGGCCAGTACGAGGACGCCGCCGTCCCTCAACACCCGCCCCGCCTCGGCCAACGCGCCGCGGTAGTCGTCGACGTCCTGCAGCGACATGAATGCAACGGCGAGGTCGGCGCAACCGTCCCGTAACGGGAGCCGCGCGGCGTCGGCCACGACGACCGGACCTTGTGCATCCGGATGCGTCGCGGCGGCGTGTGCCATCGCGTAGGAGCCGTCGAGAGCGACGACCCGATGTCCCAGTAGCGAAAGGTCGCGCGCGACCCGTCCCTCGCCACAGCCGATGTCGACCGTCAGTACGCCGGGAGCGGGTAGGAGGCCGAGCAGCGCCTCGCGATGGAATCGCCAGTAGCTGTCATGGTCAGGTCGCCGGGCCCATTCGATCCACTCCGCCGATGCCTCGTCCCAGGCGTCGCGAAGGCTCATGGCGCACAGTCTGGCGCGCGGCCTACTCGCGGTCCTCCGGCTGCCCGAGGTTGCCGATGATGGCCGCAAACGGCGGGATGACCATCGCGACGACAGACATCACGATCGCCGCGGTGATCGAAAACAGCCGCACGACGGTCCAGGACAGCGTGATCAGCCCGACACACGTGCCCATCAAGGCGAAGTAGGCGCGTCGCCGCGTCACCGTGCCATCGTGCCCCGATCTCCGCTTTGATAGTCGGATGCCCCGGGCGGTGTCGTTGCGCGACCGCGACGAACGGCGGCTGGCGATCGCACTTGTCGCCTCGTTCGCGGCGACGATCGCGGTCGCGATCGGCGCAGCGGCCGTGCGCAGCACGTGGGGCACGTTCGTCGCGCTCGCGGCCAGCGTGGTCGTCGAGCTCATGCTGTCCAGGCGCTCCAACGCGCTGGCCGCCGCGGTGCAGTGGGCCGGTGCGGGGCCGCCGGCGCGGACCGCCTTGCGGCTGTTTCCCGTGGTGCTGCTCGCCGGCCGGGAGTTCAGGCCGGCGGTCGTCATCGGTACGACGGCGTTCGCCGTCGTCGTCGTCGCCACGTCCATGGCGGCAGAGGCTTTGCGGTCGGTCATCGCGCGGATGAGACGGCTGCCACTGGTCAGCCGCAACCTCGACCTCGGCGACTTCGCCGTACCGGAGCTGCCCCCCGCCTGGCTCACCGACTCGGCGGACGCCGACGCCGGCTCCGCCGCGATTGCCGCGTTGGGCCTTGCCCTTGCGGTGTCGAAGTCGCACTCGACCGGCCTGGCCGCGTTCGGGCTCGCGGTCGCATTTGCGGTTGCGGCGAGCCCGGTGACCGTTCTCGGTCTCCATCTCAGCGCCCTCATGCGAGCCAAGCTGCGCGCGCGCCTGACAGAGGCAGCGACGACCGCACTCGAGACCCTCGCGCCCGAGGTGTTGCTCTACTTCGACGCGACGCCGGAAGAGCTCTACCAGGTTCGGATGTGGCTCGACCCGATCGGCCGACTCGGGCGGTCGGCGGCGATCGTGCTGCGCAGCTACGAGGTCTTCGATGCGCTCACCGATACGACGCTGCCCATTGTGTGCAGCCCGTACAACGGGACGATTGCCTCGATCCCGCTGCCCTCGCGAGTGGTGGTGCTGTTCCCGACTCACAGCGGCAACAACCTGTCGATGCTGCGCCGGCCCGAGACCCGTAGCGCCTTCATCGGTCATGGCGACAGCGACAAGCCGGACAGCGTCAACCCGTTCGCCCGCGTGTACGACGAGGTCTGGGTGGCCGGCGCGCTCGGCCGCCGCCGGTACGAGGAAGCGGGCGTGGGCGTCGCGGACGGGGCCATCGTGGAGGTCGGCCGGCCCCAGGTCGAAGGCGCCAGCCGGCGGCCGCCCAAGGAGCCGACCATCGTGTACGCGCCGACCTGGGAAGGCTGGGGGGACGACCCGCATCACAGCTCGCTCGGCCAGGTCGGCCTGCAGATCATCGAGCGGCTGGTCGATCGCTCCGATGTCCGGGTCCGCTACCGCCCGCACCCGCTCACCGGCCGGCGTGACCCTCGGCTGCGGGCGGCGCACCGGCGCATCGTGGCGCTGGTCGGCCAGGTGCCGCCCGACGAGCCGCTCGCCACGACGCTGGCCGGCGCGTCCGGCCTGATCGGCGACGTGTCGAGCGTCATCAACGAGTTCCTGCCGTACGACCGGCCGTACGCCGTACCCGACACCCGCGGCCTCGGCTCAGCCGGCTTCGTCGCGCGCTTCCCGTCCGCGGCCGCGGCGTTCGTCATCGGCCCGGATCTCGACCGGCTCGACGCGTTCGTCGCTGCCGCTCTCGGCGGCCCGGATCCGACGTCGACCATCCGCGGGGACCTGTTGGAGGTCGCGCTCGGCGATCCCTCGACCGGCCAGCAGCGCTTCGCCGACGCGGTGGGACGGCTGCTTCGCGCACCGTAGGGTGAGAAGCGTGAGTGACCTGCCCGCCGCGATCAGCGTGCGCGAAGTGGGCCCGCGCGACGGCTTGCAGAACGAGGCTCCCGTGCCGACGGACGCGAAGGTCCGGCTCGTCGACACCCTGTCCGACACCGGGGTACGCCGGATCGAGGCGGTCAGCTTCGTGCATCCGCGCGCCATCCCGCAGATGGCCGACGCCGACGACGTCTGGGCGTCGATCGCGCGCGCCGACGACGTGCGCTACTCCGCGCTCGTGCCGAACCTGCGCGGCGCGCAGCGTGCGCTCGACGCCGGCTTCCGCGAGATCGAGGCGGTCGTGTCGGCCTCCGAGACTCACAACCGAAAGAACGTCAACCGTTCCACTGAGGAGTCGCTTGACGACATCGCGGGGCTGATCGACCTCGCCCACCAGGCGGGCAGCTCGGTGCAGGTGATCGTCTCGACCGCCTGGGGATGCCCTTACGAGGGGGAGGTCCCGGTCGAGCGGGTCGTCACCGTGGCGAGCCGGGCGATCCGTGCCGGGGCCGACAGTGTGTCGTTCGGGGACACCACGGGCATGGCCACTCCGGGCCGCGTCACGCGCCTGGTCGGCGAGTTCCGCTCCGCCCATCCCGATGCCGCGCTGAACCTGCACTTCCACAACACCCGAGGCACCGGCCTGGCGAACGTGATGGCGGCGCTCGAGCTCGGGGTTGCCGACTTCGATGCGAGCGTCGGCGGGCTCGGCGGATGCCCGTACGCGCCCGGTGCGAGCGGCAACATCGCGACCGAGGAGCTCGTGCACATGGTCGAGGACATGGGGGTCGCGACCGGCATCGACCTCGAGGCGATGATCGACGCCGCTGCGACCGCCGAGCGGATCATCGGGCACACGCTGCCCAGCCAGGTGCTGCGCGCCGGACCCCGGACGAGGACCACCGCCGCGTGAGCGCTGCACCCACGACGGTCGTCTTCGACCTTGGCAACGTCCTGCTCGACTGGGACCCGCGCACGCTGTTTGCGCGCTTGATCGAGGACCCGGACGAGCTGGACCACTTCCTCGGCGAGGTGTGCACCCGCGCCTGGCACGACGCGCAGGACCGGGGCCGGCCCGCTGAAGAGGCGATCGCCGAGCTGGCCGCGAAGTTCCCGGAGTACGCCGATCTGATCGCGGCGTACTACGCGCGCTGGCCGGACATGACCACCGGCGCGATGCCGGCCTGCGTCGACATCGTGCGCGAGCTTCGTGGCGCCGGCATCCGGCTGGTGGCCCTGACCAACTGGCCGGCCGACACCTTCGAGCCGGCGCGCGACCGGTTCCCGTTCTTCGCGTGGTTCGAAGGCATCGTCGTGTCGGGTCAGGAGGGCATCGCCAAGCCCGACGAGGAGATCTTCCGCCGGCTCCTCGACCGCTACGACGTGGACCCCGCGACCGCGGTCTACGTCGACGACACGCAGGTGCACGTCGACACTGCAAGCCGACTCGGCATGACCGCCTTCCGCTACCGCGACGCGGCGTCCCTGCGCAGGGACCTCGCCGGCACCGGGTTGCCGGTCGCCGCCGACATCGGCATCCGGCCGGCAACGGCGGACGACCTGGCCGCGATCGATGCGATCTACAACCATTACGTGCGGGAGACCGTCTCGACCTTCGACGTCGAGCCGATGACCACCGGCGAGCGTGCGACCTGGTTCAGTCACTACGCCGCCTCCGGGTCGCACCGGTTGCTGGTGGCGACCCGTGAGGACCGGGTCGTCGGGTACGCGGCGAGCAGCCGCTTCCGGCCGAAGCCGGCGTACGACCCGTCGGTCGAGGTGACCGTCTACCTCTCGCCGGACGCCACCGGCCACGGCGTCGGCTCGCTGCTCTACCAGCAGCTGTTCGCCGAGCTGCGATCGGAGCCGGTGCACCGCGCGTACGCCGCGATCGCGCAGCCGAACCCGGCGTCGGAGGCGCTGCACCGGCGGTTCGCGTTTCAGGAGGTCGGAACGTTGCACGAGGTCGGCCGCAAGCACGGGCGCTGGGTCGACGTGCTGTGGATGCAACGACCGGTGCCGTAGCCTTCGGCTTCGTGAGCGACCTCCACGACCAGCGCAGCCGGATCGAGGCCGGTGGCCCGCAGAAGTACCACGAGGCGAACGCCGAGAAGGGCAAGCTGTTCGCGCGTGAGCGGATCCGGCTCCTCGTCGACGAGGGCTCGTTCGTCGAGGACGGGATGTTCGCCAACGCGCTCGCCCCGGATTTGCCCGCCGATGGCGTCATCACGGGCGTCGCGCGGGTCGATGGGCGCCCGGTCGCGGTCATGGCCAACGACTCGACGGTCAAGGCCGGCTCGTGGGGAGCGCGCACCGTCGAGAAGATCGTGCGGATCATCGAGCAGGCCTACCGGCTCGGCATGCCGATGGTGTGGCTGGTCGACTCCGCCGGCGCACGGATCACCGACCAGATCCAGATGTTCCCCGGCCGCCGGGGCGCCGGGAAGATCTTCGAGAACCAGGTCCGGGCGAGCGGTGCGATCCCGCAGGTGTGTGCGCTGTTCGGCCCGAGTGCTGCCGGCGGTGCCTACATCCCCGCGTTCTGCGACGTGGTGGTCATGGTCGACGGAAACGCCTCGATGTATCTCGGCTCGGCCCGCATGGTCGAGATGGTCACGGGCGAGGTCACCACGCTCGAGGACATGGGCGGCGCGCGCATGCATTGCACGGTGTCCGGCCTCGGCCACTTCCTCGTCGACGACGAGCCCACCGCGATCGAGACCGTCCGCAGCTACCTGTCCTACCTGCCGTCGAGCTGGATCCAGGCACCACCGGTGACGGAGCCGGCGCCGCCGGGCAAGGGCGACCTCCGCGCGCTGATCCCCGAGCAGGAGCGGCAGGCCTACGACATGCGCCGCTACGTCAAGGCGCTGGTCGACACCGACTCCTTCTTCGAGATCCACGCGTTGTGGGCCAAGGAGGTCGTCGTCGGGTTCGCGCGGCTCGACGGGCAGCCGGTCGGCATCGTCGCCAACAACCCGATGATCAAAGGCGGGGTGCTGTTCGTCGACTCCGCGGACAAGTGCACGCGGTTCATCGACCTGTGCGACGCGTTCAACCTGCCGCTGCTGTTCCTTGCCGACGTTCCGGGCTTCATGGTGGGCACTGCGGTCGAGCGGGCCGGCATCATCCGGCACGGTGCGAAGATGATCAGCGCGGTGTCGGATGCGACGGTCCCGAAGATCTGCGTGGTCGTCCGCAAGGCTTACGGCGCCGGTCTCTATGCGATGTGCGGACCGGGATTCTCACCGGACGCGACGCTTGCGCTGCCGACCGCGATGATCGCGGTCATGGGCGCCGAGGCGGCCGTCAACGCGGTCTACTACAACCGCATCATGGCGATCGACGACGAGGCCGAGCGGGCAGATTTCGTCCGGTCGAAGCGCGAGGAGTACGACGAGGACATCAACATCGTGCGACTGGCCGGCGAGCTCGTGGTCGATGCCATCGTCGAGCCGGAGGACCTGCGCGCAGAGCTGATCGAGCGGTTCGCGGTGTACCGGTCGAAGGATCGCGAGTTCTCGCACCGCCGCCACTCGGTGCGCCCGGTCTGACCCTCAGACCAGCGCTTCGTGCGCGGCGCTGTCCGTCGGATCGGGGTCGGAGGTCTCGCGGAACACCCAGCGGCGGAAGGACCAGAACCGCCAGACCGTGCCGAGCAGCGTGCCGATCAGCGTCGAGGAGATGTTGTAGGCCAGCGGCGAGTGGTAGCCGAGGACGTACTCACTGAACCCCACCGGGAGCTCCGAGATCACCAGCCCGACCGCGGACAGGAGCAGGAACAGCGGCAGCTCGCGCCGTACTCCGGTCTGGTCCCTGTCCTTCCAGGTCCAGTGCCGGTTGGCGAAGTACGACAACACCGCCGCGATGATCGTTGCGAGCCCGAAGCTGGTCAGCGGTCCCATGTTGAGGCCGAAGTGGAACGCGTTCGACAGCGCGCTCGTCAGCGCGAACGCGATCGCGCCGATCACGCCGAACTTGGCGATCTCGTGAATGAGGTGCTCGAAGGTCTCGTACATGCGACGGACCCACGAAGCGACCATGCTTCAACCCTACGGGGCATGCGAGCATGGACGGCGTGGACCATCGGCTCGACGACGAGCATGAGGCGCTGCGCAAGAGCGTCGAGGCATTCGCCCGCGAGGTAGTCGCACCGCAGGCGGCGGAGGCCGACCGCACCGGCGAGTTCCCGTACCCCGTGATTCGTCAGATGGGTGAGATGGGGTTGTTCGGCCTGCCGTTCCCCGAGGAGTACGGCGGGATGGGCGGGGACTTCCTCGCGCTGTGCATCGCGATCGAGGAGCTTGCCCGCGTCGACTCGAGTGTTGCGATCACCCTCGAGGCCGCCGTCGGCCTCGGATCGATGCCCGTGTACCGGTTCGGCAACGACGAGCAGAAGCAGCGCTGGCTGCCGTCGCTGTGCAGCGGCGCGGCACTCGCCGCGTTCGGGCTGACCGAGCCGGGCGGCGGCTCTGATGCCGGCAATCCGCGCACGCGCGCCGTGCTCGACGGCGGAGAGTGGGTGATCAACGGCACCAAGGCCTTCATCACCAACTCCGGCACCGACATCACCAAGCTGGTGATCGCGCTCTGCCGTACGGGTGAGACGGCGGACGGCCGGCCCGAGCTCACCTCGATCATGGTGCCGCTGCCCAACGAGGGGTTCAGCGCGTCCAAGAAGTACGACAAGGTCGGCTGGCACGCGAGCGACACCCGCGAGCTGTCCTTTGTCGACTGCCGCGTGCCGGACGACAGCGTCCTCGGCGAGCGTGGACGCGGCTACGCGCAGTTCCTCTCGACCCTCGACGAGGGCCGGATCGCGATCAGCGCGCTCGCGGTCGGTCTCGCGCAGGGCTGCGTGGACGAGTCGGTGCGCTATGCCCACGAACGGCAGGCGTTCGGCGCCCCGATCGGGACCTACCAGTCGGTGGCCTTCCGGATCGCCGACATGGAGGCGCGCACGCACGTGGCCCGCTGCGCCTACCGCGACGCGGTGCACCGGATGCTGAGCGGCGCGGCGTTCAAGCGGGAGGCGGCGATCGCGAAGCTCTACTCCTCGACGATTGCCGTCGACAATGCGCGCGACGCGACCCAAGTGTTCGGCGGCTACGGGTTCATGAACGAGTTCCCCGTCGCCCGGCACTGGCGCGACGCCAAGGTGCTGGAGATCGGCGAAGGCACCTCGGAGATCCAGCGCATGTTGATCGCCCGCGAGCTGGGGCTCTAGGGCGGCCCGATGCCTGACAGCGTGACCGGGTTGCCGGTCGTGGGAATGGTCGGCGCCGGGCAGCTGGCCCGGATGACCCACCAGGCGGCGATCTCGCTCGGCCTGTCGCTGCGCGTGCTCGCCGACTCCCCGACCGATGGCGCAGCGCTCGTCACCCCGGGCGTCGAGATCGGCGCGGCTGATGACCCGGACGCCGTGCAGCGCTTCGCCAAGGCCTGCGACGTCGTGACCTTCGACCACGAGCACGTGCCGGGCGAGCTGATTCGCGAGCTCGCCGGCTCCGGCGTACCCGTTCACCCGGGAGCCGATGCGCTGCACTACGCCCAGGACAAGCGGGCGATGCGGCGGCGGCTCGAGGAGATCGGGCTCATCGTCCCGGTCTGGTCCGACGACCCGTCCGCGCTGCCGAGGCCCTACGTCGCGAAGGCGGTCAAGGGCGGGTACGACGGGCGCGGCGTGTGGTTCGTCGACGAGGGCGACTCGCTGCCCGAGGTCGACCTGATCGTCGAAGAGCGGGTGTCAATCGTCCACGAGCTGGCCATCCAGGTTGCGCGCACGCCGTCCGGCCGCGTGCGGTGCTGGCCGGTGGTCGAGACCGTGCAGCGGGACGGGATCTGTGTCGAGGTGGTCGCCCCCGCGCCCCGCCTGAGCACCTCGCTCGCGGCTGAAGCCGAACGCATCGCCACCCGGATCGCGGTCGAGCTCGACGTGGTCGGCGTACTCGCCGTCGAGCTGTTCGAAGCGCCGAACGGTCTGGTCGTCAACGAGCTCGCGATGCGGCCGCACAACTCCGGCCACTGGTCGATCGAGGGGTCGACCACGGACCAGTTCGAGCAGCATCTGCGCGCGATTCTGGACTGGCCGCTCGGTGACGTCCGGCCACGGGCGAGGGTGACCGTCATGGTCAACGTGCTCGGCGGACCGTCGACCGACCTCGCGGCCAGCCTGCCGGCCGCGCTCGAGGCCGCGCCGACCGCGTCGATCCACCTCTACGGGAAAGCTGCTCGACCGGGGCGCAAGATCGGCCACGTGACCGTGTTGGGGGACGACCTGGTCGATGCGCGGGCGGCCGCGCGCCGAGCGGCGTCGATCCTGAGCGGGGAGGGCCAGTGAGCGGCAACGCGTCGGTCGGCATCGTGATGGGCAGCGACTCGGACTGGGCGACCATGCAACCGGCCGCGGCCGTGCTGGCCGACTTCGGTGTCGAGACCGAGGTGCGGGTCGTCTCCGCTCATCGCACACCGCAGGACATGCTGGAGTACGCCGCGAACGCCGCCGGCCGCGGGCTTCAGGTCATCATCGCGGGCGCCGGCGGTGCGGCTCATCTGCCCGGGATGCTCGCCTCGTCGACGCCGCTCCCGGTGATCGGCGTCCCGGTCCCGTTGGCCCATCTCGACGGAATGGACTCGCTGCTGTCGATCGTGCAGATGCCGGCCGGCGTACCGGTTGCGACGGTATCGATCGCGGGCGCGCGCAACGCCGGGCTGCTCGCGGTGCGCATCCTGGCAACGTCGAACGACGCGCTGCGCGAGCAGATGGTGCGCTTCCAGGACGAGCTGAAGGAGACCGCGCGGAGCAAGGACACCGCGCTGCGCGCCCAGCTCGGCGACGGCTCGAGTCCACGGTGACGCAGGCGAGCACGGCTGCGGCGCCCGGCCCGCTGGTCGCGTGGACGGTCGAGGTCGACGACCCGGGCGAGCTGCTGACCTGGCTCCCGGCGGGGGAGTCGTTTGCGTTTCTGCGCGGTGGTGACGGGATCGTCGGATGGGGTGAGGCGGCTCGGCTCGCCACCGACTCGGCGGCGGACGTGCAGGAGCTGCTCGGCTCGATCACGACCCGCGACGACGTCGGTGTCGCCGGCTGCGGCGCGGTCGCCCTGGTCTCGCTCGGTTTCGCCCCCGGTGTCGACGCATCGGTTGTCGTGGTGCCCAAGGTGGTCCTCGGTCGCCGCGAGGGCCGCAGCTGGCTGACCCTCGTCACACCGCCCGGAGCGGTCGAGGTCCCTGCACTGCGCCGCCGGCCGGTCGCGGCCGCCAGCAACCCGCCCACCGCCGTCTCTGCTGAGCTGCCGAGCGAGGCCGAGTGGCACGAGGTGATCGCGACGGCGGTGACCGCGCTGCGCACCGGCCGGCTCGAGAAGGTGGTGCTCGCGCGGGCCATCGAGGTGACCGCCCAGTCCGACCTCGACGGGCGGGCGGTGGCGGCCCGGCTGGCCCGCCGTTTCCCGTCCTGCTTCACGTTCCTGTGCGACGGGTTGGTCGGCGCATCTCCCGAGCTGCTGATCCGCCGCCTCGGCCGGCACGCCGAGTCGCTCGTGCTGGCCGGAACCGTACGCCGCGGAGCCACCCCCGAGGAGGATGCCGAGCTCGAGCGCGAGTTCCTGGCCTCGACGAAGGACGCCGAGGAGCATCGGTTCGCTGCCGAGTCGGTGCGCGACCTGCTCGCCGAGGTCGCAATCGACGTCGTCACCGACGAGCGCCCGCAGCTGCTGCGGCTGGCCAACCTCAGTCATCTGGCCACCCATGTCGACGCCTGGCTGCCGGTGCCCGCACCTTCGGCGCTGGCGCTCGCCGCGCTGCTGCATCCGACCGCCGCCGTCGGCGGCACGCCGCGGCCGGCAGCGTTGGAGCTGATCCGGGAGCTCGAGGCGGCACCGCGCGAGCGTTACGCCGCGCCGATCGGGTGGGTCGACGCCAACGGCGACGGCGAGTTCGCGATCGCGCTGCGATGCGCGCAGATCAGTGGCCCGCGGGCCCGGCTGTGGGCGGGCGGCGGCATCATCGGCGACTCCGACCCGGCCGCGGAGGTCGCCGAGACGACGGTGAAGTTCGACGCGGTGTTGTCCGCGCTCGGTTAGTCGAGGCGCCGGCGCAGGAAGTCCACGGCGCGCTGCCAGGCGATGCCGGCCTGGGTTTCGTCGTACGTGCCGAGCTTGTCGAACTGGTTGTGGAAGGCGTGGCCGGCCGGGTAGAAGAAGAACTCGACCTCGGTCCCGGACTCGCTGCGGATCTGCGCTTCTTGCGCCCGCGCGTCGTCGGCCGGATAGAACTCGTCGTTCTCCGCGTAGTGGCCCTGCACGGCCGCGGTGATGCCGTTGAACTGGTCGGGTACGCCGGGACCGACGCCGTAGAAGGGCACGGCTGCTCCGACCTTCTCACCCTGCTGCGCGGCCAGCAGCAGCACGAACCCGCCGCCCATGCAGAAGCCGATCGCGCCGACCTGGGTTCCGGTGACCGCGTCGAGCCCGAGCAGGTAGTCGACCGCGCCACCGAGGTCGCGGGCCGCCTGGTCGACCGGAAGCGCCGACATCATCGCGCCCGCCTCGTCCGAGTCGTGTGCGACCTTGCCGCCGAACAGGTCCGGCGCGAGGGCCACGAAGCCTTCGGCGGCCAGCCGGTCGGTGGCACCGGCGACGTAGTCGTCGAGGCCCCACCACTCCTGGATCACGATCACCCCCGGACCGCTGCCGGACGGCGGAAGCGCGAGGTAGCCGTGTGCGGTCCCGCCGTTGCTGGGGAACTCGACGTTCTGGCGCGGGTTCTCGTCTGCCATCGATCGATCCTTCGGGTCGAGGGAGCGTGCTCCTTCCGTGACCTTACGGCCGGACGTCATGAAGGGTTCCCGCCGGGTGGGCTTCCAACGCGACGTCAGAGGTGCGGATTGATCGCGCGCAGCCGGGCGTGCAGGGCGGCGTTCTCCCCGCGGTCGGTGCGGATCTCGACGATGCGTAGGCCGCTCGGGTTGCTGAGCAGGTCGGCGAGCCCAGCGGCGTGGGTGACCAGACGGTGTTCGACGTCGTACGCCGCGGCGAATCGTTCCAACGACAGGCCGTGCGGCGTTCCGAACAGTCGCTCGAAGTCGGCCGGCGCGACCGCGCTGCGCTGTGGCAACAGCGAGAAGATGCCGCCGCCGTCGTTGTTGATCACGATGTAGGTGACGTCCGGGCGCCGGTCCGGACCGGGCAGCAGGCCGTTGCTGTCGTGCAGCAGGGAGAGGTCGCCACAGAGCGCGACGGTGGGTCCTCCGGCACGCGCGATCGCGATCCCCTGGGCGGTCGACACGAACCCGTCGATCCCGCTCACGCCGCGGTTGGCGAGCACCTGGATGGTCTCGCGCGGGTGCATCACCACGTCGAGATCGCGGATCGGCATCGATGAGCTGACCACCAGTGCCGTGCCGTCGGGGACCAGGTGTGCGACGTCACGCGCGACGCGCGGCTCGCTCAGCCGGTCGGTCTCGTCGAGTGCCGCGTCGACGGCGGCCGCCACGGAACCTGCGGCCGAGTGCCACGCGAGGGCCCACTCGGCGGGCGCCGGAGGAACGTCGACCTTCGCGAGCACGTCAGCCGGCGCGTAGACAACCGCCTGCGCCGCGCGGGTGACATCCCATGGACCGCCATCGGGCGACAGGACGACGTGGGGTACGCCGGCCAGCCACTCGAGCAGCGGTCGCGACAGGCCCACTCTGCCGACGACAAGGACCAGATCCGGGCGGTGTCCCTCGGTGAATCGCTGGTCGCGGAGCACGCCGTCGGTTGCCCGAAGTGCCATCGAGCCGCCTCGCGCGCCACTGTGCGGCTCGGCGATGAGCGGCCAGTTGACGCGCTCGGCGAACTCCTTCACGGCCGCGCCGATCGGCGCTCCGCATCCGCCTGCGATGACCACCCCTGACCGAACGCCGGTGAAGGCGCCCCCCAGCCGCTCCGGCAGCTCGGCGCCTTGGTCGGCGACCGGCTCGCTCTCTGCCGGGGCGCCGAGGCCGAGCTCGAACCCGAAGCCGACGCCGTCGTCGACCGGGATCAGCGGCTCACGCAGCGCGAGGTTGAGCTGCACCGGTCCCGCTGGGTGGCCACCGGCGCCGAGGCAGCGCTCGACCGCGGTCGCGACCAGCGAACGCCACTCGCGAACGCGGTCCGGTCCGGGCGCGGGCGCGTCGACATCGCCGGCCCAGCGGACGGCGCCGCCGTACAGCCCGGACTGCTCGACGGTCTGGTTGGCGCCGATCCCGTGCAGCTCGGCCGGCCGGTCGGCGGTCAGCGCGAGCAGCGGCACGCGCGCGAGGTCGGCCTCCATCACCGCGCCGTGCAGGTAGGACGTCGCCGTGCCCGAGGTGCAGAGCACGGGTACGACGCGCCCGCTCGCCTTGGCGATGCCGAGCGCGAGATAGGCCGCGGAGCGCTCATCGATGCGGACGTGCACCGCGATCCGCGAGTCCTCGAGAAGTGCCAGTGCGAGCGGCGTCGAACGGGAGCCGGGTGCCAGCACGGCGTGCCGCACCCCACGGCGGGCCAGCTCGTCGACGAACACGAGGGCGAACGCGCGGCCCGCGTTCTCGGCGCCGATAGGCGGCTCAGCGGGCATCGAGCACCGCTTCGGCATCGGCCAGCCGCCGCGACCACCAGGCAGCGACCTCGGGAGCCGGCTCCGCGCGCCCGATGAGGTCGGGCTCGGGAGCGCTCAGCAGCACCGGCAGGACGCCGTCCCGCGGCACCAGGGACTCGGAGCAGACGTCTCCGTCGATCAACGTCATGGTGCCGAGGCCGCAGGCATACGGCAGGTCCGGCAGCGCACCCGCCAGCGCGAGGCCGGCGGCCAGCCCGACCGAGGTCTCGACCGCGCTCGACACCACGACCGGCAGCCCGCAGGCTTCGGCGACCTGGAGGCAGGCCCGCACGCCGCCGAGCGGCTGCACCTTGAGCACCACCACGTCGGCCGCCTCCAACCCCGCGATGTTGAGCGGGTCCTCGGCGGTTCGGACCGACTCGTCGGCGGCGAGCGGCACGTCGACCTTGCGCCGCAGCGCAGCCATGTCGGCGAGCGACGAGACCGGCTGCTCGGCGTACTCGAGGTCGAACTCCGAGAGCTCGGTCAGCGCGGTGACCGCCTCGTCCAGCGACCAGCCGGCGTTCGCGTCCACCCGCAGCCGGCCGCCGCGGCCGAGGGCGTCCCGGACCGCCTCGACCCGCGCGATGTCATCCGCGAGCGCCTGGCCGCGCTCGGCGACCTTGACCTTCGCGGTGCTGCATCCGGATGCGGCAACCATGGCGTGGGCCTGCTCGGCTGGCACGGCCGGGACCGTGGTGTTCACCGGGATCCGGGTGCGCAGTGGCGGTGGCCAACCCTGGTGGGTGGCTTCCCGGGAGGCGGCGAGCCAGGTCGCGGCGACCTCTGCGTCGTAGTCGGGGAACGGCGAGAACTCGCCCCAACCGGCCGGACCGGAGATGACGATGCCCCGGCGGCGCTCCTGCCCGCGGAACCGGACCCGCATCGGGAGGTCGAAGGCGGCGACCGTCACGCCAGCAGCAACCCGGCAGCGAGCAGCACGGCCACCGCGAGCTCGAGCCGGCCGGTGCCGCCGAGCGCAGGGATCAGCGCCCGGCCGACGCCCCCGCCGCGTACGGCGCTGACCGGCTCGCGGGCGAGCGGCAGGGCGAGCACGCTGAGCAGCGGCCAGGCCGAGCGGGCCGCGAGCGGTTCACCGACCACCGCGAGCAGGATGCCGGCCGCGACGGCCACGACGAACAGCTGGCGGGTGCGCGCCTCGCCGATCCGTACGGCGAGCGTGCGCTTGCCGGCGATCGCGTCGGTCGGAACGTCACGCAGGTTGTTGACCACGAGGATCGCGACCGCGAGCACGCCGGTCGACACGGCGGCGATCCATGCGGTGGCGGGCAAGGTCCGGTGCTGGACGTAGGACGAGCCGAGGGTCGCGATCAGGCCGAAGAAGATGAAGACGAACAGCTCGCCGAGCCCAGCCGATGCATAGGGTCGCGGGCCGCCGCTGTAGCCGAGCAGCGACACGAACGCGCCCAGCCCGATCAGCAGCAGCCACCACGACACCATCGCGGCCAGTGCGAAGCCGGCGGCGCCCGCGACGACGATCGCGAGCCCGACCGCGACCAGCATCGCGCGCGGGCTCACGATGCCGCTGGCGACCGCGCGGCGCGGCCCGGCGCGCTGCACGGTGTCGACGCCCCGGACCCCGTCGAAGTAGTCGTTGGCGTAGTTGACGGCGACCTGGATGGCGAGCGCGACCACGACGACGAGCAGGAACCGTCCCCAGTCCACGCCACCCGGACGCGCCCCGGCGGCGGTGCCGACGAGGACCGGCGCAACCGACGCCGGGAGCGTGCGTGGGCGCGCCGCCTCGACCCAGACCCCCATCCGGGTCGGGTGCGGGATCGGTTGCGCCTCGCCCACGCTGCGTACCTCCTCGGTCGCGACGACTTACCGTCGTACCACGATGCCAGTACCGAAGACCGGCCGACTCGTCCCGCTCGCCCTGGCGCCGGGCGCAGGGTTCATCGCTGCACTCGAGGACGCCTGGGGCCGGGGTGATGCGGTGCTGCCGGTCGACTCCAACCTACCCAGGGCGGTCGCCGACCGGCTGCTCGCGACCATGCAGCCCGAGCGGCCGGTGGACCCGGACGTCGCACTCGTCATCGCCACCTCGGGCTCGACCGGCGAACCGAAGGGTGTCCAGCTCACCCGAGCGGCACTGGAGGCCTCCGCCCGGGCGACGCACGACAGGATCGGGCTGGCGCCCCGCGACCGCTGGCTGTCCTGCCTGCCGTGGCAGCACATCGGGGGCATCCAGGTCATGCTGCGGGCGCGGCTGCTGGGCATCCCGCTGGTCGTCCACGAACGCTTCGACGTCGCGCGGTTCGCCGAGACGGACGCCACCCTGACCTCTCTGGTGCCGACCCAGCTCGGCCGGCTGCTCGACGCCGGGGTCGACCTTCGCCGGTTCCGCGTGATCCTGCTCGGCGGCGCGGCGGCGCCGCGGTCACTGCTCGAGCGCGCCGCCGCCGCGGGTGCACCGGTCGTGACGACGTACGGCATGAGCGAGACCGCCGGGGGCTGTGTGTACGACGGCCGCCCGCTCGAAGGGGTCGACGTCCGGAT
>Ga0335074_10003242_pt1 | contig 22156 bp, 14 predicted proteins | sample Lox_Sample_23_FD_206715 | JGI IMG/M metagenome (GOLD analysis project Ga0335074, IMG submission 206715) | Soil microbial communities from Loxahatchee National Wildlife Refuge, Florida, United States - Lox_Sample_2.3 | ecosystem: Environmental > Terrestrial > Soil > Wetlands | place: USA...
AGCCCTGACGAGCAGCGCGCGTCAGGTCAGGAGATTCGCCTTGAATGATCAACCGGCTTCTCCGATGCCCGGCCGCGGATCATCTGCCGGCTCTGCATCAGCGCTGCCGTGTGCAGCATGAGAAACAACGGCACGAGGAACGCCGGGACCAGCAGCAGCGGCAGTGTCGCCATCGGAGCGGCGCTGATCTCTCCCGGCGCTCCCGTGGATAGGGTGGTACTCAAAGTCCCAAGCCCGATGGCCACGACGAGGTCGAGTATGCCCAGCACATTCCAACGGACGAATGCGCGGCTGGCAGCAAAGCCAGGCCGACGCACAAGGGCAAGGATCATCCACGGGGCAGCGAAACCGACGGCCATGTCTCCGAGACCGGCGGGCAGCGCGAACATGGCCGGCAGGACATCGTGCGCATACAGGGAGAGGAACTCCAGGCCAGCCCACCGCCACGCCTGTATGCCCGCGATCAGGCGCAGATCGAGCGAGAGCACGAACTCGCGGAATGGTTGCGAGCGCCACAGCCCTGCAAAAAAGAGCAGCAGGGGCGCTGCGACCCCTATGGCAATGGCGATAGGAGGCGTCCCCGGACGACCGACGAACGCGCCGCGCGCGCCGAGTGACACGACGAGCACGAGCCAGACGGCCAGAACGAGGGGGACGCCGAGGCCAATCCCGATACCCCCGGCGGCCTGCGTCTCGGCCGGGCGGGGAAGGTCTGAAGCTGGCATGAATGCTCTCCTCCAGTCACTTGCACTTTGCAAGTGACTGGAGACGGTAGCAGACTGACTTGCACTCTGCAAGTGTAGAAGCTTTTTCGCACCATGGAGCCCTGACCCGAGATGAGTATCGCCAAACCTTTCACGCGCTCTGCCTGTGCCGTCGCCAATTCGCTCGACATCGTGGGCGACAAGTGGTCGCTGCTCGTGGTGCGTGACCTGCTGCACGGCAAGCGTACCTACGGGGAGCTCGCGGATTCACCGGAGCGCATCCCGACCAACATTCTCGCGGAACGCCTCAAGCGCCTGGAGAGTGCCGGCATCATCGTCGGCACTCCCTATCAGGAGCGTCCGGTGCGGTACGCCTATACGCTTACCCCGAAGGGCAAGGCTCTGAGCGAGGTGTTGGTGGCGTTCGTCCGCTGGGGCAAGCAGCACATACCGGGTACCGTGGCAATGAACCAGGGTCCGGCGAGCGGCGGCGCTGCGGCGTCGGCGGCAAACTCGGGCCGCACGCGCCCCAAGCGCGCGAGATGAGGTGGCGATCGAGGAGCGGCGCTTGCTCTCCGGGATGAATGCCGGAGCTTCCGCGGCTAGCAGGGCATCGCTTCTCAGTGTTACGGTGCCCGCCGATGGGCGTCGCAATCCCACCGACGAGCACGTGTCTGCCCGCTGTGGCGCTGCGCCCGTACATCTGCGGTTATGCCGGCTTTCGCATCTCGGGACTGCCACCGGGCACGATCATCGGCTCGCCGTCCCGAAACATTCACCTGATCATCAGCTTCGGTGCGCCGATCACGGTCCTTCGGATGCCGGATCGGAGTCGATCGCCAGCCGCCTATCAGGCGCTGGTTGGCGGCCTGCAGCTCGGACCGGCGCTCGTACGGCAGGACTCCGAAGCGTACGGCATGCACGTATTTCTGACGGCGCCCGGCGTGCGATCGATTCTCGGGGTTCCGAGCGCCGAGCTCGCGTCCCTGGTTGTCGATCTTCGTGACATCTGGGGTAGCTCCATACCGGGTTTGATCGATCGGCTCGAGTGCGCACGTACGTGGCCGGAACGGTTCCGAATCCTCGACGAGGCGTTCACCAAGAGACTCGCTCCATGCGCGTTCGCTCCCGAGATCGACCACGCATGGCGGGAACTGACTCGCAGTCACGGATGCGCGCGCATCCAGGAACTGGCTCGAACGATTGGCTGGAGCAGGCGGCATTTCAGCGAGCGGTTCCGGTCGACACTGGGCATCAGCCCCAAGTCTGCGGGGCGAATTTTTCGATTCGAGCGAGCTTCTCGACTGATGAAGGACCACCACGCTCTGGCGGAGGTTGCAGCCGCGTGTGGCTACTACGATCAGGCCCACATGAGCCATGAATGGGCATCCCTCGCCGGCTGTTCGCCTCAGGAATGGATCGCTGAACAGCTCCCATTTGTACAAGACTACGAGCTGGCGGGACGCGATCCTTGGACTTCAGGAGTCGGAGCATGAAGCCCAGCATCCACCTATTGTTCAACGGAAACTGCGCCGCGGCCATCCGGTTCCGCGAACGGACGTTGACCAGCAGGCTTTCGACGCGGTCGGAGTGCTTGGGGTAAGCTGCCGCGCAGGGAGGCCCGTGACAAGACCTCCCGCGCATCTACGGGGTGGCCTTCGTGACAGAGCCTTCGCGCGCCGTATTCCTGAGCTATGCCTCCCAGGATGCGCAGGCGGCCCAGAAGATCTGCGAGGCACTCCGAACCGCCGGTATCGAAGTCTGGTTCGACCGAAGTGAGCTGCGCGGCGGCGACGCCTGGGACCATTCCATCCGCCGGCAGATCAAGAGCTGTGCGCTATTTGTCGCGGTTATCTCGAAGAACACGCACCATCGCGACGAGGGCTATTTCCGTCTCGAGTGGAAGCTCGCTGTCGATCGCTGCCACCTCATGGCGGCCGATCGGACGTTCCTCTTGCCGGTTGTCGTTGACGACACGCGCGATGACGATGAGCGGGTGCCGGAGCGCTTTCGGGAGGTACAGTGGACGCGCCTGCCAGGAGGGGAGACGCCGCCGGGCTTCGTTGAGCGCATCCGGCGACTCCTGGCGCCTGCCGAACCTCATGTGCCGACACTCGGTGACGAAGCGACAGGTCCAGTGTCAACCGCAACAACCCCGACGAAGGTGTCGGCTTCCGCATCCTGGTCGAAGCGGGTGCTGCCGATAGCAGCGACCGTGGTCGCCTTAGGGGCGATCGCCTATCTCGCCGTAGACAGGCCCTGGACCTCGACGCCTGCGGCGGCGTCGCCCCCTTCCGCCAGCCCGGCCCCGGCGGTTTTCGCCCCACCGCCGCACTCGATCGCGGTGCTGCCTTTTCTGAACATGAGCGGGGATGTCAAGCAGGAGTACTTTTCTGATGGCGTTACGGAAGAGATCCTCAATTCCCTCTCGCGATTGAATGACCTGGAGGTGATGGCGCGCACGTCCTCGTTCTCCTTCAAAGGGCAGAACGTCGATATCACCACGATTGCCCATAAATTGAACGTTGGGGCCATCCTCGAAGGCAGTGTGCGCCGTGATGGCCGCACCGTGCGCATCACGGTCCAGCTGATCAACGCAGTGAATGGCTTTCACATGTGGTCGCAGACCTATGACCAACAGCTAACCGACATTCTGAAGGTCCAAAGTGATGTGGCCACATCCGTTGCCCAGCAGCTCGAAGTCAAGCTCGTCGGCGATGAGGCAGCGAAGATAGAGCTGGGCGGTACGAGGAACCCAGAGGCATATGACGCCTACCTTCATGGTGTGCAATTAATTGCATTGGGCGGCGCCCAACAGTCTCAGGCGGAGTATCTCGCCGCCTTCAGGGCGTTTGATGAGGCGATTGCACTCGATCCGAAGTACGCCTCGGCTTACGCGGGGCGCGCAGAATCTGCAATTGGCCTCGCGTTCTACGAACCAAATCTAGAAGAGAGGAATGGATTGCGCCATGAGGCACGCTCGGCCGCAGAACGGGCCATTACCCTTGCGCCGGGGCTCGGCGAGGCGCACTTGGCGCTGGCGCGCGTTCTATCGTACGAATTTCTCGATATAGGGGCCGCCGCCCAGGAGTTTGATCGTGCCCTGGTGTCGGCGCCAGGTAGCGCGCGAGTACAACGCGGCTTTGCTAGATTTGCATCCATGTTGGGGCATTTCGAGATGGCTTTGAAGGCAGCGCGACAGGCCGTCTTCCTCGACCCGCAAAATCCCTCCAATTACGTGTGCTTGGCCGGTGTGCTTCACGATGCGCGCCGTTACGCGGAGGAGATCGAAGTTCTACACCACGCACAGGCACTATCTCCAGACTCGAATGAAATTGGAGGTGATATGGCGGGTGACTTCCTCGCCTCCCATCGCACGGAGCTCGCTCGTCAGTACTGTGAGTCGGCATCGTCACCCATGGTTCAGTGGGGGCGCCACTACTGCTTGGCTCTCGCCTACCACGCACTGGGCCGGCAGAGGGATGCTGAGCGGCAGTTGCAACAGCTAATGGCTCTGGGCGGTGGGATCGCGGATGCCATCCCCTATGCCGGGATTTACGCGCAATGGGGCGACAAAGCCGCAGCGATGCAATGGTTGGTCACGGCGGAACGCGTTCATGATCCGACTCTGATGCAGATCAAAGTGGACGAAGAACTTGATCCAATTCGCAACGAGCCTGCGTTTCGAGCGCTCCAGGTGCGCATGAATTTTCCGCCGTAGGTGGTAGGACGGTGCGTCATACCTGATTGCCACTCAGCGACCGGGTTCAGGTTCAGGTATCATTGAGCGCGAGTATAACCGCGGTTATACTACACCCGTGAAGACAGCGATATCGATCCCCGATGCCCTCTTCAGAGAAGCCGAGACCTTGGCGAAAAAGCGAGGCATGTCGCGCAGCGAGCTGTACGCCACCGCAATTGCGGACTACGTCAAGGATTAAAGGTTCTTAGGGGTGCGAGAGCAGCTCGACGCCGTATATGCGGCAGAGCCGAAGGAGTCAGAGCTCGACCCCGAGCTTGCACGGATGCAGTCGCGGTTGCTACCCAGGGAAAAGTGGTAGGGATGCGACGAGGCGAGCTCTGGTGGGCGTCGCTTCCCGATCCGATTGGATCAGGACCAGGGTTTCGGCGGCCTCTGCTCATCGTTCAGTCCAATGACTTCAATCAAAGTGCGATTCGCACGGTCATCTGTGCGGTCATCAGTTCCAACCTCCGGCTCCAGCGGGCGCCCGGCAACGTTCGGGTACGTGCACGTGCCGGCGGCCTGGGCCGAGATTCGGTGGTCAACGTGTCGCAGCTGATAACGGTCGACAAGCAGTTGCTGACGGAGCGGATCGGTAGGCTCGCGCCGAACTTGCTGCGGGACGTAGATTTGGACATCCGAATCGTGCTTGCCATCTAGCGAAAGCGCTCTGATCGATCAGACAACCTGAGGCCGCAATCGTCGCTTGCAACGCCCGCTTTTCTCGAGCGCCAATGCCGGCGCCGAAGGTCGGGTTTGGACCGCACGTGTGATTTTCACGCCGTGCGCCTCAGAGCCTCATGTAGCTGTAGCCTTCCCGGCCGAACACCGCAAAATCCGTCAGCGCCGAGAGACTGATCGTAACGTCCGGTGTCACGGCGTCATCCGGAAATCCGGCTTCCGCCATCGCCTGGCTGCACACCAGCAGCTGTACGCCGTACGTCTTCAGTTGGTGCAGCAGCGGAAGGTTGGGGTTGTTGACCTTGAAGCGCGTCCTATACACGGCGTTCGTCAATGCGAGCAAGCCGGCGCCTTCGTCCAGCACTGCGACGATGTGCGTGTGTGCCGGCGGCACTCCGGCGTAGGCCATCAGGTTCACGAGCCGGGCAAGTCTGTCCAGCGAGTTGGCCACTTTGGCCGGATCCTTATCCGTGGAGGCCACATCGACGATGATGCGGTACTCCTGGGAAGGCTCCGGCCGGAACGGCAGCGTCTCCCTGGGATGAACGCCGCCATGGTGGGCGATTGCGGGATACAACCACGCCGCTGTTGGCGTTACGCCCGCTGCAGGCAGCATCGCGCCGCAGGACGTCAGTAAAATGGCCCCAACGCGCGTCGCCAAGCCGGTATTCTTTCTCATCACTGTCTCCGTTCACTTCCTCTGGCTCGAGTACCACAATCGCCTCCAAGGGCTCAAATCATTTTCACCCACACCGTGCGCACCGTCTCTGACGAGCTGCGCCTAACGAGCGCTCCGCACGCGGCGAAAATGCGTCATCAAGAATTGCGCGCGACCCCGCGACACCTGACAAGCGCGCGTCATTTGGCGCGTAGCGCCGGTTCGCGGCCCTGACAACTTCCGACGCACCCGAGTCCATCTGCTAAAGTAAGCGCGCTCACAGTGCCAAAACGCAGTTTCGGAGGTCTCGCATGTCCATCTCTCTGTATGACGTGTCCATTCCCGTCTTCACGCTGACCCTCACCAATCTCTCGGCCATCCTCGACAAGGCGGCGAGCCATGGTGAGACGAAGAAGCTCGACCCCAAGGTGATTCCGCAGGCGCGCCTCATCGTCGATATGTTGCCGCTATCCGCCCAGATTCAGATTGCCTGCGATACCGCCAAGGGCGGCGCCGCGCGCCTGGCGGGTGTCGAAGTACCGAAGCACGAGGATACGGAGGCCACGCTCGCGGAGCTCAAGGCGCGTGTGGGCAAGACCCTGGACTTCATCAAGACCATCAAGCCCGAACAGCTCAAGGGAGCGGAGACGCGCGAGATCGTCTTGCAGTTCCCGCAGACGACCTTGAAATTCGACGGTCTGCACTACCTTACGAATTTCGTGCTACCGAATTTCTTCTTTCACGTGACGATGGCATACGCATTGTTGCGCAAGAACGGCGTGGATCTCGGCAAACGCGATTTCCTTGGCCCGATACAGTGACGGGCCCGCCTCCGCCGGCGCCTCACCAACGAGTCAAGCGCCTCGCGAGGTCTTGGAGCAGGCTTCAGGCGACCGGTGAGGGGTTCGGCTTGCGCGCGGTCTGTGGGGCGTGCGGGGTGCTCGTCAGAATACGCCCCACCTTTGGCCCGAGCCAGCGCTCGACGTCGTCCACGAGTGTGAACACGGCCGGCACGATGACGAGCGTGAGGGCCGTCGAGGTAATCAGACCGCCCGCCACGGCGATGGCCATCGAGGCGCGGAACTGATCGCCCGTGTACAGTTGAATGGCGACCGGCGCCATGCCGGCCACCATCGCGACGGTCGTCATGACGATCGGGCGCGCGCGCTTGTGGCCGGCCTCCATCAGGGCCGTCACGCGATCCTTGCCCGCGCGCATCTCCTCGATCGCAAAGTCGACGAGCAGGATCGAGTTCTTCGCGACGATTCCCATGAGCATCAGAAAGCCGATCACGGTCGAGATGCTCAACGTCAAATTGAACAGCAGGAGCGCGACTGCCGCGCCGCCGATCGACAGTGGCAGCGCCGCAAGGATCGTGATCGGCTGGAATACGCGTGCGAACAGCAGCACCAGCACGGCGAACACCATGAGGATACCGGTCCCCATCGCAATGCCGAAGCTCGTGAAGAGCTCATCGATCAGCTCCGCATCACCGGTGTCGACCAGGTGCACGCCCTGCGGCAGCTGTCTCACCGCCGGCAGGTCGTGGATCTTCTTCAGCGCAGGTCCGAGCGCCACGCCGTTGAGGTCGGCCTCGAGCGCGATACGGCGGCTCTGGTTGTAGCGCCGGATCCGGTTCGGTCCTTCCCCGAAGCTGATGTCGGCGACGGCTTTGAGGGGGACGACCCTGCCCGACCCCGCGGGCACCGGCAGGTTCGCGAGCGTCGTGAGGTCCGTGCGTGCGCGCTCCCGCAGACTCACGCGAATCGGGATCTGCCGGTCGGACAGCGAGAATTTGGCCGCGTTCTGCGGTAGATCTCCGAGCGTTGCGATGCGTATCGTCTGGCTGATGCTCTCGACGGTCACGCCGAGCTCGGCGGCGAGATCGAACCGGGGCCGGATGACGATCTCGGGACGCTTGAGATCCCCGTTGATGCGCGGATCGCGCAGCTCCGGGAGCGTGAGCATTCCGCTCAATACGTGCTGCGCGCTCTGCTCGACGAGCGCCGGATCATCGCCCGTCAGGAAGATGGTCAGATCGCGATTGCCGCCCGCGCCCGACTGCTTCTCGAAGGACATGATCGCATCCGGAATCGTGCGCAGGGACTTCATCACGTCCTTCTCGAAATCCGCACCGAGGAGCTTGCGCCGGGACACGGGCACGAGCTGGATGTAGAGCGAGGCCTGGCGCACGTCGCCGTCGGTACCGATGTTCTCGACGACGTTCTCGACCTCCGGGCGCTTGCGCAGGATGTTGTATGCCGCGGCGGAGAGCGCCGCCGTCTGCTCGAGCTGCACGCCCGGTGGCAGCTCGATATCGAGCTGGGAAGTCCCCACGTCGTCGTTGGTGGAGAACGCGGTGGGGACCAGATAGAGCGCGAAGATGGACGCCGCGAAGAATGCGGTGCCACCGGCGAGCGTCCGCCAGCGGTGCGCGATGCACCAGCGCAGCACGCGCAGGTACCAGATCATCACCGGCCCGTCGTGATGGGTGGGGAGCCCCGCCCCTCTCAGCGTGTACGCGGCGACGACCGGCGTCACGAGCCGCGCGACGAGGAGCGAGAAGAAAACCGCCGCCGCGACCGTGAGCCCGAACTGCTTGAAGAACTGACCGATGATGCCGCCCATGAAGCTCACCGGCAGAAACACGGCAATCACGGCCGCGGACGTCGCGACCACGGCGAGACCGATCTGATCGGCGGCATCAAGGGCGGCCTGATAGCCGCTCTTGCCCATGCGCATGTGACGCACGATGTTCTCGATCTCGACGATCGCATCGTCTACCAGGATGCCCGCGACGAGCGACAGCGCGAGCAGGCTGATCTGGTTGAGCGTGAACCCCATCCACTCCATGAAGACGAACGTCGGAACCGCGGCGAGCGGAATCGCGAGCGCCGAGATGGCGGTCGCGCGCACGTCCCGCAGGAAGAACCACACGACGGCGACCGCGAGCAGCGCGCCCTCGATGAGCGATTCGAGCGCGGTGTGGTACATCCGCCGGGTCAGGTCCACCCGCGTGAACACCTCGGTGACCTTCGCCTCGGGATAATCCTTGCCGACGCTCTCGATCTCCTGCTCGACACGCTTCAGCACGGCGATGTCGGAGAAGCCCTTGCTCTTGTAGACGGCGAACGTCGTCGCTGGACGCCCGTTCAAGCGGTTGATGTTGCGAACCTCCGCGTAGCCGTCGTGGACGTCCGCGATGTCTCTCAAGCGAGCCGCCCCGCCTGCGGGCAGCGCGATCTGCGTATCCCCCAGATCGACGGCGCTCTGTGCGCCGCCCAGCACCCGGATCGACTGCTCGCCCCCGCCGAGCTGCACGCGCCCGCCCGGCGCATCGAGATTGAGCTCCCGCAGCTGCTCGTTCACCTCCACCGCGGTGATCCCGAGCGCCTGCATGCGCGCCGGATCGAGCTCCACGCGAATCTCGCGGTCCACACCGCCGCCGCGCTGCACCTGAGCGACGCCGGCGATCGCGAGCAGCCGCTTCGTCAGGGTGTTGTCGATGAACCAGCTGAGCTGCTGCTGGCTCATCTGGGTCGTGCTCACCGCGAAATAGGCGATCGGACCGCCCACCACGTCGACGCGCTGCACCTGCGGCTCCTGGATGCCCTCCGGCAGGCTGCTGCGGATCTTGGCCACCGCGTCGCGCACGTCGCTCACCGCGCGGTCGATCGGCGTACCGATCTGAAACTCGATGTCGGTCGACGCCTGCCCCTCCTCGGCGACGGACTCGATCGTGTGCACATTGCCGATGCTCGCGACGGCGCCTTCCACCTTCTGGATGATCTGGCTCTCCATCTCGGTCGGAGCGGCACCCGGCTGCAGCACCGTCACCGTGACGAGCGGATAGTCGATGTCGGGATTGAGGTCGATCGGCAACTGCACGAAGGCGACGACCCCCATCAGGAACAGCACCGTGAAGAGCACGATGGGCGTGACGGGGTGGCGGATGGCCCACGCGGAGATGTTCTTCACGGGGCGCGACTCACGAGGGATTCACGGCGTCGCCGCGACGCTCACGCGCTCACCCGGGCGCAGGAAGGCGGCCGCCGTCGTCACGACGCGCTCATCGCCCGAGAGTCCGGACTCGATCACGACGCCGCGCGGATCGGTATCGGCGAAGCGCACGGCGCGGCGCTCGATCCGGCCTGCCGCATCGACGATGTACACGTACGCGCCCCGATCGTCCGACAGCACCGCCGTTTCGGGCAGCAGCGGCCGCCGGCCCTTGCCGATGATCACCTCGCCGCGCGCGAAGGCGCCCGGACGCAGCTGGGGATCCGGTTTCAAGGCGATTCGAACCTCCCCCAGGCGAGTCTGAGGATCGATGATCGCCCCGAGCAGGCGCACCTTGCCGTTGAAGGGCCGATCGATGCCCGAGAGACGCACGAGCGCCGGCTGACCGACGCTGAGCGCAGGCATGTCCTGCTCGGCCACCTGTGCACGCATTTCCATCTCGCTGCCCTTGGCGAGTCGAAACAGCGCGGTGCCTCCGGGCGTGGCAATCTGGCCGACCTCGGCCGAGCGGGTGAGCACGATGCCGTCCGCGGGGGCGCGCACCTCGGTGTGCGCGAGACGAACCTGGTACTCGGCGAGCTGCGCCTCGGCGACCTTCACCTCCGCATCCGCCGTGAGGGCCGATGCGCGCCGCTTCTGGATATCTTCCGCGGACAGCGCTCCGGCGGATTCGACGGCGCGAGCGCGCGCGTATTCGGCCTCGGCGAGCGCCGCATTGGCGCGCGCCTCATCGAGCGAGGCCTCGAGCCGCGTGACCTGCGGGCGCAGAACGGTGTCATCGAGCCGCGCCAGAACCTGGCCCTTGCGGACAGACTCACCCGCCTCGACAGAGACGGCCGTGATCCGTCCGGTCTCCCCGTCCGTTCCGATCGGCAGGTCGTAGCGCGCCTGGATAGCGCCCGTGAAGCTCACCGTCGCCGTGACAGGCGTGAGGCCGGCCGTGCGGGCATTCACCAACGGCACAGCACCCTCGGCCTGATGGCCGATCCCCCCGACCTGGTCGGTGTAGCGCTCCACACCCAGCACGGCGAGCAGCGCGAGCACGAGCCCGACGATTCCCGCAATCCAGCGTCCGCCCGGAATCGAGGCCGCCGCCGCGGAGAGGCGCTCGTCGGTCGGCGCGGGCGGGGCTGTGAACGCGGCAAGGTCGGTTGGTGGCTGTTGCCCGTGCGTTCGGTCCAGATCACGGCCGATCCACGATACTTCCTCGGAGTTCAGCGCATTTTTCTCTTCAGGCTGGGCGCTCACGAGCGTCTCCTCGAATCGGGCGCTGTAGTTCGCGTCGGTTATCTGGTGTTGTATATAACTACAACACGCGCGTGGAGGTCAAATGATCCCGACGGCCTGCGGCTGTAGCCCGATCCTAAGATGCCGCGCGTTGCGCTAACGTTGCAAAACCGGGCGCCGAGAAGAACGCGTCGAGCTCGGCGAGCTCCGCCGCGATGGCCTCGACGGCTCGTGCGAGCTCGTCCCGCGAGGCATCGGCGGCTCGAAATTCGATCTGCGAGGCGAGATCACGGACTCGCCCTGCCCCGATGTTATCGGCGCCGCCCCTGAGCTTGTGAGCGGCACGCCGCAGGCGCTCGCGCGCGTCGGCGGGCAGCGCATCGCGCATCTCGGCGAGCGTCGTCGAGGCGCTTGCACGAAACGTGGCGAGCAGCTCCCGCATGAATGCCGTGTCGTTGCCCGCGAGCGTGGCGAGCCGTGTGAGATCGAGCGGCGGGGATGCAAGACTGGGCCCTGCGACCGGCTCCGCCGCGGCGGGCGCCGTCGCGGGCATGCGCAGGACGAATCGCTCCAGCACATCCTGCAAGCGTCCCGGCTCGAGCGGCTTGCCGAGCACATCGTCCATGCCGGCGTCGATACAGCTCTGAAACTGCCCGGCGAGCACATTCGCCGTCAGCGCCACGATCGGTGTGCGTGCGCGGCCGCCCTCGCGGGCGCGAATCGCGCGCGTCGCGCTGATGCCGTCCATCACGGGCATCTGCATGTCCATCAGGATGAGATCGAAACGCTCGCTCGCGCATGCCTCGATGGCCTCGGCGCCGTCGCCCGCGACGCCGACTTGGCAGCCGAATCGCTCGAGAAACCGCTGTGCGACCTTTTGATTGACGGGATTGTCCTCCACCACCAGCACGCGGCCGCCGTACTGGCGCTGCGCGGCGGCGTTGGCGAGCGTGCCGCGCGTGACGATGGGATGTGTGCCTGTGCTCCACTCGCCCGCCTCGTGCGCGAGCACGTGGCGCAGACAGTCGCGCAGCTCCCGCGCGCGTACCGGCTTGGTGAGATAGGCCGCGAAGCCCATCGAGGCAAAGCGCGTGTGATCGCCCTTGCGGTCGAGCGAGGTGAGCAGGACGAGCCGCGAGGCCGCGAGGCGCGGATCCCCGGCGATGCGTTCGCCGAGCATCGCACCGTCCAGCTCCGGCATTTGATAGTCGATGAGCACGACCTCGTACGGCCGGCTCTCGCCGACTGCCCGCTGCAGCAGCTCGAGCGCGTCGGCGGCGCTTGCCGCCGACTGCACCTCGAACTGGCCATAGGCGAGCTGCCCGGCGAGCACGCGGCGATTGGTCGCGTTGTCATCGACGATGAGGATGCGATGGCCGGTGCCCTCGATCACCGGCGGCGGTTTCGTGCGATCACTCGTATCGACGGCCGGCAGAGGCAGCGTGAACCAGAAGGCCGAGCCCCGGCCGACCTCGCTCGCGAGCCCGACCTCCCCGTGCATGAGCTCGACCAGGCGCTTGACGATGGAAAGGCCGAGCCCGGTCCCACCGAACCGGCGCGTCGTGGAGGAGTCAGCCTGCGTGAATGGCTGGAATAGCTCCGCGCGACCTTCCTCGGAGATGCCGACGCCCGTATCACGGACCTCGAAGCGCACGAGCGGGGCGCTCCCGCGCCCCCCGCACGCGCGCACCTCGATCACGATCTCCCCCGCCAGGGTGAACTTGATGGCGTTGCTCACGAGGTTCACGAGGCACTGGCGAATGCGGTGCGGATCCCCGAGCACGGTCTGCGGCACCTCCGGTGCCACATCGACGATGAGCTCGAGGTCCTTCATCGCCGCCTGTAGCGCCATCATCGAGCCGACCTCCTCGACGTTCGCGCGCAGATCCATCTCGAGCGATTCGATCTCGAGCTTGCCCGCCTCGATCTTGGAGAAGTCGAGGATGTCGTTGATGATCGCGAGGAGGGAGTTCGCGCTGGTGCGGATCGCCTCGGCATACTCGCGCTGCACGCGCCCGAGCACCGTGTCGAGCAGCAGCGCGGTCATGCCGATGATCCCGTTCATCGGCGTGCGGATCTCGTGGCTCATCGTCGCGACGAATGCGCTCTTCGCCCGGCTCGCCGCTTGCGCCGCCTCGGTCGCGCGCAGCAACGCCTCGCGCGCGGCGCGCGCCTCCGTCACGTCCTGCATCGAGCCGGAGGCGCGGATCAGGCGGCCTGCGGGGTCGAATCCGGGGCTGCCGCGCATGCGGAACCAGCGGTACTCGCCGCTGCGGGTGAGCATGCGGACCTCGACATCGAGCGGCGTGCCCTCCGAGTGTTGCCGGGCGACCGCCGCGTCCGAGATCGCCCGATCCTCAGGATGCGTGCGCCTGCGCAGGACCTCCGGATCATCGCCGAGCTCGCCGTCCTCGAAGCCGAGCAGCTCGTGCAAACGCGGAGAGAGCCAGCACCGGCCACGGGTGCCGCTCAGGTCGATCTCCCACAACCCGTCCTGCGTGCCCTGCACCGCGCGGTCGAACCGCGCGCGCGCCTCGCGCAGGGCGTCCTCCGCGAGCTTGTGCTCGTGAACGTCCTGCGCCGCTCCGGAGATGCGGAGGGCCTCGCCACGGGTATCGCGCTCGGCGACCCCACCCTTCATGTGCATCCAGCGATACGCGCCGTTCGCCATGCGCATCCGCACGACGATATCGATCGGTATGCCGTTGCGGCGATGCTTGGCGACCGCCTCCGCGACGACCGAGCGGTCGTCGGGATGGGTGTTGACGCCGGACTGGTCGATCGGCCCGAACATCTCCCGCGCGTCGTACCCGAGCAGAGCCCGAAAGCTCGCCGAGTGCCAGCGCATCTTGCGCTCGAAGTCGTACTCCCAGTGGCCCTCGAGACTCGACCGATGGGCCCGCTCGAGCCGGCGCTCCGCGGCTCGGAGCCTGCGCAGCTGCCCGAGCGCGACGGCGCTCACCGCCGCGACCAGCAGGGCGAGCACGCCTTCGTGGATGCGCAGCGTCCGCAGCCCGAACGGAACGAACAGATCGAGCCCCAGGATCGCGAGTGCGAGGACCGCCACGCACGGCAGAAGATGACGCCGAGCGATCATGCTCCGCGCCGCTTATCGCCCGTCCGCTGGAACGCCCGCATGGGCGTCGCTGCAGGTTGCGAGCCCCTCTCGGCCGCGCGCGGACGCGTGCGAATGGCTGTTTGAGTCGAGCACGGCCCCCTGGCAACCCCGGAATTTCATGATCTGGCCGGCAACTTGCAGCGCCCTCACGACATATGCCGTGAGGGCGGTCACGCCTGCGCCAAGTGCCCGTGGGAGGGCCCCGCAAACGCGACTCAAGGCTCACTTTTCGCTACGATTCCCGCCGACCGCGAACTTGGAAGGATGACCCATGAGCCCCTGCATCCGCTCGGTCCGAGCCCTGGAGATTCTCGATTCGCGCGGATCGCCGACGCTGCGCGTCTTCGTGCATCTCGACGATGGCACCGTCGGGGTGTCCTCGGTCCCCTCCGGGGCCTCCACGGGCGAGAACGAAGCCGTGGAGCTGCGCGATGGTGACCGGGCCCGCTATGGCGGGAAAGGCATCCGCAAGGTCGTCTCGAACGTGGTCGAGACGATCGGTCCCCGCCTCGTCGGCCTCGATCCCGCCGAGCAGGCGCGCATCGATCGACTGATGATCGAGATGGACGGGACGGCGAACAAGGCGAGACTCGGGGCGAACGCCATCCTCGGCGTGTCGCAAGCCGTGGCTCGCGCCGCGGCGCGGTCGCGCGGCCTGCCGCTCTACGAGTATCTCGGCGGCGTCGGCGCGCGACGCCTGCCCGTCCCCCAGATGAATGTGCTGAACGGGGGCAAGCACGCCGACTCGAGTCTCGACCTGCAAGAGTTCATGCTCGTGCCGCGCGGCGCCCCGAGCTTCGCCGAAGCGCTGCGTTACGGCGCGGAGACGTTCCAGGCGCTCAAACAACTGCTGCACGAGCGGGGCCTGAGCACGGCGGTCGGAGACGAAGGTGGCTTCGCGCCCAAGCTCTCGAGCAACGACGAGGCGTGTCAGCTCATGGTCACGGCGATCGAGCGCGCGGGCTACCAGCCGGGTATGGATATCGCGATCGCCGTCGATGCGGCCGCGAGCTCGTTCTTCGAGAACGGCCGGTACCGGCTGACGCGCAGTCGCCAGGGCGAGAAGACCTCCACGGAGATGATCGCCCTCTACCGGACTTGGCTCGATGCCTATCCCATCGTCTCGCTCGAGGATGGGCTCGCCGAGAATGACTGGGACGGGTTCCGCGCGCTCACGTCCGCGCTCGGCGGACGCATTCAGATCGTCGGCGACGACATCCTCGTCACCAATCCCATCTACATCCGCAGGGGCGTCGCCGAGCACACGTGCAACGCTGCGCTCATCAAGCTCAACCAGATCGGCACGGTCACCGAGACGATCGAGGCCATCGAGCTGTGCCGCAAGGCGGGCTGGGGCTACGTCGTGTCACATCGCTCGGGCGAGACCGAGGACGCCTTCCTCGCGGACTTCACCGTCGCGATGGGCGGCGGACAGATCAAGACCGGATCGCTCTGCCGCTCGGAGCGCATCACGAAGTACAACCGGCTGCTCGAGATCGAGGCGGAGCTCGGACCCGCGGCGCTCTTCGGGGTTTGAGCGCGACCGCGCGCACCCGAGTCGCCGGCGAACATCGCTCAGTCCTTGGTCGTGAGCCGGCTCAGATCCCGGACGGCGCCGCGCGAGGCGCTCGTCGTGAGCGCGGCGTAGGCCTGCAGCGCCGCCGAGACACGCCGCGGGCGCTCGCGAGCGGGACGCCACGCGCCGGCACCTCGCGCCGTCATCGCCGCGCGCCGACGCTCGAGCTCGGCCGCCGGCACATCGAGCGTGACGGAACGGTTCGGGATGTCGAACGCGATGCGGTCGCCCTCGTGCACCAGACCGATCGTGCCCTGCTCGGCCGCCTCGGGCGAGACGTGCCCCACCGACAGTCCGGAGGTGCCGCCGGAGAATCGCCCGTCGGTGAGGAGCGCACAGGACTTGCCGAGGCCCTTCGCCTTGAGATAGCTCGTGGGATAGAGCATCTCCTGCATGCCCGGGCCGCCGCGCGGACCCTCGTAGCGGATGACCATCACGTCGCCGGGATGGATCTCCCCCGCGAGAATGGCCGTGACGGCATCGTCCTGACTCTCGAAGACACGCGCCGGACCCGCGAATGTGAGCAGCGAGGCGTCGACGCCGGCGGTCTTCACGATGGATCCGTCCGTGGCCAGATTGCCGTACAGCACGGCGAGACCGCCGTCGGCGCTGTACGCATGCTCGGCGGTGCGGATGACGCCGGTGCGTCGATCGACGTCGAGCGTCGCGAAGCGCTGCGATTGGCTGAAGGGCTGGACGGTCCGCACGCCTCCCGGCGCCGCGCGATAGAACTCGCTCACCTCGGAATCCGGATCGCGTCGAACGTCCCAGCGCGCGAGCGCATCGGCGAGCGACGGCGCATGCACGGTTCGAGCCTCGCGATGGAGGAGTCCCGCACGCTCGAGCTCGCCGAGAATCCCCATGACGCCGCCCGCGCGATGCACGTCCTCGAGATGCACATCGGAGCGCGAGGGCGCCACCTTGCACAGATTGGGCACTCGACGCGACAGCCGATCGATATCGCGCATCGTGAAGTCGACACCGGCTTCGTACGCCGCCGCGAGCAGATGCAGGACGGTGTTGGTGGAGCCGCCCATCGCGATGTCGAGCGTCATGGCATTCTCGAACGCCTCGAACGTCGCGATGGCACGCGGCAGCACCGTGTCGTCGCCCGACTCGTAGTGCCTGCGCGCGAGCTCGGTGACGAGCGAGCCGGCCCGGCGCATGAGCCGCCCGCGATCGGTGTGCGTCGCGAGCACCGTGCCGTTGCCGGGCAGCGCGAGCCCGATCGCCTCGACGAGACAGTTCATCGAGTTGGCCGTGAACATCCCGGAGCAGGACCCGCAGGTGGGACAGGCGGCACGCTCGATCTCCGCAAGCTCGCGGTCGGAGACCCGCGCGTCGGCCGCCGCCACCATCGCGTCGATGAGGTCGATCGCCTTCGTCGTGCTGCCGGTGCGAACGCGCCCGGCCTCCATCGGTCCGCCCGAGACGAACACCGTGGGGACGTTCAGGCGCAGAGCCGCCATCAGCATGCCCGGGGTGATCTTGTCGCAGTTCGAGATGCACACGAGCGCATCGGCGCAGTGCGCGTTCACCATGTACTCGACGGAGTCGGCGATCAGGTCGCGCGACGGCAGGCTGTAGAGCATGCCGTCGTGCCCCATCGCGATGCCGTCATCGACGGCAATGCTGTTGAACTCGCGCGCCACACCACCCGCGTCGGCGATCTCCTGGGCGATCAGCCGGCCCACGTCCCGCAGGTGCACGTGCCCCGGAACGAACTGCGTGAAGGAGTTGGCGACGGCGATGATCGGCTTGCCGAAGTCCTCATCCTTCATGCCGGTGGCGCGCCACAGTCCGCGCGCGCCCGCCATGTTGCGGCCATGAGTCGTGGTTCGGGATCGATACGCCGGCATGATGCAGCTTCCGAGACTGTCGGGCCATGTCGGGCCATTATCGCCCACGGCGCGGGTCGGCGCGATGTCGGGTGCACTGGGCGGCGCTGCGCGCCGCGAAGGCGGGGAGAGCCTGCGCCAGGCCCTCGCCGGGCCGGCGCGCCGAGGAGAGCTCGATTCTCGATCCGAGGCGGCTGCGCCGAATCGAGGTCAGTGGCCGTTGAAGTTCACGCGCACCGTCACGTACCACTCGGTCGGCGCATTGATGTAGCCCTGCGCCACGCCCGCCCCGTAGTTGGTCGCGCCGGTGGTGATGTAGCGGTCACCCGTCAGATTCGTCCCGCCCACCGCAAAATCGTACAAGCCGTCCGCCGAGATGTAATGCAGCGAGGCATCGAGCTCGTGTGTGGCCGAGCGGTGAAGGAGCGGCGTGTTGAGCGAATCCTCGAAGAGGTTCGACGTGTAGGTATATATCGGAAGGAAGCGGATGATCGCCTCGTTCGGCAGCATGAAGTTGTAGCTCGGATCGAACGAGAACTTCCATCTCGGGGTGTACGGAAGCTGCGCCGAGGTCTGAAGCACGACAGGCAATCCGCTGGTGTTGCCCGGTCCGTTGTAGATGTCGCAGGCCGGCTCGTCGGTACCGGCCACGGCCTTCGTCGCGGGACACACCGTCAAGCCGTTGGGTAGCGCGTACTCCGGAATATTCGCGCTCGGGGCGACCGAGGTGTAGTACGCATCGATGTAGGACACTGATCCGTTGAGCTGCAGGCCACTCCCGACGAGGGACTGAAGTTCGAGCTCCGCACCCTTGATCTTCGCGTTCCCGGCGTTCTGGACCACCGGTGAGATGCCCTGCTGAATGTTCAGCTGGATGCCGTCGAAGTCGGTGTAGAAGACCGCAGCGTTGACCAGCAGATGGTGATCGAGCCACTCGGACTTCATGCCGAGCTCCCACTGCTTGGCGTACTCGGGACCGAATTGGGCGTCGGTCGGGCTCGGGATGGCGTCCGAGAGGCGCGTCGTCCAGCCGCCCTGCTGGAAGCCCTTGCTCCAGGTCACGTAGGCCATCACGTCGCTGTTGAAGTGATAGTCGACGCTGCCGGTGGGGTCGAAGACGTGCCAAGCCTGGCTGGCAGGCACATCAGGGAAGTACAGGAAGTACGGGGCACCGGGCTTGGCGTTGTTCCCGTTGATTCCTGGGATGTCGGTGTAGGGCGGGCCCCCACCGCACGCCGCGGAGGAATTCAGCCAGCAATACGAACCGAAGGGGAACGAATTGAGGTCGCCTTGGCCGCCGAGGAAGTAGGTCTGGGAATCCGTGTAACGGCCGCCCGCGATGAACTCCCAGTTGTCGCTCATCCGGTAGTCGGCATGCACGAACGTCGCGTAGTACGTGTTTTGCACGTCGTTCGCCTCTCCGTCATAGACGTACAGGAGGCTCTCGAACGGCACATAGTCGTGCACGTAGCCGTACTCGTTGAAGTAGTACAGGCCAAAAATGTAGTTGAGCCGGTTGTCGAGCGCCTTGCCGAGGAGCTGGAACTCCTGCGAGACCTGCCACTGGTGCTGCTGGTCGGTCACTTCAAGGAGCGTTTCCGGCGTCCCGTCGAGCTGCGTGCCGATCTGCCAGAGGTCCTGGCGGTAGCCGGTGATCGACTTGAGCTGCAGGGTATCGGAGAGGCTGTAGAGCCCCGTCATCGAGAAGCCGAACACATTCTGGCGTGCAAAGTCCGGACGGCCAATCGCGTAAGTCGTATCCGGATTGCCCGTCATCGCCGTCTGGTTGTCGTAGAAGATGCGCGGCTCGTTCGAGCCGCAGTACGGCACGCCTGCCGCGATGTTGTTGTAGTTGTAGCAGGGGTTCACGCCGGGGAACGGAATCACCCCGACGGGGACGCCAACGTATCCTGCGCCGATGAGCGGCGCGCCACCGACCGATATGCCGGGAACATGGGCGCGGGGCTGGGAGCACGTGCCCGCAAAGGCTCCCGCGACCGCCGGCGGTAGGAAGGATCCTCCGGCGGTGTCGACGGCGCCGAGAATCCCGGAGCTCCCGTTGCCGATGCACAAGTCGTACAAAGTCGAGAAAGTCGCGCCGAGGACGCTACCGGCGTACGTCTGCAGGACGTCCTCGGGCAGAGCGGTCTGGTCCTCGTGCGTCCAGTCGGCCGTGAATGTGAAATTGAGCTTGTCGGTCACGTTCCACAGCAGTTTCCCGCGCATCTCGGTGATGCCCGTGCCGCCGTAGTTGTCGCCCGTCGCGTAGCCTGACTTGGGGTACGCGTCCTGGGGATCCACCACGTAGGGCGCATCGCCGACCGGCCCGTTCGTCGGATAGGGAATCGCATTCTGATACCCGTTCTGCTGCTGGCTCGAGACGGTGAGAGAGGAGAGCAGCGTGTCCTTGATGAGCGGGACATCGACCGTGAAACCCAGGTTGCGCTCGTCGTAACTGCCCCCGGTGGCCGTTGCGATGACGCGGAACTCGTCTCCGGGGGTGTGCGTCACGATGTTGATCGCGCCGCCGATGGTGTTGGCGCCAAACAGGGTTCCCTGCGCGCCCTTCAGGATCTCCACGCGGTCGACATCGAGGAGGTCGATGTTCGCGCCGATCGTGCGAGCGTAGAAGATGCCGTCGACGTACACGCCGACGGCCGGGTTCAGATTGAACGCGAAGTCGTTCTGACCGATGCCGCGGATCGAGGCGGCAAGCACGGAGCGGTCGCCGGAGAACGGCGTGCCGCCCTCGAGATCGACGCCGGGCGTAAGCGCGGTGAGCGTAGAAAGACTGCTGAGGTTGTTCTCCGCCAGCTGGGCCGTCGTGAAGGTCGTGATGGTGATCGGCACGTTCTGGACGTTCTCCGAGCGCCGGGTGGCCGTGACCACGACCTCCTGCAACGCTTCGGTGCCGCCGGCGGGCGCCTGAGCGGCGGCGGGCGCTTGCGCAGTACCCTGCGCCTGTGCCTGTGTCTGCGGCTGCGACGGACTCGACTGTTGCGCAACAGCAACGCCTGCGGCTAGAACGGATGCGGCGCCAATGGCCAATACCGAACGCGTCCGCACGAGACTCCAGATGCTAATCATGGCCCCCTCCCCTCACCACGCATCCCCGGGCCGTTGCGCCCGTGTCCTCGCGACGGCGCAGCTAATTGTTGTTGCCGCTACGCCGCAATGGCCCGACTGATCCCGCCGAGCCTAGCGCGCGCTGTAACCGTTGCGCGCGGACGAGAGTGCAATGCGCGTTGACTACGAGTGCAACGCGCTCCCGGGCCCGGGGCGCTAGCGGTACGTATTGTTCGAGGTGTGATCGCCCGCGAGCCACCGGCGCAGCTCGGCGTGCGCCTTCCCGAGCTGCGTCCGATTGATCTTCTCGACCTCCGGGTGATCGAGCGTGAACTCGCAGATCATCCCGTCGGGATCGGTGACGTACACCGAGCGGCAGTAGCCGTGCTCGAGGACGTAGGTGCGGGGTGGCTTGTAGCCGGCCTCCTCGAGACGACGCTCGATCCCCTGCTGGGTGTCCCGATCGACCTTGAGCGCGATGTGGTGAAACGGCGTCGCGGGCATCTTGGGGCCGAAGAGCGCGTGGTCCTCGGGGCTCGCGAACTGGAAGAACGCGAGCGCGCCGCCGTCGCCGAGCCCGAAGAAGCAATGGCAGTAGGTGCGCATCGCGCCGAACAGCTCGTCGCTCTCGCACCAGGTGGCGAGCAGCGGCAGGCCGATGATGCCCTCGTAGAACTGGCGCGTCGCCTCGAGGTTGCGCACGACGTAGGCCGTGTGGTGGAGCCGACTCGGTAATTGGACCGCGGTTGCCATGGGAAGCCCTCGGATGAAGTCCGCTGTGACGCTCGCCGTTTGCGCTTATGTTCCCCAGAGCTCCTGGGTTGCCATCCGCGCTCCCTCGACCAGCGCCTCGAACTTGGCCCACATGATCTTGGGGTGCACGCGCTTGATGCGGTCGACCTGGGCAAAGCCGCAGTCGGTTCCGGCGATGACGTTCTCGCGCCCGACGATCTGCGCGAAGCGCACGATGCGGTCCGCGACCACCCTCGGGTGCTCGACCGTGACGATGTGATGCGTGATGACGCCGGGGATCAGAATCTTGCCCGGCGGGAGTTTCACCTTCTCCCACACACGCCATTCGTGCTCGTGGCGCGGGTTGGCCGCCTCGATCGAGTACGCGCCGGCGCGCACCTTCAAGATGAGGTCCACGATGTCCTCCAGAGGCGCATCCGAGAGGTGCGGCACGTGCCAGCTGCCGAAGCAGACGTGGTAGCGGACGCGCTCTTCCGGAATCCCCTCGAGCGCCCGATTGAGCGCCTCGACGCGCAGCTCCGCCCACTCGCGATAACGCTCGGGGCCTTTCTGCGTCAGGGCGTCGTACATATTGGCGAGCACGGCGTCGTCCACCTGCACGAGGAGCCCCGCCTTGTGGATCGCCAGGTACTCCACGCGCAGCGCCTCCGCGATGGCGAAGACGTAGTCGCGCTCGCTCGGATAGAACTCGTTGACGCCGTCGTACGCGGTGCTCGCGGGCGCGACGGCGGTCATGAAGCCTTCGGCGACCTGCACCGATCGCAGTGCCGTCT
>Ga0335074_10003243_pt1 | contig 22155 bp, 24 predicted proteins | sample Lox_Sample_23_FD_206715 | JGI IMG/M metagenome (GOLD analysis project Ga0335074, IMG submission 206715) | Soil microbial communities from Loxahatchee National Wildlife Refuge, Florida, United States - Lox_Sample_2.3 | ecosystem: Environmental > Terrestrial > Soil > Wetlands | place: USA...
GAACAGCTCGCGGCTGATGTAGTCATTGACCGTCTCGCAATAGGCGATCGCCTCGCGCAGCCGCGGCATCGCCGCCTGCTCGAGCCTCAGATCGGATTCAAGCAGCTCCTTCACGTCCTCGCCGATAAGCAGCTTACCGAGGTCCTGCAGGTTTGGCAGCCCTTCGAGGAACAGGACGCGGTTGATAAGCCGGTCGGCGTGCTTCATCTCGTCGAGCGACTCCTTGTACTCGAAGTCGCCGAGCTTGGTGACGCCCCAATGCCTGAGCATCCGGGCGTGCAGAAAATACTGGTTGATCGCGGTCAGTTCGTTTTTGAGCACCGCGTTGAGGTGCTGAATGACGGTCGGATCGCCTTGCATGACTCGCCTCCCGCGTTGGGCCGCAGGAGCTTAACGCGAAAAGCCGGCGAACTGTTGCAGGTAAATGATTAGTCGTCGCCGCCGATGTCGACCGCGGCATCCTGCTCGCGCAGCATCTGGCGGACGAAGGGAACGCACTTGCCGCATTGCGGCTCGCAGCCGAGCGTACGGTACACCATCGATACCGAGCAGCCGTTTTCGCACGAAGCACGGACATCGCGGTCAGTCAGGGCATTGCACAGACAGATATACATGCCATCCTCGGCTGGAATTGACGTACATCTAGCCAGACTGCGAATGCTTCGCAACATCACTCTTAAGCGCATCAGCCATGCCGCGAACGATGGGGTGATCTATGCCGGATCGGCGTCTCGCGCGACGGGGCGCCAGCGGCTATTGTGAGACGCAATCAACATCCCGCCTCAAGCCGCAAAACAGGAGGAGCACCGCCGATGGCCGAGACCCCCACCTTTGGCCGCTACGCCGAAATTCCCTATGACGAGATGACGCCGGAGCAGAAGGAAGGCTACCACTCGCTGCTGGAGACGCGCGGGCGGCTCCCCGGCCCCAACAAGATCTATGTTCATAATCCCAAGCTGGTGAAGGTGATGGGACCGCTCGGCGCCTATTTCCGCACCGGCTACTCCTTGTCGGAGCGCGAGCGCGAGATCGCGGTCGTCATCACCAACGCGCATTTCCACTCCGCCTACCCGACCAACGCGCATGAGCGCGCCGGCAAGGCGGCCGGGCTGCCGGCGGACAAGGTCGAGGCGATGCTCGCGGGACAGCCGACCTCGTTCAATGACGAGCGCGAGCAGGTGGTCTACGAGATGGCGGTGACGCTCATCAATTCGCGCTGGGTGTCGAAGGGGCTCTATGACCGCGCGGTCAAGGCGCTCGGGCACGAAGGCATCACCGACGTGACCTGCCTCATGGGCTTCTACTCGAGCGTATCGATGACGCTCGCCTTTTACGACGTCCCGGCAGGCGCCGAAGGTCTGGCGCGCTAGTCTAATATCGGGCCGAGCCTCGGGCGCTGAATGCAAGTCTCGAGGCTCAGCTTGCTAGACGATCGCGCCCTCGGCGGGTAGCCCGGCACCGATATCGAAATATTCCTGCTCGACGATCCTGATGATCTCGCGTGTCGGGTCGGCGCTTGCTAGAAGGGGCGTGGCGCCGAGCTCGCCGCTGCAGCTCAGGATCTGGTCGACGCTGCCGTCCTTGCCGCGCAGCGGCAGGCGCAGCGTCTCGATCGCCGCCGCCCGGCCCGAGAGCAACTCGACGCGGCGCTGCGACCGGGACCCGCATGGCCAATCGACAACGGTTTTGAGCTCGCGGCGCATCACCGCGGCTGCCGAGGGCGACACGCCCTCAAAGCAATCGGTGCCGGTGATGACGCGTCCCCAGCGCCGCTCGATCTCGGTGCCGACCAGACGGTATCGCCATTTGTCTTCGTCGTCCCGCTCGATGACGCTGATCACCGGCAGGATGCGGGCGATCGTCATCGGGTCGAAGCTTCGCCGATCCGGGATAAGCCCTTCCCTCGGCAGGCCTGACCAGGCGGTCAGCAGATCGCGCGCGATCGGTCCCAAGCGTTCGGCGATGTCGTACACGAAGATGCCTTCTTTCGAAGGCGTTATCGTGGCGATATTTGGTAAACGCATTGCTAGCGGGCATCGCGCCCCGCCGCTGTCAGCATTGCGACAAAGGCCCTGAGCGGCATCCCGGGCCGCGCGCCGGCCCGCTCGGCAGCGCGGTTGACATGCGACAGCACGCCATCGTGGTAAAGCGCGCGGGCATCGCCGATCGGCGCGCTGTCGGCGGAGACCGCACCGGCCGGAATGTTGCGCGCGTCGAGCGGCGCGAGGCGGGCGATGCCGGCGCCGTCCATCCCGAAGCCGCCGTCGCTGAAGAAGCAGGCGTAAACTTCCGGCGCCACCGCGTTGTCAGGGCGCCCGCCCGACAGCGCGCCATGCGACGCGGTGACGACGATCTTGCCCTCGTCGTCCGGCACGATCATCCCGATCGAGTCGGCGCAGACGAGCCCCGGCTGGCCCTCGCGCAAGATATAACGGGCGCCGTCGGTGATCGCCGGCGGCTTCTCGCTGGGCGGAACCGCCCCGCGCATCAACTCGGCACATTCGCGCACGCTCTGACCGACCTTGCAGCCGAGCGCCGCGGCGGTCTTGTTGACATGACTGATGACGCCATGCGCGAGCATGTGGTCGCCATCGCCGATATGGCAGGTCATCGCGTCGGCGGTCGCCGCGGCCATGGCGATCCGGTCGAGGAATTCGAGCCCGACGATGCCGGCATCGTCCTTGCCAATCCCGGCATCGTTCATGATCACGGCGCGCACCGGCCACTTCGCGGCGTTGTAAGCATTGTACCGCCCGCCATAGGAACCCGAGACGGCGACCTGCAAGCGATGCTCCTCGCGCAAGTTCGAGCAGCTCGCGACGGTCACGATCTTCACGCTGTCAGTCGCTGCGGCCATGAATCAGCTCCCGGTTTGATCGACCTTCAATTTGATCGGTGTTGGGCCATCGCTTAGCATGGCCGCACAACCGCCGAAACAGGGGAAACGCCATGCTGATCGTCGACGCACAGGTCCACATCTGGTCCGCCGGCCCGCCGAGCAATGCCGCCCACCGCCAGGTCAACTCGTACACGGCGGAGGAATGCATCCGCGACATGGACGCGGCCGGGGTCAGCGCCTGCCTCTTGCATCCGCCGGGCTGGGACCCGAACTCAGGCAAAATCTCCGAGGAAGCGGCGGCGAAATACCCGACGCGATTTGGTATTCTCGGCAACTTCCCGCTCGACAAACCGGAGAACCGCGGTCTCATCGATGGGTGGAAGAAGCGGCCTGGCATGCTCGGGCTGCGCTACGCGTTCACCGCGCCGCACCAGGCGAACTGGATGACTGACGGCACGATGGACTGGCTGTGGCCGGCGGCGGAGAGAGCCGGCATCCCGATCGCGCTGATGGCGTCGAACTATCTGCCGCTGGTCGGCCAGATCGCCGAGAAGCATCCCGGCCTCAAGCTCCTCATCGACCATTATGCGCGGGTGCGCGGCGGCTCGGACGATGCCGCGCACGGCAACCAACCTCAACTGCTGGCGCTCGCCAAGCACAAGAATGTCGCGGTCAAGTGTACCGGCGCGCCCGGCAATTCGAGCGCGGCCTATCCCTATAGGAACATCCACAAATTCACCCAGCAGATCGTCGAGGCGTTCGGCCCGGAGCGCAGCTTCTGGGGCACCGACATCACCCGCATGCCGTGTTCGTGGAAAGAGTGCGTGACGATGTTTACCGAGGAGATGCCGTGGCTCAAAGGCCGCGACCTCGAAATGGTGATGGGCCGCGCGGTGTGCGACTGGCTGGGCTGGAAGCTTTAGCCCAGGCATTTGGCCGAAGCCGCCTCACCCGGTGAGGCGGGCTCCCGCTATTGACTGGCGATCGCCGAGGGGTCTTGCGGTCCCGTCGCCTGGCCTGTCGGTCCGAGCGAGTACAGATCGAACTCATGGCCCGGCCGGTCGCTCGGGCTGCGATAGGCGAAGGGGTGTCCCCACGGGTCCTCGGGCAGTTTGTCGCCTTTGAGGTAGGGCCCATCCCAGTGCGCCACGCCTTGGGGCTGTGTCAGCAATGCCTGCAGCCCTTGACTTGTCGTGGGATAGGCTCCGACATCGAGCTTGTACATATCGAGCACCGTCGCCAGACGCTCGACCGATTGCGCGGCGATTTTTTCCTTGGCGGCGCCGAATTGGCGCATCACCGCCGGCGCCACCAAACCGATCAGCAAGCCAAGGATGGCAAGCACGACAAGGAGTTCGAGGAGGGTAAACCCTCGCTCCGAATTTCGGGAATCGCGGAAGCGGTTGCGCATGGAGCAACTGTGCATTATCCGACCGGCTGCGCAAGACATTGGGATCACTGCGTTTCACACTCGTCCTCAGGCCCCCTTCGGCCGGCCTTTTCGTTTGATGGCGAGCCCAGCGCAAAAGGGCCAAGATGGGCCGACCCAGCAGAGGAGCCGAGATGGCCGATCTTGAGCCCATCCCCTATTCCGATCAGCAAATCCGCCGCATCTTGAGCAGCGTGCGGACGATCGCGATGGTCGGCGCGTCGACCAATTGGAACCGGCCCAGCTACTTTGTGATGAAGTATCTCCAGGGCAAGGGCTACCGCGTGATCCCGGTCAACCCGACCGCCGCGGGGCAGACCCTGCTCGGCGAGAAGATCTATGCCTCGCTCGGGGACATCCCCGACAAAGTCGACATGATCGACATGTTCCGCGCCGCGAGGGAGGCGCCTGGTGTCGTCGCCGACGCCATTGCGATCGGCGCCAAAGTCGTGTGGATGCAATTGGGCATCCGCAACGACGAGGCGGCCGCGGCGGGCGAAGCCGCCGGGCTCGAGATCATCATGAACCGCTGCCCGAAGATCGAGTTCGGGCGCCTCGGCGGCGAATTGTCGTGGAGCGGGGTCAATAGCGGCATCATCCAAAACCGGGCGCCGCAGGCGCCGCGTCCGCGCCAGGTCAAAGACCGCCCGGCCGCTTCGGCCAATCTCACCTACGGTTTCGAAACGCGGGCAATCCATGCCGGCGCCGCGCCCGACCCGACGACCGGCGCGCGGTCGACGCCGATCTACCAGACGACGGCCTATGTCTTCGACGATGTCGACCACGCCGCCTCGCTCTTCAACCTGCATAATTTCGGCTACATCTATTCGCGCCTGACCAACCCCACCGTCGCGGTGCTGGAAGAGCGCATCGCCAGCCTCGAAGGCGGCCGCGCGGCGGTCGCCGCGGCCTCGGGCCATGCGGCGCAGTTTCTTGTCTTCGCAACGATGATGGAGCCGGGCGACGAGTTCATCGCCTCGCGCAACCTCTACGGCGGGTCGCTGACCCAGTTCGGGCTGTCGTTCAAGAAGCTTGGTTGGACCTGCCATTTCGTCGACCCGCTCGACCCCGAGAATTTCCGCAAGGCGCTGACCCCGAAAGCCAAGGCGATCTTCCTCGAACTCCTCGCCAACCCGGGCGGGATCATCGTCGATATCGAGCGCGTCGCGGCGATCGCGCACGAAGCCGGCATCCCGCTGATCGTCGACAACACGCTGGCGACGCCCTATCTGTGCCGGCCGTTCGAATACGGCGCCGACCTGATCGTCCATTCGACGACGAAGTTCCTCTCCGGTCACGGCAACGCGCTCGGCGGCATCGTGGTTGAGTCGGGCAAATTCGACTGGTCGCAAGGCGGCAAATTTCCCTCGTTGACCGAGCCGGAACCGGCCTATCACGGGCTCAAATTCTTCGAGAATTTCGGTGATTTCGCTTTCACCACCAAAGCGCGTGCAGTGGCGCTGCGCGACTTCGGCCCGTCGCTGTCGCCGATGAATGCGTTTCTCACGATCACCGGGGTCGAAAGCCTGCATGTGCGAATGGAGCGCCATGTGGAGAATGCGAAGAAGGTCGCCGAGTTTCTCGCCGTGCACCGGAAGGTGGCCTGGGTGTCCTATGCCGGCCTCAAGGACAGCCCCTATGTCGAGCTGGCGCGCAAATACCTGCCGAAGGGCGCCGGTGCGGTCTTCACCTTTGGCGTCAAGGGCGGCTATGCCGCCGGCGTCAAGCTGGTCGAGAATGCCCGGCTGTTCTCGCACCTCGCCAATATCGGCGACACGCGCAGCCTGATCCTGCATCCGGCTTCGACGACCCATCGCCAGCTGACCGACGAGCAACGCGCCGCGGCCGGTGCGGGCGACGATGTCATCCGCCTGTCGATCGGCCTCGAAACCGCGGACGATCTGATCCGCGACCTCGACGAAGCGCTGGCGGGTTAAAGATCGCATTATTGCGAAGGTAGTGAAGCAATCTCCAGCCGCCTTGGCCCTCCACGGAGAGAGATTGACGCGTCGCGCACTCCGCGCAATAGCGAGAAGAACTAGAACACGCTGAGCAGTTCGACGTCGAAGATCAGCGTCGCATTCGGCGGGATGACGCCGGCGGCGCCGGTGCTGCCATAGGCGAGGTCGGGCGGGATGATGAGCGTGCGCTTGCCGCCGACCTTCATTCCGACAATCCCCTCGTCCCAGCCGGGGATGACCTGTTTTTGGCCGAGGGTGAAGTTGAACGGCTTATCGCGGTCGAGCGAGCTGTCGAACTTGGCGCCCTTCTGGCCGCTTTTGGTGTAGAGCCAGCCAGTATATTGCATCGAAACAATGCTGCCTTTTTTTGCCTCGGCCCCGTCGCCGACCTTGGTGTCGATGTATTTGAGCCCATCGGGGAGCTGGACGGTCTTGCCCTCTGGCGAAGCAGCAGCGGGCGCGGGCGCGGTGCCTTGCTGGGCGAGCGCCGGCGAGGCGACAAACGCAAGAAACCCGATCGCCGCGGCGGATGCGGCAAGGCGGATCGACATCAGAGCACTCCTGGCTGGTCGGCATGGGCGCGCCAATATGCCGGGATGGCCGTGGCCCTCGCAAGCAGCAGCGCGCCGTGTCGTTAATAAGCCGCGCTCAAAGTCCTTTTGCGTGCGGCACATCGCACCGGCCGGGAACGCTTCCCGCGACAGCGGAAACTACGATACCGTGAGAACCGATCCTGATCCCCAACCCCCATCGGAGGAAAATCCCATGGCTCAGTCCCAGCCCAGTTCCGCGCGCGACGCGGTGCGCAACGTCGTTCCGGACCTTATCGGCTATACGGAAAAGTGGCTGTTCGGCGAGGTCTGGGAGCGACCGCAGCTGTCGAAGCGCGACCGCAGCCTGATTGTCGTCGCGACGTTGATTGCGCTCGGCCGCGAGAAACAGCTTGTCGGCCATCTCGAACGCGCGCTCAACAACGGGCTCAGCAAGACCGAGCTTTCCGAAGTCATCACCCATCTCGCCTTTTACGCCGGCTGGCCGGCGGCGATGACCGCGGCGCTCGTCGCCAAGGATGTGTTCGAGAAACACTGAGCGGGCTGCTGCCCCACCATGCCCCTCTCTCCGCGTGCGGGGAGAGGGAGATTTCTGTTTGGAGGAACTGCAATGAAAGTCGGTTTCATCGGCCTCGGCACCATGGGCAACGGCATGGCGGGCAACCTGCAGAAGGCCGGCTACGAGCTGGTCGTCCACGACATTCGCCGCGCGGCGGCCGAACGCTTCCTGGCGGCGGGCGCGTTGTGGGCCGACACGCCGAAGGCGCTCGCCGAGCAATGCGACGTCATCTTCACCTCGCTGCCCGGTCCGCCGGAGGTCGAGGCGGTCGCGCTCGGCCCCAACGGCCTTCTCGCCGGGATGAGGCCCGATACCGCCTATTTCGACCTGTCGACCAACTCGCCGACGGTGGTGCGCCGAATCAACGCGGCTTTCGCGGAGAAGAATGTCTACATGCTCGACGCGCCGGTGAGCGGCGGGCCAAAGGGCGCCGCCTCGGGACGCCTCGCGCTGTGGATCGGCGGCGACGAGCAGCAATTCAACCGGCACAAGAAGGTGCTCGACGCGATCGGCGACGCCGCGCGCTACATCGGCCCGATCGGCGCCGGCTCGGTCGCCAAGCTGGTGCATAATTGCGCCGGCTACGCGATCCAGACCTGTCTCGCCGAGGTATTCACCATGGGGGTCAAGGCCGGTGTCGAGCCGTTGGCGCTGTGGGAGGCGGTGCGGCAGGGCGCCGGCGGCCGGCGTCGCACCTTCGATTCGCTGGGCGACCATTTCCTTTCCGACTATTACGACCCGCCCGATTTCGCGCTGCGCCTCGCGCACAAGGACGTGACGCTCGCCACCGAGCTGGCGCGCGAAATGAAGGTGCCGATGCCGATGGCCAATCTGGCGCTGATGGAGCTCACCTCCGCGCTCAACCGGGGCTGGGATGGCCGCGACTCGCGTGTCGCCATGGAGCTGCAAAAAGAACGCGCTGGCGTGACGATCAAAGTGCCGATGGCCGATGTCAAAGCGGCGCTTGAACGCGACGGAAAGTAGCCGCCGGTCGCGGTGACGATCCGTCGCGAGGGATGGCTTTCCCTTTTGCTGCAAATAACTTGCGTTATGCGATATGGTGCGGCCGCCGAGCCCGAATGCCTCCCGCCTAGAGGGAAAATCCTCCGTGACTGACCCTGCCACCCTGTCGATCATCGCGCTGTTCCTCAATGCCGATATCGTCGTGAAGATCGTATTGCTGCTGTTGCTCGCCGGCTCGGTGTGGAGCTGGGCGGTAATCGTCGACAAAATCCTGCGCCTGCGCGCCGCCCGTCAATCGGCCGCGGGCTGGGCCTTGCGCGCGGCCGAGGCGCGCACCGCCGGGGAATTGGTGGGCGAGCGCTACGGCACCGAGGCCGATCACCCCGCCGCTGCAGTGCTGGCCGCCGGGGTCGAGGAATGCGTCGCCTTCGCCGACGACACGGTGGAATCGATGGCCGAGCGGCGCGAGCGCATCGATCGAGCGATGCGGCTCGCCCTGAGTGCGCAGTTGCGGCATCTCGAATTGCGGCTGCCGTTTCTCGCAACGCTCGGCTCGGCCGCACCATTCATCGGGTTGTTCGGCACGGTCTGGGGGATCATGCGCAGCTTCAACGCGATCGCCGCCGCCAACAACACCAGCCTCGCGGTCGTCGCGCCAGGCATCGCCGACGCGCTGTTCGCGACCGCGATGGGGCTCGCCGCAGCGATCCCGGCGGTCGTAGCCTACAACAAGTTCACCGTCGAGATCGGCCGTTTCGCGGGCACGATGCACGGCCTTATCGGCCGCAGCAGCGGCCTCCTCAGCCGCGCCGCGGTGGTGGAAGGCGAATAGATGGCGATCCGGCTTCCGCCTTCCGGCGAACCCGGCGAGGACAGCTACACGCCGCTTGCCGAGATCAACGTGACGCCGATGGTCGACGTCATGCTGGTGCTTTTGGTGATCTTCATGGTGGCGGCGCCGCTCCTCACCGTCGGGGTGCCGGTGAACCTGCCAAAGTCCAGCGCGGCACAAGTCACCGAGCCGCAACAGCCGCTCGTCGTATCGATCAACAAGGACGGCGAGACCTTCATCGGCGACGACAAGGTCATCGGCGCCGACCTCAAGACGCAGCTTGGCGAGCTGGCGACGCAGGACCCAACCCGCATCGTCTATGTCCGCGGCGATCGAGACATCGAATACGGGACGTTGATGGATCTGCTCGACGAGGTGAACAGCGCCGGCTTCGCCAAGGTCTCGCTACTCGCCGAGGCCGCCGGCGCGCCAAAGCCGAAGCAATAACATCGGCCACACCGCGGGCTGTAGCCTCGCGCGAAATGCACTAACATCCGGCGGATGGAAGACATCTATTGCTTTGCCGGCAACCCGCTCGATCGCGTCAGCGAGCGCCGGCGCGACCGAGACTGGATCGCTTCGCTGCTCGCGGCGCCCGACAGCCGCATCCTGCCGCTCTACGATCTGAAGCCAGCGATCCACGATATGGCAAATCCGGCGCTCGAATGGCAGCAGCTCGAGCCCTGGCAGGAGCGCATCGCCGCCGGCGCCACCTGCATCTTTCTCGGCATCGGCGAGGATGGCCGCGCCCGCTTCGCCATCGACGCGACGGGCGTCGATAGCGCCTCCAACGCCAGCGCCGAGAATGTCGATGTCCGCACCCTGGCGCCGCTCGTGTCCTCAGGCGAAGCGGCGATCCTCGCCGAGGCGCGCTCGCTGATCGATTGGCACACGCGGCACAGTTACTGCGCGCAATGCGGCACGCCGACCGCGGTGTCGTCGGCGGGGTGGACACGGCGCTGCCCCAATTGCCGGGCGAGCCACTATCCGCGCTCCGACCCGGTGACGATCATGCTCGTCGTGCGCGGCGAACAGGCGCTCTTGGGCCGCAACAAGCGGCGACCTGGGCAACGGTTCTCCTGTCTTGCCGGGTTCATGGAGCCGGGCGAGACGCCGGAAGAGGCGGTGCGCCGCGAGGTGCGCGAGGAAAGCGGGGTCAAGGTCGGCCGGGTCAAATACCTCGCGGCGCAGCCTTGGCCCTTCCCCTCGACCCTGATGATGGGCTTTCTCGCCGAGGGGATCAGCGAGGACATCACCATCGACCCCGAGGAGATCGCCGAGGCGCGCTGGTTCTCGCGCGGCGAAATTCGCGAGATGGTCGCGCGCGCCGCCGCCGGCGAGGACGATCCGGAGAAGATTTCGATCCCGCAGCCTTTGGCGATCGCGCACCATCTCTGCCGCCGCTGGTCGAACGGGCTGGACGAGATTTAGGAAACGCGGATGCAGCGGCTTTTCTTGCTCGCCGCATTTGTGCTTGTCCCCGGCGATGGCCGCTAGCGGCGCGAAGGTCGCCATCGTCACCGGCGCCAGCGCCGGGATCGGGCTTTATACCGCGCTCGGCCTGGCCCGCGCCGGGATGCGGGTCGTCATGGTCGGGCGCGACCACGATCGCACCGCGGCGGCGCAACAACTTGTTGCCGAGCGCGCGCCCGGCGGCGAACCCGAAACCATGCTCGCGGATTTTTCCAGCCTCGACGAAGTGCGTGGGCTCGCGGCAAAGCTGCTCGCGCAGTGCGAGCGGATCGATGTGCTGGTCAACAATGCCGGGATGATCGCGTCAAGGCCGGGATTTTCCGCCGACGGCTATGAGATCACCGTCGCGGTCAACCACCTCGCGCCGTTCCTCTTGACCCATCTGCTGCTCGACCGGCTCAAGGAAACGGCCCAAGCGGATAAACCAACGAGGATCGTCACCGTCGCCTCGCAGGCGCATCGCGGCACCCGGCTCGACCCGGCGAAGCTCCCCTGGCCGGCGGTGTGGAGCCCGCTTTCCGCCTATGGCCGCTCAAAGCTCGCCAACATCCTTTTCACCCGGTTGCTGGCGGGCCGGCTCGACCCGCGGATCGTCACCGCGACCTGCCTGCACCCCGGGGTCATCGCCACGCAGATCGGCAACAACGCGGGGATCGTCGCCGGGCTCGGCTGGCGGTTCGCCAAGATGTTCTTGCCCGGCCCGGACAAGGGCGCCGAGACCTCTATCTACCTCGCGACTGTCGCCGATCCGACGCCGTTTCACGGCGCTTATGTGATTGGCAAAAAAATCGCCGAGCCCGATACCGCGGCGCGCGACGACAGCCTCGCCGAAGCGGTGTGGAAAGAAAGTGCGAAATTGGTTGGATTATAATTCACGTCTCACTTCTCTCGTCACACCGGCGAAGGCCGGTATCCAAAGCGGGTCTGGGCCCCGGCCTCCGCCGGGATGACGCAAGGGGGTTCGATGAAATTCGCTGTCGCGTTGACACTGACAATACTGGCACTGACTACCGCCGCGAATGGCTCGGAGCTGCGCATCGCGCTCGCCGAAGACCCCGACCTGCTCGACCCGGCGCAAGGCACCAGCTTTGTCGGCCGCGATGTCTTTGCCGCGATGTGCGACAAGCTCGTCGATATCGCGCCCGATATGAGTTTTGTGCCGCAGCTCGCGACCGCATGGACGTGGTCGGACGACAGCAAGTCGCTGACCCTCAAAATCCGCGACGGCGTGCTGTTTCAGGACGGCACGAAACTCGATGCCGACGCGGTTAAGGCTAACCTCGACCGCTACCGCATGGCGCCGGAATCGAAGCGCAAGGCCGAGCTGAAGCCAGTCGCCAATGTCGTCGTGGCCGATCCGCTGACCGTGCGCATCGAGCTGTCGGCGCCCTACGCCCCATTGCTAGCGGTGCTTGCCGACCGCGCCGGTATGATGATGTCGCCGACAGCGCTCGCCGCGCTTGGCGACAAGATCGCGACCAAGCCGGTCTGCGCCGGCCCCTACAAATTCGTCGAGCGGGTGCCGCAGGAACACATCGTGCTGGAGCGCTTTGACAAATACTGGAACCCCGGCCCCTACGCCATCGACCGCATCACCTATACGCCCGTGCCGGACGCAACGGTGCGGCTTGCCGGACTGCGCTCGGGCGGGTTCGACATGATCGACCGGCTGGCGACGCACGATGTCGACGCGGTGAAATCCGATCCTTCCCTGAGTTATGTCGAGATCACCGCGCTCGGCTATTACCTGATGTCGATCAACATCGCCAACGGCCCCGCCGCCGACAACCCATTGGCCAAGGACAAGCGGGTGCGCGAGGCGCTCGAGCTGTCGATCGACCGCAAAATCCTCAACGATGTCGTGTTCGACGGAAAGTTCGTGCCGTCCAACCAGTTCGAGGCGCCCGGCTCGCGCTATTGGGACGCGGCGCACCCTGTGCCGGCGCGCGACGTGGTGGCGGCCAAAAAGCTGCTGGCCGAGGCCGGGGCGCCGCACCCCGCCTTCACCCTCACCGCCGGTACCGGCACCACCGACCTTCAGGTCGCGCAGACCTTGCAGGCGATGGCGGCGGAAGCGGGGTTCGACGCGAAAATCCAGGCGACCGAAGCGGCGACGATGGTGCAGAAGAACAGCGCCGGCGATTATCAGGCGGGGCTTGCGATCTGGAGCGGCCGCCCCGACCCGGATGGCAACATCGCGATCTGGATCGCCTGCGACGGGTTTCTCAATTGGGGCAAATACTGCAACGCCGATCTCGACAAGAACCTCGCCGCCGCGCGCACCACCACCGATCCCGCCGCGCGCGCCAAGCTCTACGCCGAGGCCGCGGACATCTACCTCGCCGACCGGCCCGCACTGGTGCTCTATCACTTCAAATGGATGTGGGGCCTCTCCCGCAAGGTTACCGGCTTCGTGCCCAACCCCGACGGGCTGATCCGGCTCGCGGGGATGAAGATCGGCGGCTAGATCTCGAGCCGGTTGAAGAGCGCCGACGGCAGGGAACGGATCACTAGCATGATCCAGCGCCAGAACCGCGGCGCGTAGATCACCGGGCCGCCGCTGTCGGCCGCCCGCCGCACGATGGAAGCAACCGCGTCGGGCATCGACCACATCGAGCCTTTGCGGTTGGCGAACGCTTCGGTCATCGGCGTGATGACCGGCCCAGGTTTGACGATCACGGCCCTCGGCCCGGAAGTAGCGAAGCGATGGGCGATACCCTCGACCAGGGTCGCGAGTCCCGCCTTGGCCGCGCCGTAGATAAAATTGGCGCGCCGCCCGCGGTCGCCCGCAACCGAGCCCAACACGACCAGCGACCCGCGCCCTTGCCGTTCCAGCGCTTCGGCCGCGACGAGCGCCCAGGCAGCGGCGGAGGTGAAATTGACCGTGAGGCTGGTCTGCGCCGCTGCCGGATCATGCTCGATCGATTTCTGATCGCCCAGCACACCATAGGCGAGCAGCACGTGATCCACCCCGCCCAGCGTGGCGACAAACCCGGCAAACGCGTCGGCGACGCCGTCCGTGTCGGCCAGGTCTCGCGTCGCGGTTTCGACCCGCGCCGCGCCGCGCAGCTTGAGGTCGGCGGCGATCGCGGCGAGCCGCTCGGGCTGCCGCGCGACGAGCAGCAGCTCCGCGCCCTCGCCGGCGTAGAGCCGCGCGGTCGCTTCGGCGATCGCCGAGGTCGCGCCGAGGATGATGATCTTCACGGCCCCTCCTCCTGGCTCACCCGGCGCCAAAAGCTCGACGAGAAGCGGGGGTCGACATGCCGCGCGAAATCCTCCCAGTTCGGATAACCGGCGCGAAACATGGCGGCGGAGATACGGCCGTCCTTGGCTGGATAGAGGCGGCCGCCAGCCTCGCGCACGATAGCGTCAAGCCGGTCCATCAGCTTGAGGGTCGAGGCGCCGCGATTGGCAAAATCGAGCGCCAAGGTCGTGCCGGGGCGCGGAAACGACAGCATCCCCGGCGACGGCATGTCGCCAAACGTCTTCAGCACGGCGAGAAACGACCCCTCTCCCGCCGCCGAGACCGCCTCCAGCATCGCCCGCGTCGCATCGCCCGCCACTTCGGGCGGTACAACCGACTGGTACTGGTAAAACCCGCGCTTGCCGTAAAGCCGGCTCCACCCGCCGATCCGGTCGAGCGGGTAGAAAAACGGCTCGTAAGGCGCGGCCGCACGCCCTGCCCTGCGCCGGCCATTGCGGTAGCAGAGCTCATTGAACGCCTTCACCGTGAGGCCGTTGAGCGCGAACCCCGGCAGGTCGAGCGGCACGGTCGGGCCCGGCCGTTTCTTTTGCAAGACCAGCGGCCCCTCGGCCGCGTGGCGCGCACGGCTGAAAAGGCCGCGGCCCCGCGCATCGCCTCTAGCCAGACAATCGATCCAGGCGACGGTGTAGTCGAACGCGCCGTCACTCTCCGCGGTCAATGGAAAGAACGCGTCCAGGGTGGCGAATGGAATGGTCTCGACCTCCATCGTCGCGCTCGCGATGGGGATCACCTCGATCTCGACCCAGGCAATGAGGCCGGTGAGCCCCAGCCCGCCGACGGTCGCGGCAAAAAGGCCCGTGTTGTCGTCGGCGCCGAGCTCGAGCGTGCCCCCCTCGGAGCGCATCAGCCCCAACCGTCGTACCCAGCGACCCAGCGTGCCGGCGCGATGGTGGTTCTTGCCGTGGACATCGTTGGCGATCGCGCCACCCAACGTCACAAACCGCGTGCCCGGTGTCACCGGCAGAAAGAAGCCGCGCGGCACCAATATCGCCAGCAGCGCATCCAGCGATATCCCGGCCTCGGCGCGCAAAAGCCGCGTTTCGGGATCGAAGGAGATGGCCCGGTCGAGGGCAGCCATGTCGATGACTGCGCCATCCGGGTTGAGCCCACAATCGCCGTAGGATCGCCGCAATCCGATCGCCAGCAGCTTGCGGCCGGCTTCCGCGCCTTCGCCGAGAAGCGCCGGCAGCTCGTCGCGCCAGTGCGGGCGCGCCACCTCATGCCGCGCCCGGAGCACGCGGCCCCACGACACGAGATCGTCGCTCGGCACAAATCGCGTCACCGGGCGATGCTATGACGACATGGTTAACAAATCACCGGTTCCGCCGCGGGCCGCCGAGCGGCTGACCAGATCATCCCTGCGCGGAGCGCGTGATGAAACGGCGGACACGGCGTTACCAGGGAAAGCATCAGAGGAGCCGCGCGATGAGGCAAGGGAAGATACTGGCATGCGCCGCTATCGGTCTCTTGATGGCGACACCTGCCCTTGCGCAAGAGCAAGCGCCCGAGAACACACGAGGAGGAACGGTCGTGCTACGCGGCAGTACGCCCGCCAATGCCGGCTCGCGGCAACTGCCTCCGGGGCCGAGCAACCCTCTTTCGAGCGGCCGCGCGACGCAACCCACCCCCACACAGTCCTATGAATGGGATGGCGGCGGATTTGATCGCAGCGGGCTGACGCCGCGGTAGGGCGCGATGACCGGCTCAGCGCCGCACCCGAACGCCCGTTCCAGCGCGGGCGGCAAGACGCAAGCGCTGTCCGCCGCCACGCGAACACAACACCGCCAGCCAAATGGACGGCGGTAAGCGTCGCTGTCGCCAGCAAACGGCGATCGCTTCTCCGGGCCTGACCGAGCGCAGGCAAAGCAACAGCCCGCCACACAACACGGCGCCATCAACGGCGGTGAGGGTCGATATTAGAATTGAGATCGAATCCGCCGCAACCGCAGGCTCCCCGCCATCGCAGTCTAAAACTCAAACGCTCGCCGGTCACCGCGGACCATGATCAACTGTTCCTATTGTTATAGCTGGCGAATTTTGGTGAGCCCGTCGGGATTCGAACCCGAGACCTACTGATTAAAAGTCAGTTGCTCTACCGGCTGAGCTACGGGCTCTTTCAATAAGCTATTTATCCGGTACCCATTTAGCTACGCTATGGCTACGGTGTTTGTTCTAGCAACGTTGCTGCATAGCTGGTCTCTATGAGGCAAGTGATCGTCCTCGATAGCCCATGCGGCGCGGACTTCTTATCACAGACCGTGAGACGCAACCATCAAGGCAGGCCTTTGCTTGCGGACACGTTGCGCGGAGGCGTGCAACAAGCACCATAGCCGGGGATGTGGCCGCTCAGCCAGCTCGCGTCGCAATGCGACCGCCGTCGCGTGCAGGCGATCGAGGACCTGCACATAGTCAATGATCGCCTGTTCGGGCCCGAAAGGTGGCGCTCCAGCGCGCAGGCCGCTTCAGGCGCCGCTTTTCATGTCGGCGACGATGCGCTTCGCCATGGCCGCCGGATCTTTCCCCTGGACGATCGGCCGGCCGACGACAAGATAGTCGGCGCCGTCGGCAATTGCCTGGGCCGGCGTCCCCGATCGCTTGTGGTCGTCGAGCGCGGCGCCGGCGAGCCGGACGCCCGGCGTCACGACGAGCAGCCGCTCCGTATTCAGCCGCTCCCTGACGGCATTGGGATTGTCCTGCGGGCTGGCAATGATGCCGTCGACACCGCAATCGAGCGCGAACTTCGCCCGCTCGGCAATCAAATCGGCGACCGTACCGGTGTGGCCGAGCTCGCGCAGGCCGCGCTCGTTGAGGCTGGTCAGCGCCGGCACCACCAGCAGCTTAAGCGCCGCGGCGCCACGGCCCTCGACCGCGGCGCGGATGATGTCGCCATCGCCGTGCACCGTGACGAAACTGACCCCTCGCTCGGCGACCCGCTCGATGCCACGCCGCACGGTTTCGCCTATATCGAACATCTTCGCATCGAGAAAGACGTTGCAGCCGGATTTCAGCAGATCGTCGAGAAACGCCTCGAAACCCGGCGCGAAGATCAGCCAGAGTCCAACCTTGTAGAAGCTCACGATGCCGTCGAGACGGCTGACGATCGCCCGCGCCTCGTCCACGCTCGGCAAGTCGAGCGCGACGATGAGCCGGTCCTCCATGCGCGCGGGCAGGTTCCGGGCTAGCCGGGTCTGTGCGGTCATTTCAAATTCCTTGCAGGGAGTCTAGGCGCACCATCACGGGCGCATCGCCGATCGTCAAGCGCACTTGGAACCCCGCCGCCACCAAGGCAGATTGAGCTCACCCATCGCCGGAGATCGCCATGCCCAAGCAACAGATTCGCTCCGACAGATTGCGCCAACCGAGTGGCGTATTTTCTCACGCGACGATGATCGAGGCGCAAGGCCGGCTGGTGTTCATTTCCGGCATGGTCTCGCGTCGCGCCGACAACTCGATCGCCGGCATTGGCGACATCGAGGCGCAGACCCGGCAGGTCTGCGAGAACCTCAAGGCCGCGGTCGAGGCCGCCGGCGGCACGATGGACGACATCTGCCGAGTCGACGTCTATATCCGCAACATGGAGCAATTCGACGCGATCCATCGCGTGCGCCGCGAATATTTCCGCGAGCCGCTGCCCGCTTCGACCATGGTCGAGGTGGTCAAGATGACCCATCCCGACTACCTGATCGAAATCAGCGCGATCGCCGTTATCTCATGATGATAGGAGCGCGATTGCGTTGCAATTCATCGGCCCGCGGCTCAGACTTCCGCGAGCCAAATAAGGGAAATCATTCATGGAAATGCATGGAGAGCGGCGCATCCCGGCAACCCGAGCGGAAGTCTGGGCAAAGCTCAACGACCCCGAGACACTCAAAAACTGCATCCCCGGCTGCGAGACCGTCGAAAAGGTCTCGGACACCGAGTTTACCGCCAAGCTCGTCGCGCGGGTCGGCCCGGTGAAGGCGAGCTTTTCGGGCAAGGTGACGCTGACCGACCTCGTGCCGCCGGAAAGCTATACGATCACCGGCGAAGGCACCGGCGGCGTCGCGGGTTTCGCCAAAGGCAGCGCCAAAGTCTCGCTCGATGATGCCGGCGCGGAGACTGTGCTGCGTTACGGCGTGCAAGGCCAGGTCGGCGGCAAGCTGGCGCAAATCGGTTCGCGGCTTATCGACGCCACGTCGCGCAAGATGGCCGACGATTTCTTCAATCGGTTCGTCAATATGATGAGCCCGGCGGCCGCGACGGCGACTAACGCGACAGCGTCATAACTGACTGTATATAACGCATTTTGCGACGCTTCAGGCGCCTTGACCCGGCGCCTGAGGCGCAGGAAACTCGCGCCCGGAATGGCGGTTGTCCCCGACCCGCGACAAGGGAGGTATCCATGCAGAAGACGGTGAGCCTGACCGTGAACGGCAAGCCGGTTTCGGCGACGGTCGAGGGTCGCACGCTGCTGGTGCAGCTGCTGCGCGAAACGCTCGGGCTCACCGGCACGCATGTCGGCTGCGACACCAGCCAATGCGGCGCTTGCGTCGTCCATGTCGATGGCGAAGCGGTGAAGTCGTGCACCTTGCTTGCGGTCCAGGCCGAGGGGCGCGCGGTCAAGACCATCGAAGACGTCGCCGACGGCGACACGCTGCACCCGATGCAGGAGGCGTTCCGCGACAATCACGCGCTGCAATGCGGCTTCTGCACGCCGGGCATGATCATGAGCGCGCTCGACCTGGTGAAAAACAACCCCGACCCGACCGACCGCGAAATCCGCGAATACCTCGAGGGAAATCTTTGCCGCTGCACCGGCTATCACAACATCGTGCTGGCGATCAAAGCCGGAGCTGCCGCCATGAGAGGCGAAAAGCAGGCCGCGGAGTAGCGGCCATGACCGAAATCGGCACCCCGGCCATCGGGACTCCCATGAGGCGGCGCGAGGATTATCGGTTCCTCACCGGCCAGGGCACCTATACCGACGACATCAACCGGCCGCGCCAGCTTTACGCCTATATCCTCAGGAGCCCGCACGCGAGCGCCAGCGTCGGCGGCATCGATACCGGCGCCGCCGCGAAGGCCACCGGGGTTGTAGCGATTTTCACCGGCAAGGACATGGAGGCCGACGGCATCGGCGGACTGCCCTGCGGTTGGCAGATCCACTCGAAGGACGGTTCGCCGATGCTCGAGCCGCCACACCCGGTGCTCGCCAATGGCCGCGTACGGCATGTCGGCGATCCGGTCGCGGTCATTATCGCCGAGAGCCTGGGACAGGCACGCGACGCCGCCGAGCTGGTCCAGATCAATTACGCCGTAGAAGGGGCGGTCGCCGACGTTTCCGAGGCGCTAAAATCCGGCGCGCCGCAGGTCCATGCGGACGTTCCGGGCAATATCTGCTACGACTGGCATTTGGGCGACCCGGCGGCGATCGATGCTGCGCTCAAGAGCGCTGCACGAATCGTTAAGCTCGACCTGGTCAACAACCGGCTCGTGCCCAACGCGATGGAGCCGCGCGCCGCGATCGGCGATTTCGACCGAGCGACCGGCGAACACACGCTCTACACCACCAGCCAAAACCCGCATGTCATCCGCCTGTTGATGGGCGCTTTTGTACTGCACATCCCGGAGGCCAAGCTGCGGGTCGTCGCACCCGATGTCGGCGGCGGCTTCGGCTCGAAGATATATCATTACGCCGAGGAAGCGATCGTCACCTGGGCGGCCGGCAAGCTGAAGCGGCCGGTCAAATGGACCGCCGAACGCGTCGAGAGCTTCATGTCGGACGCACATGGCCGCGACCACGTCACCCATGTCGAACTTGGCCTTGATGCGCAAAACAAATTCGTCGCACTAAAGGTGTCGACCTTGGCGAATATGGGCGCCTATCTCTCGACCTTTGCGACCTGCATCCCGACCTACCTCTACGCGACCTTGCTTGCCGGCACCTACACGACGCCGGTGATCTACGCCGAGGTCAAGGCGGTGTTCACCCACACGGTTCCGGTCGATGCCTATCGCGGCGCCGGCCGGCCGGAGGCGACGTTCCTCCTGGAGCGCATTGTCGATCTTGCGGCCGACGAGCTGGGGGTCGACCCGGCCGAATTGCGCCGCAAGAACTTCATCCCGACCGACGCCTTCCCGTACCAGACTCCGGTCGCGCTGCAATATGACAGCGGCGATTATTTCTCGACGCTCGATCTGGCGACCAAGGCAGCCGATTACGCGCGGTTCGAGGCACGGCGCGCCGAGGCGGCGAGGCGCGGCAAGCTGCGCGGCATCGGCATCGCAACCTATATCGAGGCGTGCGGCATCGCGCCATCGGCCGTTGTCGGCTCCTTGGGCGCGCGCGCCGGGCTCTTCGAGGCAGCGACGGTGCGCGTCCATCCGACCGGCAGCGTCACGATCCTGACCGGCTCGCATAGCCATGGCCAGGGCCACGAGACAACCTTTGCCCAGCTTGTCGCCGACGGACTCGGCATCCCGATGGAGTCGGTCGAGATCGTGCACGGCGACAGCGCTAAGATCCCCTACGGGATGGGCACTTACGGCTCGCGCTCGCTGGCAGTCGGCGGCACCGCGATCATCAAGGCGATGGATAAGATCATCGCCAAGGGCAAGAAGATCGCGGCGCATCTGCTCGAGGCGGCTGAGGCCGATATCGAGTTCAAGGACGGTCAGTTCAGCGTCGCCGGCACCGACCGTGCCAAGTCGATCGGCGAGATCGCATTGACCGCCTATGTGCCGCATAACTTCCCGCACGAGGAGCTGGAGCCGGGCCTCGACGAGACGGCATTCTACGACCCGAAAAACTTCACCTTCCCGTCCGGGGCCTACGTTGCCGAGGTCGAGATCGATCCCGACACCGGCCGGCTCGAGATCGTCAATTTCACCGCCAGCGACGATTTCGGCCGCATCGTCAATCCGATGATCGTATCGGGCCAGGTGCATGGCGGGCTGGCGCAGGGCATCGGCCAGGCGCTGCTGGAGGGCTGCGTCTACGACAAGACGACCGGTCAGCTGCTGACCGCGTCCTACAACGACTACGCGATGCCGCGGGCGGACGATCTGCCCTCCTTCTCGCTGTCGACCCACGCGACGCTGTGCACGCACAATCCGCTAGGCGTCAAAGGCTGCGGCGAGGCCGGAGCGATCGGCGCGCCGGCGGCGATCTCCAACGCCATCGTCGACGCGCTGAAGGAGCATGGCGTGCGCCACGTCGAGATGCCGGCGACGCCAGAAAAAATCTGGCGCGCGATCCACCAACAACAGCTCGCCGCGGAATAGGGAGAGCAGCGATGTACGAATTCGATTACCAGAAGGCGGCGAACCTCGAAGACGCCGCGAAATTTCTCGCTGGTCATGAGGACGCAAAGCTCGTCGCCGGCGGCATGACCTTAATCCCAACCCTCAAGCAGCGCCTCGCGAAACCGTCCGATCTCATCGACCTCGCGAGCGTGGCCGGCCTGAAGGGGATCAAGGAAGAGGGCGGCGGGCTGACAATCGGCGCGATGACCCGGCATGCCGAAGTTCAGCGCTCCGATGTGGTGAAACGGGTGATCCCGGGCCTCAGCAATCTCGCCGGCCTCATCGGCGACCCGGCCGTGCGCAATCGCGGCACCATTGGCGGCTCAATCGCCAACAACGATCCTGCCGCCGATTATCCAGCCGCTGTAGTCGGGCTCGGCGGTACCGTCGTCACCACCAAGCGTGAGATCGCCGGCGATGATTTTTTCACCGGCATGTTCGAGACCGCGCTCGCGCCCGACGAGATCGTCACCGCGGTCAAGTTTCCGAAGCCGCAGGCCGCAGCCTATCAGAAATTCCGTAACCCGGCGTCGCGCTACGCGATCGTCGGCGTATTCGTGGCGCGGACGGGATCGGGGGTACGCGTCGCGGTGACCGGCGCCGGCCCCTGCGTTTTCCGTGTACCGGAGATGGAGGCCGCGCTCGCCAAGTCCTTTTCGGCCGACGCGATCAAGGACATCGCGATCCCCGATGACGGGCTCAACTCCGACATCCACGCCAGCGCCGAATACCGCGCGCATCTGGTTAATGTGATGGCGCGCCGCGCCGTGGCGGCTTGCACCTAGCGGGAACGGTCGTCATACCGCGCACGTAAGATGTATCGCGACATCGGGGGAGACGTGACGTGCGCAGCCTGAGGACAATCGCCGCGGCCGGATTGGCGCTGACCCTGCTCGGCGGTGCGGCCCTGGCCGACACCGTGAAATTCACCGTGGACCTGCAGCCGGCCAAACAGGGCGGCCCCGGCAAGGGGACCGCGAACCTGTCGATCGATACCGC
>Ga0335074_10003244_pt1 | contig 22155 bp, 23 predicted proteins | sample Lox_Sample_23_FD_206715 | JGI IMG/M metagenome (GOLD analysis project Ga0335074, IMG submission 206715) | Soil microbial communities from Loxahatchee National Wildlife Refuge, Florida, United States - Lox_Sample_2.3 | ecosystem: Environmental > Terrestrial > Soil > Wetlands | place: USA...
CCACGCACGAGACCCGCGGGCAGTCGCGTCAGGCCGGCTCGGGGTGGGAGAGGAACCACCGGCCGCTGAGCGGCCCGAGCCGGCGCCCGTACTCGTTCTCTGTGCGACCTGTCGGCAACCAATCCGCTACAACGAGATCCTCGGGATCTCCTTCTGCCCCGTCCACGGTCTCTCTGAGCCGTTTACCTTCATCCCCCTCGTTCAGCGGAGGCGCTGAGCCGTGGCCCGAGCGCCGGAGCTCCGGGCCCTCGCGTTGCTGCTCGACTCCCCTGCGACCCCTGTTGTGCGTTCCGACAAGCCCGGACTGTTCTCGGTGGCCTCGGCCCGCGGAGGGTCGAAGCGGTATACCGTCGACCTCGGCCAGGATCCGCCGAGTTGCACGTGCCCGCGCTACCAGTGGATGGCGCGGATCAGCGAAGAACTACGGCCAACGTGCAAGCACATCGAGGCTGCTCGCCTCGCGATCCGCGCCCGGGAGGGGTTGGGGGTGCCCCTCGGTCCAGCAACCTGAAGCCTCCGCGCCTCCCCGTGTCGGGCCGCGATCCGCGGGCCGGCGGTCGGGGTTGGAGTGTGGCACAGGGTTGTTGGCCCTCCCCCACACCCCCATCCCGCCGCCGGCGAGCGGAGGAGCGGCTTGCACACGTCAGTGTGTGACGTGTGACGTCACACGCTGCCGAGCGCTCTACACGGCGGCGGGGCGAGGGGGTGCAGGGGGAGCGGACCACGATGTCACACAATGCCGAAGGACGTCTTTCTCAGCGTCCGGCTGGACGGACCCACCAAGCTCCGTCTCGAGGCGTTCGCAAGAGAGCGGGGAATCTCCCTCGGTGAGTTCTGCCGACAGATCGTTGACGAGTACCTCCTCGCCCAAGGCGAGCCAGCCGATCCCGCGGTGCGCCTGCCCTCCGAACTCCCGCTGGCCGACTCTCGCCGGATGGCTCTCCACGAGCTAAAGGAGCGTTACCTGAGGCGCTTTCCGGGAGGAGAGGATGACGGGTACCAGCTGCACTGGGTGAGGGCCTGCCTCTCGAACATTCGGGCTCTGACCAACGCGGACCCACGGGCGGTCCTCGCCGAGATACGGACCCTCGTGGGGATCCCTTCCTGGGCGACCCCCGTGGGCGGTGGGGACGGGGGGACCGCATGACGCGCCATGTGGAACTGTACGCCCTCACGCGACGCGAGCTAGAGAACCTGCTCCTCACTGAACACGGCGCGCTCTCCCGGGTTCTCGAAGCGGTACGCGCGAACACTCGACCCGAGTGGAAGGTCCGTCGCGAGGTCGAACAGATCGTTGGGGAAGCCGTCGATCGTCGTCCGTTCGTTGTCGCGTACACGAGGGGATTGACGGCGGACCTCAGGCGCATCAGCGCCTCTCGGAACGCGATTCGTTGGGCTCGCTGGACGGAGGCCGACGCGTGATCCCGAAGACCCTCTCACCGGCCATATTGCAGGGGCACGTGCTGGAGGTCCTGCGAGGCCTTCCCGACGAGTCCGTCCATTGCGTCGTGACGTCCCCTCCCTACTGGGGACTCCGCACGTACGGGACCGCACCGCAGGTGTGGGGCGGCGACGGCAATTGTCTCCACTCGTGGGAGACGGTCACGATCCCTTCCGGGAACGGTCAGGTCACGCACCCGATGGTTGCTGAGACGTTGAACACCGCTTCGGCGACCCGTTCCCCGCGTGCCTCCACATCCTGCGTGAATTGCGGCGCTTGGAAGGGTGAACTCGGACTCGAGCCTACGCCGGAACTCTACGTCGACCACCTCGCCGATGTCTTCGACGCGCTCTGGAGGGTCCTGCGGCCCGACGGGTCGTTGTGGCTCAACCTTGGGGATACCTACTGCACGCACCCGGCGGGGCTGACCGGGGCGAAACGGTGGAAGGCCTCCACGCTAGCCATCAAGGACCGGACTGGTCCCGAGCAGGCAGGCTCGATCGACAAGCGCCCGCCCGGGCTGAAGGAGAAGGACCTGGTCGGAATCCCATGGGCCGTCGCCTTCGAGCTCCGCCGCCGGGGCTGGTTCCTCCGCGAGGACATCGTCTGGGCGAAGCGAAACCCGATGCCCGAGCCCGTGCGGGACCGTCCGACCCGTTCCCACGAGTACGTCTTCCTGATGACAAGGTCACCACGGTACTTCTACGACGCCGAGGCGGTGCGGGAACCGATCCAGGAGAGCTCGCGCCTTCGACTCCGACACCACCTCCCGAACCCGAGAGACAACCCGCGGTACCACTCCAAGCACCCAAGAGGTGACTTCCGCCGGTTCCCGATGCTGGCCAACACCGACCCGAAAGGGCGGAACCTCCGGTCCGTCTGGCAGATCGCGACCCAGCCCTACCCTGGCGCCCATTTCGCGACCTTTCCGGAGGCGTTGGCTGAGGTCTGCATCCGCGCTGGGTCGTCCGCGAAGGGGGCGTGTGCGGAGTGCGGAACGCCATGGGTCCACAAAGTCAAAGCGACGGGTGGCGGGATTGGGCACGACTGGCACCCGGACAAGTCGTTGGCTCTCGGACGGGGGCAAGGGATTGCCGCTCCCGGCATCCACGACGGGACCTATCGCCGGATCGACTTGGGTTTCCGCCAAGCGTGTTCCTGCTCAACCCGGTCGACCGTGCCCTGCGTCGTGCTGGACCCGTTCATGGGGAGCGGCACGGTACTCGCCGTCGCGCGCCGACTCCGTCGGCGGTCGGTGGGCGTTGACCTCAATCCGGAGTACGCCGTTCTCGCGAAGGAACGAATCGACCTGGCGGTGAAGTCTCTCGGTGGGATGGCAGAGGTGGAGGCATGACCCGCGTCGCGATCTACACCCGGGTCTCCACCAAAGAGCAGTCGACCGAGACCCAAGTCGAGCAGCTGACCGCGTACTGCCGATCACGTGGCTGGACCGACGTCGCCGTCTTCCGGGACGATGGGATCTCGGGGGTCCGGGACAACCGGCCCGAGCTCGACAAGCTCCGAGAGCGGATGCTGCACGGGGAGTTCTCCTCGGTCGTTGTCTCGAAGATGGACCGGTTGGGTCGCTCGCTCGGGATGATCCTCCGCTTCTGGGACGAGGCCGATGCGGCCGGTGTCCGAGTAATTGTCGTCGACCAGGGAATCGACACGTCGACCCCGGCCGGACGACTTCAGCGGAACATGTTGGCGGCTCTCGCAGAATTCGAACGCGAACTCATCCTGGAGCGAACTTGCGCCGGCATCTCGAGAGCTCGGGCCCTAGGGAAGAAGTTCGGAGCGCCAAGGAGGATACTCGAGCCAGTTGCGCGGGAAGTCCGTGCCCGGCGAGCGAGCGGAGAGAGCTTGCGTATGATTTCACAACGAATGAACCTCAAACTTGGCGGGGTTCGTTCGGTGTTGAGGCGTGATCGGACTGCTAAGGTCGCATGTCAGACTTCGCCCCCCTCGCCGGATCCGCCCCCAAAGGCCGCGAAGACATCTTCATGAGAGCGCAACGGCCCACCGGCAATGGCGGTTCGCGGCCTGACTCGAAAGGCGTTTTGATTACCATCTCCATCTCATGCAGTGTGAGTGGATCCAATCGCCTCAGAGCCAGCGTGGGAGGGGCTCCCGCTCATCCCAACGTGGCACGCAGCCGAAGCAATGGACCACCTCAGGCTGGATCTGTGGGACGTTCTCTCCATCCTCGAGTCCGGTTACGACTGCGAGAAGGGAAAAAGAAGGACCGGTGTTCGCGAGCGCTGTTGCGGCTGGCGGGGAACAATTTTGAAGGTGATTGTTTGCAAGGAGGCGTCGGGCTGGGTCGAAGGTCGATTAGCGTGGATCATCCTGAATGTGCTTCCGTGCTAGAGGAACCGTGACCGAGCAGTCGGATTGCCGCCACCCGCCGTCAGAGCGTCGAGTGGAAACTCGGACGTTGCATGGACGGAAGGTGCGGGTCGAAGTATGCGGCTCGTGCGGTCGGGAGCTCGTCCATCCTCTGGACGCTCAGGTCGCCCTCCATTCCCCCTCGCCGACGACCACTCCTACTCTAGCCGCCGCCGATGTCGTTCTTGCGCTATTGGGGGCGATCCCGGATCGACCAATCATCAACCGGATCGTTCTGATGAAAGAGTCGTTCCTGTCAGAGAAGGAGGCCTTCCCCGAGCTTCACGTGAACAGCGAACCCCTCCGCTTCATTCCTTACGACTACGGACCCTATAGCCGAGCCGTCGACAGCGGTGTGAACGATCTTCAGACTAGGGGTCTGATATCGGTGCTGAGCTCCTCCCAGGGAAAGAAGCAGATCTTCTCTCTCACAGATGCGGGTAAGCAAGCAGCCACCAAGATTCTCAGCTCCCTTACTCCCGAGCAGGTTGAACGGTTGCGACGGAAGCGAAAGGGGTGGGATCAGCTCGGCTACTATGGACTGCTCAGGAAGGTCTATGAAGAATACCCCTCGTACCGCTCCAAGTCGAAGATCGCTGCCGAAATTCTCCCGACAAGGAAGCTGGTTTGAGGGCGATTGAGCGAGTCCGAATCAACAAGGGCAACGGACCTCTTCGGGGACGCATTCTCCAAGTTAAGAGTCAGATTGGCGATTTCGAAACACCCACGCGAGTACCCAATTCAAGTGAGCTTAACGCGAAGATTAATACCCACTTTGACGAGCCCTGGGACAACCCAGTCTTCGAGGTTGCTAATCGGTTCGCCGACACCGACCAAGTTTCGGCGCTACATCAGAGGAACGGCACCTGGGCTCATCGAAGGAGGGGGCTTGCCGCCTTCGTGGATCGATTCTCGGGTTACGCGCTGACAAAGTACTACCCCCAATTGCCGGCTGACGCTCGGCTGTCGGATCGAGACATCATGTCCCTTGTCGATCTGCAACTCGAGGCGGGTTTCCAGGTGATCAGTTTGCCGGAGCCCTATCCCACGTGCACGCCAGAGCGTTTCGAGAGGAGCCTACGGCGAACCTGGGAACAGGTAGAGCAAAACCGACCAGAGGCAACCGTGATGCCGTATATCTCTGTACGGCAGGGGCCGTCGGGTTTCAAGCAAAAGCTACGGACAGTTCGCCAATACGAAGGCTCGCTTTGGGCTATCGGGATCAGGTTTGGCTCCCCGTCCGAATATCGCCCTAACTACTTCGAGCTGGCAGAATTCTCTAGCCGCCCGTTCTGGGTCCATGCATCCGGTGTTCGAAGGTACGTGAGCCCTGAGAATCCAGCCGGCCAACTGCATGCGCTCGATCGATTCGGAGTCGATACGGTCTCGGCCGAGGTACCTCAACCACCCACCCAGCCGTCACTCGATTGGTCACGAGTAAGATACTTCGACAGGCGCTCGGTGACATACCCACGGATCTCAGCAGTCGCCCGGAAGGGCGAGCGACTACCATGCGATTGCCCGGTTTGCAAGCGACAGTTATTGGAGTCTTTCGTACAAGGCCTCAAGAAGCTGGAACCCCAGGGAGAGATTGCCCTCAGAGTGAACAACGCCTCCCGGGTCCACGAGGTTTACTCCTCGACAGACGAGTTCAGTGCCGTACGTGAGACGATTCGTGCCGGGGCCTTGGACAGTTACTTCCGGAAGAAGGAGGGCCTGAGGGAGTTTGCGTTTGCGGACAGCAAGCAGCGCCGTCTCCCGGAGGAGTGAACCCCCGCGGGCGCAGTTCCATTCGAATCCGTAGGACTCCATATCGATCAGCGTGCTCGAGCGCCGTGTGGCCGTTCGACCGATTGGTCTCAGCACGGCTTTAGGAGTTCAACGGTATACGCAAGCGTGCCAGAGAAGGGAACAGCGCTACCGGAGAGGCTCTCAAAGCTCGGTCCGAATGCGGAGCGAGACGAGGTCGCCTTCAGATCGCTCGTAGACGCCAGCCACAGCTCAGCCTGGCGGCGTGCGCTAAATGTGCTGTTCGTCAATGGTGCGGTCCTCGAGCTGGATCACGAGATCCCTGTTCCCGTTCTCATCGGAATGTCGGGGAGCGAAGTCGGCGTCCCTGAGTTTCTCGAACTGCTCAAGTCGCGGGCCACAAGTGACGTGGCGCGAATTGCCGGCTCCTTTTTGGAAAGGGTAGTCCCACCCATAGTCGGGGTGGTGCAGGAGACTGGCAAGAAGGGCGAACTAACCGAGGGAGCGTTCGTAGCCGGCTTCGTTGCACGATTCGTGGGCCAGAGAGACAAGATTGAGTCACTGGTGTACGGTCACCTTGCCGGTGCAATTCAGGGCGCGGTGGCGATTTCAGAGGGAATCGGGGCATTCGCCTTAGAGACGCTCAGAGAAAAACTGCGTGGTATCCTCACCAACGTACTACGGCCTGATGAGTACCAGGGGATGTTGATGGCCCTCCAAAAACTTCAGTTGATTGAGCCCCGACTGCAGGCGAGCCTGTGCGGCGGGTGCGGTAACTACTGTCTTACAATATCTAGCAATCCGCAGCCAGTCGCTCGTTGCCCGAAGTGTGGGCTCGAATGGCTTACGCTCACTTTGTACGTCTTTCACGCCTCGATCGCCCGATTCAAAACACAAAATCAGGATCTCCCGCTTTTCGTCTCGGCTTACCTGAGGTCTAAAGTCGCTAGGGACATGCCAATTGGGTCGCCGAAGGTCTTTCCTCTCGCTCACCTCGGAAACCGAGAGTCCACAACAGTGGAGGTCGATGTCGTCGTGCCTGACCTGCGGTTAGGAATAGAGTGTAAGGAATTCGAGGACGCCAACGCCCCCATGACTCGACCGCGCCTCGGAAAGCTCACTGACGAGCTCGTGGCGCAGATTCGAAGTTACTTGTCTGTTGGTATCAAGAAAGTCCTCGTCGCCACCAATCTCAATGCCCGATCAGCAGCCAAGCTTGGTCAGGCGCTTTCGAAGAAGCTGCCAGAGTTGGCGGGAAGAGATTCGGGGATCGAAGTGACTCCCGGCACACCGGACGCGCTCCTGGCGCGCCTCGACAAGATCGCTGAAGAGCTAGCGAAGGGACTAGGGGCATCCCTTGCGAAGAAATTCGCTCCGAAGGCAGAAGATACCATGCCGCCTGTTCCAACCCTTCCGGCGCCTGTGGCCGAACGAGCTCGCAAACAATCGGGTTCCGGCTGACGCCACAGCAGCGCTAGTCGGCCGCAATTCAGTAGGGTTGGCAGTTCCCGTCGCAGTCTCCGTGACCAAACCGTGCCGCGTGGAAGTGGGGTCTCTGCCCTAGCGAAGACCGTGGGTCCGTGCTCGAAAGGCTGGGATGGAGCGCATGAGATCGCTAGCGGATTGGACCGCCCGCCCCCCGGCCGCCGAAGGGGTCGCGACCGGAGGGCCGTCGTCCTTTGTTCGCGACATTTCAGGTGATCCAGAATCGGGAGGACCTGACCTGCGTGGGATAGAGCTCAAGAGTCTGGTCTCGGCAAAGACAATCTGGCTCCGGCTCCCGACGGAGGGACACGAATCTTCCGTGGCGGTTCCGAGTAGAGAAGCTGACAAAGTTCTCGGGTCGTCCCTGACGCGAATCGAGCAGTTTCGCAATCTCGGAAAGCAAGATGGTCGCCGAGAGAGGGGACAAGAACGGAAGAACTCCCTCCACAGTCTGGCCAGTTTCAGACGCAAACCCGATCTCCCCCTCCGAGCAACGCGGCGTGAAGACGTGCTTGAGCTCCTTTCGGAACCTGCACAGGAGACACCAGTCCTTCTTCGGGATGTGTCGCCCAAGATTGGTCCCCCAGCCTGGTGTCGTCGTGGCGTGCAGTACGACAGGAGGCAGGTTGTTCTGGATCGCTGACCAGACATTGTCCTCGTTAGCGAGACAAAGCACGACATCTGGTGCGGGATTGAGATAGAGACCGGCCTGGACAAAATCGTCGAACCGTTTCCCGTAGGGGAGGGATTTGATGCCGCTGCCTTCTAGCACCCTGGCGCATGCAGCGGCCTTCTCCCTGGGCGGCGCACAATCGTATGCTTCAAACGAGAGAGACCGGTTGCAGTTCGTTGGGTCGACCCGATCACCATCGATCAGGGTGATGGTACCAGTCCATGGGGTCATTGCCAGTAATGCATCGAGCGCGGACCCAACCGCGCCGCATCCCACTTGGAGTACGTGGCCAACCTCAGTATCCGGGGGAAGAGTCGGGTTGCTCAGTTCGGCCGGTTCTTCTGCGCATTGAAAATCATAGAGAGAGTACCACTGAGGGATCCTGTCTCCCATTCCCAGCCCTACCGCCTCTCGAAAGACCTCGGCTACACCGATGGACGAAGCAAGGGCCGGCCCTATTGGATTGATGTCATCCCTCCCTCCGCTCGCCTGGCCAGGGTATGACCCTCTCCAGACTCCCCCAATCCACCCACCACTATCCATGCTGACGTCGTCGCCATGAACTGTGTCACTCTGGCGTCCAATTCTCAGACAACGGCCCTCTCCTTTCTCGCCGGCGGCGAGGAATCGAAACTCCCCGAAGGGGTCGATCCTCCCCACCGTGGATTGGAGGACCGCTTTCAGTTCTTGGCCATGGGTTGACGGAAGTAGAGAGGATGCCTCCTTCGGAAGCGTGATTGAGATCTTTCGGCACCACCGCGCTAGGATGTTCAGCGTGATGTAGGTCGCCAACTGGGTAGAGTAGCGGTACTCCGCGTCCTCAGAGACAACCACGGCCAGCCGGAAGTTCTCAAAACCAGCCACGCCGTCCACACGACGAGTTCTGTCGTCCCTCTGATCGTACCAGGTCTGCCGGGTCAAAGGGAATGGAGTGGTCATCGCAGGTCGCAAAATCCCGCGTCTCCGGTTCGAATCGCAACGTGCCGTCTGATCCAATAGTTAGAGCAGCGGCGGAAGCCGCCGTGCTCAAAGAGGTGAAACCCGCAAGTTCGAAGCGGTGTCATTCCGTCAATCCCGAAGTTGGGAACCACAATCGATAGAAGCCCGTCGACCTTGAAGGGTGCCAGCCGATCGTCTCCGCACGAATGGTCCACCCAGTCCTTCGGGTGGCTGTGAACTTGAGCTAGTTCAACCATCGCGTTTCGACTCATCATTTCAATGACCCGGACGTTAGAGGCTGCAGAGATGTGGACACCCGCAAACTCGGAAGCGAGCTTCGGGGCGATGACAAGACAGACCGTCGCTATGCCTGGAGCTCGAACACCACACCAATATACGAACCCCTCGTGACCGTCCTCGATTGCTTGGTACTCTCGGAGGACGCGTATGGTGTGCTCAATCGCCTTAGACGGAACTACAAGCTGAAGGCGCGCTGGCGACACGAAACACCGTCCCACCCTACTTCTCCATTCTTCCCTTGTACCTGTCAGGATCGTCGATTCGGGACTGAATCGCTCGGAGGATCCACTTGATCGATTTCAGGGATCCTGTCTTGTCGTTGTGCTGCCAATCAGCCAGGTTCCAATCCTTGTGCGGGGCCCCTTGGACTACTGAGTCGTATGCCTTGCGCGAACACGGGTTACATATGCAGGGAAATGAATGGAAGAAGCCGTCGTTGGACTGAGGGTAAGCGCTCTTGAGCGTCCGACCCTCGGTGGGGACGAACTCTAGGAAAAGAGGGTACTCCCTGTAGTTATCGAACTTCACAGCGAGACGATAGGTCTCATTGTCAATGTGCGAGGTGAGCACGACCTCGAGGGTCATGGCTCCCTCGTCGATCTGAGAAATGACCCAGCCGTACGCCGCGGCAAAATCGCGGCAGTCCTCCAGTTCCTTCCTGACTAAGGCGAGGGAGATGTTCTTGTCGACCGTCAAACGGCGGTCCCCTGCTCAGTGAAGATGAGGACACTCCCGTCCTTGATGCCGTAGCTTTCGAGTGTTCGGTCCGGCTTCAACGGAGTCGTGCTCCCCTGAAGCGTGAGCTCATAGTTCCCACTCTTCGAGAACCCGAAGTGCGCGATGACTGCTTGAATCACTCCGCTGACCTTCTCAGTCTTGGGGAACCTCGCGTCAGACCAGTCGCCCTGAGCCGTCTGGATGGTCAGAGTAAGGTCCCTACCGGTCTCGGGCGTCATGCCGGCTGTGGTACTCGCGGTGCCGCTTAAAGCGTACCTAGGGGCAGCGACACACCCACGTATCGAGAGCGTTTCCGGCGCTATCGAATGCCGACCCTGTGCCCCTGCTCACCTTGGGTGCATTTGACCGAAGTCAGCCCATAGAGCACAACCCCACGGTCCCAGACGCGGCCGTCTTGGCGGATCGGAGGGGCGGTTTTGTTCACACCCGCCAGGCGTACCTTACTCGTGTCTTCCCATGGCTAATTGGCCATCGCCAGTCGGCGGTGCGTGAAAATACCGAAGCCACCGAGCAGAGCGGTAAGGATAGATTGCTCAGTAGCCCTTCTTCCTAGCGAGATCGTTCAACTCTGCCCACTGAATCTGAGCGCCCCGCACCTTTCGCCCCTTAACAATGGACCATTTCTTCCTGGGCAGCCAGCGGATGCCAGCCTTCCCGACAAACAGGGTCCCCACAGCGCGCTCAGATCCCCCGCGCTCTTCTGGGAACTGATGTATACGGCAATTCCCTTGCTCCTCAGAGTCAGGTAGGTGTCTCCAGTTTCCACGTAGGCGAGGGTCTTCGACATGCCGGCGCATTGGCGTACTGGGTATCAAGACTTTCTCGTGAAAGAGTCCGAGTGAGAGAGCAAGTGGGCCAACTCACTACGAGATCGTGCTTGCTCGGGCCGGCAATCGGCCTTCCTGGGGTCAAGAGGGAGGGCCGTACCACCGATCCGAGAGAATTGTAAGGCTTGTGCATGGCCCCTCTCGAATTCGCGTAATTCTGTTTGCCGCACTTGCCGCGACGAGCCTAGGGGTTCCTATCCCCCGCCCCTAAACCGGGTGCTCTTTCGACAAAGGACTCGAATGTGATCAGGCCGGCGTGGTGAGGCGCCGGCCCGGGGGAGGAGATCTGCTCTATGGAGAACCTGAGCTGGACGACCCCTCTGTGGTGGGTTTCGGTGCGGGCTTCACGGCCGGAGCCGGCGACGTGTTCAGCTGTACGCTCCGGTTGTCCAGCACTGTTTGATGGGCCGGGGCTCCGGGCGTCGCCTGGGCGGACTGGTTCGCGATGGCCGCCTTTCCTGCGGCGTCCTGCGGGTTCATCGATCGGGATCGTGCGTCAAGCTGGGCCTGACTCCTTCCACCGCCTTTCTTGCTCATTGGTGATACCTACCCCTTCGACGGGGCATCTATACACCGGCGCACAGAAGCATTAGCCCTCTCCTCGAAGATTCCGTGCCCGTAACTGGGATCTCCTCGTCCATGAATCCCTGAGATGAGCTCAAGCGCTGGGGGAGTTGTTGTTGACTCGGCGGAGAAAGGGCAGAAAAATCCTCAGCCCGATCTCCTTCGCCGACGCTGTTCCCGGTCGCGGTGCGCCTGCTTGACCTCCCCCCAGTCCGCCCCGGTCAGTTCCCTGGCCTCGTGTTGGGTGTATCCGTCGGCCAGCAGCCGACGCAGGGCCGCCGCCCGCCGCGCTCGGTCCCGCTCCCGTCGCTCTCCCGGGCCGAGGCGGTCCATCGACTCCTCCATGAACCGGTCAATCCGCTCCAACTTCAGCCGCTCATACTCGGTCCAGAAGACGGTTCCCTCGAGGCTGGGCCAGCGCAGGGGGTTCCAGTCCGGGTCCTTGTACAGCCCGATGCTGGCCCGCCGCTCGTAGCGGATCGTGGAGGGTCGCTGGTGCATCCACCCGACCCCTCGCGGCTCCGATTCGCAGTGAACCCAGAACTTGACCGCCTCCTCCCGCCATGCGGCGAGCAGCCGGTGGATGTCGGGGATGCACAGCAGGACCGTAATTCCCTTCGCCCGGACGATGTTCACGGCCTTGACCAACTCCCTCGCCTCCGGCGTCTGGAAGTCGTTCGACAGCAGACCGAGGATCGCCTCGTCGTACACGGCGACTTGCCCGTGTCCGAGTCTCCGGTAGAGTCCGAGCATGTCCGGGGCGCTGTAGGCGACCTGGTCGGGACCGAATCCCCGGTCCACCGCCCGGGCCATGCGCAAGGCCAGGGTCGACTTGCCACACCCCGGCTCGCCCGTGATGACGACCACGTTGTGCCACCGGGCCTCAACCCGGTGTCGCAGCACACCGATCCAGTGGTCCCAGACCTCACGCGTCGTGCGAACCCGGGGAGGCGACGTCGGGTTGTAGGCGTAGAGCGCCTCCCGGAAGCTCGCTACGGGTTCGATGTCAGCGTCTCCGTGCTCCTCTCGTGGATAGCCCATACTGACGACCTCAGGAAGTGCCGGGCCACACCGGCCGCAAGCTGAGCCCGCAGCCGTTCGAACTCCGGGCCCTCCATGCATAGGACCTCGGCCGACGCCGGGTCCGCCAACAATACCTCGATGAGATCTCGGTCTTCCGCTTCCCCGACCGAAACCGGCGGACCGACCTGGAGCATCTCGAGGTCCGGGAGCAGGTGAGCCTGGACGGTCATGACAGCCCGGTCCGACCCGTGCTCCCGGGCAATCCGTGGCAAATCCTCGAGGTGGCGCAGCCACCGCGCGAAGTTGACGTTCCGGTACTGGTCGAGCGCCGGGTGGGCCGCGACCCCTCCTTCCGTGACGTCGGTCGTAGGCCCCGGCCGGGTGAACTCCCGCAGCGTGGTCTCCGCCCGATCGGCCCGTTGCCGCTCGAGTCGAAGTTGCTCCTCGAGCTCCCTCACGTGGGCGTCCGCTCCCGACCCTCGCTTCGTGGCTCCACCTCCTGAGCCGTCGACCGGCTCTTGCGACCGCCTGCAGACACGGTTTCCCGTTCGACGCGTTCCCTTGGCTTGGCCCGGAACGTGCCCTGGAAGCCCCGGAGGAACGCCTCCAGGCGCGTCCGGGCCTCCTCACGCGACATCCGACCAACGTATCCTCGCAGCAGTTCCAGCTTGATCCGCGTCCGGGCGTGGTCCTCCTCGTTCGCTTCGAGACCCCGCATCCCGGCCACGAACCGCACGATTTCGCGGGCCTCCCGGGCCGCGAACTTCGCGGACAACGAGCCGATCACGACGTGGGGTCGGAACCGGCGTCGCGGGACCGTCTCGGTCTCGATCGAGGGTGTGCTGGAATCCGGGTCGCGTACCGGTCGCTCGACCGTGCGGTTCTCCTGTGTCCACCACTCGAGGTGGGTGTAGACCCGTCGCGGGGCACGGCTCGCGTCGTACCAATAGATCCGCTCGATCCGAAGCCCCAGGCGGCTCCGGAGAGCCCTCAGCGCCGCCATCCCGAACGGGTGAACCGCGAGCTCCTGGCCGTCGATCCGAACCATCTCCAGCTCGATGGGTGTCAACGGCTTGCCCCACAACGCCCACCACGCCTCCCGGACCGTCTCCGGGGCCAGCCGGGGGCCCCCGGGCTCATCCACGACGGGAATCGCGAAGTACGGAAACCGACCCGACTCGATCCCTGTCGGTTCGAAACCGATCGCAACCGACCGGACCGAGTCGTCCCAGAGCCGGGGAAGGTAGGGGAAGAAGGCGAACCCGATGGCGAGGGGGTAGAGAAGCGGGGAGACGACGCCCAGGAGTTGGTTGACAGGGACGTACCACTCGATGAACGCGAAGGTGGGTGCTCCGAGCACAAGAAGCGGCCACCAGAGGGGCCAACGCGGCACCCCACGAATGCGAGCGACAAGCGCCTTCGCCACGAAGAGAAGGGCCATCACGACGACGACGGAGAGCAGCGACTCGACGGCGAGGGCGAAGTAGGCACTCCCGGTGGTCAGCAGGTCGGAGAGCGAACTCGTAGCCGGGGTCAGATGGGTCAGTTGCCAGCCTGCCTCCCCGATCGTGACGACGAGGTTCTGCTGTGACGAAGAGGTAGGCAACGGCACGGTCGCCGACGTTACGGTGCCGGCGAGCATGGTCGCGCTCACGTTCGACCATTGGACGTCCAGTCGAGTAGGGACCGTCACCGGCTCGACGACGGTCGAGTTGCCCCGGGTAACGTTCTCGTAGACCGTAGTCGTCCCCCAAACGAACTGCTCCGTGACGATCTCGATGGGGATGGGGTAAGGCTCTCCGTTGAGCAGGTAGACCTGGAGCGAGGTGTCGTAAACGAGTTCGCCGTCCGAGAAGTACTGCTCCGAGAACGCGGTCGAACCCTGGCCGTAGAGGTATCCCCAAGCCCCAGCAGCTACCGTCTTGCCCGGGGCCAGAATGGGCTGGGCAGACGCTGTACCCGGTATCACGGCCGCGCCGAGCGAAGCCGAGACGAGCAAGAGGACGACGACCGCACGGGCGCGCATCAGCGTCGGCGGCGCCGCTCGTGGCGGTGGGTGGCCCGACCGGCGCGACAATCCCGAGAACACGGTCCGGGGTGATGGCCCCGGGAGTGCCGGTGAGCTCTTGCCTCCCGTTCTCGCTTGACCTTTCCCACCGTCGCTCCGTAGATGTAGTCGGCGCGACTCTTCGAGTAGCCCCGGTTCTCGTATTCGCGTTCGAAGCGCCGACGTTCCCGCTTTGACGCGCCGAGCCGGTAAAGATGAGGCTGGGAATCGGCCATGGCTACCTCACCGATCCTCGAGGAAGGCGAAGGTCAGGGCGCCGAAGATGAACAGGGCACCGAGGATGAAGAGCCCCAACGACGTGCCTGTCAACGTCTCCTCGGAAAGGTAGAACGCGTAGACGCCAGCTCCCGCGAACACCACACCCAGGCCCAGGACGACCGCGTGGTGCGCCTGCATCGCGGCACGGGAGCGCCCACCTCGGCTTCGGAGCCTCCGGGACGAACGGTTCGCCCTAGGGTGTGTGAAAAGCGGCCCGACAGCCCCTCGACTCCGTCCGCCCCCTCCCGCGGAGGCGACCCGGTAGAGGACGTAGAGAATCAGTCCGACGACGACAATGGCCACCACGAGGAGCAGGACCTCGCCGATGGTGGCGAAGATGCCCGTGCAGGGCAATCCGAAGAGGCTCAGGAAGTCACAACCAATCCCGCCGAGCGTCAGACCGCCTCCGGACGAGGGCGGTGACGGGCATGCCGTCGAGTTTAGCGAGCAGAGCAGCTGGACAATGGTGACGTTGACCGTGTAGGGGCTGACGTCACAGGCGCTCGCATTCGCCCCGTTGTACGTGCAGGACTGGAGGTACAGCGCGTCCCCCGCGGTCGAGTTGGTGGCCGGAAGTATCCGCGAGCCTCCTGCGACCTGGGCGACCGCCGTCCCATTCCCAGTGAGGCTCAGGAGCTCGCCGGCTTGGACGACGTAGACCTCCAGGGGTCCGTTCGAGGGAACTTCCCAGACCTGGCCCACCGGGATCGACTCGGGGACGATCTCGGGGAAGAACAACAGCTGCGCGTCGGTGACGTTCCAGGTCGAGACGTTGCCGAAGACCTCGGTGTGCCCGGTGGAGCTCGTTGCACCGGGAACGTAGACGCTTCCCTTCCCGTACTCGTTCAGATTGCCCCAAGCGGTGCAGTTCGCCGCCGACGAGCAGGGGCTCGGCCCGCTCTGGTAGGTGGTCGAGTTGAAAAAGTGGGCCAGCGAGGCGAGCCAGGCAAGATAGAGCGAGTTCAGCTCGGTGTAGTTGAGGTTGAGGCAGGCGCCGTTGTAACCGGTCCCGCCATAGATCGAGACGTTGTTGATGCACATGGTCGGTGGCATGACCTCCGCCGGCGGCAGGATCTGGAACTTCGCCGGGATCTCGGACGGGTCCGTGTAGCCCAGGGCTCGGAGGTAGCTCCAGTAAGTCTGCCCCGACGCGACCGCGTTGACCTCGATACCTGCAACGTCGTTCATCACGCCAGTGACGTTGAGGAGCGGGTCCGACGTGGACGTCGACGTGATCGTCCCGCCGGTGTAGGAGTCGTAGGCTTCCCACGTCCCCGAGCTCGGGTTCACGTCCATGTCGAGGGTGTACGTGCATCGACCCGAGGTGCAGAACGGGACTCCGGTGACCCACCCGCTCTGGTTCGAGGTCGCTCCCCAGTAGTTGTCGAAACCCGTCACCGCACCAGCGCCCTCGACCCCGTAGATCGCAAAGAATCCACCATTGGACGACGGAGCCGCGCATGACACCGGCGGGGCAACGGCCCGCACGTCGCCCGGGCCATAGGTGAGCCCGTACGGACCCCCGGTGGGACAGCCGGCGCAGCCGACGGCCGAGCACCAGTAATACCAGGGCACCACCGAGTCGTTGAACAGCCACGCCGGCCCGCTCGTGACGAACACCACGGGGTCTCCCTGCTCGTACGAGTCGGCAGAGGAGCCGGTGTAGAGCTGTTGACCGTTTGCCTCCAGCAGCTGGCCCCACTCGGCGAACACCTCGTTCGACTCAGCTACGAGGGAAGTGGTGACGCTTCCCAGCTGGGGGAGCAGGGTCGACTGCTCGAGGTCCAGCGAGGAGTTCCAACTCGAATTGCCAATTTGCTGCATCGCCGCCACGTCGGCGAGACGGTACCAGAAGTACGAGGTCGCGGGGAGCAGCTCCTGGATTGCCGCGGCCTGGCCATTGACGAGCCGTAGTTCGTTCCCGGCCTCCGCATCGCCGACTTGGAGCGCTTCCTTGTTCACCGGGATGGTGCTCCAGGCCTGCGCGATCGCGTTCCCGAGGGCACCCGCAGCTGCCCCTGCCACGCAGCCGATTCCCGCACCTGCAAGCGCGCCGACCCCCGCGGCCGCGGCCCCGATGAGGCCTCCAATGATCGCTCCGCCGACACAGCCACCGACAGACGAGGCCAGGAGGGAACCCCAGTTGAACGCGAGGTGAAGGACCGAGCTCGCCTCGAATGCCGCGAGGTCTGAAGAAAGAACGTCCGCCTCGGAAGTCTCGGGGTTGGCGTTCGCTTCGAGGAAGGCGCGGACCGTCGGGAGTGGCAGCTGGCCGAGGGCCGGAACCATCCCGCCCTCCCCATTGGCTCTGAGGTCAGCGCTCAGCTGATCGAAGTACGCCGGGTCGGATAGAACGGTCGGTTGGTCGGCTACGACGTGGGCGGAAACAGTCGAAGCCTCGTTCCCAAGGCCAACACCGTGCGGACTGCTGGGGGCGGAACTCAGAACACCACCGAAGCCGAGCAGCAGCAACGCCACGGAGACCGCCGTAGCTACGGTGATCGTCGCGAGTCTTGGCACTCTGATTTTCCTGGAGCCGTTCATTTTCGGGGGAGTGGGCGGGCGGAGCGGCGCCGGGTAACGCGCCCCGCCCGCGACACTCGAGGATGAGAGGAGACGTCCGGTATTTGTTCAAATCGTAAACGAACGTTACGCTTGATGCGTCAATACCGGACCGTCACTCCTCGAGTCAAACGTGGCATGTTCCCTGACGTGAAGTCCGCCGTGTGCGCAGGAGTTGTCCGGCCGCGGGCTGATGAACGGGACTGTTTCACGAACCCCCGCGGGGATTCTTAGACGTCCAGATTGAGTCCTTCCGTCCCAGGAGGGAATCCTGAGATGAATCGCTTCGACCGAGAGTACTGGGATGGCGCGCGAGAGATGGCGTTGATGTTCTACGAGTCGATGAGGGGACGGAAGGACGTCCCGGACGACCTCAAGAGGATCGCAGAGACGGCGCTCCGAGAGACCGCGGAACGTAAGAACCGAGATTTCCGGGAGGCGATCGGGGTGACTGCCCCGCAGCCCCGGATCGTTGCGACCCGGTAGCGTCACGGGCCCGGGTGGGTTCGAACCCCGGGCATGTTCGAGGTAGCTCGAAACCCCGGCGATCACGTGCGCCACCGGGGGCTGCTATGACCCAAACAGGTGGAATAGCGCCGGCGAAAGGAGGCCCTGGTGATGTCGGGGCAGCCTACTTCTTCGATCTAGACCTTGCCCCAGTTTGCGACTTACGAGATGGAGCCGGGAAAGGGGGCGGATTCCAGCTGAGGTATGCGAGCATCACGTGGGTGAGCCGGTAGGCCAAGACCGCGTCGTCCCACGACACGTCGAATCCACCTTCACGGTGTCCTTCAATCTCCGCAAAATAGCGAACGGCATTCCACAATGTCGTCAGATTCGAGCCGATGAGCTCTACACGTTCCTGCTTATTCAGGTGACCCACTCCTGAACGCAGGCCGAACTGACGTTGCAGTTCCTTCGAATCCTGCCAGTGTGGACCGAGTTTCGCCCGGACCGATCTCCAAGCCGCTCTACAGCTCGAGAGGACCGTACGCGCGGCGAGAGGGTCGCGAGTGTACAGTGCGTTCCGAGCATCGAGTAGGTGACCACGTGCCTCCTTCCACTGGGGATCAGGCGGCGCCGCAAGCTCCACAATCCAGACTTTGCTGTCCGAAAGTGGCGCGATTAGAGAAAGCCACTGATCGCGGGAGTAACGCTTCTGAGCTCCCATCCCTGTGACGCTTGCCGGTTGGGAGCGTAACCCGCCGGGAACCGGCCCCCACATGACATACTGAAAGTGAATCGGAAAGTCCAGGAGAATCTCCGTCTCGGGGGCCCTCGCCCTAGTGCGCTCAATTGTGGCAAGAAGCTCAGGAGTGAGCGGGACCTCGAACGAGAATGTAGCGTCCAGGGCACGGGGGCCGCCGTTCGGGAGGGCATTGACCTCTGTGAACGACGTAAGAGACTCCGCGCGGCTGGGTAGGCGCACCCCAGCGGCACGGACGTCGGGTTTCCAGGGGCCAATCACGAAGGTCTCTCCGTCAGGCCACGAATCGAATCTGACCGGGACGGTCACCTTGAGGTACTCGTTACCCTCGAGGTGAACGTCGGACTCCGGTTGGTGGGCGGCGTTCAGTCTAACGTCTGCGCGAGGCATCCACCGCAGCCAGCGGTGGCCGACTATATGACGCAGGATGGTGACCGGGTGTCGTCAAGCGCAGGTGCAGCGGGGTGGGTCCACGCAGGTTCGCGTCGCTCTGCGAGCAGGGTCACGATTACAGCGGAATCGAGGCGCGAGCTACTGAAAGATCTTGCGCGGATCGGTTCCACGCCTCGCCGGGCGTTTTCAGCTGACCTCGGGCGGGGTGGGCCACGTCACCAACGGAGTGAACGAACCACATGGTCACACTCTTGGGGGACTCCGGAGGGGATGTCGCCTCTCGAGCTGGATGGCGTCCATGATGCTATGTCGCCCCGCCCTCTTGACGATGCATGACAGACCTTTGGACTCGGGAGAAGCGGAGCCAGGTGATGTCCCGGATCCGAAGCCGAAATACCCGTCCCGAGAGAAGATTGAGAGAGGCGTTGCGGAAGAAAGGGGTTCGTTATCGATCCTACCAACGGGTCGGTGGCGTAACCGTCGACCTAGTTCTTCCGGACCTGCGCGCGGTGGTGCTTGTTCACGGTTGCTTCTGGCACGGATGTAGGAGGCACTACGTTCCCCCATCCGACAACTCGAACTTCTGGTCACGGAAGCTGCAGGAGAACAAGGAGCGGGATGAGCGTCAGACCCTACGAATCCGACGGGCCGGCTGGCGAATTCTGACGGTCTGGGAACACTCCCTTGAGACACCGAAGGACGCCGATCGTATCGCGAGCAGGATATTCCTCAGTTCGAAGAGGGCTCAGTGACGCCCATCTCGGGCGCGGAGCCGTTGCCGGAGTGCGTGTACCCGGCGTCCGTCGCCTCCCTGAGGATTCGTGCCCCTTGGTGGGCCTGCTTGGGTGACGGTCGCCTTCCGGAACGGAGGACGCGCCCCAAAGAGAAGGCCAGGCTCCGCTCCCACTTCTGAAGAGTGTCGGTCTTCGCGGCCCACCTTGCCATCCCGAACCACCATTCTGGTGTCTTTGACTCGACTAGGAGCGTGTCCTCTTGGACCTCCGGCGGCAATGCAGAGGCAGCCGCCACTCCCCCAGCCACGTTGATCTCCTCACGCCCCACCTTGATGAGCTCCCCCTCGAGGTATGGGAGGGGATGTGGCTTGTCCCGGAGGGTTGTCCAACAGGCTTCACGCTTCGCCCACTCGCTTATGTTCCGCACACTCGCGGGTGGATGGTTGAGATGGTCCCATACCTCTTGTGAGAGTTCCAGCAGGGCACGGGTCAGAGCAGCTGAGGGGGCCTGCTTTTCCCAGATTGACTCCAAGTCGACCCTCTGCCCGGTGACATAGGAGAGCCAAGCCACGGTGTATGTGACCACGTTCGCCTTGTAACCGCCGTATTCTTGCCGTCCTACGATCCGGTCGCATTCCCTGAACAGTATCGCCTTGGCCACCAGTCGTTTGAAGTAGGTCGCGTCGGGCGCCTGAGGCGATGCGCGGGCGTGCAGGTCCATGAAGCGGCTGAAGTTCTTTTCCGCGCCCAAGCTGACAACGTGTGGAAGGCGCGCCCAACTCATCCAGTACTTGGCGACCGTGGTCTTGTTGAGCATCTGGGACTTCGGGTACATCACCTTGAATGCCCGCTTCTTCGCCTCGGTCCCCTCGCGGTTCATCTCGTTGATGTAGGCGCCGCGCGCACGTTCGTAGAACCACTTCGTGGTCGACTTGCCCTTCTCGCTGGGCACCCAAGTGCCCCTTGAGAGTCGCTCCAAGGAGACGTGGTAGGGATCGTTGGCCGAGAAGTCCGAGAGGCTTACCTTGTTCTGAGTGTTTGCATAACGGGAAATCGCGGGGACGAGCTCGTCCACCAAGCCGTTGTTTCTCAGGACTGTGAGTTTGAACGGGACATACACGGCACTGATGTCAACCCCGCGATTCTTCCTGGCGTCGTGCAAGGTGGCCGTCGTCTGAGCCCCGTTGACGACCTGGAAGTTCCTGAGACTCCTGAGGAGCACGGCATCGCCGCCCCGGGACTCGACCTCCGCTCTCTCTGCGATCGTGGAGATTCCGTTGTTGTAGGCAAGGAACATCTCGGGATGCGTCTTGATGGTCTCCAAGATGCCCTTGTTCACCGCACCCCGTGCCTGGAGATACGAACGGACGTTCTGTTCGAGGATCCTCTGACCCCACCTGTCGTAGAGGTCCACGAGCATGTTGCCGGGCATCACTCCAAGGTAGGAATCGTAGACGTTGTTGTCCCGCGGCAACCTGACGCATTGGAGCCCTCCTCCCAGGGCATCGGGGGTAATCTCGATGGGTTCCCGCACGGACCCCTTTCCACTCGCTTGGAAAAGGAGTCCCAGGTCGCACACGTAATGGGAGACTTCGACGCCCCCGACCCGCTCGTCGGGAAATGGTTCGGTCTCGACAAGGCCATTGGTCAGGAGATAGAGCTTGGCACGCCTCAATCGCGGCGCGAACGAGTGCAGGGCTTGGGCGACCACGAAACCTGGGGCCGACTCCTCGATTTCCTTCCAGAGTCCGTCCATGGACCTCTCGAGGAATTTTCGGCATCGGCCCAATGCTTCTGACGCCTCCGATCTCGGAACTTTCCTACAAGGTTCTGCGGCATTGAAGATCGTCACAAAGAGGTCCACGGAGTCGCTCTCCTCGTGGAGGTCCCATGCGTTGACCTTGATCCCACGCCCGCGATGGTAGCTCGCCTCCGGGTCTAGGCATTCGCCGGCGTCGACTAGGTATCCGATCGCCTCCTCGGTGAATACGTTCTCCCTGAACTCACCATCCTCGCGCGCCCCGGCTTGGGCAAGAATGTCGTTCAGGAAGTCCGTCCCCCACTCCTCTACCTTCATGAGCCGACCGTCCCGGGTCCGATCGCACCCAGGGCTTCTTCGAGGGTCGACCTGAAGGGCTCGCAGGCCGACAGGACAACCGAGTAGGATACGTCACCCACGCCCGGTTTGAGATCGCCCTCCAAGACCCTCGGAAAGCCGGGGCCAACCTTGTACACACGGACCGTGCGGAATGCGTAGCCAGAGCGATAAAGTTCCGCGTGGGCGTTCATGTATCCCTCATCGAGCAGCTTGTCCTCGAAGAGGCGGGCAGTTGGCGGCGACTTCGAGAGGTGGTCTCGGATCGAGGCCACCACCTCTGGGAGCGTTTCTCCCCCTCCTTGGACAATCGAGATGGAGATCACCACGAGATGCAGGGAATCGAGCCCCGTGGTGTCCAGCTGCCGCTCACTGGCAATGCGCACACGTTGGTGCTGCTTCGCCGCCGAGGTCTTGACCTCGAAGGCATGCCCCGGGAACTGGAAGTCGTGGAGTGCCCTGTGTGTGACGTCCCAAGCGGAGACCGCCGAATGGGGACCAACCGTAGCGAGGAGATGCTCCCGTAGGAACCAGAGTTCTCCGAAGAGCCCCTGCTGCGCCTCGGGACTTAGGCCCACGAGGCCACTCACCTCGAAGAAGGTCTTCCAGCGGTCGAGTCGACCCGTGACGACTGTCGATACATCCTCTCCGACGGCCCGGTTGATGACGGCGTCGGCTACGTCAGCCACCAACACCTCGAAGACTTCACGT
>Ga0335074_10003245_pt1 | contig 22151 bp, 17 predicted proteins | sample Lox_Sample_23_FD_206715 | JGI IMG/M metagenome (GOLD analysis project Ga0335074, IMG submission 206715) | Soil microbial communities from Loxahatchee National Wildlife Refuge, Florida, United States - Lox_Sample_2.3 | ecosystem: Environmental > Terrestrial > Soil > Wetlands | place: USA...
TCGGGGCCGAGCCGCTTCTGAGCGGGGTCGGGGCAGAGCACTCGCTCGTAGGACGGGACATTCAGCGTCGCGCAGTTGGCTGCCTCAGCGACGCGGCCATACATGGTGGACGTGCCTGACCGGGAGAGCCAGAAGTGCCCGCTCAAGATCAGCGACAGCGTCATGTAAATCAAGATCGGCACGATGAACGCCACGCACATCAGCCCGCCCGCGCGGATCTTCCGCCGCCAGCCTCCGGTCGCGATCAGGGCGAACAGCACGGCCGGCAGAATCAGGAACTCGCCGCCCTGCCACACCGTCGCCGACAGCCCGAACAAGGCCCCGCCGGCAGCGATCGACCGGACAGTGAGCCGGGGATTCCACAGCAGCACCACCAGGCCCGCCACCATCAGCGCCTCGAACCACACGTCGGGCATGATGGTCTGCTCCATCTGGAGCTCGTACGCGTCGAGCAGGACCGGAGCGGCGGCCAGAGCCGCCAGCCAGCGCGGCAGACCACGGCGCAGCAGCAGGGCGTAGATGGCGACGCCCATCGCCAGGCCGACCAGGTGCTGCACGGCCGTGACCAGCTGCAGGTTGCCGACCAGCAGGAGCGGCTGGAGCACGCCCTTGTAGCCGAGTGGGTCGGTGCCAGGCCAGGCGTTGTAGAGGTACTTGAGCGAATCGATGTACAGCAGCGCGGGCCGGTAGGCGATCTGGGAGATGACCCGCAGCACCAGCCCGGCGGTCAGCAGCAGGGTCAGGAGCCAGTGCCGCCGCGCCAGTGGCGCGGCCAGGCGGGCCATTCCGCCGGCTGAGCGCAGCCTGGCAACGGGGCCCGGCCGGCTAGCTGGCGCTGGGCCTCCCGCTCCCTCATCCCCGTCTGGCGCGGCTCCCCGGGGCCGCCCGGTGGCTGTCCTAGCCATTCGCATCACGGGCATCCGATGGGTCGGTCAGTGCAGGGCCGCGTGCCATCACCTGCTCGCCCGCGACATGTCGGCGTTCCGGCTCCTGACGTATGTCGGGGTGCCCGGATCGGGCACCAGATCTGCCCAGGTGAGAATACCGGAGCGCTGGGGCCGCCCGCATCCGCGACCGGCCGGCCAGCGCTTTTGTCCTGTGCTGGGCGGGTGCGGCCAAGCCGCGGCGACCGTAATGTCAGTGGCCAAACGTAGCCTCCCAGCGTGGATAACGATCCGGACCGGGGCACCGCGTGGCGGCGGCTGCGCGGCCAGGTTGGCCGCCAGGCACCGCTGCTGAGCGCCCCGCCGCCGACCGTCCCGTTCCGCGCGCAGGGCGAATATGAACCGTTCGCGCCGGCTCGCCAGCGCCGCGGGCAGTGCGCGTTCTGCCGGGGCCCGGCCAGCCCTGGCTGCCGCCACTGCTACCACTGCAGCCGGTACCAGGAATACCTGCCCGGGTTACTGCCAGACGTCGTCGCGCCGGTCGCCTACGCGCCCAAGGGCGGCCAGCATGCCGCCAACCTCTGGCTGTACAAGTCCACCCGGCCCGATGCCGGGGCGGCCCGTGCCGCCCTCTCCGCGCTGCTGCTGGTCTTCCTGCGCGACCACGGCCCGTGCGTCTGGCGCGAGGCCGGGATGCCCAGGCCAACCTGCGTGGCCGTGGTGCCAAGCCGCCGCGCCCGCCCAGGCGGCCATCCGCTGCAGGAGATGGCCCGCCCGTACCTGAGGCTGCCCTGGATCGGGCTTCGCCTGGACTGCAGCGAGGACCCGGACTCCTGCGATCCCGACCCCGGCCGGTTCACCACGCAGCGCATAACCGGGGCTTCGGTCCTGCTGCTCGACGACACCTGGACCTCGGGTGCCAGCGCCACCAGCGCGGCAGCGGCGCTCCGGCTCGCGGGGGCGCGGTCGGTCGCCCTTGTGGTGCTCGGACGCCACCTGGACGCCAGGGCGGTGGCCAGCGACCGGTTCTCGCCGGCCGCGATGCCGTTCCGGCCCTGGCTCTGTGCTGTGCACGCACCTGCCGCCGGTCAATAGTGTGTGAACCGTGAGCGAGACTTTGCCCGGGGAAACACAAACACACACGGCACTGGTCCGGCGCGCCCGCCGCATCGGCCGTGAACTGGCCGCGCTCTACCCCGACGCGTGCTGCGAGCTGAAGTTCGGATCCCCGCTGGAGCTCCTGGTGGCCACGGTCTTGTCCGCCCAGACAACTGACCGGTCCGTCAACCAGGTCACTCCAGTCCTGTTCTCGCGCTACCGGACGGCCGGGGACTACGCCGCTGCCGACCGCGCCGAGCTGGAGAAGATCCTCACCCCGACCGGGTTCTTCCGGAGCAAGGCCCGCAGTGTCATCGGCCTCGGGCAAGCGCTGTGCGAACGGTTCGGCGGCGAGGTCCCGCGCACGCTGAAGGACCTTGTCACCCTGCCCGGCGTGGGCAGGAAGACCGCGAACGTCGTGCTCGGCAACGCGTTCGGGGTGCCGGGGATCACCGTTGACACCCACTTCTCCCGGCTCTCCCACCGCTTCGGCTGGACCACCCAGACCGACCCGGACAAGATCGAGCGGGAAGTGGGCTCGCTGTTCCCCAAGCGCGACTGGACGTATCTGTCGCACTGCATGATCTGGCACGGCAGGCGAATCTGTCACGCACGCAAGCCCGCCTGCGGTGCTTGCACGCTCGCCCGGCTGTGCCCGTCGTACGGCGAGGGCCCAACCGACCCCGAGATCGCGCGCAAGCTGGTCAAGCCCGGGCCGTTCTCGTGACCGGCGACGCGGGGGAGGGCACCGCAGGCGGCGCCCTGAGCGGCACCAGCGGCCTGGCGGGCCCCGGGGATGGCGCGGCGCCGCTCCGTGCCGTGGAGGGTATGAGCGGCGCTGCGGGCTCCGCGGACGGCGGGTTCGGGGTTGGCGCGCGCGGCGGGGCCGAGGTGCCGCCGTGGCTCGCAGGCCTGGCGGAGTCGGCCGCCCGGATGACCGTGCCCCTGCCGCTGCGCCCGCCACCGGGCGGCGGCCGCCCGTCGGCCGTGCTCATCCTGTTCGGCGACGGACCTGACGGGCCCGATCTGCTGCTCGTTCAGCGAAGCCTGTCGCTGCGCCGGCACGCGGGCCAGCCCGCGTTTCCCGGCGGCTCGATCGACGAGTCTGACAGTGGTCCGGTTGCCGCCGCGCTGCGTGAGGCGGCCGAGGAAGCTCAGGTCGACCCGTCGGGCGTTCAGGTGCTCACGGTCATGCCCGAGCTGTACATCACCAGGAGCGGGTTCTCCGTGACGCCCGTTCTGGCCTGGTGGCGCCGTCCCGCGCCGGTAGCACCGGGCGACCTCACCGAGACCGCCGCTGTCGCCCGGGTTCCGCTGGCCGAGCTGGCGGACCCAGCCAACCGCGCGACCCTCCGCTACCCGTCCGGGCACGCCGGGCCTGCCTTCCGGGTCGGCTCCATGCTCGTCTGGGGATTCACGGCAATGGTTGTGGACAGGCTGCTCGCGATGGGTGGCTGGGAACGGCCCTGGGACGCCGAGCCGCCCCAGGAAATGCCCCCCGAGGTGCTGCGCGCAGCCACAGGCGGCCTCGACCGGAGCCCTTGAGCCAGGACCGCATGCTGAGCCGTGTGGCCAGGCGTCCGCTGGCCTCCGTTCAATATCTATGAATGTTCAGGCACAGGGCGTGCACTGCTCCGCACCTGAGGCAATGCCGGTGCAAATGACTGCGGTGCAGGCGTTGTCGCACCCGCGCACCCGCTGCCTGGCTATACCGTGGGGCTCGTGCCCGGTGATCTGCTGGACGTGATCCTGCTTGTTCTGCTCGCCGCATTCGCCGTTTCTGGCTACCGCCAGGGGTTCATTGTCGGTGTGCTGAGCTTCGCTGGCTTCATCGGCGGCAGCGCTCTCGGCGCGGCGTTCGGCCCGCGCATCGCTCGTGTGGTCAGCCACGGCCAGACCGGGCAGGCGGTAACCGCGGTTGTCGTTCTCGTCGTCGTCGCCGTGGTCGGCATGATGCTGGGATCGACCGTTGGCGTGGCGGTGCGGTCCCGGGTGACCTGGCGGCCGGCCGCCGTCATCGACGCCGTCGGCGGCGCGGCCGTGGGCGGAGTCTCGTTCCTGCTGATCGCCTGGTTCGTCGGCTCAGCCGCCGCCTACTCGTCGCTGTCGGCCATCTTCCCGGTCATGTCCCGCGAAGTGAACAACTCGGCGGTGCTGCGCGGCGTGGACCGGGTCATGCCGCCCGCGGCGAACGGGATGTTCTCCGACTTCCGCAGCCTGCTGGAGAGCGGTCCGTACGCGCAGGTGTTCGGCGCGCTCGGCGCCGAGATCCCGCTGCCTGTGGCGCCACCGAACAACGCCGTGCTCGACTCGGCGGGCCTGGCCGCCGCGCGCGGGAGCATCGTGAAGGTCCTGGGCGTCGCGCCGAGCTGCTCGGAGCGGATCGAGGGCTCGGGCTTCGTGTACGCACCCGACCACATCATTACCAACGCCCACGTGGTGGCGGGCGTGACGGAGGGCCCCAACGTCTTCACCAGCCAGGGCGAATATCCCGCCCGGGTGGTGCTCTACGACCCGCAGCGCGACGTCGCTGTCCTGTACGTGCCTGGTCTGAGCGCGCCGACGCTCAGCTTCACCGGACCCGCTTCGACCGGCGCCAATGCGATCGTGGCCGGGTACCCGCTCGACGGGCCGTTTACCGCGCGGGCCGCCCGGATCGGCGCCACCGAGAACGCGACGGGACCGGACATCTATCAGACAGCTCAGGTGACCCGGCAGATCTATGCGATCAGGGCGGTGGTGCAGCCGGGTAACTCCGGGGGGCCGCTGCTGACCCCAGGCGGCAGCGTCTACGGGATCGTGTTCGCCGCCGCCACCTCGGTGCCTGACACGGGATACGCGCTGACAGCGTCTGAGGTGGCCGGTGACGCCAGCAGCGGAGCCAATGCCACCGCAAGCGTGTCTACTCAGGGCTGCGACTAGCCGCCCTTACTGGCCCAGCCAGCGAGGCCCGTGCTGCCCCGCTCGCTTGGGCAGGCCCCTTGCTCGGGCAGGCCGCTCGCTTGGGCAGGCTCCTCGCTCGGGCGGGCCTCTAACTCGCGCAGGCACAACTGCTGCGCGGCCGCGTTCGCCGCGCTCAGGCCGTCGCGCTCGATCGCGTCGGCGAGCTCGGTGGCCCACTCGGCAACGTGCGCGGCGTCGATCTTGTGCGGTGGCGACGCGGCGTAGCCCGCGACGCGCTCGCCGCCCCGCCGCAGCAATGCTGCCGCCCCGCGGGCGTTGCCGCGCTGCATGTGCGTCAGGCCCACCGCCACCTGGGCGAGCCCCTGCCAAAGCTCGCGCTCGGCCGGAGGCGCCGCCTTCCACGATGCCTCGAGGACCTCGTGGGCGCTGAACGCACGGCCGGAGTCGATCAGCTGCTGAGCAACGTCGAGCGCGGTGTCTGGATGCAGGGCCGGCTGGTCGGGGAGCTGGTCCTCGCCTTCGGCGTCGCGGCTCAGCGGGCGGCCGAGAGCGTCGCGCGGCCGGGCGTTGCGGGGCCGGCCCGCGAGGTCACGGTCCCGGGCTGGCCCCTGCGGCGTCATCGTTCAGGTTCGGGGTCGGCGAGCCAGGAGCAAAGTTCGGTGTCGAAGCGCTCGGGAACTTCCTCGTGCGGGAAGTGCCCGGCTCCGTCAATCAGGCGCCACCGGTACGGCGCCTCCACATACCGGCCCGATCCCCGCGCCGCGCTGGTCAGCATGCACGTGTCCAGCGCGCCGTGCAGGTGCAGCGTCGGGGCCTGGATCGGGAACCGCATGCTGCGCGAATACCGCCACCCGTCCGGCCGGAACCTCGACCTGATCAGCCAGCGGTGATACTCAAGCGACGAGTGGGCCACGGAAGGCAGGCACATGGCTGCGCGGTAGGTGCGTTCGGTGGACTCGTCCGGCCAGCCTGGCCCGGACCAGTCGCTGAGCATCTGCCCGACACGCTGAGCGCGCCGGGCGACGAGCTGGCGCTCGGGGAGGACCGGAAGCTGGAAGCCGACCGCGTACCCGCTGCGCCGCGCCTGGCCGAGGGGGTCGTACAGCACAGCTGTGCGCAGCCGCAGCGGGTGTGGCATCGACACGATGGCCAGCCGCCGGACGACTTTCGGCTGATAGACGGCCATGGTCCAGGCGATAAGGCCACCCCAGTCGTGCCCGATGACCACCGCGTTCGCTTCGCCGAGCGCCCGGATAAGCCCGGCCGCGTCGGACGCCGCGGTGATCAGGTCGTAGCCGCGGGGTGGCTTGTCGCTGCCGCCATATCCGCGCAGGTCGACCGCCACGGCCCGGAATCCGGCTTGGGACAGGGATTCCAGCTGCTGCCGCCAGGTCCACCAGAACTCAGGGAAGCCGTGCAGCAGCAGTACCAGCGGCCCGTCGCCGCTCTCAGCGACATGAAATCGCGTGTTGTTCGCAGTTACCGATCTGTGCGACCAGGGACCCTCGACGAAGATCGGCTCGTCGCGCGCTGTCACCTGGTGATCCTGGTGATCATGCCGACCTAGTCGCTGAGTGGCTCACTGGCGCCCCGTCCTCGCGCTTAAGCAGTGCAAGGTCATCCTGCACGGTCCGGCGGGTCCGGCGCAGCCCGCTGAGCTTACGGAACCTCATTATCCCGATGAGTACGGCCAGGCCGGCCAGCACGGCACACACGCCCGCGACGATCAGGAACGCCGCCCACGACCAGATGCCCAGGGTGATCAGCCCGTAGGCGAACGCGAAGCAGAGCAGCACGAGGATCAGGCAGCCCACGAACGCAGCGATCCCGAGCAGCGCCCCCCCGATGCCCAGCCTGGTTACATCCTTCTTGAGTTCCAGCTTGGCCAGGTCGATCTCGCACTTGACCAGCTGCGAAACATCGCTGACGGCGAGCGAAACCAGACTGCCTATCGACTGGTCGCGTGCGCCATCGGTGTGATGTTTGACTGCGGGTTCGGCCATGAGTGCTTCCCCTTCTCCCTCTGTGGCAACAAGTCTCGCTCATGACCTGCCCAGGTGTTTGCACCGCATCCCGCCTGGCGCGCCGGCCACCCGTAAAAGCAGCCCCCGGCGCCATTGGACGCCAGTGGTGGCGCCCCGGAAGGCAGCACCGTGGCGGCCCCCGAGGCAGGGTGGCGGCCCCGCAGAGCAGGCTCGGGGAAGGCAGCGCCGCGGCGGCCTCGGAGGCAGGGCGCGGGCCCGCGGAAGGCAGCGCCGCGGCGGCGACGAAGACGGGGCGGGACGCGAGCGGCGCACCCCGAATCGGCCCATCATGAGCGTGGGCGTGGTGTGCAAGTGGTCAGTGTGGTTAATGCGGCTGATGTGGCATCGACACCCGAGACCTCACAGCCGTGGTTGTGGCTTTAGTGGCGTCCCAACGCCAGTTCAGCTTCAACCACGACCTCGCTGAAGATCACGATGCGTTTGCTGTGGGGTTCAAGATGCCCGTGTTGCGATTGAGGTTAAAACCTGGCGCGCGATCGAGTCAGCGCGAATTCAGCGCGGGAACACCTCGGCGCGGGAACACTTCGCGCGGGAACACTTCGCGCGGGAACACTTCGCGCGGGAACACTTCGCGCGGGAACACAAGGCCGCGCAGCTCAAGTTGATCACGCTGCGATGACGGTCGCGGTACAGGTCGGGCAACTGCTGCGGTGGTCGGTGCCAGCGGCCGGGCGCTCGCTGGCGTTACCGGATTCCGGCTAATCCCCGCCCAGGTTCCGGCTCCGTCCATAACGGCATGATCCCTTATCAAGGAGTGTTTCCGCGTATATGGTCGAGAACTCTCCGCGCTAACGGCAGGCAGCCGGGCGGACGCTGTCCGATTCTCTCAGGCGCGTCGCGCTTGACGGCAATGACATGCAGGGACCCCCAGCAACCAAGATCAACTCAAGCTATAAGTGGCTGGGCGCCTGTCAGCGGGCATGCGAACGGCGCCCCCTGCGGGGCGCCGCCGCTGGCACGTGCAACCGGGTTACCAAGCGTGCACCTCTACTCTGCCGACAGGCCGGCCCGCGCATTACTGCGCTTTGGCCTTGCCTGCGCGGCACGCCTCCCGCGGCTGGTCGCGCGTGGGTGCCCGGTTGTCGTGCCCGGACGCTGGGTCCGTCCTTAATTCTTTCTACGACGGATCCGTGTGCTTGTGAAGCCCCGTCTGAGACCGATTCGTGATCTCAATTGATCTGCGTGTTCACATGTCTGAGCTGGCCACCACGCTGCTGCCGCACTGCTTCCGTCCGGTCATGATCCGGGGCGCTGGCCCACACCGGAGTTGGTTTCCGTGCCAGACCGCGAAAAGTGCGGTTCCGGCGTGCCCGGAATCCGCCCCGTGAGCCGCCGGAACCGGCGCGGCGCCGAGCTGGGCGGTGCGGCTGTGGCCGGGGCGGACGGCTGGCCGCCGAAGTCGAGCACCGGCCACTGCCGCTCACGGGCGATCTTGCGCAGCGCCCGGTCGGGGTTCACCGCGTGCGGGTGGCCCACAGCCTCGAGCATCGGCAGGTCGGTGACGGAGTCGCTGTAGGCGTAGCAGTCAGCGAGCCGGTAGCCGCGCACGGACGCCAGCTCGCGAACGCGGATGGCTTTCGCCTCGCCGTAGGCCCAGAACTCCATCTCGCCGGTGTACAGCCCGTCGGCGACCGCCATCCGCGTCGCGATGACTTCGGACGCGCCGAGCAGGTCTCCGATGGGCCCGACCATCTCAAGGCCCGATGTGCTCACGATGATCACGTCCTGGCCGGCGCTGCCGTGCGCGGCGATCAGCCGCCGTGCCTCGGCGTACACAAGCGGCAGGATGATCTCGTTGAGATGTCTGCTAACGATTTCACGGACCCGGTCAGCCGGCCAGCCCCGGCACAGGTCTGCCACCTGCTCCCGAAGCCGCTCCATCCGGTTGTGATCGGCGCCACCGAGCATGAACACGAGCTGCGCGACCGCTGTGCGGAACGCCACACCCCGGCTGATCAGGCCATGCCGATAGAAGGACGGCCAGAACGCGAGCGTGCTCGACCGCGAGATGATCGTCTTGTCTAGGTCAAAGAAAGCGGCTGCAATGTTGCCATCGGCCTCGACGGAACTGCCCACGTTCCGGCAGCATAGGTTACAGCGCTGAGATCTAAGTTGCCTCTGCATGACTAGCTGGTAACTTTGACTCACCGCGCGTAGGCTTTCATGGGTGACGGATCCCGGCTCTGCCCCCCCGGGGCCGGACCGCACGGCGACCCCCGCTCTCCCCCCCGGCGGGGGTCGCCCCTTTCCTTCGTGGCTACGCAATCGCTTGCGTAAAGTCCGTCATCGCAGGCCAGCGGGCCGGGTGTTAGGGCCCAGGCGTCGGCTCGCCCAGAACGCATTCAAGCAGCCTGACCGCCCCCTGCTTGGACAGGGGTTCGTTGCCGTTACCGCACTTGGGCGACTGGATGCAGGACGGGCAGCCCTTGGTGCACTCGCAGCTGGCGATGGCCTGCGCCGTCGCGCTCAGCCAGTCCCGCGCCGCGCGGAAGCCGCGTTCGGCGAAGCCCGCGCCGCCGTCGTGGCCGTCGTACACGAAGACGGTAAGCCGCCCGCCAGTCGCCGGGTGCTTGTCGGCCGACACGCCGCCGACGTCCCACCGGTCGCACGCCGCCACCAGCGGCAGCATGCCGATCGACGCGTGCTCGGCGGCGTGCGCCGCGCCAGCGAGGTCCACCCCGGCGCTGGCGAGCGCGGCCCGCTGGTCCGGCGAGATCGTCCACCACACCGCGCGGGTCCGCAGTGTGCGCGGCGGGAGATCGAGCGGCACCACGCCGGCCGGCTGCCCGGTGTCGAGCCGCCGCCGCGCGAACGAGACCACCTGCCGGCGCACCAGGACGTCGCCGAAACTCACCTCGGCGTCGCCCCAGGCGGCGCTGCGCGCGGTCGCGGCCACCTCGACCTCAGTAAGCTCCCGCGCCGACGTGGTGTAACCAGGATCACGCGCCTCCACCAGCGCCACCCGGCCTTCCAGGTCGAGGCTCGTGACCAGGTACATCTCGCCCTGGTGCGGGTACACGGCGCCGGCATGCACGAGCACGTGGGCTGACGGCTCGTCAACGGTTCCGACCAGCCTGCCCGTCGAGGCCTCCACGATGCGCACGAGCAGCCCGTTCGTGCCGCGCAGGCCCGTCACCGCGGCCCCGGCCCTGGCCCAGCACCACCGGGTGCCTGCCTCGCTGGTCCGGGCGCGCAGCATGCCCCGGCGGGTCAGGTCGTCGGCCACCGACCGCGCTGCCGGGCCGAACATCGCTATGTCGGACTCGGTCAGCGGCAGCTCAGCGGCTGCCGCGCACAGGTGCGGCCCCAGAACGTACGGATTGCCCGGATCCAGCACAGTCGCCTCGACCGGGCGGTTCAGCAGCGCCTCCGGGTGGTGCACCAGGTAGGTGTCGAGCGGGTCGTCCCGGGCGATCAGGACCGCCAGCGATCCCCGCCCGTCCCGTCCGGCCCGTCCCGCCTGCTGCCACAGAGCCGCCCTGGTCCCGGGCCAGCCCGCGATCAGGACGGCGTCCAGCCCGGCGATGTTGACGCCCAGCTCGAGTGCTGTGGTGGCGGCAAGTCCGTCGATCTCGCCCGCGCGCAGGGATTCCTCTATCGCGCGCCGGTCTTCAGGCAAGTATCCAGAACGATAGGCAGCTACGCGCTCGGCCAGGTCGGCTGATCCCGCGCCGGCCAGCAGCTTCCTGGCGGTCAGCGCGACCGCCTCAGCGCCGCGCCGCGACCGGACGAACGCCAGCGCCCGGGAACCCCCGGTGACCAAGCCAGCCAGCATCTCGGCGGCCTCAGCGGTGGCGGCGCGGCGTACCGGCTCGCCGCGCTCGCCGCGCATGCCCGAGAGCGGCGGCTCCCAGAGCCCGACAGTCAGCGGCGGGCGCGGGGCGGTGTCCGCCGTAACCGCGACCGCGTCCAGGCCGGTAAGCAGCCGGGCGCAGGTCTCGGGCTCGCTGATGGTGGCCGAAGCGAGGATGAAGACCGGCAGCTCGCCATTCGTTCTGAATGATTCGTGGTGAGCGGCGACGCGCCGAAGCCGGCGCAGCACCTGGGCCACGTGCGACCCGAAGACCCCGCGGTAGGTGTGGCATTCGTCAACGATCACGCAGGTCAGGCGGCGGAAGAAGCCGTCCCAGCGGGCGTGCCGGGGCAGCAGCGAGTGGTGCAGCATGTCCGGGGTGGTGAGCAGGTACCCGGCGTGCGCCCGGGCCCACGAGCGTTCAGAGAAGGGCGTGTCGCCGTCGACCACGGCCGCGCGGACGCCGGGGATGCCGAGCGAGGTGACCATCCGGAGCTGGTCGGCGGCCAGTGCCCGGGTGGGTGCCAGGTAAAGCGCGGTCCCGCCGTCGGCAACGCGGGTCAGCGCGGGCAGCAGGTAGCCGAGAGATTTGCCGGACGCTGGAGATGTGGCGAGAATCACGTTCCGGCCGGCCGCGGCGTGTTCGGCAGCGAGCGCCTGGTGCTCCCATGGGCGGGATACCCCAGCTGCCTCGAAAGCGACCGTGACCTGCGACGGAACCCACGCAGGCCAGTCCACGCGGCGGCCTGGCGAGCCGGGGATATGTTCCAGGTGAGTAAGTTTTCCCGACCGTGCGCCGGCGTGGAGGACCACGTCAGCGCCTGGTGGGATGGGTAGCTCGTTCCCGGCGAGCAACGGCACCGCAGGCATAGGGTTTCAGTGTGGCATCAGTCGGCAAGATGCCCTGAACTCCGATCTGGTATAGACATGACTCTGGGCGTGATTGAATGCGCGCGGGGGACCATGACTGGTCGCGGGCGCGTGTTCGGATCACGGAACCGCTAGTGGCCCGTTGCTGCACGCTCTTAGACCCTGACCGCATGGCGCAGGAGGATTCGTGGACCTGAAGCTGGACCACCACACGAAGGACGGGATCGAGATCGTTGAGGTTGAAGGCGAGATCGATGTCTACACCGCGCCGCGCTTGCGTGAACTTCTGATCGAGCTGGTGAACACCGGGTTCTACCAGCTCGTGGTCAACATGGAGAAGGTCGAATTCCTGGACTCCACTGGCCTTGGGGTGCTGGTCGGCGGCCTCAAGCGGGTTCGGGCGCACGACGGCTCGCTGGACCTGGTCTGCACGCAGGAGCGGATTCTCAAGATTTTCCGCATCACCGGCCTGACGAAGGTGTTCGGCATCCACGACACCGTTGACGAGGCCATCAAGGCACGGAAAGCCGAGAAGTAGCCGTCTGCCTGGTCCCCGAGATCGTTAAGACGGCGCTGATGGCCACGGTTGAAGTCAGTTTTACGCCGCTGCCCGCACACGTCCGGACCGCGCGCTTGGTCGCGACCGCGGTGGCCCGGCGTAGCGGCGTTGATGAATCGCTGCTCGAGGAGGTGCGGCTAGCTGTCGGCGAGGCGTGTTCAAGGGCGGTGGAGGCACACCGCCGGGACTGCCCGGGTGAGCCGGTCAAGATCGCGCTGACCGATATGGCCGGGCGGTTCGAGGTGGAGGTCACCGGCACCGGGACTCCGGCGGCAGGTTTCGGCCTCGCCGTCATCGCGGAGCTTGCCGATGATGTGCAGGTCAGCGAGACCCCGGCGGGAACAAGCATCCGGATGAGCTGGCCCTCTGCGGGGTTGCGCGCCTGACCGGTTACGGTTGCGCTACAAACTGGTCGCGGCCGGATGACAAGCGGGGGCGCATTACCATTCTGCAACCTAGACACGTAGACTCCCCGGCACTGCCCTCGTGGCGTGCCCCGGCGTGGTCCGGCCTGGCTGCGCGTGGCTGCAGAAGGACCCCACTGGGCACTGGCGTCGCCGTTGACCCGTGTGCCCTGTCAAGGAGGACAGATGTTTAGGCACAACCTCGCCCTGGCGGGGCCGGAGCTGACTGGCTCAAACCTCACCTGGGTGATCGTCGTCGGCGTGGTCGCCCTGTGCGCCCTTGGCGTGGCATTTCTGCTGGTCCGCGAAGTGCTCGCGGCCAGTCAGGGCACCCCGAAGATGCGCGAGATCTCCCAGGCGGTCCAGGAGGGCGCGGGAGCCTACCTCAGGCGTCAGTTCAAGACGCTGAGCGTGTTCGTCGTGCTGATCTTCATCATTCTGCTGGTGCTGCCGGCGCCCACAACCGACGTCCGGGTGGGCCGCTCACTGTTCTTCCTGGTGGGCGCGCTGTTCTCGGCGCTGACCGGGTTCACGGGCATGTCGCTGACCGTGCGGGGCAACGTGCGCGTGGCCGCCGCGGCCAAGGAGTCCGGCGAGCACTCGGCGATGCGGATCGCGTTCCGCACTGGCGGCGTGGCCGGGATGTTCACTGTCGGTCTCGGGCTGTTCGGCGCGGCGGCCGTGGTGTTCATCTACAAGGCCAACGCCCCCGATGTGCTGGAGGGCTTCGGCTTCGGGGCTGCGCTGCTTGCCATGTTCATGCGTGTCGGCGGCGGTATCTACACCAAGGCCGCTGACGTAGGTGCTGACCTGGTCGGCAAGGTCGAGAAGGGCATCCCCGAGGATGACCCGCGTAACGCGGCCACGATCGCTGACAACGTCGGCGACAACGTGGGCGACTGCGCTGGCATGGCCGCTGACCTGTTCGAGTCGTACTCGGTCATGCTGGTGGCGTCGCTGATCCTGGGCAAGGTGGCGTTCGGCAACGCCGGCCTGGTGTTCCCGCTGATCGTCCCGATGATCGGCGTGATCACGGCGGTCATCGGGATCTTCGCTGTCGCGCCGCGCAAGCGCGACCGCAGCGGCATGACCGCGATCAACCGCGGGTTCTTCGTATCCGCGGTCTTCTCGCTGATCCTGGTGATCGGCGCGACGTTCTGGTACCTGCCAGCGCACTTCAGCCAGCTCAAGGGCGTTACTGACACCAGCGTGCTCAGCCACGCCGGAAGCCCGCGCTGGCTGGCGATCGGCGCCGTCGTGATCGGGCTTGTGCTCGCCAGTGCGATCCAGCTGCTGACCGGCTACTTCACCGAGACCAACCGCAGGCCGGTCAAGGACATCGGGAACGCCTCCGAGACCGGGGCGGCGACCGTGATCCTCGGCGGCATCTCGATCGGTATGGAGTCGGCGGTCTACTCGGCCCTGCTGATCGGGGCCGCGGTGTACGGTGCGTTCCTGCTCGGCACGGGCAATGCCACGATCGCCCTGTTCGCCGTCGCGCTAGCCGGAACCGGCCTGCTGACCACGGTCGGCGTCATCGTGTCGATGGACTCCTTCGGGCCGGTCACCGACAACGCCCAGGGCATCGCCGAGATGTCCGGCGAGGTCGAGGGTGAGGCCGCGGAGACCCTTACTCACCTGGACGCGATCGGTAACACCACCAAGGCGATCACCAAGGGCATCGCGATCGCGACCGCCGTGCTGGCGGCGACCGCGCTGTTCGGTGCTTTCCGGACCGACGTGCAGCAGGCGCTCGGCTCGGCGGCTGGTTCCTTCAGCCTGTCCATCGACCGGCCGAACGTCCTGGTTGGGCTGATGATCGGCGCCGCGGTCGTGTTCTTCTTCTCCAGCCTGCTGATCATGGCGGTCGGCCGTGCGGCTGGCCGGGTGGTCCTTGAGGTTCGCAACCAGTTCCGCGTCCACCCGGGGATCATGGACTTCACCGAGAAGCCGGACTACGGCGCTGTGGTGGACATCTGCACCCGTGACTCGCTGCGTGAGCTGGCTACACCGGGCCTGCTCGCCGTGCTCACGCCGATCGCCGTCGGCTTCGCGCTTGGGTACGCGCCGCTCGGCGCGTTCCTCGGCGGTGCGATCGGCGTCGGGGTGCTGATGGCGGTGTTCCTCGCCAACTCCGGTGGCGCCTGGGACAATGCCAAGAAGCTGGTCGAGGACGGCTTCCATGGCGGCAAGGGTTCCGAGGCGCACGCGGCGACCGTCATCGGCGACACAGTTGGCGACCCGTTCAAGGACACCGCCGGGCCAGCGATCAACCCGCTGATCAAGGTCATGAACCTGGTCTCGCTGCTGATCGCGACCAGCGTGGTCAAGTACAGCCACAACGATGGCCTGCGCGCTGCCGTGGCTGTCGTCGCCGTGGCCATCGTCGTTTCCGCTGTGGTCATCTCCAAGCGCCGCTCAGCGAGCATCGCACCCAGCAGCGATGGCGAGGCAGCCGTGACAACCGCCGAGGCGGTCGGCGCGGTTACCAGTGCGGGCGGCCCAGGCGCCTCCAGCGGCGCCACCGGTGCCGCCCCTGCCGACACCGGCTCTGAGGCCAGCGCTAACGGGACAGCAGCGACCCCGGACGGCCAGACAGCCTCAGGCACCAAGGCGTCCGGCCCCGCCCGCGGCGCCTCCTAGCCAGCGCGTACAGACCCCGCGCGGCGGTACCGCGCGCGGCTCCCGCACGGCGGCCACCGCGTGCAGGCTCCGCGCGCAGGCTCCGCGCGCGGGACCGCGCGCAGGCCCAGCACTGGCGGCTCCAACGCGTCGGCCACTGCGTGCCAGCTCCGTGCGGCGGTACCGCGCGCAGGCCCAGCACTGGCGGCTCCGCGTGCAGGCCGCGCGCGGCTCGAGTGTGGCTCGCGTGCGTGCAGGCTCCCGCGCGGCGGCGCCACTTTGCGGCTGCGCTGGTCGCAACCGGGTGCAGCCCGGTGAGGTCAGAGGTGCTTGAGTTCGTGGTGGTGTGTACGTGGTGGCTGGTGATAAGCCGGCGGGGTGGGCGGGGTATCTGATGCACCGCGAACGGTTAAGGATGCACCGATAGTCCTGCTGTGGCCCAATGCCGGTCGGGCTATGCCGATCACGGCAGCAGCCTGCGGGTTTCCGTAGGGCCAGCCCGGTCACCGGCACCGGCTGCGCACAGCCCGGCCGGATTCCGGCCACGGCCATCTCGCTCAGCACGGAGACTTCTCGGTCAATATGACTGACAACACTCCCCGTTACGCCCGGCATCCGCAACGAACGGGTTACGGACACCAATACGCAGCCGAAACCCAGCCGCCGCGCAGCCGCAAACCAGTCCAGCACCCCGCACCCGGCCCGAGCACCAAACCAGGCTAAGTGACATTGGGCTCTGGCCAGACCATCAGTGCATTCTTGGTCGAGGGTAGTTCGGATGAGAGTGTTATCCGGGCAAACCGCTCAAGGTAGCCAGGCCGGGAGCGTGTGGGCAGCCCGGGCAGACGGAGCGCCTGAGCGACTGGGGGCACTGTGCCGCGTAGGGGCTGATGGCGGGCTGGGCGGTCAGGGGGACGGGGCGGTCAGGGGGGCTGGGCGGTCAGGGGGACGGGGCGGTCAGGGGACTGGGCGCTGAGCTGAAGCGCGGGGTCTTCGGCGTCGGCGGCTTCTACGTCGTGGCGGGAGATCCCGAGCAGGTGCAGGATCGCGTCGAGATGCGGAACATTCACCGAGGCGTCGGCAGCGTCGCGGACCGCGGGCTTGGCATTGAAGGCTATGCCCAGGCCAGCGGTCGCGATCATGTCCAGGTCGTTGGCGCCGTCGCCCACGGCGACCGTCTGGCTCAGCGGGACCCCGGCCGCGGCCGCGAACTCGCGCAGCGCGGCGGCCTTTCCCGCCCGGTCGATGATGGGGCCGGCAAGCTGGCCGGTGAGCTTGCCGCCGTCGATCTCCAGGGTGTTGGCGGCCGCGAAGTCCAGGCCGAGGTCGCGGGCGAGCATATCGGTGAACTGGGTAAACCCGCCGCTAACGATCCCGCACTTGTAGCCCAGCCGCCGCAGCGTCCTGATCAGGGTCCGCGCCCCAGGTGCCAGCCGGAGTTCGGCCCGCACCTCGTCGATGACCCTTGTGTCCAGACCGGCCAGCAGGGCGACGCGTTCCCGCAGCGCCGAGGCGAAGTCAAGCTCACCGCGCATCGCGGCCGCCGTCAGTTCGGCGGCCTTCGCCGCCGCGCCGGCCCGGGCTGCGAGCAGGTCGATGGCTTCGCCGGTGATCAGCGTGGAGTCGACATCCATCACGACCAGGCGCATCGCGCGCCGGTGCAGGCCGCCGCGCTGGACGGCCACATCGACTCCCCGCTCGGCCGACTCGGCGGCCAGGGCGGCGCGCAGTGTGGCAGGGTCGGCGCCGGAGATGTCGAACTCGATGCAGGTTACCGGGCGGTGAGCGAGCCTGGAGATCCGGTCGATGTTGGCGCCGTTTGCGGCGATCCGCCCGGCGATGCCCGCGATCGCCGCCGGGGAGAGCAGGCTGCCGAGCACGGTGACGTGGACGCTGCCGCGTCGGCGGTCTGGCTCGGCCGAGCCGACAGTAATCTCGGCTTCCAGGCCGAGGTCAGCGGCGAGGGTGGTCACCTGACGGTGGATTGCTGTCAGGTCGGGCGCGCCGTCGCAGGACAGCAGTACACCGAGAACGAGGCGGCCGCGGATCACCACCTGCTCGACATCGGTGACGCTCAGGTCATGCCCGGCAAGGGTGGAGAAAAGGCGCGAGGTAACACCCGGGCGGTCCCGGCCGGTCACGGTGATGAGCAGCGTCATCTGCTGAGGTGCCATGGCGGTGCCAACGCTATCCGGTCCCGGGCGCCGCCGGGCGCCGGGCAGCAGCTACCGGCGCATCGTCCACCTGGGGCCGGTCAGCGCCCAGTCGGACTCCCACCGGGCCAGCCGCCGTCGGTCGAGCACCAGGCGGAGCACGAAGTAGCAGACGCACAGTGCGATCCCGGCGCCGCCCGCCTCAGCGGTCCCGATCACGATGGCCGTGAGCAGCACAGCGGCGGCTCCCGGCGGCGCGGGAACCGGGACGCCCGAGGCGGTCAGCCATACCTGGACCCGGGTCCCTGGCTGCGATCCCCAGATGGCCGGAGCGGTTGCCGTGGTCAGAATGCCCGACTTCTCCCGCCCGTCCGGTGCCCGCCACCGGGCGGCCGCCTCGGTGGCCGGCATCTGGGCGGCGGCGGCCGGGGCGATGGGCGTAAGCACAGCCTCGGCCGGGTGCAGGTGAGCCGCCTGCGCGCTCTGCGTCTCGCAGAATCGCCAGCCAGCGAACACAGCGACAGCCACGGCGGCCAGGAACACAGCCGACAGCAGCGCCACCGCAACACCCTCGATCCGGTCAGAGGGCCGCCGCAGTGTGCTCGGCCCGATCAGCAGCCGTGCCGTCCTGCGCGGGAACGTCGGGCCCTTGACCGTACCGGGCATAACACCTCACCTCGGCTCGCCTTCGGCCAGGTCTTCTCACTACCAGCCTGCGGCAACCGAGGCTGTTGTGGAAGGGGTCTGCCGCCCTTGCTTGGGCCGGGCCGCTAGGGCCGGTTTATTGATGTGCTACCGCGCCGGCTTGCCCAGTAGCCTCTGGGCATGGCACGCAGCGAGCACGGGGTCACGCCACAGAGCGAGGACTTCTCAGCCTGGTACAACGAGCTGGTCACAAAGGCTGAGCTGGTCGACCGGGGCCCGGTGCGCGGCACCATGGTCATCCGGCCGTACGGCTACCGGCTGTGGGAGCTGCTTCAGGCGGAGATCGACCGTCGCATCAAGGACACCGGGCACCAGAACGCCTACTTCCCGCTGCTGATCCCGGAGTCTTACCTGCGGCGTGAGGCCGAGCACGTCGAGGGCTTCGCCCCCGAGCTCGCGGTCGTCACCCGCGCCGGGGGCAAGGAACTCGACGAGCCGCTGGTGATACGTCCCACCTCGGAGACCGTCATCGGGGAGATGATGGCCAAATGGATCTCCTCGCACCGTGACCTGCCGCTGCTGCTCAACCAGTGGGCCAACATGGTGCGCTGGGAGCTGCGGCCGCGGATGTTCCTGCGCACCACCGAGTTCCTGTGGCAGGAGGGCCACACCGCGCACGCCGACGCGGCTGACGCCATGACCGAGACCATGCTCGCGCTGGACCTGTACGACGAGGTCGCGCGGAACGTCGCGGCCATGCCCGTGGTGAAGGGCGAGAAGACGCCGGGCGAGCGGTTCGCAGGTGCGGTGCGGACGTTCACTATCGAGGGCATGATGCGCGACGGCCGGGCGCTGCAGTCCGGGACCTCGCACTACATGGGCGTGAATTTCGCCCAGGCCTTCGACATCGGCTACACGGCGGAGTCCGGCCAGCGGGAGCTCTGCCACACCACGTCCTGGGGCATGTCGACCCGCATGATCGGCGGGATCATCATGACCCACGGCGATGACCGCGGCCTGGTTCTGCCGCCCATGCTCGCCCCCTACCAGGTGGTGATCGTCCCGATCGGCCGCGGCGAGCAATGGGACAGCGCCGTTGCGGCCGCTCAGGAGCTCGCCGGGCGTATCTCCGCCGCCGGAATCCGCGTGCACGTTGACGAGCGGCAGCAGCTTTCGCCCGGGTTCAAGTTCAACGACTGGGAGCTGCGAGGCGTCCCGGCCCGGCTCGAGCTTGGGCAGCGCGAGGTCGCCGCCGGAACCGCGGTGCTGGCCCGCCGGCTCGGCGACGGGGGCAAAGAGACGATTTCCCTCAGCGATGCCCCAGCGGCGCTCGCAGCCGCCCTGGACCAGCTTCAGGCGCTATTGCTCCAGCGGGCCACCGAGTTCCGTGACGAGCACACGTTCGTCGTCGATGACTGGGAGAGCTTCACCCGCGCGGTCTCTTCTGGCTGGGCGGTCGCGCTGCACTGCGGCCAGCCGTCCTGCGAGGACGAGATCAAGGCCGAAACTGCAGCGACGCCGCGCTGTGTGCCGCTCGATGGCGCACCGGAATCCGGATCCTGCGTGCGCTGCGACGCCCCATCGGCCTACGGCAAGCGCGTGATTTTCGGCCGCGCGTACTGACCGGGGCCGGTCTGGTGGCCGAGGCCAGGCCGAGGCCACCAGACCGCGAACGTCACGGCAGGAGCAGGTGCAGGTCGCCGAACTCGTGCCACAGGTAGCCCTGGTCGATCGCAGCGGTGTAGCAGCGGTGCAGCAGGCTTGGCTCAGCGAACGCGCCGAGCATCCACAGGTGCGTCGAGCGCGGTTCGTGGAGCCCGGTGAGCAGCCCGTCGACCGCCAGCAGGGGGGTCTGCGGGGTCACTACATGCTCGGTCCACCCGGTGCCGCTGCCGCCCAGGCGGGCAGCCGTCTCAAGCGCCCGGACCACGGTGGTGCCCACGGCGATCACCCGGCCGCCGTGCCGCCTGGTCAGGTCGACCAGCCGGGCCGTTGTCGGCGGTACGTCGTAGGGTTCGGGGTACGGCTCCTCGTCGCCTTCCAGTGACGAGACGCCGGTGTGCAGGGTGACCGGGGCGAAGGTGATTCCCCGCGCCACGAGCGCGGCGACCACCTGCGGCGTGAATGGGCGGCTCGCGCTCGGCATCTCCGCGCTGCCCGGCCTGGTGCCGAAGACCGTCTGGTACGACTCGATCGGCCAGGGCCGCCGCACGTAGGAGTACCGGATCGGGGTTCCGTGCCTGATCAGGTACGGGATCACGGCCGTGGACAGCCGGGACCGCCACAGCCGCTGCGTGAACCGGGAGCCGAGGGTCAGCAGCGCCCCGGCAGGCAGCACGAGTTCCTGCCCGGGCGTGCCCCCGGGGTAGGGGCGCGTCGTGGGGCCATCGGCCGCGCGCAGCTCGACCAGCCACTGGCCGTCCGGGAGCGGCGTGGAGAAGTGCACGGCATCCGGCCCCGGAACCGATGCCGATCCCTGCCCACCGGCCAGCGCGACCTCAGGGCGGCCCTCAGCGCCCCGCAGGGCATGCTGGGCCCCGTCGCCGGGTGCGGCCGTGACCGGCACAGCCGCAGGCAGCGTGGCCGAGGTGTTGACCACGAGCAGGTCCCCGGGCAGCAGCAGCCGGGGCAGGTCGGTGAACTGGTGATGGCTGACCTCTTCGGCGGCCCGGCGGCTGATCATCAGGGCCACACCGTCCCTCGGGAGGCCGCGTGCCTCGGGCGGCTCATGGGCTTCGCGCTCTGGCGGCAGCGTGAAATCGAGGACGCTTGGCGCGAGGGCGGTCGTCATGACGTCACCCCCGAAGGCATCAGCTCGGCCGCGCGGTAGCGGCCCGAAGGCAAACGTTCTGAAAAAAGTCTGATGAACGCGGGAACGACGGACCCCGGCAATGGTCGGTCAGAGATGTCCTCTCCAGGAAAAGCTGCCTGGTGCATCCGGGTTCGCAGGTCGCCCGGGTCGACCCACCAGACCCGGACCACGTTCTCCTCGGCCGACAGCACGTTGCTGGCCTGCTCCAGCGCCGCCTTGGCCGCCCCGTAGCCGCCCCAGCCTGCGTACGGCTCGACGGCTGCGTCCGAGGTGACCGACAGCACCGCGCCGCCGCGGCGCCGCAGCGCGGGCAGCAGCAGCTGGGTCAGCGCCACCGGCGCCAGGACGTTGACCTCGAAAGCCGCCCTCAGCTCATCGACCGGGTAGTCGGCCAGCGCCGGAAGCGGGCTCGCGCCCAGCGTGCCCGCGTTGTTGACCAGCAGGTCCGGCCCGCCAAGGTCCTCGGCCGCGCGGAGCAGTGCGGCGCGGTGTGCCGGGTCGGTGATGTCGCCCGCCAGCGCGGTGACGGTGATGCCGGCCGTAGCCCGGATGCTCACGGCGGCGGCGTCGAGTGCCTGCCCGTCGCGAGCGTCGATGACCAGCGACCAGCCCTCGGCCGCGAGCCCCCGGGCCAGCGCCAGCCCGAGCCCGCGCGATGCGCCCGTGATCACTGCGTTCTTTCCGTTGTCTGTCATACAACAGGACGCTAGGCATCCGGTGACGGCGCCACATCGGGCGCGCGACCGGGAAGGCCCGGTCCGATGGTCCTAGGACCATCGGCCGGGCTGTCGTGGGTGGGCCGCGGGAATTGCCGCTTTTTTTGCCGGAACTATTGCCTGGCCTGGCCGGCTGCTGGACCCGAAAATAGGCCAGCAGCCGGCACGGGCCGTCCTATCGTGCGCATTCTTCAGCCATCCAGGGTGCTCCGTGCTGCTGCGCGACCAATCCCGTCTGGGACAACACGGAGGGAAGATCTTGACGAAGATCAGCTGGAGCCTTGGCGTTTCCGCAGCTGCGGCGCTGGTGATATCAGGCCTTGGCGCCGGGTCGGCCTCGGCGGCCACTGCGCCGGCCCCGCAGACGAAAGTGGCGTGGCAGGCGGCCATCGCCCATGTCCGGGAGCCGGGCCAGGGGTGCTACCGCGCCTCCTATCCCGCGCTGGCCTGGCATGCCGTCACGTGCGCGGCCGCACCCAGGCAGCCATTCATCCCGGCCCCGCCGAACAGGTCAGCAGTCCGCACCCAGCCACAGGTCATCGGTGACGGCGCAGACTACTCAGCCCAGGTGCCTGGATTAATCTCTCGGGCCACCGGGACGTTCCGGAACGTGAGCCCGGGCATCACCGTGCAGGGACAGTTCCTC
>Ga0335074_10003246_pt1 | contig 22149 bp, 23 predicted proteins | sample Lox_Sample_23_FD_206715 | JGI IMG/M metagenome (GOLD analysis project Ga0335074, IMG submission 206715) | Soil microbial communities from Loxahatchee National Wildlife Refuge, Florida, United States - Lox_Sample_2.3 | ecosystem: Environmental > Terrestrial > Soil > Wetlands | place: USA...
CCCGAGCACGTCATCGAAGATGACCCACGAGGGCTGCCGCAGCGCGATCCGGGCGAAGCCAAGCGCCTGCTGCTCATCGGCGCTCAGGGACTGTTCCCACTGACCCGACTGGTCGAGCAGCGGCACCAGCCGGTCGAGTCCCAGCCGCGAGAGGACGCGAGCGAAGGCGGGCCGAGCGAAGGCGTCGACCTTCGAGGGGTAGGCGAGCACCTCGCGCAGCGTTCCGGGCGGTATATAGGGAGTACGGGGCACGTAGAGAATCTGGGCGTCCCGCGGACGGACGATACGCCCCGTGCCCCACGGCCACAGACCCGCGAGCGCTCGAAAGAGCAGCGTCTTTCCCACGCCGTGCTCTCCGAGAACGAGCACGCGCGCGCCGGCGCTCACTTCGACGTTCTTCTCGGTGAGCTTCGTGCATCCGGCCTGCGAGGCGATCTCGAGGTGATCCAGCTGGATCTTGCCCGGTGCGCCCGCGACGATCTCGATGCGACGCTCGCCGGGGTGCAGCTCGTCGGCCGCGATCACCGCCCGGCGGAAGCTCGCCACGCGGAGCAGCGTCGCGCGCCAGTCCGCGATGGTGCTGAAGTTATCGACGAACCAGCGCAAGGACGTCTGCACTTGATTGAAGGCCCCCGCCGCCATCATGAGGCCGCCGAACGACAGCTCGCCGGAGAAGTAGAGCGGCGCGGCGGCGATGATCGGCGCCACGAGCGTGAACCAGCCATACCCGGCGGTGACCCAGGTGAGCTGCGTGAGGCCCCCGACGATCGTACGCGTCGCGGCGAGCACGCGCGCGAGATCGAGCTCGAGCCGTCGCGCCTCGTCCGCCTCTCCGCCCGCAAGCGAGATCGCATCGATATGCTCGTTGATGCGCACCAGCGAGAAGCGCAGCTCCGCCTCGCGCGCGTACCGCTGCGCGTTGCGGCCGATGAGATTGCGTCCGGCCCAGTAGGTAAGGAGCGATGCGGAGCCCGCATAGGCGAGCGCGGCCCAGACCATGTAGCCGGAGAGCGCAAGTGTGTGGCCGGCGATGCGGGCGGTGAACGCGCTCGAGAGCGTCCACAGCACCCCGATGAACGTGCCGAGCAGGACAGAGGCCTGCGCAAGGCCGATCCCGAGATCGGAGGAGAGCTCCGTGAGATGGCGTGCGTCCTCGTGCATCCGCTGATCAGGATTGACCCCGATCGGCCCTGCGTGGGCGAGCTGCTGCGCGCGGCGCGGCTGCGTCCAGTCCTGGATCAGATCGTGAACGAGGCCCTCGCGGAGCTTGACTTTCAGCGTCTCGCCGAGCCACCTCTGCGCAACGTTGAGCACGAGCAGCACGCTCGCGATGAGGGCGAAGACGCGGAGCTGCGCGAGGAACTCCCGGAAGTCGCGATGCGACAGCGCATCGTAGAAGGGCCTGTTCCAGCTGTTCAGACGGATCTGCCCGTAGGCCGTGGCCGCGATGACGAGCAGGGCCGAGGCGGCGAGCATCAGCAGCGCATTGCGCACGGGCGAGGCCCACAGCGCCCCGAGCATCATCTGCAGCTGCGAGACGAGCCCGGAGGCGTCCGCCTCGTCGCCCTTGGCGGACTCGCGGGTCCGTTCTGTCGCTGGATTGGCCATGCCTGTCACCTGGGAGCCGGAGGTCGCAGGCCGTAAAGCATACCGCCCGGCGGCGTTTGCAACTGCGATGCAGCTTCCCGAGGCAGGCACCCGCGAGAGGCCCTGAGGCCCCTACTGCGGCGAATGGTGCTCCCGGCGAGCTTGCCCGCCCATGAGGCTCGCAAGCTCGCTCAGCTCTTCGGCCAAGGCGGGCAGGAGGTCATCGAGGGTGACGATGCCGATGAGCCCCCCCGTCGAGTCGAGCACCGGCGCGCGGCGGACGGCCTTCGAATTCATCGCCTCGATGGCGACGGTGATATCCATGTCGGCCGTCAGGGTAAGGGGGGTCGGCGTCATCACCTCTCCGACGATCAGACAGAAGAGGTCCGCCGCCCGCTTCAGCTGACCCCGGACGATATCGCGGTCCGTGAGGATTCCGATCGGCCGACGCAGCGTATTGCCAGGCTCGACGACCACGAGTGCACCCACGTGGAATGCGAGCATCTCGCGAGCGGCTTCAACGAGCGCCTGATCGCGGTACGCGAAACGCACGTCCCGGCTACAAACCTCTCCCACACGCATGTGATGAGCTCCTCGATCGGACCTGATATCAATACACGGGTTCGCCGGCCCCGCCCATCCGCATTGGTACGCATGTCGAGGGCAATGGTACGCATTGGCAGGCGAGGTGGAGCGTGCGCAAATGACTGCACCGCGGGCGTTCCGCAATGGAAGGAAACCCCCATGAACGTGGGAGATTTGTGCGATCGCCATGTGGTGACGGTCACAATGGACGCGCCCCTCTCCGATGTCGCTCAGCGGATGAGCACCGAGCACGTGGGCGCGATGGTCGTCACCGCCGGGGATGGTTATGCCATGCGTGTGGTGGGAGTCATCACCGATCGGGATATCGTGCGTGCGCAGCTCGAGCGAACGTCGGACCTGACGAGCCTGAGCGCCGGCCAGACGATGACGGCGAACCCGCTCGTTTTGGAGGAGCGCGAGTCGATCGAGGGAGCGATTGCGCACTTGCGCGCGCGTGGCGTGCGGCGCGCGCCGGTCGTCACCGCTGCCGGCGCGCCGATCGGTCTCATCTCCGTGGACGACTTGCTCATGCACCTCGCGACGACGCTCGTCGGCGCGGCGGCCATCGTGGCGCAACAGGTGCGCAAGGAGCGTGCCTAGGCTCTCGCCGTGCGCGATGGCACGGCGCAGAAGCCCATGGCATATTGATTTTCGCTGGCCGAGGATCGACTGCGCCGGCCGGGAGCGATTCCATGAGCGAGACCCTGTCGGCGGATCATCTGCGGCGCATGGATGCGTACTGGCGGGCGGCCAATTACCTGTCGGTGGGTCAGATCTATCTGTACGAGAACCCCTTGCTGCGCGAGCCGCTCTCCCGTGACCACGTCAAGCCGCGGTTGCTCGGCCACTGGGGCACCACGCCGGGACAGAATTTCATCTATGTCCACCTGAACCGGCTGATCAAACAGTACGACCTGAACATGCTCTACATCGCAGGTCCGGGCCATGGCGGACCGGCGCTCGTCGCCAATACCTACCTGGAAGGCACCTACAGCGAGCTGTATCCGGATGTGTCCCGGGATGAGGCGGGGCTCAAGCGCCTGTTCAAGCAGTTCTCCTTTCCGGGCGGAATCCCGAGTCACGTCGCGCCGGAGACTCCGGGCTCCATCCACGAGGGCGGCGAGCTCGGCTACTCCCTGAGCCATGCCTTCGGGGCGGCGTTCGACAATCCCGACCTGATCGTCGCGTGCGTCATCGGCGACGGCGAGGCGGAGACGGGGCCGCTCGCAACCGGGTGGCATGGCAACAAGTTCCTGAATCCCGTGACCGACGGGGCCGTATTGCCGATCCTGCACCTGAACGGCTACAAGATCGCCAATCCCACGCTCTTCGCGCGCATCGAGCGCGCGGAGCTCGAGGAGTATCTGCGCGGCTGCGGCTATGAGCCGCACTTCGTCGCAGGCGACGATCCCGCGACCATGCACCCGCTCATGGCCGCAACGCTCGATCGAGTGATCGAGACGATCCGCCGCATCCAGGGCGATGCGCGCGCGGGCGGATTCAAGCAGCGGCCGACCTGGCCGATGATCGTCTTGCAAACACCGAAAGGATGGACCGGACCCAAGACGGTGGACGGGATTGCGGTCGAGGGGACCTTTCGTGCGCACCAGGTGCCCCTGACGGACGTACGGACGAAACCCGAGCACTTGCGGCTCCTCGAGCAATGGATGCGCGGCTACCGGCCCGAGGAGCTGTTCGACGAGCGCGGCGCGCTGCGCCCCGAGCTCGCCGCGCTCGCCCCGGAGGGGCGGCGCCGCATGGGCGCCAACCCGCACACCAACGGCGGAGTTCTCTTGCGGGATCTGCGCATGCCGGACTTTCGCGAGTACGCGGTCGCCGTCGAGACGCCCGGTGCGAGGGACGCCGAGGACACGCGAGTGCTCGGAGACTTCCTGCGCGACGTGATCAAGCTGAACCAGAAACCGAGGACCTTTCGCCTCTTCGGTCCCGATGAGACCGATTCCAATCGGCTGAGCGCGGTGTTCGATGCGAGCGAGCGCCAGTGGACCGCGAAGCTGCTTCCTGGCGATGTGCATCTGGCTCCCGAGGGCAGCGTGATGGAGGTGCTGAGCGAGCACCAGTGCGAAGGCTGGCTCGAGGGCTATCTGCTCACCGGCCGACACGGACTGTTCAACTCCTACGAGGCCTTCATTCACATCGTGGACTCGATGTTCAATCAGCATGCGAAGTGGCTGAACGTGACCCGCGAGATTCCCTGGCGCCGCCCGCTCGCCTCGCTCAATTACCTGCTGAGCTCGCACGTGTGGCGGCAGGATCACAATGGATTCACGCATCAGGACCCCGGCTTCCTCGACGTGGTCGTGAACAAGAAGGCCGACGTGATCCGCGTCTATCTACCCCCGGATGCGAATTGCCTCCTGTCCGTGGCGGATCACTGCCTGCGCAGCCGCCATTACGTCAACGTCATCGTCGCGGGCAAGCATCCGGCCCCGCAATGGCTCGACATGCCGAGCGCCATCAAGCACTGCACGGCGGGGATCGGGATCTGGGAATGGGCGAGCAACGATGCCGGCGCCGAGCCGGAGGTGGTGATGGCGTGCGCCGGCGATGTGCCGACGCTCGAGACGCTCGCGGCCGTCAAGCTGCTGCGTCAATACTTTCCGGCGCTGAAAGTCCGTGTGGTCAACGTCGTCGATCTGATGAAGTTGCAGCCCGCGAGCGAGCATCCGCACGGCTTGAGCGATCCGGACTTCGATGGGATCTTTACGCGCAGCACGCCCATCATCTTCGCTTTCCACGGCTATCCGTGGCTCATCCATCGCCTCACGTATCGCCGCACCAACCATGGCAATCTACACGTGCGCGGCTACAAGGAGGAGGGCACGATCACGACGCCGTTCGACATGGCGGTATTGAACGACCTCGATCGCTTCCACCTGGTGGGCGATGTGATCGACCGCGTGCCGCAGCTGCAGGCGATCGGCGGGCACGTCAAGCAGGCGTTACGCGACAAGTTGATCGAGCACCGGGAGTACATCCGCGAGCACGGCGAGGACCTTCCGGAGATCTGCAACTGGCGCTGGAAGGCCTGAGCGCGTCGAGGACGACGTGCATCCCCCTGAGCGGGATCAGGTCTTGCCCGACCTTGCGCGGACGAGCAACACGGGCACGGGACACTGGCGCACGACGGTTTCGGCGTCGCTTCCCATGAGCAGGCGTCGAATCCCACGCCGACCGTGCGTGCCGCAAACGATCAGGTCGGCCGGCCATGCCACCGCCGCGCGCACGATCTCATCACCCGCGAGACCGCCGTTGGCCTCGATGAGCTGGGTGTCGACTGCGATGCCGGCATCGCGAACGGCCGCCTCGGCAGCCTGGAGAACGGATGCGCCGTAGTCCTGGGCCCGCCGCAGCAGCACTTCGAATGCGCTTCCGGTCGTGTACGGCGTGATGAGTGTCGCGTCGTTGATGATGTGGATCAGCCGTACGCGGCTTTTCAGGCTCTTGGCGAGGTTGATCGCCTCGACGAGGCCGAGCTGCGCCGTATCACTGCCATCGAGAGGAACCAGGATCCGCTGATACACGGTGCAGCTCCGAACTTGGGCTCGCGCTCGCGCGATCAGACGCCCACGATGAGTTCGTTCTTGACGATCATCACACCCGGCGCGGACCAGGCCGCGTCCTGCGCCTCGTCCCACTCCGACCAGGACCGTACCTTGCCGCGCAGGGTCACCTCGGTGCCTCGAGCCTCGACCGTGATGCCCTGCGCATCGAGCGCCGCGCTGCGCCGAAACGCGTCCTCGATCTTCCGCTGGATCTCATTCGCGGCGACACTCGGCTTCAGTGCAATCGCGTTGCGGACACTCAAAACGCCGCGGACTCGGCGCACAGCGCCCTCCGCGGCCTCGCGCTGGTAGTGCCACTCGAGCGTGCCTTCGAGCGTCACGTGGCCCTCGGTGACGAGCACCTTCACCTTCTCCGCCGCGAAGGGCATCTCGCGCTTGAGGGCGCCAATGGCTTCCCGCGCGATCTCCGGATCGGTCGCGGCATCGGCGCCACGCAGCCGCACCACGATGTCATTCGCCAGGGCAGACACGCCCGCAACGCGCTTTGCGGCGGCTTCCGCGCGATACTTCTGAACGTTGCTCGGAACGTAGCCGGTCAACGTCACCACGCGGTTCGTGACCTTGACGGCGACATCCGTCTGGTCTACATCCGGGCTCCACTGCAGCTCGGCTTCGATGTCCTGCTTGATTTCGCCATCGGTTCTCATGGGGCTATCCTCGCTGAAGAGCGCATGAATCGTGCGCCGCCCGCACCAAGGGCAACATACGTAGATCTACCGAGCGCGAGGGACACACCATGCCGTGGAACCAGGATTACTATCCGCCGTCGATGAACCACCTGGCCCCGGCCGTGCGCGCGAAGGCGATCGAGATCGCCAACGCGCTGCTCGAGCGGGGCGAAGATGAAGGCAAGGCGATTCGCATCGGCATTGCCCAGGCCAAGCGCTGGGCGGCCGCACACTCGGAGGAGCTCGATCAATCGACGGAATAACCCCGTCGTTGTGTGAGAAGCGGCTATCGAGATGCTGATGAGCGCCGCCTCGCGACGGCGCGCCATGCGGGGCGCCGCCGCCACCGCCGCCGTACACCCCGCCACCCACGTGCTGAGCGAGAGCGGGAACGCTCGCCCCGCGAGCGAGAATGCACGGGAGGATCTGCACCGCCCAGGGCGTCGTCTTTCGTACGCGGATCATGTTGCACCTTTCATTCGCAGTCGCCGGGTGGCCCTTTTGACTCTAGGGCGGTGCTTGCGCCCGTGGTCCTCGAGCTTGCGGCGGGCGGCCCGGAAGGCATCCCGAAGGGCGACGTAAGGATCCTCGTGCGCGTGATCGAGTCGCTGCACCTGTCCGGTCGCAATCTCCTCGCCGGGGACCGTGATGTCGATTCCGACGCGAAACAGGGCGCCCTGCTGCTGGCGATGCGAGGACGACTCGACGACGATGCGACAGCTCGTGATGCGGTCGCAAAATTTTTCGAGCCGTTCGGCGAGCGCGCGGATGCGCGTCTCCATCGCGGGCGAGGGATCCATGTTGCGGAAGGTGATTTGCAGAGGCAGCTTCATACGCCTTCTCCGGTGTGCGCAGACTCATCCGAGGAACGGGCGCGCACCAGCAAGACCGGAACAAGACTGTGCCGCAGGACGTACTCCGCATCGCTTCCCATGAGCAAGCGGCGGACACCGCGCCGGCCGTGGGTGCCGCACACAATCAGATCGGCAGGCCACGAGAGTGCTTCCTGGATCACGAATTCGCCCACCTGCGCGCCGAGAGCCTCGATGAGACGCGAATCCACCTCGACCCCGGCCGCGCGAGCCTCGGTGGTGGCATCGTGCAGGATGCACTCGCCGGTACCGCGCAACTCATCGATGAGCCGCTGCAGTATGGACTGGTCGACATCCGGGGAGATCCAGGGTGTCTTGTTGAGGACGTGCACGACGCGCAAGCGGCTTCCCAGATTGCGCGCCAGCCGAACGGCTTCGTCGAGCCCGGCGCGAGCCGCCTCGCTGCCGTCGATCGCCACCAGGATGCGTTTGTACATGGGGGGAACTTCCGAGCGAACAGCGCCTGTCCTCGCGTGCTTTGTATACCCATGCCCTCGCGGGCGGAAATACGCAGATGCCGCAAGCGGCGCACTTTCGCGTATTCAACCCGCGATGACGGCAGCGGAGGTTCCCCGAACGCCATGGACGATGAACTCTCGATGTTCCAGATAGGAATTGCGCACGAACACATAAGGATCGAAGGCCGTATCAATCAGGTGGTTGAATCCCATGTACTGTGAGCGTTCGACCGCTTGGTCGAGTGCATAAAACCGGCACGCCCCAGATGCCGAGCGTCTGACCGAAATCGGCGTGATGCCGCGCGCCCCACCATTCGAGTATTTACCTATGCCGCGACGCTCGTCCCCGCGGCATTTCCAGCTGTCCTCGTTTCGCGACGCGGTATTCCCGGCGGAGCATATCGCGCACGCGTCGCAGCGCAACGAGCGGGAGATAGGTTCGAATGCGTGCGTCACGCTCGAGCCTCGCGAGCTCCTCGAGGTAGAGTCTCTCGATGGTCTCGAATGGCTTGTTCGAGCGGACCGCGAGCGTCTCGACCGCCGAGCGGCTTGCGACACGCTGCCTTTCAGCCTCAGTGGTCATGGCGTCATTCACGCACGGCGGCTGGCTGGTGCGAAATGGGGACTTGTTCGTAGCCGCGTATTAGTCCGTATACCGCGCTGGCCGGGAACGTGGAAGGCTTGCGATCGAGCCCGCGGAAGATCCGAAGAATTTTCTGGTGAGCTACGGCAGCAAGTCGCTGGGTCTGTTCTAGCGAGTTCGCGCGAACACAAGGAGAGTTTCGGGGTAGGTGCAGCGTGCGCCGCTCCGGCTCGAAGAGCCCAATGCCAATTCCACCGGCACGAGTGACCGCCAGCCCCGAGGCCCACGCGCTGACGCGCAGGCTCCATGCGACCTTCGGGCCGCTCATCTTTCATCAATCCGGCGGCTGTTGCGAGGGGACCGCGCCGATGTGCTTCCGACGCTCCGACTTCCGGGTCGGTGAGCACGATGTGCTTCTGGGAACCATCGAGGGCGCCCCGTTCTACGTCGGTGCCGATACCTATCAGTATCTTGCGAACTGTCAGCTCCACATTGATGTGATGACGGGGGCGGGCGACAGCTTCTCGCTCGAGGCGCCCGAAGGCGTGCGGTTCGTCACGCGATCGCGGCTCTTCGACGATGCCGAGCTTCAGGAGCTCGAATTCGCGGGGCCGCCACTGCGCGGCCCGGCGGCATTGCACGCCATACAGGAGGCCTGACCCGGGCGCGCACCATGAGCGAGATGGGCATCGGCGCGACGCTCGTCGTAGACCGGGCGGGGCTGCAGGGCATTCTCGATGCGCTGATCGCGCGGGGCTACGAGCTGCTCGGTCCAACCGTGCGCGACGGCGCCATCGTCTACGACCCCATCAAGCATATCGAGGAGCTACCCCGCGGCTGGACCGATCGGCAGGCGGCCGGCACCTACCGCATAGAGCCGCGCACGGACGAGGCGCTCTTCGGCTACGCCGTGGGCCCGCATTCGTGGAAGCGCTTTCTCCATCCACCGATCGAGAGGCTCTGGCAGATGCGCCGGCAAGGCGACTCGCTCTCGGTCGAGCAGCGCACGGAGGTGAAGAGATTCGCCTTTCTCGGAGTGCGCGCCTGCGAGCTGCACGCCATCGCCATCCAGGACAAGGTGTTCCTCGGCGGACCCTACCGGGACGTCGCGTATGAGGCGCGCCGCGAGGACAACTTCATCGTCGCGGTCAATTGCGGCACTGCCGGGGGGACATGTTTCTGCGTCTCGATGCAAACGGGTCCGAAGGCGGATTGCGGCTTCGACCTCGCACTGACGGAGCTGCTGCGAGGGCCGCACGAGTTTCTCGTCGAAGTAGGCAGCGCTCGGGGCGCGGAGGCGCTCGCCGGCATTCGGAGCCGCGCAGCAGATCCGGCTGACCTCGAGGCCGCCGCCGCGGCGCTCGCGCATACGCGAGCAAGCATCGGGCGCGCGCTCGAGACGAACGGAATCCGGGAGCTGCTGCAGAACAACCCCGAGCATCCCCGCTGGGACCAAATCGCCGAGCGCTGTCTCGGCTGTGCCAACTGCACCATGGTGTGCCCGACGTGCTTCTGCACGACCGTGGACGACCACACGGATCTCGCGGGCCAAGTCGCCGTGCGGGAGCGCAAGTGGGACTCGTGCTTCACGCTCGATTTCTCCTATCTCCATGGCGGCAGCGTTCGCAAGCAGACGCGCTCGCGCTACCGCCAGTGGATGACGCACAAGCTCGCGAACTGGATCGAGCAGTTCGGCACGTCGGGCTGTGTGGGCTGCGGGCGCTGCATCACCTGGTGTCCCGTCGGCATCGACATCACGGAGGAGGCGGCCGCGATCCGGGCCGAGGCGGGGCAGCCGGCAGGGAGAGCGCGTGGCGGGACTTGAAAAAATTCTGCTGCAGCATCCGTTCTTTCGGGGGCTCGAGGCGCAGCTCGGCAGCCTGATTGCCGGGTGTTGCTCGAACGTGCGCTTCGAGTCCGGAGGATATCTGTTGCGCGAAGGCGCATCGGCCGATCGGTTCTTTCTGATCCGAGAAGGAACGGTGGCGCTCGAGATCATCGCCGCAGGCCGCTCGCCCGGGACGTTCCTCACGCTCGGCCCCGGCGAGATCGTCGGGATTTCGTGGCTCACACCTCCGTACCGCTGGATGTTCGATGCCCGGGCGGCGAGCGCCGTGCACGCCCTCGCCGTTGACGCCGTGTGCCTGCGGACCAAGTGCGAATCGGACCACGACCTCGGCTACGAGCTGATGAAGCGATGCTCGTCCCTGCTGGTGCGCCGGTTACACGCGACGCGCCTGCAACTGCTCGACTTGTACGCGGGGCCCGCCGAATGAGCGCGGCAGCGACGCCGGACCCCTTCGTGCCTCGGCTCTACCGCGTGATCCGCAGTACGCGTGAGGCGCGCGACACGGTCACGCTCGAGATCGCACCCCTCGCCGGACAGGCGCCGCGGTTTCAACCCGGTCAGTTCAACATGCTGTACGCCTTCGGCGTGGGCGAGATCGCCATCAGCATGAGCGGGGACGCGGAGGACCGGGGTCGCTTCATACACACGGTCCGAACCGTCGGCGCCGTGAGCGGTGCGATCACCTCACTGGATGCGAACGGCGTACTCGGTCTGCGTGGACCCTTTGGGATGCCCTGGCCGATGGATGAGGCGCAGGGTCGCGACGTCGTCATCGTGGCGGGGGGCCTCGGGCTCGCCCCTTTGCGCCCTGCCATCTATCACCTTCTTGGGCACCGTGAACGGTACCGGCGAGTGATCCTGCTGATCGGCATGCGCAACCCCGGCGAGATCCTCTATCGCCGTCAGGTGGAGCAGTGGCGTCAGAACCTCGATGTCGAGGTGGAGGTTACCGTCGACCGAGCAGATGCGACGTGGCACGGAAACGTCGGTGTGGTGCCGGCGCTCGTCGGGCGCATGCCGTTCGATCCGGCCAGCACCCTCGCCATGGTCTGCGGTCCGGAGATCATGATGCGCTTCACGGCGAGCGCCCTGCACGATGCCGGCATTGCGCTCGAGCAGATCTATGTCTCGATGGAGCGCAACATGAAATGCGCCATCGGGCTGTGCGGCCATTGCCAGTTCGGGTCGCAGTTCATCTGTAAGGACGGTCCCGTCATGCGCATGGACCGCATCGCGCGCGCTTTCGGAACCCGGGAGATTTGAATGGACGAACGCAAGCGACCGCGCGTTGCCGTCTGGAAGTTCGCCTCTTGCGACGGCTGCCAGCTCTCGCTCCTCGACTGCGAGAACGAGTTGCTGAGCCTCGCCCGAGCGGTGGAGATCGGCTACTTTCCCGAAGCCTCATCGAGCATGATCCCGGGGCCGTACGATCTGTCCCTCGTCGAGGGCTCCATCACCACCGCGCACGACGCCGAGCGGATCGGCGAGATCCGGCGCCAATCGAAGCACCTGGTGACCATCGGCGCGTGCGCGACCGCGGGCGGCATTCAGGCGCTGCGTAACTTCGCCCGCGTCGAGGAATACGTGGCGGCCGTGTACGCATCGCCGCAGTACATCGAGACGCTTGCCACGTCGACGCCGATCTGCGCCCATGTGCCGGTCGATTACGAGCTGCACGGCTGCCCGATCGACAAGGGTCAGCTGATCGAGGTCATTTCCGCATTTCTCGCCGGCCGCAAGCCGGCCATCGCCGCGCACAGCGTGTGCATCGAATGCAAGCGCCGCGGCACGCCTTGCGTGATGGTCGCTCACGGCATTGCCTGCCTGGGACCGGTGACGCACGCGGGTTGCGGGGCCATCTGCCCGTCCTTCCATCGCGGCTGTTACGGCTGCTTCGGACCCATGGAGACGCCGAACACGGGCTCGCTCGCGCATCGCTGGCAGGTGCTCGGCGCTTCCGCGCGCGAGCTGCAGCGGGTCTTTCGCACCTTCAATGCCGCCGCGGAGCCCTTCACGAAGGAGAGCGAGGCGCATGGCGGTTAGGACGGTCCATGTCGACCTGATCGCGCGCGTCGAAGGCGAGGGCGCGCTCGATCTGCGTGTCGAGGATGGCAAGGTGACCGGCGCGCAGCTCAGAATCTTCGAACCCCCGCGCCTGTTCGAGGCGCTGCTGCGCGGACGAGCCTACACCGAGGCGCCCGATATCACGGCGCGCATCTGCGGCATCTGCCCCATTGCCTATCAGATGGGCGCGGTTCACGCCATGGAGCATGCGCTCGGGATCACGGTGTCGGGCGCGCTGCGCGCGCTGCGCCGTCTCGTCTACTGCGGGGAATGGATCGAGAGCCACGCGCTGCACGTCGTGATGCTGCATGCGCCGGATTTCCTCGGCTATCCCGACGCCATCCGGATGGCTCGCGATCACACGGACCTCGTGAGCCGCGGACTCGAGTTGAAGAAGGCCGGCAACGAGATCATGCGGGTGATCGGCGGGCGGGAGATCCATCCGATCAATGTGCGGGTCGGCGGCTTCCACCGCCTTCCGAGCCGCGCCGAGCTCGAGCCGCTCGCCGGGATTCTTCGGCGGGCGCGCGCGCACGCGGTCGGCATGCTCGAGTGGGCGAGCGCGTTGCCGTTCCCCGACTTCGAGCGTGACTACGAGCTCGTGGCGCTCCGCCATCCGGAGGAATATCCGATCAACGAGGGGCGCATCGTCTCGAGCCGCGGGATCGACGTGGCGATAGCCGAATACGACACGCAGTTCGAGGAGCGCCACGTCGCACGGTCGACCGCTCTGCAATCGGTGATCAAAGGACGGGGGAGCTATCTGGTCGGTCCGCTGGCGCGCTACAGCTTGAATTTCGATCGGCTCCCGCCCGATGTACAAGCCCTCGCGCGCGAGGCGGGACTCGGACCGACCTGCCGCAACCCGTTCAAGAGCATCCTGGTGCGGACGCTCGAGATCGTCTACGCGTGCGGGGAAGCGTTGCGCCTGATCGAGGCGTACGAGATGCCCGACCGACCGAGCATCGAGGCGCCGCCGCGTGCGGCGATCGGGCAGGGGTGTACCGAGGCGCCGCGCGGCATCTGTCACCATCGTTACGAGATCGATGCCGGCGGCACGATTCTCGGGGCGCGCATCGTTCCGCCCACGTCACAGAACCAGCTCAGCATCGAGGAGGACCTGCGCGATGTCGCCGCGCAAAACCTTCATCTCGATGACGATGCGCTCCGCGCACGCTGCGAGCGGGCGATCCGCAACCACGACCCTTGCATCTCCTGCTCCGCTCACTTCCTCAGGCTGCATGTCGACCGCAGATGAGACCCTGCTGATCGGCGTCGGCCATCCGGATCGCGCGGATGACCGCGTTGGACTGCTGGTCGTGGCGCGGCTCGCGGCACGGCTCGCGGGCGTCGCGCGCTTCGCCGTGGTCGAGTGTCGCGGCGATGTGCTGGCGCTCATCGACCGCTGGGGCACGGCCGACACCGTCGTGCTGATCGACGCTGCGACAACCAGCACACCGGAACCCGGTCGGATCCACCGCATCGATGCGTCCGCGGGGGTGCTGCCGTACGAGGTGTCGCTCTCATCCACGCATGTCGTCGGCATTGCCGAGACGATTGCGCTCGCCGCTGCGCTCGACAGACTGCCGCGCCGCGTGATCGTCTATGCGGTGGAGGCCGCGTGCTTCGAACCGGGTGCCCCCATGACCGAGGAGGTCACGGCCGCTGCCGGCAAGCTGCCAGAGTTGATCCTGGCGGAGCTCGCAGGATTGCACCGCGAACTCACACGGCTCGCGCCGGCGGATCCGTCTCGGTCAAAGGGCGCGCCCGAAGCGGCCTGCGCAGTTTCCCGTATTTCGGCGCGCGGCGAATTCGGGCAGGTTTCATAATGTGAGAGGACCGACCGGCACTGATCGGCAGGCGAGGGCAAGCAAATGCTCAAGACGATCCTGGTTCCAACGAGCGGATCGCGCACGGATGAGCGAGTGCTCGCGACGGCGGTCGCCCTGGGGCGGCTCGTCGCGGCGCACCTGGAGTTCCTTCATATCCATGTGACGCCAGGCGAGGCGGCGGCGCATGCGCCGCATGTGGATTTCTCCATGGGCCCTGCGATCGCCGAGTCGCTGACACACCTGCGTGAGCGGGGTGATGCACTCGCGGCGAGCGCCTCGAGGCACTTCGGAGATCTGTGCCGCAGCCACGCCATCGAGATTCGGCGCACCCCCGCACCTACCGCGAGCATTACCGCAAGCTGGTCCGAGGAGACCGACCACGCCACGGACCGGCTGCTGGTTCATGCCCGCCATAGCGACCTGACCGTCGTGGGGCGGCGCCACAATACGGACTTTCTGGCATCAGGCCTGATCGAGAGTCTGCTGGCAGGTTGTGGGCGGCCGATCGTGATCGCGCCGGAGTGCGCGCCGCCGAGCACGATCGGCACGATCATGGTCGCCTGGAAGGAACGACCGGAAGCGGCCCGAGCGCTCAGCGCCGCGATGCCACTCCTCGAGCGAGCGGACCGTGTCATCCTGGTCAGTGTCGTGGAGGAGCGGGCGGCCTCGCGAGAGGCGCTCGAGCACCTTGCGGGGCGACTCGTCTGGGATGGGATCACTGCGCAAATCAGGGTGGCCGGCGACGGATCGCGTCCGGCCACGGAGCAGTTGCCGCAACTCATGCAAGAGCTCCACCCGGACCTGATGGTCATCGGCGCGTTCAGCCATACACCCTTGCGCGAGCTCGTGTTTGGCGGCGTCACGCAGACGCTCATCGAGCGCGCCGACATTCCTGTGTTCATGATGCGTTGAACGGGGCGCCCGTTACTCGAGCGAGCGTGTCGCATGAGTATTCACAACGCCGACATTGCCGAGGCCTTCGACGAGATCGGCGATCTGCTCGCCATCCAGGGTGACAATCCGTTCCGTATCCGCGCTTACCAGCGGGCAGCACAAGTCATCCGGGGCCTCCCGCGCGAGCTCGCCGAGATGCACGACACGAGCGAGTACGATGCTTTGCCCGGCATCGGCGCGGACCTCGCCGAGAAGATCGCCGAGCTCATCAAGACGGGGCGTCTCGGCGCGCTGGACAAGCTTCGCCGGAAAGTGCCTACCGGAGTGCGGGAGCTGCTCGGCCTTCCCGGAATGGGTCCGGTGCGTGTGCGGACCCTGAAGGACGAGCTGCGTGTTCACAGCAGAGCGGACCTCGAGCGCGCGCTCGCTTCGGGGCGACTCGCGAAGCTGCGCGGATTCGGACCGGGATTGCAGTCCCGCCTACAGGAGGCGCTCGCGGTGAAAGTCGCGGCCGGCGCGGCCAAACGGCTCCCGCTCTTCGTCGCGGCGCAGTATGCCGAGCCGCTGCGGCGCTATCTCGAAGTCGTTCCGGGCGTCACGCGGGTGGAAGTCGCAGGCAGCTACCGCCGCGGCAGGGATACCGTGGGGGATCTCGATGTGCTCGTGTGCGCGCCGCGCGGCGTGCACCCCTTCGATGCGCTCGGACGCTATCCGGATCTGCGCGAGCTGTCCGCAGCCGGAACCACCAAAGCATCCGGGGTGCTGAGGAACGGTTTGCAAGTCGACGTGCGAGTGGTGCCGCCCGAGAGCTTCGGCTCTGCGCTGCACTACTTCACCGGCAGTCGCGATCACAACATCCACGTCCGCCGGCGCGCGCAGGACCGAGGCTTCAAGCTGAGCGAGTACGGGCTGTTCCGAGGCAAAGCGCGCGTCGCTGGCAAGACAGAGGAAGATCTCTATCGGCGTCTCGGTCTCGCCTGGATCGCACCGGAGCTCCGCGAGGACCGGGGGGAGATCGACGCCGCCGAGAACGATGCGCTGCCGGTGCTGGTCGAGCGTGGCGATCTGAAGGGGGATTTACACGTCCACACCAATGCCTCCGACGGACGCGACTCGCTCGAGAAGATGGTCGAGGCCGCACGCGCGCAGAAGCTCGCCTACGTGGCGATCACCGATCATGCGAAGTATCTGGGGATCGTTCGCGGCCTCGATCCCGAGCGGCTGGCGCGTCAAGGCGAGGCGATCGATGCGCTCAACCAGCAGCTGCGCGACATCGTGATATTGAAGGGCGCGGAGGTGGACATCCTCGAGGATGGAAAGCTCGCTCTGCCCGATTCCGTGCTCGCGCGGCTGGATGTCGTCGTCATCGCCATTCACGGCCATTTCGATCTCTCGGAAGCAAAGCAGACCGGGCGAGTGCTGCGCGCTCTCGAGCGGCCTCATGTCTCGATCCTGGCGCACCCCACGGGCCGGCTTCTCGGCGAGCGCGAGCCTTACAGGCTCGACCTCGAGCGGGTGCTCGAGGCTGCGCACGAACGGCGTTGCTATCTCGAAGTGAACAGCCAACCGGAGCGCCTCGATCTCGACGATCTGCACATCAAGGCGGCGCGCGACCGAGGCGTGCTGCTTGCCATCGCGAGCGATGCCCACTCGGCGGATCAGCTCGCCTATCTGGAGGGGGGAGTGCGCCAGGCGCGGCGGGGATGGGCGCGCAAAGAAGACGTGCTCAACACCCGCCCGATCGGCGAGCTGCGCAAGCTTCTGCGGAAGACGCGCTAGCCTTGCTCGAGATCCATTGCGCGTGCCTCACATTGCAAACGGCAGGAGTTGCGTCACTTTTCCTGTGAACATTGTGCCGCTGCGCGAGATCTATCGGGCATCGTGGTTACGGCGCAGGCGCCGTAGCGGTATGGCCGCAACGTCGAGCAGCAGGAAGACCCCCGTCAAGGTCCATGCGCCGGCGATGCTGATACCGAGTGAGCCGGACAGGCACAGCAGCGGAGTCAGCGCCTCGGGGATCTGATCGAGACCCGGGATCTCCGTGCCCGGTGAGCAGCGCAGGCGGCGCTTGAGGAGACTCGAGGCGGCATCCCCCGTGACCGCGAGTGCGGCGAACGCGAGACCGAGGCGAACGGAGTAGCCGAGGATCGGCGCGACCAGAGCGGACGCGAGCAGCGCCGCGAGCAGGCCGCGCCAGGTCTTGTGACCACCGAGCACGGGCCGCCCGTCGATGAAGGTCATCCCGGCATCGATGGGCGCGGCAAACCGGTCACCGAGCAGGCGCGCCGCGGCCCATGGCGCGGCATTCGCGCCCGTGAGGAGCAGCAGGGCCCTCAGCCAGTGCGGTAGCGCCACTGCGTGCGCGGCTTCAAAGGAGACTGACACCGGAGAGCCCGCTGTACACTCCGAGCGCCGCAGTCAATAGGGCAACGCCGACCACGATCCATGCGTAAGGGCCTTGCAGGCGCTGCGCGGGCGGGAGCGCTTTGAAGGCGAGCTGGATGAGAAAACCCAACACGAGCGGCAACATCAAGGCGTTCATCACCTGCACACCGATGTTGAGCGCTACGAGGTCGGGTACCGCGTCCACGAATAGAGCAGCACCCGCGACCGCGAGGATGTAGACGCCATAGAACCACGGCGCCTCGAGCGGATGGTGCTCGAGAGAATGCCGGTAGCCTGCGACCTCGCCGAAACCCCATGCGGCCGCGAGTGATACCACGATTGCAGCGACCAGCGCGGCACCAATGGTGCCAAGCCCAAAGACGAGCCGCCCAACATCGGGCCCAAGGACCGGGACCAGTACGTTGGCAACATCGCCGATGGAACGGAGACTGGGATGGGCGCTGAGTTTGCCGATGGTCGCGGCTGCCGCGATCAGCACCGCCACCATGACCGCTTGCGTCACGACCGCGCCCAAGGCGGTGTCCCAGCGGGCATATCGATACTGGTCGGGCCGCAATTTCTTATCGGCGATGGCGGATTGCTGATAGAAGATCATCCACGGCATGATCACGGCACCGATGTTCGCGGCAACGAGATACCGGTAGCGGCTATCGGCCATGGGCATGTGCATGAGTCCGCTCGCTAGCTCGAGGCCATGCGCGTGCGCCTTGTAAGCGACCCAGAAGAAGGCAAACTCAAACAGACCCAGCAGGATGGCCACTCGCTCCACGCGGCGATAAGCTCCGGTCAGCACCACGATGATGAGCAAGACCGCACTGAGACTCAGGCTGGTCGCCCGCGGTATTGCATACAATTCGCCGACCCCGGCGATGCCGGAGAATTCCGTCAGCAGCGCTCCGAGGGTGGCGACGGCCAGGCCGGTCACCGAGACCCACGCCCACCCGGGCCCGAAGCGCTCGCGGATGAGTTCGCCATGCCCCTTCCCGGTGAAGATACCGAGCCGCACCGTGAGCTCCTGCAGGACGTAAAGGACCGGCATCAACAGCAGTTGCAGGAGCAGCAGTCGGTATCCCCATTGCACACCGCTTTGAGCAGCCGTGATGATACTGCCGACATCGGTGTCGGCGAGCATGACGACCAGCCCAGGCCCGATGACGGCAAAGAACGCTTTCCAGCCGCTTTCCATCTGCATTGACCACAACCCACCGTCGCGCCGGCAGCACTCACTGATCCGCGGGAGCCTATCAATTCGTCTGCCGCGTTCCTAGTGCGCTAGCGGGGCGGGTTGTCGTTGCGAGGCGCCGCTCGCGATCCCGCGGCTCCAGTTGTCGCGACGCTCGACAGTTGCTCGCGATACGCCGCGGTGAACTGCAGCGCGCGGATGAGCGGCCACTGCGCCGGAACGAGGGCGCTCGTCGGATCGACCGGTGCCAGGTGATCCATGATGCCGGCGAGCAGAAGTAGCCGAGGTACTCGTACCACTCACGTGCCAGCTGTTCGAGGTATTCCATGCGCAGGAGGGTGCGAATGTAGCGATCGGGTGAATGGTGAGGCATCGAAGGTAGTGCGACACGGTGTTGCTCAAAATCGGGAGTTGTGCGTACCCGTGAAGGCTCCGCGGCTGGATCACGGCGCGAGGTCAATCGGGGGATTGTCGCAGCCACGATACGCGCCGGGGCGGCAAATCGATCCGGGGCGCTGCGGCTTCGACGGCCCTGCGCCGCCGCAGGCCTCGCGTCGGTCTTTCGCGGTGCCGTCGATTATGCGAAGCTCGCCCAGGCGCTCGAGCTCGGAGGCGGAGCAGTTCGTCACCTTTGCACCAACCGTGGGCTATCCCCCAAGGAGCATGCTGGCATTCGGAATGTACGGATTTCCCGGCGATGCCGCGCCATCTAATTTTGGAGCTGTAAGACCACTACAAGAGGAGCGTCGCATGAGCAGTGAAGAGCGCAACACCGATCGCGCGCCTGAACAGGCCGAGCAGCAAGCTCGCGGAAAATCAGATGAAGCAGCGCCGGCCGAGGCAGCCAGGGAGCGTCCGAGGGCTCACGAATCGGACCTGTTCCCGCCGACGCCCGGACCGCGCTACTTCGGCACCGGAAGCTATGGTGGGGGAGGCTCGAATACCGAGGGCAATGCCGGAATCGGCGACCTCAACCCCCTCGGCGGTTTCGGCACATTTACGGATGCGGGCGGTCCCGGGTCACCGGCGCTGTACGGTGAAGAGTTACCGCTGCTTGGCGGCACGCCGGCGGGCGTTGTAACAGAGGCGGCGGAAACGCCGGCTGAGGAGCCGGCGGCGAGCAAATCGCCCGCGGCCCAGAAGCGCTCCGCGAAAAATCCGGCCGCGTAGTTTCACGTCCCACGAAGGGGCGCGTCGCGGGCGGACGCTCGCGAGACGCGCCCCTTCGAAACTGCTTCCACTCCGTCAATCGGAGTCCCCAGAGGGCCCTCGATAGCCCAACGCAAGACCGATGAGCAGCGTAGCCGCGGCGGCAATGGCGACCGTTGCCCACGGGTTTTCACGGACGGTCCGATTGGCGGTACGGACGGTGTCGCCGATCCGTTGCTGAATTTGCGCTTGCAGGTGAGTCACGCGACGACGGAGGCCCTCCACCGTGTTCTCGACCTCGGCAGCCGCCTGCTCGAGATGCTCGGCCGGCTGGACCAGGAGCGCCTCGACATCCCCGAGAACCTTTCGCAGATCGTCGAGCAGGCGCTCAGTGTCACGGTTCATATCGTCGATCCTCCCTTGGGAATGTTGCGCAATGAGCACTCAAGACGCGGGCGGTTGCGCAACAACCGCAACCGCCCGATTTTTCAGGAGCCCGCACAACGCGGGACTACTGTACCTTGATCTCGATCTGCTTTGGCTTCTCGATGGTCTTCTTCGGAATATGCACGGTCAATACGCCATCCTGGCTGTCGCACCGTATGGCGTTCGCATCGACGTTCTCGGGGAGCGAGAACTGGCGCGTGAAATTGCCGTAGTAGCTTTCCACGCGGTGATACTTCTCGTTCTTCTCGTCCTTCTTTTGTCGGCGCTCGCCTTCGATCTTGAGCATTCCGGAGTCGACGGTCACCTTGACGTCCTCCTTCTTGACGGCAGGAAGCTCGGCGCGAACCAGATACTCCTTGTCGGTCTCGCTGATATCGGCGGACGGAGACCACTCGAACTTGGCCTCGCCGTCATCACCGAGGGCGATGCGCGGCCAGGAGGCGAACGTGCGCGGCATCATGCGATTGAAGAGCGAATCGAAATCACTGAATGGATCCCAGCGAACCAAACTCATGACAGTTCTCCTTTCGATGTGCGCCGCAACGGCGCGAAACGTACTGGGTCAAGCTTGAGCAGGCGCTGCTCCATGCGCCATTCGCGAATCTACGTATCCACGCGAGGCGCCGCAAGCATGAAACTCGAGATGCTCAAGAAGGTATCGCCGGAATGCAACAGGAGTCGATTTCCATGATCTGGCGTCATGTCATGCTCGCGCTGCCGACGGTACTCGCCGTTCCGGACCACGTCCTCGACAGGGCGGGACGCTTGGCACGCGGACTCCGTGCAGAGCTTGAGCTGTTCCATTGCGCGTACGCCGGCGATCGCGAACGGTCGGTCACTGCACAGGTCGAGGAGAAGCGCCGCGACGTGGAGCGCGTCGCGGATCGCTTGCGCGATCAGAGCCTCGAGGTTAGCGTGAGCGTCCGTTGGGACTTTCCGATCTACGAGGCGATCATCCGCGAGGTGCTGCGCCACGGTCCCGATCTGCTGATCGTACCTGCGATGCATGTCGGTCAGGCAGGCCCGCGAGCACTCTCCTACACCGACGCGCGCCTCATCGAGGCCTGTCCCTGCCCGCTTCTGCTGCTCAAGACGGATCAGGTGTACGCGGACGGCCCGATCATCGCCGCGGTTGATCCGCTGCACGCGCACGCGAAGCCAGCCGAGCTCGACGAGACGATCGTCGCGGCGGCGAAGACGCTCTCGGGCGCACTGGCGCCGGCGCTCGTGCATCTCTATCACGCCGTGGCACCGCTCGCTTCGGGTCCGAACGGGGAGGCGATGGGGGCTCCGAGCCAGCCCGAACATGAGAAGCTGCACTGGGCGGCGCGCGAGCGGGAAGCGCGACAAATCGCACACCGTCACGGGTTGTCGGATCGGCTCGTGTACGTGGAGCTCGGGCGGGTCGAATCGTCTTTACCGGCCTATGCGCGCGAAATGCGGGCGAGCGCCGTTGCGATGGGCGCCGTATCGCGCTCGTATCCCGAACGCGCGCTCTTCGGCTACACGGCCGAGAAGGTGCTCGATGCGCTCGATTGCGACGTGCTCATCGTGAAGCCCGAAGGATTTCGCACGCCCGTGCCCCGCCGGCCGCGGCGCACGAGCGGCCGTAGCGTCCAGCAGGAAGAGCGCGGCGAGCCGCCGACCGAGGGTCCGATGCCGATGCGCTGATTGGAGAATGCATGCGCTTTGGCCCCGCGGCACTCGGCGCAGGGTTGCCGCACATCCGCGGTCCGCGCTGGCGTGACCTCGCCGCTCTGATGCTCGTCCTCGGGACTCTGATCCTGCTCGGAATGGGCATGGGCCAGATGGCTGTGCCCTTCACCCCCACGCATCCCGTGAGCATCTCGCTCTCGCCGACCGCGCTGCCCCTGTATACCCTGCGCACGATCCTCCGAATGCTCGCGGCTCTGATCGCCTCCTTCCTGTTCACCTTCACCTACGCGACGCTCGCGGCCAAGAGCCGCAGAGCCGAGATGGTGTTG
>Ga0335074_10003247_pt1 | contig 22146 bp, 21 predicted proteins | sample Lox_Sample_23_FD_206715 | JGI IMG/M metagenome (GOLD analysis project Ga0335074, IMG submission 206715) | Soil microbial communities from Loxahatchee National Wildlife Refuge, Florida, United States - Lox_Sample_2.3 | ecosystem: Environmental > Terrestrial > Soil > Wetlands | place: USA...
GCGCAGCAGGCGAAGCTGATTCTGCTCGATCGATTCGCGGATCTCATCGTCGGTGATCGCCGGGTAAGACGGCGACGCGAGTCCCTCGGCGAATGCAGAGAGCTGTTCTTTACGCCACGTCTCGTGCTGGGGCGGAGCGGTCGTGTAATGCCCGTGGCAGTCAATGATCATCGCGGGCCTCCCTGGCCGTCCCAGATGGATCCGGGCACGAGCACCTCACCCCGCATGAGCAGACGCGCCGTGCGCAATAGCGCCGATCTGGTCACGGCGAAACTGTCCCCGGAGCTCTGGACCTCGATCGTGACCGTGAAGAACCCGGTCGGGTGCTCGACCTCGATCTCGGCACCGCCGGCGCCGGAATCTGGCAGCGAAGCAACGGCGTTCGCGACCGAGCCGGGGAGCATGCAGGCGGTGGCCACCGAGACCGCGCCCAGCACCCCGATGGCCTCGTGCACCCGGTGCGGTATGAACGTCCGGGTCGAAACGGCTCCCCCGTGCGCGGGCGGCGAGACCAGGCTCATCTTCGGGACCGTGTTGCCGGCGACGTCGCCCAGGTTCATCAGAGGCCCCGCGGCCAGCCGGATCGCCTCGACCCGCTTCCTGAGCTCGGCGTTGCCCTCCAGCTCGGCCGGCGACTCCTGCCCGGTGATCCCGAAGTCGGATGCGGTCAGGCACACCACCGGCATGCCGTTGTCGATGCAGGTGACCGTCGTCCCGTCGATGACGTCGGTCACGTTCCCTGTCGGCAGCAGCGCGCCGCACGAGGACCCGGCGACGTCGGCGAACTCGATCGGGATCGCCGCGTGGCTGCCCGGCACGCCGTCGATGCGCGCGCCGCCGTCGTAGCGGACCTGCCCGCCCGGCGTCGCCACCGTCGCCGTGGCCAGGGTCTGCGTGTTGCGCATCCAGATCCGGACCGGCGTGACCTCGCCGGCCGCGGGCACCAGGCCCTGGTCGATCGCGAACGGGCCGACCGCGGCCAGCATGTTGCCGCAGTTCTGCCGGTCGGAGACCTCGGGCCGGTCCGGCCAGACCTGCAGGAACAGGTACTCGACGTCGGCGTCGTCGCGGGCCGACGGGCTGACCACGGCGATCTTCGACGTCAGCGGGTGGCTGCCGCCCATGCCGTCGATCTCCCTCGGGTCCGGCGAGCCCATCGCGGCCAGCAGCACCGCGTCCCGGGTCGCGGTGTCGGCGGGCAGGTCACCGGCCAGGAACACCAGCCCCTTGGACGTCCCGCCGCGCATGGCGCTGCAGCGGATCGCGGTTTGTGCAGTCATGATCCGTCCGTGTAGTCGACGTAGCGCAGCCCCTTGTCGGCCAGGCGGCCGCGCATGTTGTAGAGGTCGAGGCCGAGCTCGCCCGCGTTGAGCTTGATCCGCTTGGCTGCCTCGCTGTCCTCGCGGTCCTGGGCCGCCTTGAGCACGGTCGCCGCGTCATCGCGCGGGACGACCACCACCCCGTCGTCGTCGGCGACCACCACGTCGCCGGGCCGGATGTAGACGCCCGCGCAGACGATCGGGGTCCCGATGTTGCCCGGGGTCTCCTTGACCGTGCCCCGGGCCGAGATCGCCTTGGACCAGACCGGGAACCCCATCTCGGTCAGCGTGGTCACGTCGCGCACGCCCGCGTCGATGACCACGCCGCGCACGCCGTGCGCCATCAGGCTCCCGGCCAGCAGGTCCCCGACGTAACCGTCGTCGCACGGACTGGTCGGCGTGACCACCAGGATGTCCCCGGGCCGGGCCTGCTCCACGGCCACGTGGATCGACCAGTTGTCGCCCGGCGCGACCTCACAGGTCAGCGCGTTACCGGCGATGCGCGCGGGCCGGAAGATGGGCCGGACGTCGGCCCGGAGCAGCCCGGTGCGACCCTGGGCCTCGTGCACCGTGGCCACGCCCAGGCGGGCCAGGCCGTCGACCAGGCCGAGATCGGCCCGCGGGGTGTTCCGAACAACTACTGGCACAATCAGTGCTCCTCTCAGACGTCGAAGAAGACGGTCTCCCTCTCCCCCTGCAGCCGGATGTCGAACCGGAACTCGCCCGGCCGGCCGTCCCGGGCGACCGCGATCAGCGTGCCGCGCCGGTCCGGGTCGGCGATCGATCGCAGCACCGGATCGGTCTGGTTCGCGGCCGGCTCGTCGGAGAGGTAGATCCTGGTCACGAGGCGGTCGAGCAGGCCGCGTGCGAACACCGACACGTCGACGTGCGGCGCCTGGATTCCGCCATCGGGGCCCGCGATGACCCCGGGCCGGAGCGTAATGACACGAAATCGGCCTTTTGAATCGGTCAGGCAGCGGCCGAACCCGCGGAAACCGGAAGGGCGCGGTGCGCCCGGGTCGCCGGGGAAGCTCCCGTCCGGGGCGGCCTGCCAGGTCTCGATCAGCGCGTCGGGCACCGGCGCGCCGGCCCCGTCCCGGACGGTGCCTTCGATCGCGATCGCACCGGGGGTGCCCTCGGGCACGACGGACGGGCCGTCCGCCCAGGGCAGGCCGATGGCCAGGAACGGGCCCGCGGTCTGCGACGGGGTGAGCGCCAGCCTCACCGCGGCTCCTCGCCCGGCTCGAAGACGGTCGCGGCCGGGCCGCGCAGCACGATGTCCCATGCGTAGCCGAGCGCCCAGTCCGGCTCGGTGAGGCCCAGGTCCAGCCGGCAGATCAGGCGGTCGCGGGCGGCGGCGGGCACCGAGTTGAACACCGGGTCCTGCGCGAAGAGCGGGTCGCCGGGGAAGAACATCGCGGTGACCAGGCGCTGGGCGAACGCCCGGCCGAGCACGGAGAAGTGGATGTGCGCCGGCCGCCAGGCGTTGTGGTGGTTGCCCCACGGGTAGGGGCCCGGCTTGATCGTGACGAACCGAAATCTTCCTTCGGCATCGGTCAGGCACCGTCCCGCCCCGTCGAAGTTCGGGTCCAGCGGCGCGGGGTGGGAGTCGACGTCGAGCCGGTACCGGCCGGCCGCGTTGGCCTGCCAGATCTCGATCAGCGTGGCCGGCACCGGGCGGCCCCCGGATTCCAGCACCCGGCCGGTCACGATGATCCGCTCGCCGATCGGTTCGCCCGCGTGCCGGGTGGTCAGGTCGGCGTCGCCCGGCTCGACCCGGCCCTCGCCGAGCAGCGGCCCGGTCACCTCGGTGAGGCCGTGCGGCAGGGGCAGCAGCGGCTGCCTCGGCGCCCGCAAGATCGTGGAGCGGTACTCGGGGTAGTCCAGCGGCGGGTGCACGCCGGCCGGCGGTCGGTCGTAGCCGGGCAGCCGCTGGCCGGTGCTCGCGGCCGTCACGGCGCCGCACCCCCGAGCGGCGCGGCACCCCCGAGCGGCGCCGCCCCTCCCCCGGCCGGCGCCCCTTTCCCGCCATCGGCGGGCAGCGTCGCCCGCAGGGCGCGCAGCGCGCTCAGCTCGGCGGCGGACGGGCCTTCGATCTCGGCCAGGCCGGCGGCGACCCGCAGGTCCCAGCCGGTTCGCTCCCTGACCTGCCCGACGTCCACGCCCGGGTAAACGCCGGTCAGCAGCAGCTCGCAGGTCTCGCGGTCGGGCTCGAGCACGCCCAGGTTCGTGATGATCCGCTGCGGGCCGGCGCCGGTCAGCCCGAGGTACTTGCGGCTGCCGGGCCCGTCGCCGAAACCGACCGAGGTGACGAAGTCGACCCGCTCGACGAACGTCCGCAGGCTCTGCCGGACGATCACGATCACTTCCCGGCAGGACGCGGCGATCTCCGGGGCGCCGCCCGCGCCGGGCAGCCTGACCTTGGGCACCGCGTAGTCCGCGCCGATGACCGTGGTGTTGATGTTGGCGAACCGGTCGATCTGGGCCGCGCCCAGGAAGCCGACCTCGATCCGGCCGGGCTGGAGCCAGTAGTTGAATACCTCGGGCACGCTGACCACGGTGTCGGCCGTGGTGGCCAGGATGCCGTCGCCGATCGACAGCGGGAGCGAGCCCGGCTTGGCGCCGATCGGGCCGGATTCGTAGATCAGGACCAGGTCCGGGGAGTGCGTGGCCCGGGCCAGGTTGGCCGCCTCGCTGGGCAGGCCGATGCCGACGAAGCAGGTCACCCGGTCGCGCAGGGCGCGGGCCGCGGCGACCGTCATGATCTCGTCGGCCGTGTACTCGCCGGGCGCGGGCGCGGTCACGACGCGGCCTCCGCGTAGACGTGCTCGTCCAGCCAGCGCGCGAACGCCTCCCGGTCCCGGCTGATCGCGTCCCAGGTCACGTAGAAGTCGTTGTCGCGGATGGTGTAGTCGAGCGCGTACGACGGGTGCGCCCCGCCCGGGGCCAGCGCCACGCGGCCGACCGCCCAGGCGGGCAGCACGATCGCGCCGGGCCTCGGGTCGAGTTCGTCGACGATCTCCTCGACCGTGACCACCGAGCGCGCCGCGGCCAGCACCGCCTCCTTCTGCACCCCGGTGATCCCCCAGAGCTGCACGTTGCCCTTGCGGTCGGCCCGCTGGGCGTGGATCACGGTCACGTCCGGCCGCAGCGCGGCGACCGCGGTCAGCCGGTCGCCGGTGAACGGGCAGACGATCTCGGCGATGTTGTCGCGGGTGTTCGTTGGCTCGCTGACCAGGCCGGTCCCGCTGTAGCCGCGCAGCACCGCGAACGGCAAGCCGGACGCGCCCGCCACGTAGCGGTTGGCCATCCCGGCGTGGCTGTGCTCCTCGAGTTCGAGCGGTACCGGCCAGTCGTGCTCGATCGCGTCGCGGAACCGGTGCAGGGTGCCGACGCCGGGGTTGCCGCCCCAGGAGAAGACGAGCTTGCGGGCGCACCCGGCCCCGATGAGCTGGTCGTAGATCACGTCCGGGGTCATCCGGACCAGCGTCAGGTCGCGCCGGCGCTGCCGGATTACCTCACGTCCGGCGGCGTGCGGGATCAGGTGGGTGAAGCCCTCCATGGCCACGGTGTCGCCGTCGTGCACCGCGTCGGCGATCGCCTCGGCCAGCGACACGATCTCCGCCACGCCACCAAGCCTCCTGATCCTGCTGCGAGCCGGTTCCTGCTGCGAGCCGTCCTCCTCGAACGATAACGACAAACCGCCGCCATGTGCACACTTGTGCGTTCTACGTCTGCGCTCTAGTCTCATGCCGCGCGGGGCAATCCGGGGCTACGGGGTGTCGGTCGTCACGCCTATCCTGGCAGCAACAGGGCGAGAGATCTTTGTGGCCCCGCCCCGCTTGGCCGCGTGCTCGTTTGTGTTTTGTTGTGGAGGCCACAGTGTCCCTGGACGACTTCGCGCGCTACCCGCTGCTGTTCGGCCCCAGCCCGGTTCACCCGCTGGAGCGGATGTCGGCCCACCTGGGCGGGCCGAGGATCTGGGCCAAGCGGGAGGACTGCAACTCGGGGCTGGCGTTCGGCGGCAACAAGACCCGCAAGCTGGAGTACCTGGTGCCGGAGGCCCTGGCCCAGGGCTGCGACACACTGGTCTCGATCGGCGGGGTGCAGTCCAACCACACCCGCCAGGTCGCCGCGGTCGCGGCCCGGCTGGGGTTGCGCGCCGTGCTGGTCCAGGAGAGCTGGGTGAACTGGCCGGACTCGGTCAACGACCGGGTGGGCAACATCCTGCTGTCCCGGATCATGGGCGCCGACGTGCGCCTGGTCGACGCGGGCTTCGGCATCGGGTTCAAGGCCAGCTGGGAGCGGGCCCTGGAGGACGTCCGGATGCAGGGCGCCAACCCGTACCCGATCCCGGCCGGGGCTTCCGACCACCGGCTCGGCGGTCTCGGCTTCGCGAACTGGGCGTACGAGGTGCAGCAGCAGGAAGCGCAGCTCGGGGTGTTCTTCGACACGATCGTCGTCTGCACGGTCACCGGCTCCACCCACGCCGGGATGATCGCGGGCTTCGCGGGCCAGTCCCGGCCACGCCGGGTGATCGGCATCGACGCGTCAGCCAAGCTGGAGGAGACCCGGGCCCAGGTCGAGAAGATCGCCCGGAACACCGCCGCGCTGATCGGCCTGGGCCGGGAACTGCGCGACGACGAGATCACCGTGCTGCCCGGCTGGGCCGGGGACGCCTACGGGATCCCGGTGAAGTCCACGCTCGACGCGATCCGGCTGACCGGTTCGCTGGAGGGAATGATCATCGACCCGGTGTATGAGGGCAAGTCCATGGCCGGGCTTATCGACCTGGTCCGCACCGGCGAGATCGGACGCGATTCCAACGTGCTGTACGCGCACCTCGGCGGCCAGCCCGCCGTCAACGCCTACAGCGCCCTGTTCCGGTAGCGGTCAGGGTTCGATGAGCCGGTCCAGGGCCTGCCGGCCGTCCGTGCCGGTGCCGTCGACATCGACCACGCCGAGCAGCACGGCGAGGACGGTATCGGCGAAAATGCCCGCGCCTTCCCAGCGCGCGCTTTGGTAGTCGTCCGGCATTATCCGGTAACGCAATAGGAAACCGTCGAGCGCGGCCTGCAGCGCGAGCGACAACCGGTGCGGGGTCCATCCAGGGCGCAGGGCTACGCCCAGTTCCGTTAGCACGGCGGCATAGCCGTCGGCCCAGGCCTGGATTCCGGTGCGCATGGCCGGCATCAGCGCCTCCCAAAGCGCCGGATGCTGCGCGAGCAGCGGCCCGATGTGCAGTGTCAGGTAACTGCGCGGATGCCGCTGCAGCGATTCGAGCAGCCCGTCGGCGATCCTGATGACCTCCTGCGAGAACGGCACCGGGGCCGACGGGGCGTTCGGCACCTGGCGGGCCTGCTCGTTCGGAGGTTCCTCCACCTCCTCCTCGGCCAGGGCGTAGACCAGCGCATCCGGCAGGAATTCCTCGCGGGTCCGCCAGCGGTTGAAGAACGCCTTGCGGCTGGGCCCGGTGCGCCGCTCGCCTCCGTCGCCCCGCTCGCCCCGCTCGCCCCGGTCGCCCCGCTCGCCGGCGGCCATGCGGATGACGTCCTCGGTCCTGAGCCACTCCAGCGCCGCCGGGAAGTGGATCGACCGCAGGCGGGCCGGGCGCTCCCCGCCGGACTGATCGTCTAGATAAGCATCGATAAGCTGCGTCGCGGCCTTCAGGAATTGCCGGGCCGTCGCATCGTCACGCGATACAGCAGGTCGCGGGCTCAATGACCGATTCCAGTGGCCATCCGGGTGACTCCAATGACACGGCTTGATTGGGGACTCACTTGTCTCCCTACACTTTAGCCTGCAATCTCACGGAGGCCCTAATTGCCCGCTACTATCGAGCTACGCCGAAGAGATCTCGGGGTTGGGGGGGCGCTATCGTGCCACGAATTATCTGGCCGATCAGAAAGCCTGGATAAATAGCGTCACGATGGACGGAGGCCGCCGGTGGCTCCGGCGGCCCTTCCCTCGGCGTGATGAGCGCCGACCCGCCGATCCGCGAGCCCGGGGGGAGCTTGCGAGGGTTCGCAGGGGGGGCGAAGCTGGTCCGGGCGGGACCGAAAGGTCCCCGCCCGGACCAGGTTTTTTTTCCTCGCCCCATCAGTACCGCCCGCCGGCTCCCCGCCGCTCCCGCTCGCTCCGCCCGGTTCCCTGGCCGGGCCGCCTCTGCTCAGGCCACGTCCCAACAGCGGGCCCACCAGCCACTCTGGCCCCTCGCCCGTTCGCTCCGACGCACCGAGCGCGCTCACCCATCTCGATGGTTGCACCGTCGGGCGCCCTCCCGGGGGCCTAGATGTGCAACGACGTTGAGATCAACGTCGCTGGTCACGCCGTCTGTCTACCCGGCCGGGATCGTGATCGTGCCGTGGCCGATGATGGCGGCGCGCCCGCCCACCACGACCTCGGCGAGCCGGCCGTCCTGCTTGCGGGCGACGCCCTCCAGCTCGCTCGGCCGGCCCATGGCCACGCCCTGCCGGATCCGCAGGCGGTAGGCGCCGCTGGGCTCAGGCAACCGCATGGCCAGGCTGGCGACCACCGACGCGCACGCCGATCCGGTGGCGGGATCTTCCTCCACGCCGACGCCCGGCGCGAAGAACCGCGCTTGTATGTGCCCGCCGTCGCGATAGTCGCCCGCGAAGACGTACAAGTCCGGCGACCAGGTGCCGGAGATTCCGGCCGACCAGGCGCCCTTGTCGAACACCACGCGATCCAGGAGCTCATCGTCGTTTAGGCGCACGAAGCAGAACCGCAGCCCGACTCCGCCGTACCAGGTCTCGGCGATGGCGTCCGCGGGCACCGTGAGGGTCTTGGCGATGGCACCGGCCGGCGGCGCGTCGTCGGTGGTCTCGTAGTCGGGAGCGCCCAGGTGGAACCGGATCGTCGGCCCGTCGATGGCCACCGTGACCGGGCCGATGCCCTCCTCGAACACGAATGAGCGCTGGTCGGCCTCCCCGTCGCTCAGGCTGGCCAGGACGGCGGCGGTGCCGACGGTCGGATGACCGGCGAACGGCAGCTCGCGGCCCGGGGTGAAGATTCGGACCCGGCAGGTGTGCGACGGATCGGCGGGCGGCAGCACGAACGTGGTCTCGGAGAAGTTGAACTCCCGCGCCAGCTGCTGCATCGTCTCGTCGGCCATTCCGGCGGCGTCCGGGAACACGGCCAGCTGGTTTCCGCCGAACGGCCGGTCGGTGAACACGTCAACGAGGGCGAAGTCGAACCCCATCGCTCAGCCCACCACCACGTCCATCTCGACCGCCGCGCCCATCGGCAGCGCGGCGACGGCGATCGCGGTGCGCGCGGGATACGGCTTGGTGAAATGCCGGGCGTACACCTCGTTCATCGCGGCGAAGCTCGCCATGTCGGTGAGGTAGACGCCGACGCGAACCACGTCGTCAAGGTCCTTGCCCGCCGCGGCCAGGGCCGTAGCGATGTTGCGCAGGATCCGGTCGGTCTGGCGGGCGACGTCGCCCTCGATCAGCTGCCCCGTCGAAGGGTCCTGGGCCACCTGGCCGCTGAGGTACAGCAGTCCGCCGCCGCGCACGCCCAGCGAGAACGGGAGGTCTGCTGCGGGAAGCTTGTCGCTCGTGATCACGTCGCGTGCCATGGTCAATGACTCCCTCTTCTGGTTGTGTGACGGTGCTCAGCCACCGGACAGCCGGTCGCTGCCCTCCCGCAGTCGTGTGAGCCGCGCGAGCAGGTCGGCGACGTCGGCCTGACCGAACTCGTCGGCCACCATTCGCTGCACCTGTTCCCACAACGGATAGGCCTCGGCGCGCTGGCGCACCCCGAGACTCGTCAACCGCATCAGCCTGCGGCGCCGATCCGATCCGACGACGCCTTCCACCAGGCCCGCCGCTATCAGCGGCGCCACCTCGCGGGTGCAGGTCGTGCGTTCCATGCCCAGCCGTTCGGCCAGCTTGCCGATCGACAGCGGCCCCTCATCGTCCAGCCGGGACAGGATGCTGTAGCCGGTCACCCGCAGGCCCGCGGCCGACAGCGCGCGATCGTAGAGCCGGTTGACGGACCTCGTCGCCATTCGCAGCGAGCTGCACACGCATTCGCTCCTGGCTGGTCCCGCGAGTTCGCTGATCGCCGCGTCCACGGGGATGAGTGTAAATACACCCATCACGGCGGGGCAACCGAATTTCTGGCCGAGACGGAGGCGGTCCCGCCGGCGCCGTGGGGTTCGTGCCGACCGCGTGCGCCGGTCCGGCTGGCCGCGCCTGGATTCTCTAGCGGCCCGACTCCGGCTCGCCCGGGCGGACGACGCCGGTCTCGTAGGCGAGGATCACCGCCTGGACCCGGTCGCGCAGGCCGAGCTTGGCCAGCAGGTTCCCGACGTGCGACTTCACCGTCGCCTCGCTCACCACCAGGTCGGCCGCGATCTCCGCGTTGGTCAGGCCCCGGGCCAGGCGCAGCAGGATGTCCCGCTCCCGGGCCGTCAGCGACGCCAGTCGCGACGGCGCGGGCAGGGTCTGGGCCGGCCGATGGGCGAACGCGTCGATCAGGCGCATCGTCACCGACGGGGCGAGCAGGGCGTTACCCGCCGCCGCGATCCTGACCGCCGCGATGAGGTCGTGCCTGGGCGCGTCCTTGAGCAGGAATCCGCTGGCCCCGGCACGCAGCGCCTCATACACGTAGTCGTCGAGGTCAAAGGTGGTCAGCATGACCACGCGCGGCGCCGCGGCGCGGTCGCCCCCGGTGATCTGCCTGGTGGCCTCGAGCCCGTCCATTTCCGGCATCCGCACGTCCATCAGGATGACGTCGGGCTGGTGATCGGCCGCCGCGCGGACCGCCTCCGCGCCGTTGGCCGCCTCGGCCACCACCGTGATCCCGTCCGCCGCCTCGAGGATGACGCAGAATCCGGTCCGGACCAGCTCCTGGTCGTCCGCGACGAGCACCCGGATCGGGCTGGCCGCGGGCCCGGCGGCCGTCATGGCGCCGGCAGCCTGGCCGTGACCGCGAACCCCCCCGCCTGGCCGGGGCCGACGGTCAGGCTGCCGCCACAGGACGCGACCCGCTCCGCGATGCCGGCCAGCCCGAACCCGCCGGGTCCGATCAGCCTCGCCCCGTTCGCCTTCGGCGGGTCCGGCCGGGCATGGTCGGCCGGGTCCGGCCGGCCGTCGTCGACCGGGCGCGGCGGAGCGTCGTCGACCGGGTCCGCCGGCCGGCCGACGGTCACCGCGACCGGCCCGCGGCCGGTGTCGGTCACCGACACGGTGACAAACCCGGGCTCATAGCTCACGATCACCGCCGCCTCGCTGGCCCCGGAGTGCCGGACCGTGTTCGTCAGCGCCTCCTGCACGATCCGGTAGGCGGTCAGGTCCACGCCGGGCGCCAGCTTGCTCGGACGGCCCTCTACCCGCAGGTCGACCGCGATCCCGGCCTGGCGTACCTGCACCAGCACCTCGTCCAGCTCGCTGATCGACGGGGACGGCGATGTGGCGGCCTGCCGCCCGTCGGACGGACCGCGCAGAACGCCGAGCAGCCGGCGCAGCTCGGTCAAGGCCTCGCGCGCGGTCTGCCCGATGATCTCCACGGACTTGCCCGCCGCCTCGGGCCGGCCTGGCAGCAGCGAGGCGGCGGCCTCCGACTGGACCGCCATCAGGCTCACGTGATGCGCCACCACGTCGTGCAGTTCCCGGGCGATCCTGGTCCGCTCCTGTGCCGCGGCCAGCGCCGCCTGCCGGTCCCGCTCGGCCTCGGCCTGCTCGGCGCGCGCCTCGACCTCCGCGACGTAGGCCCGGCGGGTGCGGGTGACGATGCCGGCCATCCCGGCCACCACGAACTGCAGCAGATCAACGAAGAAGTCGTAGGGCTCGGTGTGGCCCGGCAGCATCTGTGACCTGACGATGCCGACCAGCAACACCGCGCTGATGATCCAGCGAGCCCTGGTCGAGCTGCGGTCCATCACCGTGTAGTAGGCGATCGCCGGCCCAAGCGGCAGCGGGGCGAAGTTGCCGATGAACAGGTCGTAGAAGTTGCGGGGAATGCCGACGGCGAAGAAGACGGCCACCGGCCAGCGCCGTCTCCAGGTCAGCGGCAAGACCTGCAAGATCACCGCCGCGTAGGCCGCGTAGGGCAGCGGCACCTGCCTGGTTTCCGGGATCAGCGAGCCGACGTTGTAGGCGGCCAGCGCCAGCGCGAGCGCAAGGTCCTGCATGCGCGGCGGGAGCGCGGTCACCCAGGCGGCAAGCCTCTTCACCAGCCGATCGTAAGGGCCGGCCGTGTTCCTGGACCATCCTTCGCGCGGCGGAACCGGCCGCCCCTACCTAGGGTTGAATTCGCGCCTCCGGGAGGCCCGGAACGACACCCAGAGGATGCCCGCAAAACGGGCACAACGGCCGATGCGCGCGGGACCCCGGGCGGGCCATCGTGACGGTCATGAACACTCAGCCCGGATCACAGGAGACGCCGGCCCGTGGCACGGCGGCCGCTCCGGCCATCATCGAGCTGGCCGGCGTGGAAAAGATCTACCGCGGCGCAGGGACCGGCTTCCCGGCATTGAGCGGTGTCGACCTGGCCATCGCGCCAGGCGAGATGGTGGCGATCACCGGGCCGTCGGGCAGCGGCAAGAGCACCATCATCAACCTCATCGCCGGCATCGACCGGCCGACCGCAGGAACGGTGACGGTCGAGGGCAGCCGCCTGGACCAGATGACCGAGGAGCAGCTGGCCGTCTGGCGCGGCCGCACCATCGGCATCATCTTCCAGTTCTTCCAGCTGATGCCCACCCTCACCGCCGAGGAGAACGCCACGCTCCCCCTCGACCTGGCCCGCATCGGGCCACCGCGGGAGCGCAGGGAGAAGGCCGGCCGGAACCTGGCCCGGGTCGGGCTGTCCGACCGAGGCCGCCGGCTACCGCTGGAGCTGTCCGGCGGCGAGCAGCAGCGCGTGGCGATCGCCCGGGCCATGGCCTGCCAGCCGCCGATCCTGCTCGGCGACGAGCCCACAGGAAACCTGGACACCGGCATGGCCCGGGACATGCTCGAGCTGCTCCGGCGGCTGAACGAGGACGGGACCACGGTGGTGTACGTCACCCACGACCAGGCCCTGGCCGCGATGGCGGCCCGGATCGTGTCGGTCCGCGACGGCCTGATCGTCGACGACACCGGGAGAAGGCCGTGAACACGCTGAACCGCAAGGCCTGGGCCGATCTGACCCGCCACCGCGCCCGCACGCTGCTGACCGTGCTCACGCTGAGCATCGCCATCGCCAGCCTGGGTTTCCTGGCCGTGCCGCGCCTGCTCAACGCCGCGATGAACCGCCAGGTCACCGACAGTCACCTGTACGACGTGGGGATCTCCACCAGCGTGCTGTCCCTGACCCCGGCCCAGCTCGACGCGCTCGGCCACCTCCCGGGCGTCGCGGCCGTCAACCCGGACCTGGGCTACCTCACCACGGCGACCGCGCCGGGCGGCAGCCAGAACGTCGAGATCGCGGGCGGCGCCCTGGCGTCGGCACCGGTCAACACCGTCCCCGTGCTCTCCGGGCGGCTGCCCGGGCCGGGTGAGGTCCTGGCCGACGCGGCCAACGGCCGGGCCGCCGACTTCGCCGTACCGAACGGCGGATCGATCCGCGTCCGAGCGGCCAGCGGGAGGCAGGTGACGCTGCGCGTCAGCGGCACGGGGCTGAACCTGGCCGCGACGCCGGGCGTGAACGGCTCCAGCACGCCGGTCTTCTACACCACGCTGGCCACCCTCGAATCCCTTCGCGGCGTACACGGGTTCAGCTACCTGGGGTTCCGGCTCACCGACGACACCCCGGCCGCCCAGTCCCGCGTGATCAGCGAGGTGCGCGCGTACCTGACCGCGCAGACGGGAACGGACCCGATCACCGCGCTGCCCGCCACCCGGGCCGCCGGCCAGTGGCCGGGACAGTCCGCGTTCGGCCACGTGATGGCGCTGCTGTACATCATCACGATCCTGGCCTTCCTGTCGGCGCTGTTCCTCATCGCCGCCACGATGAACACGCTCATCGCCGAGCAGGCCCGCGAGATCGCGATCCTCAAGACGCTCGGCGGACGGCGGCGGCAGATCGGCGCGATCATGCTGCGCACCGCGGCACTGCTGGGCGCGGCGGCCGCGGTGGCGGGCACGATCATCGGCATCGGCCTCGCCGACCTGCTGGCGCGGTACTTCGCCGAGAAGTTCGTCGACGTGTCCTTCGGCTTCGGGATCTCCGCCGCGATCGTGGTGGCCAGCCTGGTGCTCGGCCCCGTGCTGGCCGTGGCGGCGTCGCTGCCCGCGCTGCGGCGCGCGCTGCGCAGGCCGGTGGCGCAGACCCTCGCCGACCAGGGAACCAGCGGATATGGCGGGGGCCAGCTGGATCGACTGGTCGCGCGGGGCGGACCCCTGTCGGCGCCCAGGGTCCCGGACAGCGTGCGCATGGGCGTCCGCAACGCACTGCGCCAGAAGCGCCGCAGCGTGGCCGCGATCGCCCAGGTCGCGGTGGCGGCCGGGCTCGCGATCTCGTTCCTGGCCCTCGGCCAGTCGGTGACCGCCTTGATCGGCCAGACCATCGGCGAGCTCCGCTTCGGCTTCGGCGTCGGGATGGCACCGACCAGCGGCGCGCGGCCGTTCGGCCGCCAGGCGCTCGCCATCGCCGCCGCGACGCCCGGGATCACCGGGGCGCAACCCGTCGAGACGAGCGCCACACTGTACGACGGCCAGACCTACACGGCGTGGGGCCTGGGCCCGGATCCGCTCTACTCGTACCGGCTGAGCGCCGGGCACTGGTTCACCGCCGCCGACAGCGCGCCGGGCGCCCGGCCGGCCGTCACGCCGGTGGTGCTCGGCCCGGTCGTCGCGCGCGCGACCGGGGCGAGGGTCGGACAGACCCTCACCCTGACCATGGCCGCGGGGCCCACCCGGGTCCGGGTGATCGGGCTGGATACCGGCGAGACCAACAGCGGCGGCACGATCTACTTCCCGCTGCCCGCGCTGGAACGCCTGGACGGCGGGCCGGGCACGGCGGACTCGATGTGGGTCAGCACGGCCAGCGCCAGCCACACCGCCATCGACCGGGCCACGAACGCGGTCGCGGCCCGGCTGGCCGCCGCCGGGTACGCTGTCGGCACCACGGAGATCTATGTAGCCCAGGCCCAGATCACCGCGAGCGAGAAATCGATTCTGGCCATCGTGGAGATCTTGGGCCTCCTGGTGGTGGCCATCATGCTCACGGGGCTGGTCAGCGCGCTGAGCATGGGCGTCATCGAGCGCACCAGGGAGGTCGGGATCCTGCGCTGCCTGGGGGCCCGGGCACGCGACATCCGCCGGGTGTTCAGCGCCGAGGCGGTCGCGCTGGCCCTGGTCGGCTGGGCGGTCGGGATCCTGCTCGGCTGGCTTATCTACCAGGGGCTGCGCGCCCTGCTGCTGCATAACGCCGCGGTCAGCCTGCCGCAGGAGTTCCCGCCGGCCATCCCGCTGATCACGCTGGCCGGCGTCCTCGTGCTCACCCTCCTGGTCATCCGGGTGCCGCTGCGCCGTGCCACCCGGATCAAGCCCGGCGTGGCGCTGAGGTACCAGTAATGTATTTCCTCATCAGAAGGAACTGCGCGAGTACCGGCGCAAGGGCGCGATCATCTGGGGAATGCTCGTCGTTGCTGCTGCTGCTCAGCGGGCTCGGTAGCCCGGCCGTGCATTTCACCCTCGCAAGGCGATGCCAGGTCCCTTCCCTGTCTCTAGCGTGACTCCACGGGGTGCGCCCACCACTGACCCGGTGCTGGCCGACGAATTGGAGGACCGGGATGACAACGACGGCATGGCGGTTCGGCGGAACTGAGGGAGCGGACGACGCTGTCCTGCGGCTCAAGGAGCTGGACGCCAGGGATCTCATCGATGTGCAGGACATCACCGTGCTGCGTTGGCCGCACTACGCCGCGGGGCCCCTGGCGCATGAGCACGTGACCGACGAGAGCAGCAAGGTCTCCGCGCTGGTGCACAAGCTCCGGCACCCGGTCATCGACAACTCGATGATCGAGGCGGTCAAGGGGGACATGACACCGGGCACGTCGGCTCTGGTACTGCTGAGCGCCGAGGCGAGGATCGATCAGGTCGTGACGGCATTCCAGGGAACGGCGATGGAGTTGATGCGCTCCGATCTCTCCGTGCCGGAGCAGGACCGGCTGCGGACGGCATTCAGCGCCGCCTCCGAAGACCGTGGCGGCCAGCCGCCGGCGGGCGCTCCTGGCCAGAGCTGACTGCCTCCGCCCGGGTATGACCGCCCGGCTCAGGGACGGCCCAGGCCGACGTAGTTCTCGGCCAGCGACGCCGACGCCGCCTCCGAGCTGCACACGTAGTCCAGGTACGACTGCTGCAGGCGCCGGTCGTAGGCGTCGTAGTGATCGAACGAGTGCAGCAGCGTCGTCATCCACCAGGAGAAGTGCTGGGCCCGCCAGACCCGGCGCAGGCAGGCCCGCGAGTACCCGTCGAGCAGCGCCGCGTCCCCGGTCGAGTACCAGGCCGCGAGCGCCTCGGTCAGCACGGTGACGTCGAACGCGGCCAGGTTCAGGCCCTTGGCGCCGGTCGGCGGCACGATGTGAGCCGCGTCGCCGGCCAGGAACAGCCGCCCGTACTGCATCGGCTCGGCCACGAAGCTGCGCATCGCGGTGATGCCCTTCTCGACCACCGGCCCGGTGCCCAGCGTCCACCCGGGCACGGTCTCCAGCCGCGCCGCGAGCTCGGCCCAGATCCGGTCGTCGGGCCAGTTCGCGATGTCCTCGTCCGGCGCCACCTGCAGGTAGAACCGGCTCAGCGTCGGGCTGCGCATGCTGTGCAGCGCGAACCCGCGGTCGTTGCTCGAGTAGATCAGCTCCTCGGACGACGGAGCGACCGCGGCCAGCACCCCCAGCCAGCCGAACGGATACTCCTTGTCGAAGAACTGCAGGACGCCCGCCGGGATCGCGTCCCGGCAGACGCCGTGGAAGCCGTCGCAGCCGGCGATGAAGTCCGCCTCGAGCACCTGCGCCTCGCCGCCGTGCACAAACGACACCGAAGGGCGGGCGCGGTCCAAGCCGTCCAAGCCGTCCAAGCCGTCCAAGCCGTCAAAACCCCGCGGCACCACGTCGGAGACCTCGAACCGGATCTGCCCGCCCGCGGCCAGCCGCGCCGCGATCAGGTCCTTGACCACCTCCTGCTGGCCGTAGACGGTGATGGCCCGCCCCGGCACCAGCTTCTCGAAGGCGATCCGGTGGCCCTGGCCGCCGAACCGCAGCTCGATGCCGTGATGGACCAGGCCCTCGCGCAGCATCCGCTCGCCCACGCCGGAGCTGACCAGCGTGTCCACCGTGCCCTGCTCCAGCACTCCGGCCCGGACCCGGTGCTCGACGTACTCGCGGCTGCGCGCCTCGATCACCACGGACTCGATGCCGCGCAGGTGCAGCAGGTGGGAGAGCAGCAGCCCGGCGGGCCCGGCGCCGACGATCGCGACCTGGGTTCGCATGCATCGTTCCTTCCGCCGCCGAAGGGGCCGATTGAGAGGATAGGCCCCGCCGCGTTCCGAACGGGAGTGCGCATCGCGGCCAAGCCTGGCTAGCCGAAGTCTAGGTTGGTGAAACGATCACCCGGCCGAGAGCCAGCGCCGGAAGAACCCGGCCTGGGCCCGCAGCATCCCGGCGATGACCGGCGGCTGCCAGACCATGTGCGTCACCCCGGGCAGCATCAGCACCTCGTGCGGGCGCGAGGCCGCGAGCAGTTCCTCCGACAGCAGCAGCGCGTGCCGGGGGTGCACGTTGTCGTCGGCCAGGCCGTGGATCAGCAGCAGCGGCCGGCGCAGCCCGGACGCCAGCGGCAGCAGCGACGTCCGCCGGTACGCCTCGGGGTGCTCGTCCGGATGGCCGAGCCACCGCTCGGTCGCCGCGGTGTCGTAATACCGCCAGTCGCTGACCGGCGCCCCGGCGACCGCCGCGTGGAACACGTCCGGCCGGCGCAGCACGGCGAGCGCCGAAAGATAGCCGCCGAACGACCATCCCCGGATCCCGACCCGGTCCGCGTCGAGCTCACCTGGATAAGTGTTTATTACGCCCTCCAGCGCCGCCACCTGGTCATCCAGCGCCGGGGTGGCCACGTCGAGATAAAACGCGCGCTCCCAGCCTGGCCCCCGGCCCGGAGAACCCCGGCCGTCGGCCACGACCACCGCGAATCCCTGGTCGGCCAGCCACTGCGGCTCGTTGAACAACCGCCGTGCCTTGAGCACCTGCTGGCTCGGCCCGCCGTACGGGGCCATGAGGACCGGCAGCGGGCCCGCTGGCCGCAGCCCGTCCCGGGGGAAGATCACGGCGGTCCGCAGCTCCCGCTGGCCGGCCCGCAGGAGCGTCACCCCCGGGGTGAATCTGGGCTCCCGCGGCAGCGAGCCGACCGACGCCAGCAGGCTTCCCCCGGAATACACGCGCACGGTCACGCCATCGCTGTCCAGGGTCTCGGAGCTGACCGCGAGCAGGTCTCCCCCGGCGATGCCGCCGTGCACGCCCGGCTCGCCGGTGATCTGCTCGATCTCGCCGGTCGCGTGATCGAGCACGTACAGGTGCTGCTCGGTCGGATCCGTCGTGGCCCGGAACACCGTCCGCGCGCCGACCGAGATCACGCCGGATACCTGGAGCCCGGCCGGCGTGACCGGCTCGTCGCCGGCGAACAGCCGGTACGTGCCCTCGGAGATCGCCGACCGCAGCAGCCGGCCGTCCGGCAGCCAGCGCGGCGTGCCCGGCATGAGCTGGAGCCAGGCCGGGTCGGTGTCGGCGTGCACCAGGGCGGTCCGGCCCCTGGCCGGGTCGACGGTCCGGATCTCGGAAAGCTGATGGCCGCGGGCCAGCAGCGCGAGCGTCGGCCCGTGGCCCTCCTGCCAGCTCACGGCCTCCAGGTACGGCAGCCGCTCGTCCGGGGCGTCCGCGACCGGGATGGCCGAGCCGTCCAGGCCGGCCAGGACCAGGCGCACCACGGCGTTCGCGAACCCGGCGCGCGGGTACCGCTGCCGGAACGGCTCCTGTTCGTTATAGGTGGGGTCGCCGAGCCAGCACGTGGTCATGTGGCGGGTGTCCACGCGCGCCACCAGGAGCTGCCGCCCGTCGGGACTCCACCAGAAGCCGTGCTGGCGGCCCAGTTCCTCGGCCGCGGCGAAATCGGCCGCGCCGTAGCTCACCTCGGGGTCGTCGTCGCTGAACTTGGCGATCGGCGAGCCGTCCAGCTCGACCACGCGTAGCGCGCGGTCGTGCAGGTAGCCGATCGCTGCCCCGCTCGGGTCGATCTGCGGATCCACGCACGTGCCGGCGATCGGCACCTCCCGCATCCGACCGGCCGCGAGGTCGCAGGCGAACAGCCGGCCCGAGAGCGCGAACACCGCCGTCCGGCCCGCGGCATCGGTCGAATAGGCCACGATCCCGCGCGCCGACTCGCGCGACCGCTCCCGGCGCCGCAGCTCGTCGGCCGGGATCTGCTCGGCCGCGCCGTCCAGCAGCGCCCGCGGATCGGCCAGCAGGCGCTCCGCCCCGGTGCCGGTGTCCAGGCTCCACAGCGCGGTGGCCGGGTCATCGGCGGCCAGAGCGCGCAGGAACAAAAGCCGGCGGTCCTCCGGAATGAGCGTCAGGTCCCGGGGCCGGCCCAGGGCGAACCGCCGGCTCGCGGCGTAGCTGGCCAGTACCTCATCGGCGGCTTCGGGGGTTTCGGCGTGAGTCACGGGACTTGATCGTAAACGGGGTGTCTCCCGGTGCGCCGACCCTGCCCCACCTGCTGGTCGTGCGTGCCCTATCGTCAGGGCATGACCGTAACTGGCTCCGCGCAGGGCGGTCCCGGGCTCGCCCAGGAACGCCGCATCGTCACCGAGATCCCTGGGCCCGCATCGCGGGAGTTGCTCGAGCGCCGGCAGCGCAGCGTGGCCCGCGGCCTCAGCCATGTCCTGCCGGTGTTCGTGACCGCGGCCGGCGGCGGCGTGGTGGTCGACGCCGACGGCAACTCGCTGATCGACTTCGGCTCCGGCATCGCCGTGACGTCCGTCGGCAACAGCGCCGAGCTCGTCGTCGGGCGGGTCACCGAGCAGGTGGCCCGGTTCACCCACACCTGCTTCATGGTCGCGCCCTACCAGGGGTACGTCGAGGTCTGCGAGGAGCTGAACCGGCTGACGCCGGGCGACCACGACAAGCGCTCGGCCCTGTTCAACTCCGGGGCCGAGGCGGTCGAGAACGCGGTCAAGATCGCGCGGAAGGCGACCGGCCGGAACGCGGTCGTCGTCTTCGACCACGCCTACCACGGGCGGACCAACCTGACCATGGCGATGACGGCCAAGAACATGCCGTACAAGGACGGCTTCGGGCCGTTCGCCTCCGACGTCTACCGGGTGCCGATGGCCTACCCGTTCCGGTGGCCGGGCGGCGCGGAGGCGTGCCGTAAGCGGGCCCTGGATGTGGTGACCGGACTGATCCATACCCACGTCGGCGAGCACAACGTGGCCGCGGTGGTGATCGAGCCGATCCAGGGCGAGGGCGGGTTCGTGGTGCCGCCGGACGGGTTCTTGCCCGGCCTCGCCGCGTTCTGCAAGGAGAACGGGATCGTGTTCGTGGCCGACGAGATCCAGTCCGGCTTCTGCCGGACCGGTGACTGGTTCGCGGTCGACCACGAGGACGTGGTGCCCGACCTGATCACCACGGCCAAGGGCATCGCGGGCGGGCTGCCGCTGGCCGGGGTGACCGGCCGGGCCGAGATGATGGACGCCGTGCACCCCGGCGGACTCGGCGGCACGTTCGGCGGGAACCCGGTCGCCTGCGCCGCCGCGCTCGGCGCGATCGAGACCATGGGCAAGGAGGACCTGCCCGCCGCGGCGCGCCGGATCGGCGACGTCATGCTCCCCCGGCTGTGCCGCCTGGCCGAGGCTCACCCGGTCATCGGCGACGTCCGCGGCCGCGGCGCGATGATCGCCATCGAGCTGGTCAGGCCCGGCACGCTGGAGCCGGACCCGGCCGCCACCGCCCAGGTGGCCAAGGCATGCCACGCGGCCGGGCTACTCGTCCTCACGTGCGGGACCTTCGGGAACGTGCTGCGGTTCCTGCCGCCGCTGGTCATCCCGGAGCCGCTGCTCAACGAGGGGCTTTCGGTACTCGAGGACGCTTTCGCCGGACTGTGACGGGGGCAGACATGGCCGCGAAGCCAACGCAGGTGCCAGCGCCCATGGCCACGCTCGGCGAGGGCCCGATCTGGGATGCCGGGCAGCAGGCGCTCTACTGGGTGGACATACCCGAGTGCCTGGTGCACCGCCTAGATGCGGACGGCTCGATCACGACCCGCGATACCGGCCAGCCGGTCGGCACGGTCGTGCCGCGCGCCAGCGGCGGGCTCGTTGTGGCGGCCCGGGACGGTTTCATGGCCATGGACCCGGACACCGGCCGCCTGACCATGCTGGCCGCGGTGGAGCAGGACCGGGCCGAGACGCGGATGAACGACGGCGCCTGCGACCGGGCCGGTCGGTTCTACGCCGGCACGATGGCCGCGGACGAGAGCCCGGGCCTGGGCACCCTGTACCGGCTGGACCCCGATCTGCAGGTAAGCAGCCTCGCGACCGGGCTGGGTATCTCCAACGGCATCGGGTGGAGCCCGGACGAGCGGCTGATGTATTACATCGACTCCCTGGACCATCAGGTCGACGTCTTCGACTACGACCCGGCCACCGGCGAGATCGACGGCCGCCGCCGGTTCGCCGCCGTGGGCGGGGGCGATGTGCTGCCGGACGGGCTGACGGTGGACGCCGACGGCGGGGTCTGGGTCGCGGTCTGGGGCGGCGGCGTGGTGCTCCGGCACGATCCGGACGGCAGGGTGCGGGAGAGCCTGGAGGTACCTGCCTCCCACGTGACCAGCTGCGCGTTCGGCGGGCCGGACCTGGACCGGCTGTACATCAGCAGCGCGGCCGGGCCGGGCCCGCTCGGCGGCGCGCTGTTCGTGTGCGAGCCCGGCGTCACCGGTCAGCCAAGCCACCCGTTCCGCGGCTGAGGCCAGCCGGGAACGGGCGGCCCGGCGCCCGGCCAGTGTTCAGCCGAGCGTTCCCGCGCCCAGGGTCAGCGAGATCGTGTTGCCCGGGCCGGGCAGGGTCAGGTTGATCAGGAACGTGGCCAGCCCGCAGTGCGAGAACGGCGGGATGGTGTAGGTGCCGGCCAGCGTGCCGCCGCTGAGCACGTTGAAGCCGGGCTGCGAGGTCACGGTGATGGTCGCCGGTGAGGTCTGGCAGTTCGGGCCGACCGGAATCGGCAGGCCCGCCACCTTCAGGCCGGTCAGCTTGATGGTCTCGGTCGCCGTGGTGGTGACCGCGTTGGTGCTGAAGTTGACCGTCCCTGTGGCCTGCCCGTCCTGGACCATCTCGGTGGTCGCGGTGACCGGGACCAGGCCGAGTTCCTTGAACGACCCGGTCGCCGGGGGCAGCGAGAGCGTCCCGGTCAGGGTCGAGGTGGTCAGGTCCGCGGTCGTGGCCAGCGTGCCCGGCCCCAGGGCGATGCTCGAGTTGATCGCCTTGATGAACGTGCTGCCCGTGACCGGGTAGGTGACGCCGACCGTCGTGTCGGACGGCGCCGCCGGGCTGGCCAGGGCGGGCGTGGCGAGAGCGATCCCGGTGACCGCGACCGCCGCCGTGGTGAGCAACAACGTTAAGGGTCTTCGCATGAGGGGGCTCCTCCCAGGATTATTACCGGCGGGTATGTTACTCACGCGTTTACTTGGCGCACAAGGCACGGAATGCAGCGTCCGGCACCCTTTTATTGCGCCGTCCGCTATGGCGCCGCCCCCATACGGCCCCCCCCCCCCACCCCCCCGCGCCCACAACCACCCCCCCCACCCCCCCCCCCCCACCCCCCCCCCCC